>Ga0307989_1000639_pt1 | contig 21718 bp, 15 predicted proteins | sample EllFjometagen185_FD_203164 | JGI IMG/M metagenome (GOLD analysis project Ga0307989, IMG submission 203164) | Marine microbial communities from Ellis Fjord, Antarctic Ocean - #185 | ecosystem: Environmental > Aquatic > Marine > Unclassified | place: Southern Ocean | collected 2014-10-08
GACACGGTCAGAAAGAATGGTGGCAATCCGTTCAAATCCCTGGTGGCGTTGTTCAATAATTCATTTTCCCTGTCATTTCTCAACTAATACTTGTCAGAAGACCTGAGTAGTTACAATAAGTTAAGCTTGAAAATTTGATGAAATAGTTAGCGATACCGCTGTACTGTTTCAATCAATGCCATTACATTCTCGATAGGTGTATCAGCCTGGGCAAAATGGCATGAACAGGGAAGATACCCATCCGGACCTAACTCATCAAGACACAGTTTTGTTTCAGCAGCTACTTCTTCAGGTGTTCCGAAGGGTAGAATTTTTTGATTCTCTACGCCGCCATGAAAAATCAGCTGTTTTCCATATTTAGCCTTTAGAGAGGTGCAATCCATCCCCGTGCAGACGTGCTGAATAGGATTCAGGATATCCACACCTGCCTCGATTAATCTGGGGATGAGAGGTTCAGCAGCCCCGTCGGTATGGAAAAATACCTTAGCACCGTAGGAGTGAATCATGTCGCACCAACTCTTCAGACGGGGGTAGATATACTCATCAAAAGCAGCTGGAGACATAAGAAGACTTTGCTGCGAACCCATATCATCGCTGATAAACACCATATCAATTGCCCCGTCGGCGGCCTCCAGAAAACGGCGTGTCATTTCGCCCTGGGATTGTGCTATATGATCCAGAGCCCGGTGCAGGAACTCAGGTTCGGCAACAGTATCAATTAAAGCCTCTTCCAGTGAACGCATCTGACAGTAGACTTCAAAAATGGAGATCCACGGGCCGAGGGTGACAAATTCTTTAGATAACGCATTTGCTTCTGCAGCAGCTGTGACATAGTCGAAATCATCTGGGTTAGGCCAGGGATAGGCATCCAGTTGTTCAGTGGTATTCAGCTCAAGAAGAGGATTGAAGCAGACTTCACCATACTCTGTACTTTCATTAGCCTCAACCATCTCAAATTTGACACCCCAGTGATTTACATCACTGTGTTCATTGGGATCTTTAAGAACGACACCCTTATAGGGTATTCCCAGCCAGGCGATTTTATCAACATCAAGTTTACGGTATATATCCAGTTCATTATCAACACCCAGAAGGAGTTTGAATTTTTCTACTAACTCGGGGACTAACCATATATCAACCGGCACCCGATCCGGGATTTCACGATGTAACACTGCTAAAACACGTTCTCTTGCATTCATGTATAATCTCCTATGGTGTTAATATAAGCCTTTAAAAAGATTCTATCTTGGTCTATATTTACAAAATGAGTCGCGAATCTTTACAAACTACGAAAAACCCAAATATTCACTCAGCCATTGAGCGTCTTAAGCAGACAGGACTGGCTCTTGAATATTTCGGAGCTTTTGAACAAAGGCAGCATGATTTCCACTCTCACGAATTTATTGAAATGCTGTTTGTTATTGATGGAACATTCCAGCATATCACTGCCGATCGAACTTATGATGAAACTGCAGGAGGGGTGACCATTCTCAACTATGAGCAGTTCCACTCATTGAAGACCCCCAATGGTCCTGTAGAGTTGGTAAATATTTACTGGAATCCGGTAGTTTTTCCTGTACCTGATTTGCCGGATGATCTTGCTTCCCGTCTGCATGAGCTGATACCGTTACATCCCATGCTCGGACACCGTCTGAACCGCATACGACATCTTAACGTTCTAAACCCAAATCAGGTAGCGCTTCTTCTGCAGATGTTGTTAAACGAGCAACAGCAGGAATATCCCGGATCTGATGCTGCTGTACAATCTCTTTTTCGACTTATTCTTATCGAGATCTGCCGGGCAGCACCAGTAATACACGATTCTGAATCAATTCTATTCAATCCCCGTATGGAACGTGTACGCAATTATCTGGAAAAATCTTATACAGAACAGATTCGGCTTGCACAACTTTGCCAACTCAGTGGACTGAATCCGGCTAATCTTTGCAGACAATTTAAGTTGCATGTCGGGATGAGTACTGGTGATTACCTAAAACAGCGAAGATTAGCCGCTGCATTACAAAAATTACACAATTCGGATGATAAAATCCTATCTATCTGTTATGAGTGCGGATTTCCGGATATCTCCCGTTTTAATCGCTTCTTTCGCAATACATTTGGTTGTACACCTTCTGTATATCGAAAACGCTATCGGTTAGGCCTTGAACGGGATGCCGCTAAGGGTAATTGAATGGTTAGAGTGATCCTGGTGAGATTGTGCTGTTTGGTTGGGGTTAACGACAATATACTCAAGATTTAATCCTGAATATGATACTCATAGATATCTCATAAATATACGCTTATAAATATACAATTAAAAAATATCTTGACAGTTTTGTGGATGAATTGTACTGTAATAAGGAAACGTTTCCACAAATAGGACGAATTATATGGAAAAGAATACTCCTTTAACGATTAAAGATATAGCAAAAATGGCTCAGGTGTCGCCATCAACAGTTTCCCGATTTATGAATGAATCCGGTTATGTTGGGAAAGATGCGGCTGTACGAATTGACAACATTCTTAAATCTACCGGTTTTGTGGCAAATTCTGCCGCACGTTCACTGGTATCAAACAAAACTAATCTTATTGGAGTGATTGTCCCCACATTAGACAATCAGATCTATTTGGATCTGCTCAAGGGAATAAGTGATGATGCAGAAAGGAATGGGTATAGCGTTGTTATTGGGAAAAGGGGTGAAAGTTTACAGAAAGTACGCGAATCAATGATCCATTTAGCCTCTTTAAATGTTGATGGAATTGTTATGACTACATCAGAAAACCTGATAGTTAATGAAGATGAGTACATTCTTCCGTTTATAAAAAAACATATACCTATTGTACAGCTTGGAAGTGGATATGAGTTTGTAGAGACTGATAGTGTTTCGGTTGATTCTATAAATACCGGTAAGCAGGTTGGTAGTCATTTGGCCCGAATGGGCCATGAGAGGGTTGCAATAATAGGCGGACAGATAACCCGTTTTGTGAGAGAACGAGTAGAAGGTTTTAAGCTGGCATACCTTGAACAGGGACTCTCTGGGGCCGATATTCGTATTTTTTCTGCTGATTACACCCAAAGCGGCGGGTATCTTGCCATGCAGAAGATCTTGTCTGATTCTTCATTTAAGCCAACGGCAGTTTTTGGATTAAATGATGTAATGGCAATTGGCGCACTTCTGGCAGCCGAAGATATGAAGATTCCAATACCTGATCAGGTTTCCATAATCGGAATAGATGGTATTGAGATGGGGAATATGGTCAGGCCAAGATTATCGACATGTGTGCTGCCCATCTATGAAATGGGAACTGAACTCTTCTCATTGCTGAACAGCAGAATGAGGGGTGAGTATGTCGGAGCAGCCCGGCACAAGGTCTTTACTGGGCGATTGAATATTCGGGAATCATCGCTCTCGTCGATTCTCGTGTAATTTTCTTTACAGCCACAAACCGTCTGTTAGGAAAAGTGTGCAATAAAACAGAAGAAATAAAATTGAAAATAACAAATATCAATCTTGACAAACCATATGGACGGTGTTACCATTCTTGTGGAAACGCAACCATATACATGGAAAATCCCATGTGATGGAAATACAGAAAGGAGTTTATTATGAGAAAAATGATGAGCGTGTTGATTATTGTATGCATGCTGGCTTCAACAGCTGTTCTTTTTGCCGCAGGGCAGGAAGAGGGATCTAAGGGACCAGTTGAGCTGACTTATACCACCTGGATGACTAAAGGTGAAGACAAACCTTGGATAGATGCATTCAATGCAGCAAATGATGATGTTATTGTTAAAATGGACATGTTGGAAGGTGGTAAGTATCCTGAACTGATTCGTACCAGAGTTCTGGCTAATGATATGCCTGATGTTATGATGCTGATGGGCAATCAGATTCAAGAGTTCAGCCGGGAAGGGTATCTGGCGGATATTACCGATACATCAGCTGCTAAACTTCAGTCCAGCACACCTATGGCAGCCGATTACAATTCACGTGACGGCAAAGTCTATGGGTTGAATATCACCGGTGGTTTTATGGGTCATGTATGGTACAACAAAAAACTTTTCAGTGATCTGGGATTATCAGTTCCTGAAACTATGGATGAGTTCTGGGCTGTTTGTGAGGCTCTCAAGGCAGCTGATAAGGATCCCATGCTTCTTGGCGGAGCTGATACCTGGACCTATAAAATGCTGAGATTTGCATCATGGACTACATTTGCTGATCCTGCAATGAAAGCTACTGGCTTTGGTGATATTGGTGAAGCTCTCTATAATGGAGCAGATGTAGCAGAAGTATATAGAGGTCACGCAGAGTTCATTGATGAAATGGTTAAAAAAGGATATCTTATTCAGGCCAGTCTTACTACCACATGGCCCCAGTCATCACAGATTTTTGTTGATGGAAATGTAGGCATGTTTCCCCAGGGACCATGGATGGCTACATTGCCGGAAGTTGTTGCTGCCGATCCTGATAAATTTGAAATGGGTGTATTTGCCATGCCCATTGAAAACGAAGAGGGTAAACGCTACGTAATTGCTACTATGGACAGATTTATGGGTGTTTCATCTAAATCTGATAATCTTGATGCTTCAATGGATTTCTTTAACTTTGTTACCAGTGATGAGAGTCTGATAGGATATCTGGAGCCACAAGGACTGACCACACTTCTTGATCTTGACTATGAATTACCACAGACAATTATTGATTTCAAGAAAATGGTAACAGGCGAAAAATATACTGCAGTTCCCTATGTTTTTCCTACCCCGGCAGCATGGGAAAATCAGGAGAGTCAGATGCCAAAGAATATTCAATCGGGTGCTACCGTTGAGCAGGCTTTGACTGAGATTAAAAATTATTACCTTGATGGAAAAGAGACCATTAAATTCTAACTTCTAAAACAGATTATGCCATCGGATACCAAACTTGTGTATTCGATGGCTCTTCTTTTATAATGAGAATACTATGAAGCAGCTATTGCGAAAAAAAGACAAAGATTACTATTGGGCTCTATTGGCTATTCTGCCAGTGCTCATTTTTTTCATCTTTTTCCTGTTATATCCGCAGATAATTAATCTGCGTTACTCCATCACCAATTATGATGGATTCAGTAAAGATTTTAAGATTATCGGCTTAAGTAATTTTGCCAGATTTTTCAAGGGTATTGATCCGAAGGGGATAGTCTCGTTTAGAAATACTCTGACATTTTCTTTTTTTTCCCTGCTTTTCGGGATCCCCTTGCAGATGGTTCTGGCTCTAACATTTTATAATGGAGTTAAGGGGAATGCATTTTTTAAAGGGCTGTTTTATGTTCCCTCGGTAATTTCACTGGTTATTATATCTGTAGCATGGAACAATATCCTGCAGTATCGGGGGTTATTAAACAGGCTTCTGGAGATGGTTGAGCTTGCTCCCTTTGACTGGTTGGGAAGCCCTAAAACAGCTATGGGCTGTTTTATCTTCATCAATGCCTGGCAGTTTACTGGGTATGGAACCATTATATACCTTGCCGGATTGAGCTCAATTCCTGAAGAGATACTTGAAAGTGCCTCAATGGACGGGGCAGTTGGATTGAAAAAATATTTTTATATCACACTTCCTCTGATGATGCACTCCATCACTATTGGTCTTTTTATGGGCCTTACAGGTTCACTGCAGATGTTTATTCTCCCCTTTATTCTCACCGGGGGAGGCCCATTGAATTCAACGATAACCTTTGCCATGAATATCTACAATAATGCTTTTATCATGCAGCGTTTCGGGTATGCAGCAGCGCTGTCAATTATTTTTACTCTTTTTATAGGTGTAGTAACGATATTCCAGATGAGATTCACCAGGAAGCGGGAGGTGAGTTACTAACATGACTAGAGCAAAAATAATTAAAAGTATTGGAATCTATATCTTCCTCGGCTTGTTGTCATTGATCATAATTCTACCGATTCTCCATATAGTATTGAGTGCCTTCAAAACCAATGCAGAAATTGCCAGAATGACAATATTTCCCGGGTCACTCTATCTTAAAAACTTTAAAACTGTCTTTGATAACCCCTATACCCTTTTTGCATTCTTCAATTCGATGATTCTTGTGGTCAGTTCTCTATTTCTTATAGTGATCATCACTTCTTTGGCCTCCTATGGGCTTTCGAGAAGAAAAGAGAAGGTTTTTTCCGTTCTTTATGTTGTTTTTTTGATGGCAATGATAATACCGGCTGTTTCATCGATGGTACCACTATATAAACTTATCTCATCACTATCACTGATGGATACTCGGCTTTCACTGATCCTGATCTATACCACCAGCGGTATCCCCATGGGTATTCTGTTATATACCAGTTTTACCAAGACGGTTCCAGTTAGTCTGGATGAGGCAGCCATGATTGAGGGATGCAGTTATCTGACTCGTTTCTACCAGATTATTTTTCCACTACTGCGACCAATAACAGCCAGTCTGATCATAATGAGGTTGCCGGCTATCTGGAATGATTTCATGATGCCGCTGCTTTTTATCAGGGATCAATGGAAGAAGCCGATAACGCTGGTGGTCTATGCCTTCAGCTGGGAACATCAGCAGGATTTCGGGGCAATTTTTGCTCTGCTTGTTATGGCTATGATTCCGCCGATTGTCTTTTTTATGATTGGACAGAGGAATATCTATAAGGCTATTGCAGCCGGTGCAGTAAAGAGCTGAACTGCATCCCAAAAGATTGAATTACTAATAAGCCAATTTCAAAATTCGAGAAAATTAAATATTCTGATTAACGCCGGAGGGCACTGCACATCATGAAGAACCTGCCTAAAAATAATCAACCTAGTATAGACAACTTTGACAGACAAGGGTGGGAAGAGCATGTATTGACTCCCAAAGCCAAAAATGTATTTGCCATGGAGGTAAAGGGAACTGTCGGAGCAGTCTTTCATGCAGAAAATATTCTCACCAATGATGGGAGTGCTGCTAAACTGGTGTACCCTGAGGGTGGCGAGAAGCCCTATATCCTGTTGGATCTTGGAGCTGCCTCTCCCGGTGGTTATCCGGTATTCCGGGTGAAGTCTTCGACAGGAAGTGCTGTATTGCGTCTTTCCTACTCAGATCAGTATGACTACATTATGCATCCTGAATATAGTGACTATGGAGATTTCAGGCGTGGTTCATGTAAATACCTTGGAGTAGAGCTGCCGGTTCCTCCAGCAAATCCCTATCGATATGAGCTATACACTATACAGGAGAATGGAGTTCACACCTTTCCCCTGATTCAGGGACAGCAGAAGTGGGTTCGTCTGCAGCTTGAGCATGAAGACTCTTCGGTTGAGATAGAGTGTTTCTATATTATCAATGTATCTGATATGTCTCCGCACGAAGGATCATTTCTCTGCAGTGATGATGATATTACCCGGCTCTGGTATGCCAGTACCTATACGGCCCAAATTTCCTCTTTTGAGAATTCCAACGCCTGGGATATCGTTGAGGGCTGGCTGGCTCCGAGAGGATTGGCCAGAAGCAATGATGTTGGGTTGTGTTATGCAGGCAGACAGTGGAGCGATTATCAATTTTCATTTGACTGCAGGATTATGAATAATCCAGGTCCGGTATCATCTGTTGGTTGGGTGATTCGGGCTGATGATGAGGACAATGGCTATGTATTCCAGCTGGATCTTGATGGCCGGCTCTATGTTCAGCAGAGGACTGAAGGGGTCTATCGGAATAGTAAAAAGCCGCAGCTGCTTAAGAAAAAAATTATTGATGGCGTTACGTACCATATTGAAACTAAGGTGTCAGGGAATGAGCTGCGTACGTACCTGGATGGTGAGCTTATCGATGTTACTGTCGACACACAGTATACCTCAGGCCGTATTGGTTTCTGCCAGCCGCTGGATAAATGGGTGCTGATAAAAAACGTGAATGTGCAGGATGATACTGAAGGAAAAATTCTCTTAAGTGATGATTTCACGGGTGACCTATCCCAATGGGATTTTGCAAGGACTCTCTCTTTTGTTGCTGATGGGGCAAAACGTGACCGTCTGCCATGGATAGGTGACCTTGATTGGGCAGGAAGAAATGTCTTCTATGCCTTCAAAAATCACAAATATATGGCCGATTCCTACCGAATGTTTGCACAGCACCAGACTCCTGAAGGATATGTCTGGGCTGTCTGTTATCCTGAAAACAGTGTACAGCCGGGAGTAGGCGAGTATGGCTATTATCAGTCAGATATCTTCTCTGCCTGGTTTATTCCCTCCCTTGCCGATCATATTCTTTTTACCGGGGATCGTGATCTGGCAGTAGAGATGTATGAAGCTGTACGGATGGATGTTGAGTATCTCTGGAAATATGTTGAGGCAGATGGTATTTTCTGTCAACGCTATGATACTTCCAAGGGTTTGTGGAGTCACGACCTTGAACAGGTTGGTAAGTTCGCCTACCACAATATTCTGATATATGATGCGATGGTTGAAGCAGCTTTTATTGCCGATTTTATTGGAAATAGTGCAGATGCAGCTGAGTATAGATCCTATGCTGAAATTATGAAAACCGGAATTATGCAGCATTTTTGGAGTAAGAAACAAGGTTTCTTTGTTGGTGAGATGGGTTCTTCAGAACCGGATTTTATGGCCAATGCGCTGGCTTTGGCTGTTAAGTTTCTTGATGCCGGAGAGGCTGCAAGAACAGCTGAATATCTTCGGGACAATCACTATGAACATGGTAAGATTATCAGTCTGGTAATCCGGGGATGCTATGCATATGGTTTTGATCCTATGGCACTTGACCGGCTGCGTAATCCCAAGGGGATAGTCAACTGGCTGGATGCTATCAATGATTGGCGTGGTCCCTGCACCACCTGGGAATGCATGGTCTATCCCATAGATGAGGCCAATGGCGAAAACTGGTTTGATCTCTCTCATGCCGATACAGCAATGGCCCATATTATGTCGGGATATATGCTGGGCGTACAACCGACTTCTCCCGGCTTTTCAACCTACAGAGTAGAGCCTCATGGTTTTGGTCTGCAGTGGGCGAAGGGAAGTGTCCCAACCCCTCAGGGAGACATACAGTGCGGCTGGTCTGCTGCAGAGGATAATTCCTCCTTTGAACTTTTTCTGAAATCTCCGGAAAACAGCACCGCATCGGTAGCTGTACCTCTGAAGGATGAGAAGGTGTCGATCCGGGTAAATGGGCAGCTTGCCTATACTGGGAATGATGGATTTCTGGATGGATTCAGCGGGTATGCCGATGAGAGTTATATTAATTTTACTAATCTGGAAGCTGGTACCTACCGCTTTGTGAGAGATTAACGGTAATTCAGCTCTATCGAAAGCCGTTTGGTGTAATTGGGGAAGTGATCAAAATAATACCCATTTATCAAAAATTTTCTCTGTGAATCAGGGAAATAGGAGTTTAGAATTACCATGATGCAAAATTGGATAAAACAGGCTCTGGATGAGTTGGACGAATTGTTTCCTCAAAATCGGATAGAAAAAAGCAAGCAGAGAATATCGGCGCTGTGGTATGGTAAGCAACCTGTCGACCGCTATCCGGTTACCTATGGATATGCATTGTTCAATATGTACAATGCGCAGCATACCGCTGAGCAGCGACTGAAAAGATCCTTCGAAGAGTTTTATATTCACGGTAGGCTTAATGATGATTTTATCCCTGCCGTTTTCCCCGGTTGCCGGACCTCCACCATCCCCAATATGTTCGGGGCAGAGGAGGTTGTAGTCAATGGTGATATCTCTTCAAAGCCCATTATCCACTCTCTCGCTGATATCGATGCATTGCCGGAGCCGTCAATTGCACCGGGAACTATTGCCCATGAATGGCTGCAGATGCAGGAGTATTTTCTTGAGGAGACTGATGGAAGAATGCCGGTGCATGTTACTGATATGCAGGGTCCGGTTGATGCCTGCGGGCAAATCTACTCCTATGATAAACTTTTCCTGTTAGCCTATACCAATCCCGATTATTTTCACAAATTACTATCGTTAGTGACAGAAGCCTTTATCCTGTTCTGGGATGCACAGAAAAAATTACTGGGAGATCTCTTTGTGGGAACGCACCTTTTTGGGCATAATTGGGTGCCGGAATATTTCGGAGCCTCCATATCTGCCGATAGTATGGTGATGGTAGGTCCGGATTTTTACCATAAGTTCTTTCGTCCCTATATAGAACGTATTGGAGAGCATTTCGGTATGCTGGGGGTCCATTCCTGTGGTAATTTCTCTGCTAATGTGGATGCATTGTGCAGTACTCAGTATGTTCGCGGTATCAATGCAGCCCAGATGAGTGTAGATAAACTACTTGAAGCAGGACTGCATAACGATACTGTGGTAATCGCTTTCTCGGAACTGGACGAGGTGAACGAAACTTTTACCATAATTCGTGAGCAGAAACTCTTGGTTGATCTCTCGGTAACCGGACTATCCTGGCCGCAGAAACAGGGAGTATCAGATGATCCTGATAATACATTTGGGGAGAACTTGTTAATCGTCCCTCCTCGTGAGTGGAGTGATTCTGACTGGGATAGATTGAAGCGTGAAGAGGATTTAATACTGGCCTCCTCTGCAGTGATTGGGTGTTAGAGGGTATTTCAGATACAATAAAAATTGAGGAGAGGTAGAGATGAGTCAAAAATATGATGTAGCAGCCTATGTATGGCCGGCCTATACCGGGGATGAATCCCGTACCAGAATGTTCTGGCCCGAAGGTATGGGAGAATGGCAGAGTGTTAAAAATGCCGTAAAAAAATATCCTGAACATAACTGGCCCCGTAAACCCTTGTGGGGATATGTCAATGAGGCTGATCCGTATGTGATGGAAGGTCAAATTAATGCTGCTGCAGACCATGGGGTTAATGTATTTATCTATGATTGGTACTGGTATGATAAAAGACCCTTTGTAGAAAAGTGCCTGAATGATGGTTTTTTGAAAGCCGGTAATAATGACCGCATGAAATTTTACCTGATGTGGGCCAACCATGATGTACTAAATCTCTGGGATATCCGTATCTCCCATGATCAGGAAAATGTTATCTGGGAAGGAGCCGTGGATCGGGGGGAATTTGAAAAAATTTGTAATCGGCTGATTGAGAAGTATTTTCATCATCCCCAATATTATACAATTGATGGAAAACCTGTGTTCAGTATATATGATCTTCAAAATTTAATGAAAGGATTGGGTGGTCCAGCAGAGACTGCAAAAGCACTGCAATGGTTTAAAGATCAGGTTATTACATCAGGTCTGCCGGGATTGCACCTGCAGTTAATCAAATGGGGAAAGAATCAGCTTAATCTGAGCGGATTGGATGCTGGAAAAACAGCAGTTCCCAATGATTTGGTTAATAATCTTGGATTTGACAGTATGACTCATTACCAGTTTGTTCATTTTGCCGATATCGATCGCGATTATAATGAAATTCTCCCGGATGTACTGAAAGAGTGGGCTGATGTGGGTCAGGAATATGATAAAACTTTCTATCCTCATATTTCTGTAGGATGGGACAACAATCCCCGTTTTCAGGATTTTAAACCGGGAGTTGTTAAAAACAATACCCCTGAGAATTTTCGTAAAGCCCTAGAAAAAGCCAAAGATTATGTAGATGCCCATCCTGAACAAACTCCATTGATAACTATCAACAGCTGGAATGAGTGGACTGAAACCAGTTATCTTCAGCCGGATGATCTTTATGGCTATGGCTATCTGAAGGCGGTTAAAACTGTTTTTGGAGAAGAATAATGCAAAAAAAACCCCAGCCAAATATCATCTATATCTGTGCTGACCAACTGGCGGCAAAGTTTCTGAACTGTTATGGTGGCAGGGTCGATTCAACACCGGTACTGCAGTCCCTTGCCCAAGAGGGCAGCTATTTTACCCGATATTATGCCACGCATCCGGTCTGCGCTCCAAACCGGGCTACTATGTTAACCGGTCGTTCGGCTGAAATTCATGGAATCACTATCAACAACCTTGCCCTCTCTACCGGTATCCCAAGTTATGCTCATGTGCTCAGTACCCATGGCTATAGAACAGGCGGATTCGGTAAATTTCACCAGACTCCTATGAACCGGCCGGTGCCTACAGATCTCTCTTGGTTGGGGTTTGATGAGTCTGTTGTATCAGAAGACCCTAAATGGGGACCCTATATTGACTGGGTGAAGGAGAAGTATCCTCAGCATTATACGGCAGCTTTGGCAATGACCAATGGTCATAGTGGGGAGCAGTTCACAGATCGGGATGTTGATCTTAAGCAGGGGGCTTCTGCGGAACAGGCTGCATTAAAAAATGCGGTCTATCCTGAGGTTATGGGCAGCAGAATTGCAGAGAGTGATTGGGAGCGCTGTTACGTATCCCCGCTTCCTGCCGAGGCTCATGATGCATCATTTATTACGGAAATGGGTCTGGATTTCATTAAGCGGGCAGGGGAAAACGATGATTCTTTCTTTTGTCATATCTCCTATGTGGATCCGCATGATCCCTATGATCCGCCGGAACCTTATGCCTCGATGTTTAATCCCGATGATATGCCGGATCCACTGCCTGCAGAGTGGCGGAAGCGTTCTCTTGTAACTTTGGAAAATAATTACAACACAGGCTATCTGAACTATAAACGTATTGCTGACAATCCCCAGGCCGTAAAAAAATTCCGATCCCTCTATCATGGATCGCTGAAGTTTCTTGATGACCAGATCGGACGTATAGTGACCTGTCTGAAAAGTTCCGGATTATGGAAAGATACCATTCTTGTTTTTTCGTCTGATCATGGGGAGCTGCTGGGAGATCATGATTTAATCTCCAAAGGGGAGCCACATTATGATGGATGTATTCGAATTCCTCTGATTGTGGCTGGAGGAGCAGTTACGAGGCAGGGAGAGGTTGATCAGCTCTGCTCAACCCTCGATCTATTTCCCACCTTCTGCGAATGGGCGGGAATTCCGGGTGAGGAGCTTCCTCCTCTGGAGGGTGTATCAATTGCAGGGTTATCTACTCCTGAAACAGATGATACCCAATTATCCAAACAGCTCTTGGAGCGTAGGGAGATTGCTGTCTCAATTGATACTGCCGAGAGCATTATTACCAGGGAGGGATGGCGTCTCACCAGGTTTAATGATACAGGTGAGGGGCAGTTATTTAATTTGAAAGAGGATCCTGATGAACAGCATGACCTCTATGATGATCCATCTGTCATAGATATTAAATTGGAATTGCTTGAGCGTTTGATCAAAGTTCGCAATAAGGTGAGCAGAGTTCCCAATTATCGCAATATATCTGTCTGGAATGGAGAAAAGCAGATGCGGCATGGTCTGGATGAACCTCGCTCAATACGAGTATATAAGACGGGAGAGTCACCCTGGCTTACTGATACTGCAGAGAAATATCAGTGGAAAGGGAAGTGATTCTCGAACGAACGAGAGAAGCGGAACCAACCTGTTGGTTCCGCTTCCGAAAAGACAACCTTTGGTTGTAACACTAAGCCCGGAGTTTTGCGTAAGCGAAACTCCCAAGCTTAACGGTATGTAATACCGTTAAGCAGAGGTCGCAAGAATCCATACCCCGCCCCTTGGGGCGGAATGGGGTCACAAGTGACCCCGGTTCCAGGGCTTGCCCTGGGGTATGATACCTTTCATAACTGAGGTGAATCATCAGCTGTAAATTAAGGGATAGACAGAATAGTGCTGATATATACGTAAGAGAGGATGCAATAGATGAACAATGCAGAATTCAAAACACCTTCAGTTGCCTGGAGAGGTAAGCCTTTCTGGTCCTGGAATGGAGATCTTGCTGAAGAGGAGCTGTTGCGTCAGATACATATTATGCAGGAGATGGGGTTCGGAGGCTATTTCATGCACTCACGTACTGGTCTTATTACCGAGTACCTGGGCGAGAAGTGGTTTAAGCTGATTAACCGCTGTGCTGAAGAGGGTGCAGCGCTTGGTATGGAGAGTTGGTTGTATGATGAGGATCGCTGGCCCAGCGGTACTGCAGGAGGAATGGTTACAGAGAATCCGGAATATCGGATGAAGTATATCCATCTGGAAATATATAAAGGTGAAGATATATTCCTGTCTAAACTTCAGAACCAGGAAGGTATCTGGCTGGGAGCATGGTCCTGCCGGCTGGAAAATAATTTTGATATATTTGATCTTGAAAAGATTACGGCTGAGACTGATAAGAAAATCTATAGAGATAAAAGCATTCTCTCATTCCGCATCATACCAATGGCCGAAGGGCCTTTCTATAATGGCAATACCTATGTTGATACCATGAAAAAAGAGGCCACAGAGGAGTATCTACGTATAACTCATGAGGCCTACAAAGAGCATTGCGGTAAGCATTTCGGTACTGCTATCAAAGGAATCTTCACCGATGAACCACATCGCGGCTCATTTATGAGCGGCTTTTCCAGTGACGGATTTGAGGAGATTGATCCTACCTATCTCATTCCCTGGAGCGAGGCCCTTTTTGATGCTTTTGATGATCGTTTCGGATTGCGGGTTGAAGAGCAACTGCCCCAGCTTTTTCTACGCTATGAAGGACAGAAGGTTTCGCAGGTCAAGGCGCAGTATGCCGAAATACTCTTAACCCTCTTTATTGATAATTTTGCCAAGCCCTGTTATGAGTGGTGCGAAGAGAATAATCTGCAGTTGACCGGTCATGTGCTGCATGAGAATAATTTCTCTTGTCAGGTTTCCACCAATGGATCAGTACAGCGCTATTATCCCCATATGCATCTGCCCGGTGTTGATGTGCTGGGAGAGCCTGCCAGTGACTATTGGCTGGTGAAGCAGCTTGACAGTACGGCCAGACAATTTGGTCAGAAGCGGCTTCTTTCCGAACTCTACGGCTGCACCGGATGGCATCTGGATTTCCAGCAGCATAAGGCAATTGGTGCCTGGCAGGCTCTTTTCGGTATTAATCTACGCTGTCACCACCTTTCCTGGTATACGATGCTTGGTCAGGCCAAGCGTGATTTTCCTGCCAGTATCCTGCACCAGTCTCCCTGGTACAAAGAGTATGATGTGGTGGAGAGTTGGTTTGCCCGTATGGGTTATTTTAGAAGTCTTGGTAATCCGGTCTGCAATTTGCTGGTAATCAACCCGGTTGAAAGTGTCTGGGGGAGAGTCTATCCGGGTGCAATTAACCGGATGGATGCAGTCGATGAGGGAATACAGGCGCTTGAGGAGAAGTATGCTGCTCTTTTCCATTTTCTGGCTGGAAACCAGATTGATTTTGATTATGGAGATGAAGGGATCCTAGAAGAGCATGGATGTATAGAGAGTGCTGAAAAGAAACTCAGGATTGGAGAGATGCAGTACCGCTGTGTATTGGTAGCCGGGATGAGTACAGTACGCAGCAGCACTATTAAGCTTCTGCAGCAGTTTCAGGAGGCTGGCGGGGTAGTTGTCTTTGCCGGAGATGCTCCGCAGTATCTTGATTCTGCAGAAAGTAGTACTGCGGCGATATTCTCAGAGAGCTGCCTGAGCTGTGATTTTGAAGAACAGCAGATAACAGATATACTCAGGGGAAATACCGAGATACGATTGCAGATCACTGATGCTGCATCGGGATTGCCTCAACAGCAGATATTTTCTCAGCTGAGATCAGATGATACCGCAGAGTATCTGACGATTCTCAATACTAACCGGGAAGAGACATTGGATATCACCATCAATCTTGCTACCATATATTCAACGGTGGAAACATGGAATCTCGATGATGGAGAGGGTCGCAGGATAACTGCAGCGTATAGTCGTGGACATCTTCTACTAGAGACTGTCCGTATGAATCCCTCTGAAGTAAAGTGTTTTCGTTTTGTTACTGAAAGTGAACTGGAAGAAGAGCATCAGCTACTCCTGGAAAGGCAATATGAGCTGCAGCTCCCAGATGCGTGTGCGTACAGTCTGAGCGAAGAGAATATCGTTGTATTTGATTCGGCCCGATGGTGTCTGGATGGCGAAGAGCTTTCCGATACTATGGAAATTCTGAAGATTGACAGTACTCTCAGGGGTCGTCTCGGGGTTAACCTGCGGGCAGGCAATATGGTGCAGCCTTGGTTTAGGCAGAAGGAACAGGATAGTGAGCAATTTCCTGTACTGGGAAAACTTGAGCTGCAGTATACCATTGAGATAACAGATGATGTACTTTCATCTCTGATGCAGGCGTCACTGGCGCTGGAGAATCCCGAACATTTTTCATTGAGTATTAACGATAGAAAAATTGATCTTACAGAGGATTGCGGTTTTTGGGTAGATATTGCTTTTCGGAAGTTTTCACTGCCGGATAAGCTATTTCATACAGGATCAAACCTGATTACAATCTCTTGTGACTTTTCCGAAAATATAAACCTTGAAGCCTGGTACCTTCTCGGTGATTTTTCAGTTTCTGTTACAGAAACTGGTATTGAGCTGGATATTCTTCCTGATGCTGTGTTTCCTAAGGATCTGGTCTCACAGGGGTTTCCTTTCTACAGCGGCTCATTCAGTTATCACTATAAACTGCCTGAGAGTATAAAGAGTAAAGAGGTAACGATACGCATACTCAACTATTGCGGAGCCTATATAAAGCTGCTTAGCAGCGATGCAGAAGAGGTGAAAGGGAAAGGGCAAAGTAAGATGCTTCCCTGGCTGCCGGCTGAGACTGATATGGTACTGGGAGATAATCTAACAGTAGAGGTTTCAATTACCAGAAAGAACACATTCGGTCCGCTGCATAATCCTGCTGCTCATACCGGTGAATGGGTTGGTCCTGATTCATTTGTAACAACTGGAGAGAGTTTTTCAATGGAGCCTTTCTTTATTGCTTCAGGGTTGTTGGAGCCGATAGTTGTTCGTTATAGCGATGATGCTGAAAAAGATGAATCAGAAGAGTAGAAAGGAAGTAAGATGACTGAGAAAAAGAGACAACCGAATATTTTGTTTATCCTGACAGATCAGATGCGTTCAACGGCTATGGGCTGTGCCGGTCTGGAACAGGTACGTACACCTAATCTTGATTTACTTGCCGGGGAAGGAACCCGTTTTTCCAATGCAGTCTCAAATACTCCCTCCTGTGCTCCCTCACGCGCTTCTCTGCTTACCGGACTTCATACCCTTTCTCATGGGGTCGTCAACAACGAGCTGCAGGTGAAGCTGGGAACCGGCACCTTTGCCGGATCGCTGCGTGATGTGGGATACGCCTGCGCCTATATCGGCAAATGGCATATAGACGGGGGAGCTCGGACCGACTTCACTCCTCCGAGGCCGCGGCGCCTGAGTTTTGATGATTACTGGGCAGTGGCCAGCTGCACCCATGATTATATGAACTCATTCTATTATGAAAATGATGATCCCAAACCAAAGGCTATTCCAAAATATGAACCGGTTTTTCAGACTGATTTGGCTCTTGATTATATTGAAAAGAAGACAGATCAGGATGATCCTTTCTTCCTGGTAGTCTCATGGGGTTCTCCCCATGACCCCTATCTGGAGATGCCGGATGAGTTGCTTGAACAGTATCCATGCCATGGGAGGAAGTTGCGCTGATGGATACTAACAGTCTCTATATTCCCCTTGAGCTGCTTGAGACTAAGAAAAAGATGCTGGCCGGTTACTATGCCCATATTACCGCTCTTGATGAGCAGCTAGGCAGGCTTATCGTACAACTAAAAGATAAGGGAATCTATGAGGATACTATGATCGTCTTTGCAGCTGATCATGGTGATATGTTGGGCAATCAGGATGCATGGTATAAGAGTCAACCCTGGCGGGAGTCTGTTGGTATTCCCCTTATCATGAGCCATCCAGGAGTGATCCCTGAAAAACGGATTACTAATGGTCCGATCAGTTTGATTGAATTGATGCCCAGTATACTTTCACTCACTGGTACCCCAATACCGGAAGATGCCGAGGGGAATGATCTTTCAGAATTTATCCTAGGTAATGAAGAAGCTGCTCCTGATTCGGTCTTCATCAACTTTTCCCCCAATGTTCATATTATTCCACAGCCGCCTTTCCGGGGGGTGGTAACTAGAACGCACACCTATGCTGAGACAAAAGAGGATCCCTGGCTACTCTATGATGATGGTACCGATTTCTTTCAAAAAAACAACCTGATTTTCTGGGCAAATCGGGATGATACTGATATTTGTACGTTGCAGGAACAGATGCATGCCAAGCTTACCTATTGGCTGGAGCGTACCAATGATAACTTTGAGGATGGGGATACCATCAATAATACCTACCAGCCGGGACATGTAGGCGGAGTGCTGCCGCATAAGCAGAATCATGAGTTCAACACCTGGTATGCCGAAATTAAAAGGAAGAAAGATGCAGAAAAACAATAATATTTCCCCTAACTTACTGATTATCCATGTGGATCAGCAACGTTATGATTCATTGGGATTTACCGGTCATCCGCTGGTGAAGACACCCAATCTTGATCGTCTGAGAAAGGAAGGAGTTTCGTTCTCCCATGCCTTCACACCTATACCCCTCTGTTGTCCTGCTCGCCAGACGCTGTTAAGCGGAGTTATGCCGGAAGTTCATGGAGGATTGTGGAATTATGATTCCCAGCAGATTACCGGGCTTACCGATGATTTCATCACCTGGACAGAATTGTTGAAGGAAAAGAAGGGATTCAATATGAGCTACTTCGGTAAGTGGCATGTCAGTCCAATCCTTGATCCTACCAATTTTGGATACGATCGGTACGAAGATGAAAAGGGTGTATGGCCTCCGGATAATACTGAGAAACAGTATGATATGCCGGTAAGTAGTGTCTGGTCCTATTCGGGATTGAAATCCAAGCTCCCTTTTGAGGAGTCTTCAACGCATAGGATGACTTATCAGGCCATTGATGAGATGAAAAGATTTACCGGGGATGAGAATCCCTGGCATATTCGCCTGGATTTCAATGAGCCTCATTTACCCTCTATTCCCTGTGAACCCTTTGCCTCGATGTATAATCCTGAGGATATACCCCAGTGGGATAACTTCGTTGAAGATTTTACGAATAAACCCTATATCCAATCTCAGCAGCTGAAGAACTGGGAGATTGAAAACTGGGGCTGGGATGAGTGGTCAAAGTATCTGGCGGCCTACTTTGGTATTATTTCACAGTATGATGATGCGGTAGGGGAGATCCTTGATACCCTGGATGATCTTGGAATAGCTGATAACACTATTGTGATCTATACCACTGATCATGGGGATGCTGCCGGATCGCATCGCATGATGGATAAGCATTATGTGCTGTATGAGGAAGAGGTGCATGTGCCGATGATTGTTCGCTGGCCGGGAGTCGTTCCAGAAAATTCAAGCTGTGAAGATTTTGTAATGCATGCTTTGGACCTTGGACCTACCATCCTTGATATGTATGCTATTGCTATTCCCGAATCCTTTCAGGGAAAATCATTCCTGAAGCAGCTCAAGGGTGAAGTAAACAGCGATAACTGGAAGCATGCCTTCAGCAGTTATCATGGGCAGCAGTTCGGTCTATACGATATGCGGATGGTGCGGGATGATCGTTACAAGTATGTCTTCAATCCCACCGATATTGATGAGTTTTATGACCTACAGGAAGATCCGGCTGAATTACACAACCTGATTGGTAGTGCTGTAGATGACCAGCTGGGTGGAAAATACCGCAGGATGGTCTTTGAGACCTTCTCTGCTTTGGATGATCGACTGATGAGTAAAAATCCCTGGATGAAGAATCAATTAAAGGAGTGCATATAATTTTCTATACTTGCTCGGTGTATGTCCTGTATATGATTTGAATACTTTACTAAAATATTTTGTGTCATTAAAACCGACTAAACTTGTTAGCTCCGTGATTGTCAGATGGGTTGTTGTCAGAAACTGTCTTGCCTTTTCTATCCTTAAATTTGTCAGATAGTTAATATAGGTTGTTCCCACTATTTTCTTGAACTCCCGGCTGAAATGTTCCGAACTCATATAGATCTGTGAAGCTACTGATTCCAGACTTATATCCTTACTGAAGTTGGAATCGATGATATCTTTGGCTTTGTAGATACTTGAATCAGAGCTGTGAAGCAATAGCTCTTTAAGGGCTGTGAAACAGCTGTCAATAACATTTTCAAACCATACAATCATGGCCTTGATACTGGACAGTCTATTCACTTCACTATAGAGGATATACTCATCTCCCAGGATAGTATCAGGATTCATTCGGAGCTGTTTGGTAATCTTGAAGATAAGGATGACTATCTGATAATTCAGATTCTGCAGTTTTTCGGTATTAATAGCCGATGTCTCCGAGATGGAAGAGAAAAACTCCTGGAGGAGTGCATAGGCACCTTCACGATTCTCTTTTTCAAAACAACGCAGCATGCTCTGCTCTGTGGTGAAATCCAGAATGAAGGAATCTCTTTTATCAGATGAAACAGTATCTGCAAGATACAAGCCGTTACCGCTGACCAGTTTTCGGGCCATTGCATGTGAAGCAGCAGTGTATGAAGCATGCATTTTCCTGAAGCCATCTGTTGCAGTTCCCAGGGCCATGCTTATACTGTTGTGCAGCCGGGTTTCAATCACCCTCTTTATTTTTGCAAGAGAGATTTGGAGCTGTGCTGCACTGAAGGCAGCATCTTCAGCATCAAAATTCAGCAGTAGTCCAGTTCCGTCATTATAATCAAAGGTAAAGAGATTAATCCCGTTTTCCGGGAATTCCGCTGATACCACCTCTTTCAATATAACTTCCACATTATAGTGTTCTTCTGTATAGGCTACTGTGGATTTATCAAGGCTGATAAGGAGTGGTGTGAACATCTCTCTTGTGAACACAATCTCGATATCATTGAGTTGGTTTTTCAAGGTCTCGATATCAGCTCTAGGTTCTACAATTATTTTTGTGAGCAGGGATTTCGTCAAAGCAGCACGATTTTCATGATACTGCTTTTGAATGTGATCTGCATTAAGGTGGGTTTCTTGTCTTTCTTTCAGTACAGCTATTGCTGTAATAATGGTGTGTTTGAATTCTTGATCCTTGATCGGTTTCAGAAGGTAGGAGAATGCTCCATAGGTAATAGCTTTCTGTGCATTTTCAAAGGAGTCATAGGCACTAAGGATAATAAATATGCTATCCCTTGATATGGTGTTTCTGATCTTCTCAAGCAGTGCTAACCCATCCAGGATCGGCATTTTGATATCAGAAATAACCAGATCTATCACCTCTGCCTCCAGAATATACAGTGCTTCCTGGCCGTTGTCAGCGGAATGGATATCGGTAAATCCCATATGAGTAAGTATCCGCTTAACATACTGCTGTACATTATATTCATCCTCAACAATGAGAAACTTCATACTTGTCAGCTCCTTTCACTATAAGGTAGTGTTATTTTGACGATGGTATGTTCATTGAAGCTGCTGGAGAGCTGTAGTCCGAAGTTTTCACCGAAGTGAAGCTTAATACGGGAGTTCACATTGAAGATACCGATGGAATGCTGTGCAGATTCAGGATTCTCTCTAATGCCGGTCAGGGTTTCGTTTATTGCAGACAACTGCTCTTCTGTAATACCGACTCCATTATCATACAGATATACCAGCACAACATCATCCAGCTTCTTGGTGGTGATTCTGATTTCACCCGTTGTCTTATGGGACTCGAAGCCATGCTGTATCGAGTTCTCTATCAAAGGCTGCAGAGTCAGCCAGGGTATCACTGAATAAAGGGTATCAGGAGCTATCTCATAGCTGATACTGTATTTGTTCTTATAGCGCTCTTTCTGGATGCT
>Ga0307989_1000640_pt1 | contig 21697 bp, 19 predicted proteins | sample EllFjometagen185_FD_203164 | JGI IMG/M metagenome (GOLD analysis project Ga0307989, IMG submission 203164) | Marine microbial communities from Ellis Fjord, Antarctic Ocean - #185 | ecosystem: Environmental > Aquatic > Marine > Unclassified | place: Southern Ocean | collected 2014-10-08
TCAGCAGGAAGTAATTTGTTAAGGTACTTATCCTGAAAGGGCTCAGCAGGAAGTAATTTGTTAAGGTACTTATCCTGAAAGGGCTCAGCAGGAAATTATTAGTTAAGGTACTTATCCAGCATAACGCTATTGCTTTAATCGAGGTGTAATTTACAAAATTAAACCTTTGCTGTTTGAGCCAATCAATTTTTACACTTTTTGATCAGCAGTTGTTGCAAGTAACGCTAGTTCATTTTTCAATACTTTCCCGGAAACATTTCTCGGAATCGCATCCAAAAATTCAATAATACGAGGTTTTTTGTACCCGGCAATTGATTGTCCAACCCATTCTGAAATTTCCTGCCTGGACAGAGTCATACCATCTGCCAAAATTATGAAAGCTTTAACAATTTCCCCCCATTCATCATCAACCACGCCGATAACCGCAGCTTCACTGATAGCTCCATGACTTAGCAATACCTGTTCAACTTCCTGAGGGTAAACATTTTCACCCCCTGTTTTAATAAGGTATTTGGACCGATCAACCATTTTAACCTGCCCGTTATCCATTAGCTTGAAAAGGTCTCCGGTATGATGCCAGTTACTTTTAAATGCATCTGCAGTGGCCGCAGGTAGGTTCCAATATCCCTGCATAACCATTTGCCCTCTGAGGCACAATTCGCCTACCTCTCCAGGTGCCACCTCCTTATCATGGATATCCAATATTCTATAATCAAAAAATGGCATAATATACCCATAGGAAGTCGGATCTTCACGAATCATATCCCCGTCTACCCAGGTAACTTTTCCACCGGCCTCTGTTTGTCCATAAATTCCAAAATATTTTGCCCCGATATTTTCTTCGACTTGATTGACCAAATCAACTTTTTCAGCTCCGGCACCTGAGATAAATACCTTCAGGGAAGAAACATCACATTTCCCTCGAGCTTCATGATAAGCCATCGCAGAAGAAATAGGAGGAACCAGAAAAACAACAGTAACCTTGTATTTTGCGATGAGATCATACATAACAGCCGGATCAGGCATAGGAGATGTAACAACGGTGCCTCCCAGTACCAATTGTGCAAAAGCAGTCCCGAATCCTGCGATGTGAAAGTAGGGTAAAAATCCAAGATATGTATCGTCATATCCCATTTGAAAACAGGTGGACATATTGATAGCGTATCCCGTCCAGACACGTTGCGGGATCATGCACCCTTTAGGTTTTCCGGTGGTACCGCTGGTGTAGATCAAAGTACACAACGTTTCTCCGGAAACCCCTTTTTCCATTTCAATAAAATTGCTTTCATCACTGGTAAGCTTTTCAAAGGGAATCCACCCTTCTCTTGACTCAGCATCAATAATTCTAAATTCGATACCGGAAATTTCAGTCATAGCGGCTTCTGCATTTTCAAGCATAAACGCACATGAAAACATTGCCTTCGCCCCAGAATCTTTGATTATGTAGCTGAGCTCTTTTGGATTGAGTCTTATATTCAATGGCACGGCCACAGCACCAAGCCAGCTCAGGGCTAATAGAAATTCCATCAAAGACTTACCGTTTAAAGCAAGGCAAGCAACCCTGTCTCCATAACCAATACCATTTTGAGCCAGCCACTTGGCTATACTGGCAACCCGGTCATGGAGCTCGCCATAGGTGACAGTCGTACCGTAAATGCCATCGATGATCGCTAATTTATTCCTGTTGAAAAGACTGTGCCGCTTCAAAAAATAACACAACGGAAGTGAAAAAAGTCCATTCTGAGTACTTTGAGACATCTTTAGACCCTCTTGTTAAAATTCGGTTTAATAAACCCAATTAATATAACCAAATACAGCTTCTTTGAATGGCAGATAAGTCATCAATTAAATTGAATTTACCGCTGTCTTCATGGAACGGAATGAAAGTGAAAAGATTCTAGCAACTTGTTTTTTTTTAAGTCAAGCAGTTTAAAGGAAAGAGGGATGTAATGATGCGAGAGAGGCAGCTTATCCTTCCTCGCTGTAAGACTTTGACATAATCAACATAGAGAATGTATTTGCTATAGATGAATTGAATAAATTTGGGGAAACTTCCATTAGTGTCAGAGCTATTTGTTTTTATTTCACAAGTAAACCCAGTCAACTTGATTAACCTGACCGCATTTACCGCTCTCCGGTTGATTGCAATCGAAGAAGGTTATATCAACGATATCCATCGTCCTGTGTCAGATTTTGCGCATGAGTTAAAGGGGACGGGTTATGATGGAGTTCCATTAAAGAATGTACTTCAGATGTCTTCAGGTGTCTTTTTCAATGAAGATTATGCTGACTTTAACGCCGATATCAACCGAATGGGAAGAACGGTTGCTTTAGGGAATTCAATCAATGAATTTGCCGCGAGTTTAAAATCTCACCGAAAATCGGGAGAGTATCATCATTACGTAAGTATGGATACACAGGTACTTGGCATGGTTTTGAAAAACATGGTTGGGAAAACACCTTCTGCGTATCTGGAGGAGAAAATCTGGAAAAAAATTGGTATGCAATCCAATGCAAAATGGCTGGTCGATGACTATGATATGGAATTGGCTTTTGGTACATTGAACGTGACAACTAGGGACTATGCAAGGTTCAGCAGACTATATATGAATTATGGTAACTGGAATGGTGAACAAATTGTTCCGGAGAACTGGGTAAAGGATTCAGTGACACCTGATGCACCGCATTTGCAGGCTGGTATTAATCCATTATCGAGTTCCAAAATGGGCTATGGTTATCAATGGTGGATTCCAGAACATCCAAAGGGTGATTTCATGGCACTGGGTGTATACGGCCAGCATCTTTATATCAATCCAGGAAAAAAAGTTGTAATTGTTAAAAATTCTGCTGACTCACAATGGAAATCGAGGCAGGAGACGAACTATGCAATTGCTGCATGTTTTCAGAATATTGCAGAAAGTCTATAATAGGTAAACGATCATAAAAATAGAGGGTAGGTTTTTTTTAAAGAGAACTTTTCGTTTTTTATGAAAAGTCCAAATTCTAGCATTCCCTAGCAATAAAAAACGCACGACAAAGAATAGGAGGTACAAGTCTTGAAAAAGCAAAATAGTAAAAAGAGAATTTAGAGAAGATTTGTAATGAAGAGATAACTGTTATTATTTTGTCTGTTCAGTCAGTGCCAAGAATCTCTTTTAATTGAGAGATAAAACTTTTATCAATCGGTTTAGTAATATAATAATCAAAGCCGTCTTTAATTAGCTGTTCAAGTTCTTGATTCAAAACAGATGCGGTCAATGCGGAAATTTTTCCTGTAAAACCTTTTTTTCGTAGTCGTCGAACAGCTTCACGGCCATCCATAACAGGCATTTGCATATCCATTAATATTAAGTCCGGCTGCAACTCTAAAGCTTTTTGAACTCCAATTTCACCGTTTTCTGCTGTTTCGTATTCCCACCCGATTTTACGAAGTTTACGAACAAGCATTTTTACTATATCCGGGTGATCATCAACAATTAATATTTTTTTACTCATGTTCAATTTCTCCTTGATAACTGGGTACAGAAAACAAAAAACTGCTTCCTCTATCCGGTTGGCTTTTTACAGTAATACTACCATTATGCTTTTCAATAATTTTTTTTGATATTGCTAATCCAAGGCCGGTGCCACCAATTTTACGTGTCATTGAGTTGTCAATTTGTCGAAAAGGATCAAAAATAAATTCCAGGTCCTCCTCTTTCATCCCGCAACCGGTATCGTCAATCTGTATATTTATCATTGTATTATCTCTCACAGATGATATTGCAATACTTCCTTGATCCGTAAATTTTACAGCGTTACTCAACAGGTTAAGCAAAACTTGTTTTAAACGTAGAGGGTCGGCACGAACAGATAAATGTTGTTTTCCTTGATAATGCAATTCCAATTTTTTTTCTTTAGCCAGCGGTTTCATCGTTTTGATTACCTCTTCGATGATTTCATCAACAACCACTTCCTCAAATAAAAAATCTAATTTTCCAGCTTCGATTTTAGAAAGATCTAATAGATCATTAATAAGGGCCAAAAGATGGATTCCCGATTTGTAAACATCCTGTGATATGTCTACAATTTCTGCTGGATCCGGGAGTTCTTCTATTTCCAGTAATTCTTCAATATTTCCCAGAATGACGGTTAGAGGCGTTCTCAATTCGTGGCTCATGGTGTTTAAAAATTCAGATTTTAGTCGGTTGGCCACTTCTGCTTTTTCTTTTGCTTTAATCAATTCCAGATCAGCTTCTTTTCTTTTCGTAATATCGATAACCATTCCTACAAATTGGCGCTTACCATTCATTTGCATATCTCCAATTGAAAGGTAAAGCGGAAACGCTGAGCCATCTTTACGTTGCCCGATCACTTCACGACCCGTTCCAATAACGCTGGACTTTCCTTTTTCAATAAATTTTTTAAGGTAACCATCATGTTCAGATTTATACGGTTCCGGCATCAACATTTTTATATTTTGACCAATGACTTCGTCAGCAGTATACCCAAACATGGTTTCAGCTGCCGGATTAAATAGCAGAACCTTGCCATTCTCACTGATATTAATTATTCCATTGACAGCCGTATTAACAATGGCTCTTATTTGGGTCTCGCTCTCATAAAGTTCCTGGGTTCTTTTTTGAACTTTTTCTTCGACTTGTTTTTTCTTGTTCAACAGATTATAAACAAAAGCTGATAAAAGAAAAGAGAAAGTAACACCGGCGATTAACCCGATAAAAGCAAGTTTTCTTTCATGTTTTTTTACAAAAGAGTCAGTTGGGGTAAATACCAGCTGCCAGGAACGACCAGCAACATTAATCGTTTTTTTTGTAACAATTTTCGATACTGGACTCTTCGTACTAGAGAAGAGATTTTCGGGTTTATCAGGTAACGTTATGTCAAACGCTTGAAGTTCAGTATTTCCTCTTTTGGACTCGTTCAACATATCGCCAATTCTAAAAACACCATTTGCAAATCCACGGAGTCCCTTACGCCGACTATCAATATTTGAAAGCTGTGTATTTTTTTTAAACACAGGATAAAATAATAAAAAGCCAAATTGCTTACCTGCCTCCTGCACCAGGGTGATTCGAGCAGAAGCCAACATCTCAACGGGGCTATCTCGAACTTCAATCAAAGCCTTTCGTCGAGTCAGATTTGAAGCAAGATCGAAACCAAAGGCTTTTTCATTTCCTACAAACGGTTCAATATAATTAACGGGAAAGTATTCCTCAGATCTTTCTCTCCTGATCATTCGTTTTCCATGCTTTTCTTTAATCATGAATGCTGAAAAACCTTCTTTTTGAATTAATGTTTCATATGCCTCTCTATCTTCATCTTTAATTCGTGGAACCCATGATAAAGCTTGAATATTAGGGTAATGATGCATCAATGGTTTTACAAATGCAGAAAACTGTTCACGACTGATATTTTCGAAAGTTTTAAAAACAAGTGCTGCTGAATGAAGAACAGTCCAATGGTGATCAAGAGATTCCTTAATCATCAAATAACGGTTTTCTGCCAGTAACCGGAATTCCTGCTGGATAAACCGGTTGTTTTGGGAAGTAGTGGATGAATGAAACCAAATGGACAAAAACAGCCCTGTACATAATATCAAAACAGGGAACAAATATTTATTTTTCATGAGTTTTTTTTCTATTTATAATGGGCATGTTTTCTATTGCGAAGAAAACAGATAAAAACCATTGTCGTTGGCCTTATCATCAAAGATCATCTTCAGACACATACTTAATTGAGATTTTTTCTGAATAATTGATAAAATCTTTAACCAGTTTTATGATTTTATCTCCTTCCTCATTAATTGCCGCTTTTTCAATACTTTGTCCATATTCAGTTATGAAGTCAAAACCAAAGCTTCTCCCACTCCCTTTTAATTGATGAGCTGTTTTTTTTACCAACTGGTATTGTTCCTTATCCACGTACTCCTTGATAAGATTTATGCCTTTCATCGTGTTTTCTAAGTATCCTGGAATTAGACCTTTTAAGTCTTCGTCTGCATATATGATTATTTTTTCCATTTATTTCATTTGGGAAAATAAGCTGTTTTTTTCTAATTTCTTCTAATCGATAACATTGTAATATCATCAGAAAAATTGTCATTACAAAAATGTTTTACAGCATTAAATGCATTTGATATCTGTTTTTTCGGTTTTATGTCTTTTGCAAGCTCAACCAGAAGCCGGTCAATACTAAATTTGTTTTCCTGACCGTCTGTTGCTTCAATTAACCCATCTGTGAATAAAAATATTCCATCACCAGGGACAAAGGATCGTTTTTCTATTGCCCAGGTTGCATCCAAATTTAGACCGAGCCGCGGACCTGTAGATTCAATCGACCGCAAACCAGAACGGCCAAAAAGAACAACAGGATTGTGACCGGCAGATATGAATAGAAGCTCATTAATTTCTGTATTAATAACAATAAAGACCAGTGAAAGGGAAAAACCACTCTCTTTCAGCATTTCATAGAATAACTGGTTTACCAGAGAAATAATTTCAGTTGGACTTTTATCGGCTTTTCCAAATGAGTGTAAAGTACTTTTCGCGGCAAACATGATTAAAGCGGCCGATATTCCCTGCCCGGTAACATCTCCGATCATGAGCGTTAATTTCTGTTTTTCCTCAAAGGCATCAAAAAAGTCCCCGCTTAGAGAGTGTAAAGGTCTATAAAAACTCTCGATCTCCAGGCCTTGGCATTGAAAGCTTAGCGGCAAAATAGTATTTTGAACTTTTACCGCTAACTTCATTTCTTTTTCCAGTAGCTCATTCTTACTGAATAACTCTTGGGTTTTAATTCCCAGTCGATTAGTTAAATCAGCCACTTTGAGGTTCGTATTAATGCGAGCAAACAGCTCTGTTTTATCGTATGGTTTTGGGACAAAGTCGTTTGCCCCAACTTTTAATGCCTTTGTCCATTCTTTCTTGCTTCGCTCTGATGACAAAACAATAATAGGTAAATTAGCACTATTATATTGTTTACGAATTTCTTCGATTGCATCGAATCCACTCATCTTTGGCATTTGCAGGTCCATTATAATTAGGTCTGGAACCGCTTCCTTTACTAGTTCAATAGATTCAGAGCCATCTTTGGCAGTAATCACATTATAACCAGCACCACTCAGTGCGAATAAACGAATCATCTTCAACAACCAATATTGACTTTTGCTGCTTTATTCTATCCGTTCCCAAACTATTCATGAAACCTCTTTTACTAGATTTATTCATTGGTATAGTTACATTTTTACCAATGTATTTTAGCAAAAAATAGTTAAAAATCAAAGTAATTTAATAAAAGATAACAATATTTTGATCTTTTTTCGTTTCACGAATCAGGATTTTTTATGTGCATACCGAAGATATATAAAGCTATCAGAAGCACTTTTTTGTAAAAGACATTTAATTTTGCGAATCGAAAGTTACATTTTTTATGTCTAGTCCACTCTAGCATATATCATTTTATATTGTTTTGTGCAGGGAGTGGTATACACTTCTCAGAAATCTATATTCCTTGGGCTGCATTATACCCCCACATCAGCATGATTTTGTAATAGGGACTTATTTCATGGGGCTTTAAATTGCGTTAGCAGCTTTGTCAAATCATCCTATTTTAAAAAGTAGAATACTTAGCAAAACAGGTCCTCTAACACTAGAGATTTATGCAGTACACTTTATATTTGTCGACCTGTTGAGTATTATTGGTCTTCATAGATTAAAGTATCAACCAACCGGATGATCCAAATAAAAATCACTAAAGTAGAGTACTCATGTTAAATAAACTGCAATTGAAAAGGAAGTCCATTGAAACACGACATCTCGAAGCATGGTTGAAACAGGGAAAAGGTTCTTTTCATTTTGAGAATATTGATTCATTAAAACTCATACTAATTTTTTTACTCAAGATGGTACGCCTATATGACAGAGGGGGAAGGAATGCGTGACACCAGTCATCAATAATGTTTCACTCATATTTGAAGATCTTCCGACGAACTTCGACGGATTTACGATAATGCAAATTTCCGATATCCACATTGATGCGTCAGCAAAGCTGGCAGATATTATTGTTGAAATGATAACAGATCTGAAGGTCGATTTATGAATGGACGTTGCGTTATTAAACCAATGACACAAATGACGCAACGTCCCCCAAAAAACACTATACTTTCAATTCTTTTTTTAGGATTTTTCCTGTAGCAGTCATGGGAAGTGTCTGCTGAATTTGTACAATTCGAGGATATTTATAGGCGGCCATCTGTTCCTTTGACCAACTGACAATTTCCTCTTCAGTCGCCTGTGATCCTTCGTTAAGCACAACAAAAGCTTTGACTTCTTCTCCGTGACTCTCATGAGGCACACCAATAACCGCTGCCAATGAAATATCGGGATGGATCATCAAAACTTCTTCAATTTCACGTGGATAGATATTATAACCACCACGAATGATCATATCTTTCAATCTATCAACAATAAAGACATATCCGTCTTCATCCACTCTCCCAAGATCACCGGTATAAAACCATCCGTCTTTATCAACTGCTTTGGCTGTTTCTTCAGGCTTTTTATAATAACCTTTCATGACATTGTGACCCCGTACAACAATTTCACCCACTTCTCCTGTGGGTAGTTCTTGATTATCGAGTCCAACAATTTTAAGATCGACTCCCCAAATTGGACTTCCAACAGATCCCTGTTTTCGCGGTTTGTTGAGCGCATTAAAAGCAACACCGGGTGATGTTTCTGAAATTCCATACCCTTCCAAAATGGGAATTTTGTATTTTTTTTCAATTCCCTTGAGGATTTCACCGGGGATAGATGCTCCGCCGGACAATCCGATGCGAAGGGTATTGGAAATTTTTTCAAAATCAAACCGGTTTTCCTTGTCATCATAATTCAGGAGTGCCCAGTACATGGTTGGAACTCCTACAAATACAGTAACATTCTCTTTTTGCATGGTATCCAGAATCACGTCAGGTGCAAATCGCGGTACCAACACCAATGTATTACCCTTTGTAAAACCAGCGTTCATTTGAATGGTCTGGGCCATTGAATGAAAGAGAGGGGCAACGATTAGCTGTATATCGTCTTCAGAAAGCTGAAGTAAATCCACACAAACTCTTGAATTCATAATCAGATTCATATGTGTGAGTTCTGCTCCTTTGGGTTTCCCTGTTGTCCCTGAAGTATATAAAATGACAGCAGAATCATCTGACTGTAAGAGCATCATGTCAAATACTGGAGATTGAGCCCCCATCATCTGGGCCATAGTGGGAAAGCCTTCAATAGGAGAAGGACCCTGCGGGTCTGCGGTTATGATCCATAAATGTTCACATCCCTTAGCTTCCTGGAAGCCTGCATATCCTTCCTGAGCTATCGATAGCTCTGGCATATCCTGAAAGCAGAAAAAAGCCTTGGCATCACTATCATTTAAATGAAAAGCGATTTCCCGACCTTTCAACAGGACATTCAAAGGAACCAGCACGGCTCCCAGTTTTAACACCCCATAGTAAATAGCAGGAAAAAAAGGCAGGTTGGGGCAACTGATGGCTACCTTATCACCTTTCCCAATACCGGCGCTTACTAAACCATTAGCAACCTGATTGGCCATGGCATTTATCTGGCTAAAACTCAGTTTCATATCAGCAAAAACGATAGCTGTTTTCTCTGGGTGTTCTTTGACATTGAACTCTAAAATTGAAGCAACATTGATCATAACCGACTCCTTTATTTTTTTGCGTTCATTTAGATGACTACCTTTTATATTCTTCAGTATCCATACACGCCTGTGTATCATGAAGATTTCATTGTATCAAGACATAAAAATAATGCTAATTTGGAGTGAAATGTATTTAACAACCGATCCAAAGCACTAGACAATTTGCAACCATAATGCCAGAGATCTTGTACACAATACGGAGAAGGTTATAGGGAGAAGGTTAAAGGCCGAAATCCAAACAATATATAGCCCCCAATAGTCAATATACTGTTTTTTAGAAACAGAATATTGATTTGTTTGATATTATTTCGATTCGAAAGAATGCTAATTTATTGCGGATATTTGGGTTCGTCATTTATTAAAATATGTTCCTACTAAATTACAAAAAGCACTACTTTTTACCATGAAGAGGGTGATTCTTTCATCATGGCCAAATGTAGTTGCCAGCTAAGCAAGCTTTTTGAATTTATGGAGTCTTTCCTTAACTCTTATTTCCAAAATAAATCTTTAATTTTACTCACGGGTTCCAACAAAACAACAAATTCATATTCACTATCCAGTTCAAACAGATGATCAATCTTCTCCTGTTCATAAAACCCAACTGCAACCATCCCCAATTTTGCGGCTTCACAAGCCATATAAAGATTTTGGCAAACTATACCTAAATCAATTGCGATTAGCTTGTGAGATGTGATTGTGTATCGCCATTCCGTTCTATAGGGAATAGCAACCCAACAAAATACCACAGCGGCTTTACCCACAAATTTTTGATTATAGGCAAGACTTCCCATAGTCTCTTCGCTGTTTTCAATGGTCTTAACAAAATATAGTTTATGGGAAAATGAAATATAACGATACAAACCCGGCTTTAGACCTTCAACACGATTAATTACCAGGTAAACCTCAAAAGGGCTTTTTCCGCCAGATGACGGTACCGTCCTTCTAACACTCTGCTTCATTACTTTCTTTACACCTTGGGTACACCAGAGTAAAAATGATAGCTCTTCCAGACTCAATGATTCAGTTGTGAACTGTCTTCTGCTCTTTCTCTCGTTTACCAGTTTAAGAAAAGATTCCTCGCCAATGGTAAAATCGTCTGAAGAGATTAGATCAATTAACTCTGCGTCATCTGGAGCGCTTATTTGAAACGGGATCGGTGATATATTCTTTTCCAGATCTGATTTTGGAACCAATTTATCGTATTAGTCCTTATCGTAAAACTTCAGAAAAGCTCTGCAATCATTTATAAATTGTTGTTTCATGAATTTTAACTCAAATTGTTTCTTAGAAATAGCTGAAAGTGACTGCTTCTCAAGTACCAATTACACCATCAGGATACCATATCTTCACAAATCTAAAATAATTTATTACTCTATTTTAGATTTGTGTATTTGTATTTGTTCCGCGTCGCCGTAAATCTGGGTTCACGTAACAAGTACATCCCCTGATTCACTAAAAATACAAGTTCTCTTATATAATCAGTATAATATCTAATACTAAAACTTAATGATATAACATTAATATATTTAGAGGCTTTATTCAACTGCTGGTATCACACTTTTCTTATTTCAGCGGCAGATTCATTTTTTTGTGTCCCCATGAATGAATCAGAAGATGAAACAACTTTTTTTCATCTTCTGATTAAGCGCAAAAGGACCTCTTCACAATCAGACGCTCTAATTACATATTTTTTTTATCTTTACTTTCAATACTATAGACAAATACCCATTATGAATGATTGGATTTATCTGAAATTATCAGAGATACTGGAGAGATTCACGGGTAAACATTCCGCGTAGCGGCCTAACAGCAGTTATTTAAAACAGATCTCTCATCATATCATCCCATGGAACATATCATTTTTCAAATTCAGTGCCCGGATCAAAAAGGGCTGGTTTCTCAAATCAGTACTTTTTTTTATCAAAGAGGTTTAAACGTTCTGGAATGTAAGGAGCATGTCGATATATTTCAGAATCAGTATTTCATGCGGATCAAAATGGATCTGGCCGGACTCAACTCTTCAAAAAAAGATCTGGAAAGAGAATTTCAGGAATTTAGCAAAGGATTAGAACTACACTGGACGGTGCACTATTCGGATCAACTGCCTCGTTTAGCAATTCTGGTCACCAAAGCCCCTCATTGCCTGTACGATATTCTGGTCCGTCAGGAACAGGGTGAACTTATGTGTAAAATCCCTTTAATCATCAGTAATCATCCTTATCTGGAAGCCATTGCCGACAAATTCCGTATCCCTTTTTACTGTCTGCCCATCCAAAACAAAGAGAGTAGGGCAGAACAGGAATTGAAAATTCGGGAGCTATTAAAAAAACAGCATATTGACCTGATCATCCTCGCCCGGTATATGCAGATCTTATCTAAATCGTTTACCGAAGACTTTTTTGGCAAAGTGATCAATATCCATCATGCTTTTTTACCGGCGTTTAAAGGAGCAAACCCTTATAAAAGTGCTTATGAGCGAGGGGTAAAAATGATCGGGGCAACCGCCCATTATGCTACAGCAGAGCTGGATGCCGGACCGATTATCGAACAGGATGTTCAAAGAGTGACCCATAAAAACGGTCCCGAAGAGTTGTCACAGATTGGCGCTGATATTGAGAGAATGGTTTTAGCCAGGGCAATTAAAGCACATCTAGAACGCAGAATTATCATCTATGGAAATAAAACCATCGTTTTTTCATAAACCCATTTTTTACAAGGACTCTGATGGTTCTGGAATGTGATTTTTATCCGGTCGATGAACAACATCTGAAAAGGGAAAAAGCAAAAGCCCGTGAACTCAGGCAGACACAGTGGTGGAAAAACCTCAGGGGAAAAGGGCAGTGCTACTATTGTCAGAAACGCTTTCCAGCCAAAACATTGACCATGGACCATCTCATTCCGATCAGCCGGGGTGGAAAAACAACCCGCAGCAATATCGTTGTCTGCTGTAAAGAGTGCAACAATAAGAAAAAATATTTACTGCCAGTGGAATGGGAAGAATATGTAAATGGTAAACTTTAATAAATCATTACACTGTCTTTTCACATATTTTTTTCAGCTCAGCAAAATCAATTCTCAATAGTGACATCATCCGTTTGAGCTTAGGAACATCATTCCGGATGAACTCATCCTTCTTGAGAACAAGGATATTTTTTACGGCCAGTGGTGTAACAAAATATCCTTTTCCTCTGAGATTAAAAATAATCCCCTGATCCTGCAAATAAGTATATGCCCGTAAAACAGTATTCGGATTCACCTCAACAGACACAGCCATATCCCGAACCGAAGGAACACGACTTTCAGCCTCCCACTTTCCATCCAAAATATTTTCCACCAGAAAGTCGGCAATTTGGATGAATATGGCTTTTTCCTTATTAAATTTCATTATCCCCTGATCTCCGTTTTTCGGAATTTAAAATAGGAAATCACATATAACATAATAGGGATAGGAATAAATATCAGTGTATTCAATTGGAAAGCATCCGGGTGCAAAATAATTTTACCATACGCATCCATCCCCTGAATCTTCATAAAAAGAGATAAAAAATCAAAGAGTTCAACAGAGGTATCTCTGATGATCATTGTTGAAAAAAAGATAAAGAGTGCGACAACAGCTAAAACCGACAGAATCGTTTTGCTGAAATTATGTTTTTTAAACCAGAGTGCTCCGGAAAAAAAGATGGCGTGGAAAAAGATAAATAGAGCCAGTTTCGATAACAATCCCGTAGTTAAAAATTCACTTAACTCAAGTACAGGTTGTACTTGAACAAATAGGGCAAAAATTTGACTTATTAATATGGCAAGCACAGATGATACGACTGCAAACAGAAAAAAGCCCAGAGATGAAACCAACCATCTGATAAAGTATTTTTCTTCAATAGAAGCCGGAATTAACAGGAAGTAGCTCCCCTTATCCGTTTGACGTAAATCCGCGAAAACATTACTCGCCAAATAGATCCCGACCCACAACATATTAGCAAACCAGAATGCGACTGAAAAGTAAGGGATAAACAATCTGGTAAAAACAATCAGGCAGGCAATTACACCACATGCCATTAAACTGGAACGCCATTCGTAGAAAATTGAAATATGACCTAACAGCCAAAGCCGATTAAAACTAAATCGATTATTAGTAGATTCCATTATCAGCTCCCTTTTCTTGTATTTTATGAAGCACTTCCATCAATTCGGGCGGCTGATTCGTCACCGCATTAAACAGAAATTCAATATCCATCGAGCTTTCAATCTCGTTAAAATTCTCAGTGATAATTGAGTAACCCCCAGCGACTTTTTCCTTAAACAGACAGCTCTGAATATCTTGTAAACTCGACACCGTTTCACACTGAAGGGTCCGGGATATTTTTTCAATAGAGCTGTTTAGCAGAATCCGACCCTGATCGATAATCACCAAAGAGTCAAACGCATTCTCAATTTCTTTAATCTGATGGGTTGCAATGACGATAGTCCGCTTTTCATTCAGTGCTGAAATCAACATTTTCCTGAAAATCCTTTTTGCCGGAATATCTAACCCATTCGTAGGTTCATCCAAAAGTAAAACGTTACAATTTGAAGCCAAGGCAAAAGCCAGTAGAAAGCGTTTTTTTAAGCCATATGAGAGTGAATGAAGATGCCTACCTTTCTCCAGTTCAAACTGATCAAGCAGGCTGTTAAACATCGGATAATCAAATTTGGGATAAAAGGGTGCATGCAAAATAACATACTTTTTCAAAGTCACCTTGGGCAGATAGAAGGATTCCGGGACAAAAAACATATCCTGTAACATACCTGGTTTTTTATCTGCACTGGCATAACCAATAACGCTACATTCACCGGATTTTGGGATTAATAGACCACTCATTAACTTAAATAGCGTTGTTTTACCTGCCCCATTTTTTCCCAGAAATCCATAAATCCGACCCGGTTCAAAATCCAGATTAATTTCCTTAAAACAGGTCTGACGATCATATCCAAACATCAGACGATTTATTCTGATCATGGTTTATTCCTCATTTATTTCTTTTAATTTCGTCATTATTCAACTATCTACTCATCGAATACCCGAGCGATAATCAATTCATAAAGTGTTTTTGTGTCTTAGTTACCTAGTACACTAAATTTTTAATTCACATTTGTCAAGCCTCTTAATGTCGAAAAAGTAACTCACACTTCAAAATTGATAAAAGAAACTTGCCCACCCTACGATTTCGAACATCTTGTTGAACGTAGGATGAACAACGCCTTGTCCATCTTCAAATATCATGCTTTTTTTTTGGGTCTGACTATTCAGGGTGGGCAAAGCGTTGCCCACCCTACGGTATTTGCATTAGCAATCATTTTAAAACAGTCTCAAAACGTGTGTAGCAAGTATCTGTTTTTTCAATACCTTATTTTATATTTTCCTTGAAAGTCAGTAACATTAGTACTATTATGAGAAAACATACTCAACAATGGGGTCGGCTTTCCCTGATAACAGGTGTCTCCAGAGTGGATTATCTTTCCAGATTGGGTTGTATTCCGTTTTGGTAAATTGTCTTTAATCCGGGTAAATGAAAAAACAATGAAAAGAATTTACTAATTCAAACATCGAACTTTAAAATGGGGTCTTATGGTTAATAAATCGCTAAATGAGTTTATCAAAAATGTTGAGCTTTTCAGAGGACTAAGCGATGAAGCGCTTTCTATCGTCGCAGCAGATCTGGAAAAAAAAGATTTTGAAGCCGGTTCGATGTTGTTCAGTGAAAATAATCCCCGTGAAGAGATTATCATGATTGAAAAAGGGAAGGTTTTACTTTTCAAGAAAACCCCATTTGGAGAAGAAAAAACCATCTCTTATTTTGGCCAATTTGATTTTCTGGGAGAAGGTGCCATTATTGATGACACACCTCATTACACATCCGCCAGAGCCATGGAGGACACTCAGTCGTACATCATCAAAAAAGAGAAGATCAAAAAGATTTTTGAGAAAAATGGTATCATCGCCATGAATGTCCATTCTTTTGTGGCCAAAGTCATTTCCAGGCGAATGCGTCAGGCCAATAGCCGAACACTCAATACCAGCGTACAATACGAATCCGGCCGAACCCGAACTGAACATGATCTGTTGGGAGATCGAGAGATCCCTCAGGAATGCTACTATGGTGTCCAGACGCTGCGAGCCCTGGAAAACTTTAATATCAGTGGAATTACCCTGAATTTCTTTCCGGTTTTAATTGAGGCGTTTGCCAGTGTAAAAAAGGCGACCGCACTGGCAAATTTCGAGTTGGGACTTTTGGACGAAAAAGTTAAGAATGCCATCACACAGGCCTGTGATGAAATCAAAAACAAAAGACATCACAATCACTTTACGGTAGACATGATCCAAGGGGGGGCGGGAACATCAACCAATATGAATGCCAATGAAGTAATTGCCAACCGGGCTCTGGAAATCATGGGGCATAACCGGGGTGAATACCAGTACTGCCATCCCAATAACCATGTCAACCTTTCACAATCAACAAATGATACTTACCCGACCTCAGTAAAAGTTGCGCTTTACAATGCCAATACCTCCCTGATTAAGGTATTAAAAAACCTCATCAAGGCATTTCACGTCAAAGCTGAGGAGTTTTCCGATGTCATTAAAATGGGAAGAACACAGTTACAGGATGCCGTACCTATGACCCTGGGACAGGGGTTTGAAGCCTATGCCATCACCTTTGAAGATGAGATCAAACGCCTTCAGGAAAACGCCAACCTGTTTTTAGCTGTAAATATGGGGGCAACAGCCATTGGAACCGGAATCAATACCCACCCTGATTACAGCGAAAAAGTCATCAAGTACCTAAAAGAGACCACAGGTCTGGAAATCAGCCTGGCAGAAAATCTAATCGAAGCCACTCAGGACACCGGTGCGTTTGTCATGTACTCATCTGCCATCAAGAGACTTGCCGTAAAGCTCTCAAAGATTTCGAATGACCTGCGATTATTATCTTCGGGTCCCAGAGCAGGATTCAATGAAATCAACCTACCCAAAATGCAACCGGGTTCATCCATTATGCCAGGCAAAGTGAACCCCGTGATCCCTGAAGTAGTGAACCAGATAGCCTTTAAAGTGATCGGCAACGACCTTACGGTTACTCTGGCAGCAGAAGCAGGGCAATTGGAACTGAACGTAATGGAGCCCATTATCGTTCAAAGCCTTTTTGAGTCAATAGAAATGCTTAAAAACGGAATGACCAGCTTCACTGACAAATGCATCACAGGCATTACAGCTAATAAGGAACACTGCCTGAACCTGGTATTGAACAGTATTGGACTGGTAACGGCCTTAAATCCAGTGCTGGGATACGAGATTTCCACTCAATTGGCCAAAGAAGCATTGGAAGATAACAAGAGCGTTTATGATCTGGTGCTGGAAAAGGGATTACTCTCCAAACAGAAGCTAGATGAAGTGCTGACACCTGAAAATATGATCAAGCCTCATCATGCATCCTGATTGTATTTGGTGATACTTAAGTTAAAAAGAGAGCTAAGGTGGAAACGGCTAATTTGAAGTTCGATACTGTAGGGTGGGCAACGCTTTGCCCACGCTGGATGATCTAAATAAATGCATTTTTAGCAGAATAATAACTTACTTGGCCAGATATTCCCTGGCCATCTTTTCTCCCTCAGCAATATCCACTTTAGATAGGAAGTAGGCTCCCAGGACAAACAGTATCAATATCGAAAGTATACCATATCTGATATTACCGGTTATCAGGGTGACTGTTCCCATCATTACCGGACCAATCACGACGGCGAATTTTCCCAACATATTGTAAAACCCAAAAAATTCTGCCGCTTTATCCACTGGAATAATTCGTGTATATAGACTGCGACTGAGCGCTTGAATGCCCCCCTGGAAAAATCCAATTGCAATTGCCAAAGCATAAAAATGCCAGATCTCTGTCATTAAAAAACCCAAAACAGTAATCGCACTATATGCCAGAATAGAAACTATTATCGCCCTCTTCACTCCGATTTTTGAAGCAAAAAAATTATACATCAGGGTCCCGGGAAATGCAACAAACTGAACAATTAATAGCGCTGTGATCAGTGAACTGGAAGGAAAGCCCAAAGACATGCCATAATCCACCGCCATCCGAATGATCGTATCAACTCCATCCATATAGAGCCAGTATGCAATGAGGAACATCCCTACTACCCTCAGATATTTTATCTCTTTAAAAGTGCTTTTAAGCTCTCGCAAACCCAATCCTACTGCTTTTGTAATGGGTACAGGTGTTTGATCTTCCGGCTCTTTCACCCATAAGAAAACCGGAATCGAAAACACAGCCCACCAAATCGCCACCGAGAGGAAAGAGAGTCGAATAGCGGTAGAGCCGTCGGGGATTCCAAAAAGCGCTGGTTTCAAATACATAACAACATTCACCAGAAAAAGCACGCCGCCACCCAGATAACCCATGGCAAACCCCAGGGAAGAGACATAATCAACCTTCTTTTCAGATGCCACACTGGGTAACAACGCATCATAAAAGATATTACCCCCGGAGAAACCAACGGTACCTGCGATATAAACAATAACCGCCATTTGCCAGAATCCCTGTTCGACCATCCATAGACTGGCCGTTGCCAAAACACCTAGAAAAGCAAAAATAAAAAGAAACTTCTTTTTTGCACTACCTCGATCAGCAATAGCACCTAATACAGGAGCCAGTGCAGCAACCACAATCCCGGAAATTGAATTCGCCAAACCTAAATAAAAAGTACTCTCTTGCACACTACTTTGATTTGCCCAATAAGCCTTAAAAAACAAAGGGAAAAACCCAGCCATAATTGTTGTTGCAAACGCAGAATTAGCCCAGTCATACAAAGACCAGGACCAAATCGTTCTTCGGTCATCGAGCATTTTTTCTCCTGGATTGTTAAGATAATAAAATCATTATCTTGAGAATTCTAAATCAAATCTAACCCGTTTTCAAACATCTCTTAAACTCTCAACCAGCTTGGGAAGTAATATCCCGCCGGAGCCCTGCAGCGCAAATCCATTGTTTTTTTGCGCCAATTCACCAAACACATTCGATTCAATATTGATATCAACGACTAGCCCCCCTTTTCCTAGCACAGCATGCATCACCTGATTTGGCAGATTCGTCGCTCCTGATGTCCCAACAACCAACAGCACATCTGTCTTCCCCGCAATATCCAGCGAGCTATTAAAACGGTAGTACTCTTCATTATAAGATTCGTCAAACCAGAGAACATGGGGTCGTGATAACTCATTACAACGGGGACAACGGAGTCCCTCCAAAAGTGGCAAAGAGAACTTCTTTGAGACCGGTGTCGTGGGAATCGAATCACCCATCTTGTAGATTTCCTGGGAGCACTCTTCGGAACACCTCATATAATTAATATTGCCATGAATCTGAAACGTTCGCTCAAGACTGTTTCCCGCCCGTAAATGCAAGCCATCAACGTTCTGGGTAATCAAAGCAAATCGATCCTGAAGTAGATTTTCCAGATCAACCAATGCATCATGTCCTGGATTTGGATTTGCGTTGGCACAAATCGCTCTCCGGTAGCAATACCAGCTTAAAACCTCAAACGGATGTCTCATGAACATGGAATGAGTTGCCATTTCCTGCGGATGATATTCCTGCGAACCAATTGTCCAGTACCCTTCAGGTCCCCGAAAAGTAGGGATTCCGCTCTCAGCAGATATACCGGCGCCTGTCATCACTGTGATCAGACCCGCTGATTGAACGGCCTGTTTCCATTTTTCTAAAAAACCGTCCTCAAACATTTTGAATCCCCGGTAGTCTTCTGTCCAAGATAACCCCATGAATTAAATCCCGCGCAATCAAAAAGACAATATAAAGGAAATAATGCATTTACACAAATCGGAAACGTGAAAACAGATCACGATTCATTCAAATTTAACCCAAATATAACATGGCTATTCATATAAATATTTGAGGGGATGCCAAAGGCATGATATTTCTGGATTTTTTGAAATCAGGCAGGAGGATTACCATTTACGCATGATTTTTTAACTAACAAGATCGGCTAAAACTTCGGCTCTGCTTTTTTCTCTCATTTATTGCCTAAGGTTTAAAAAAAGATAACCGTTCACAGGTTCAGGGTTCACCGTTTAAAGTGGTTTTTATCGATCGAATGAGCATTGTTAAAATTGAAAGTTTGATAAATTCAACGATTATATATCAACTATGTTTCAGCTGTTCGAACCTGCCCTGGAACCTAATACTCGCTTAAAAGCAAGCATATCAATAAATTGGCGCGCTAAAAAACCTTGAACCCGTGAACGGTTACAAAAAAAGAGAGTTTCATTTAAATAATTACGGGTTTCAACACTTGGAAACTTTATAACTTCGTATATCTAAATTCATTGATAACGCCTTATTCTGTTCGATTCATGATCATCAATTTATCAACTGGACTTTTAACTGCTCCTGCACCTTTATTCAAGACATGAGTATATATCATTGTCGTACTAACATCTTCATGGCCCAATAGTTCTTGAATGGTTCTGATATCATACCCTGCTTCCAATAAATGGGTTGCGAAACTATGTCTCAGACTATGTGAACTCCCCTTTTTGTGAATCCCCGAACGTTGAATGGCTGCCCTAATTGATCTTTGTACAGAATCCACATGAATATGGTGACGCCTTTTTCGTCGGGACCTCGGATCGATGGACAAGCTTTTCGAAGGAAACAGATATTGCCATTTGAGTTGTTTATTTGCATTTGTGTACTTTCTTTCAATGGCATAGGGCAAGTAAACGGTTCCAAATCCATTTTTAATATCGTCTTTATGAATGAGGTTCACTTTTTCAATTTGTTTGTGAAGATCTTTCCTGAGACCATCTGGTAAAATCGTTGCCCGGTCTTTACCCCCTTTGGCATTTCTAATCATGATCTGCTGAAAATCAAAATCAATATCTTGAATTCGCAAGCTGACACATTCATTCAGTCTCAATCCTGCACCATACATTATATTGGCAATTAACCAATGAATTCCATCCAACAGAGCCATTATTTTTTTGATCTCCATTACTGAAAAAACAACCGGCAATTTTCGAGGCCTTTTTGCCCATTTTATGTTTTCTACCCATTCGATGTCTCTATGAATGATATTTTTATAGAAAAACAATAGACTGCAGAGGGCCTGATTTTGAGTTGATGCGGCAACATTTCTATCTGTGGCTAACCAGTTCAAAAACTGTTTTATCTCAATTTCCCCCATTTGTTCAGGATGTTGTTTGTTGTGAAATAGAATAAATCGTTTTACCCAATCAACGTATGCTTTTTCCGTGCGAATACTATAATGCCGAAATCGAATTTCATTTCGTAGTTGATCTAATAGTTTCATATTTGTCCTTAATCTTGATTGTATTAAAGAGAAACCAATACCAAAAGTTTTTCAAAGGAAAAATTCTAACCAGATAAAAGGGTACATATGTTCACTATATTAATCTTCTTACATCCTGTCAAATTTATTTCTGCATTAATTCTAGCGCCTTAACCTTGAAGCCGATTCATGCCGCAAAAACGACTGATATACACTTTTGTAAATCTGATAAATAAACCATTGATAGAAATGGTAGAATCCTATATATCAAGTGATGACAATATGTTAGTTATTTTTTTCTAAAATACTCAACTTGGAAAAAACTTTCCAAGTTTATTAAGAAGAAATTCAGTACACCACAGCTTAAACCCAATAGTAACCAAGTTTTTCCACTATATGCATTATTTCATGGAATGATTTTTTTCATATAAAGTGATAATTCAGAATTTGGTTCTTCAGACTGTTTTTGCTGAATAAACGCTGCTTAATAATATGTTAGCTTCAAAAAAGAATGTGAAATGGATTTAAAAAACTTACTTCAAGCTGATTATTCTCATGAAGAAATGGGGATTAAAATATTCAAAGGGTATGATTCAATGTTGCCAGAAGAATGGACAGCAAGGTATTCTCATACAGA
>Ga0307989_1000641_pt1 | contig 21625 bp, 16 predicted proteins | sample EllFjometagen185_FD_203164 | JGI IMG/M metagenome (GOLD analysis project Ga0307989, IMG submission 203164) | Marine microbial communities from Ellis Fjord, Antarctic Ocean - #185 | ecosystem: Environmental > Aquatic > Marine > Unclassified | place: Southern Ocean | collected 2014-10-08
GTTGATAAAAAGTTGCAAATATGGCATCAGAATGCAGATTAGTCTTCCAGAATTAAGAAAATACGGAAGCTATCTGCCCTTTTCTAGGTTTATTTGTTGATTTTTCCAAGCAAATTTTAGGGTAAAGAGCTTCTTGGAAAAGAGTTACTGAAGAATCTTAATATAAATTATCAACACAGTGCAAATAAAGATTGTTATTTTATGGTAAGGGTTTTTCCTAAAAACCTATCACCACCCTGCTATGCTAAGTCCTTGCCGAATAACTCGTAAAACAAATTGGTTTTCTTGTATGTATAATTCCTGGATTAATCTTATCACAGAAATCCTGAAATTTTTGAATATTTTGCTCTGTTTTCCAATATACTTGGTAAAGGATTGTACCATGCAATGAATTATTTGCAATAGCTACAACTATAAAATACTTACAAAATATTGTTGGTAGTGGAATGATACTGTGAGTTTACCTAAACAATAACAGGAAAATTAACATCTATTTACAGGCAATAATTTACAACCATTAGTTTACAGAAAAAAATTGAGACACCTTAACTGTCTTGCAGTACCCAGGTAACGGGAATGTATGTTCAGAAAATAGACAATTGTGCCTCTCCTGGATACCATCCGTTTGAACTAACTTCAGATGTGCGGAAATAACAGAATCCGGTACCATAATCCGTATAGTAAGTGAGCTGTATTCTGAATTATTGCACTGAATTGTGATTGAAAGATCTCCTTCATGAAAGCTGTAGGACATATCCAAGGAAGTTATCTCTCCATTTTTATACGAAAAACCCTCTCCACCATCGCACTCATAGTGCCCGGATCCGGAACTATCCCCACTACCTCCTGCACACACAAACAGATCAATTTCTGTTAAAGTATCTCCAATATCAGCAAATCGGCTTAATGGAATAATCCTGCCTTCTCGAAAAAATATCGGAGTACCTTCCCCGGCTAGAGAAACTTCAAGATCATCAGTTCCCTCAATCCATTTTCCGGACCAGGGCTCATACCAATATCCGGGTGGAATATTTACCATTTGCTTGGCCTTACCCTCCTCCATTTTTGGCGCCTGCATAACAGCACTCCCAACCATGAACTGGGAAGCCTGTTCAAAATATCCATCAAACTCATAAAGCAGAGGTCGAATTATGGGATCTCCGGCTTTTTCCAGCTCAATAAACAGATTATAGAGATAGGGACGAAATGCGTATCGGGCACGAATATACTCACGTGTAGTGTTGAGAACCTCATCATCGAAAGCCCAAGGTTCCTGCCTTGCAGTGCCGTCAGCACTATGATTGCGAAAAAATGGGAAAAGAAAACAGGTTTTATGCCAGTCTATAAAATTCTCCGGTTCAGCATCACAGCCAAAACCGCCGATATCCGAACCTGCAAAAGGTACACCTGATAAAGAGAGGCTCAATTCCATCTCAACAGCCATACGCAAATGATGATAATTTGAGTGATTATCGCCTGTCCAGACTGCTGCATGGCCATTTATTCCTATAAACCCGCTTCTAGTCAAAATAAAAGGCCGTTTCTCAGGTTCTGCAGCCAACAACCCTTTCACCACAGCTTTTGCCATCCCGTTTGCATACTGGTTATGATAACTTTCATGTGAAAGAGTTCCATCAGAAAACCGCATCTCATCCGGCTCTGCCGAGCCCGTACTGGGATCATTCATATCGATCCAAAACCCCGAAACTCCAAGATTTACAAGCTCCTTTGTCTTTCCGGCCCACCAAGATTTTACCCGTTCCAGGGAAAAATCAGGAAAATGCGATGCACCTGGCCAGACAAATCCTACATAGGGTTTTCCCTCTGATGTCAGGCAAAAAAAATCTTCCTCCGTCCCTTCCTTACAGACAGCGTAGGTCGCTTCCCTTTTAATACCAGGGTCAAGAATCGGAACAATCTTACGCCCGGTTCGACCGGTAATTGACTTGAATGTTTCTGAAGGATTGGAAAATTTTTCGTTGTCAAAGGTAAATATTTTATATTCATCCATATAATCGATGTCCAGCCAAAGTCCATCACAGGGAATAGCTAATTCAGTTAATTTCTCTTCCAAATGTTCGAGATCACCTGCAGATCCATATCCCCATCGGGACTGCTGATAACCGAGTGACCATAATGGAGGTCTGGGAACGCCCCCGGAAAGCTGCTGCAGCTTTCTGGTTACTTCAGCCGGATTTTTCCCGGCAATCACATAGATATCCGGCATTCCGTTTGTTGAACCCATATAAAAATAGGATTCATCCTGCCCTGAATCTTTAACCCCTTCAATGACTTGTCTTGCGCCTGTATCCATAAAAACCGGATACGGATTATGTATAAGCACGCCTACCCAGGCATCATCCCCAATATGAATGAGCATATACGGGATAGAAATATACATGGGATCGGTTATGCCAAATAGACCATCATCATCTGAAAAATCCCCCCACACATCGGTATTCCAGAATTTAGTTCGGATCCCTGATTTTTCAAACCCTATATTTTTCTCACCCATTCCATAGAAGTGATTTTCAGGTGAGATGTCAAAGCACATAATCCACTTTTTTCCACACAACCCAAATGCTTCATTTGCTCTGGATTTCAGCAGCTCCCTGCCGCAATAAGAGAGTTGAATCTCTCCTTTGTCCCCTATTTCAAGAGTCCCCGAAGAGGTAACCCTATTAAACTGATGTACCGATAAATTTGTCTCTTGAGGTGGTGTTTCCCAACGTCCGCAGCCATCTCCTTCAGCAAAGATTCTAAAGACATCACTGCCAAGGGCTTCCCCCTGCAACCTGATATTCCCCTCAAGTATATCTGTATGGTCATCTCCGAACACGAAATTAAACGGATGCTCTATCTTATGGAAATACATTTTCAGCTCCTACAGCTCAGCAAAGGTGTTAATAAATAGTTGGTCATCAAGCGGCCATTCAGCTTCAGCTGCTCTGTAGAGAGGAATCAACTCAACTCCTGCCTGACGCTCAACCCAGACAGGTCCGGTAATTTGTTTACCAGTCCAAACATCAATCCATGCTCCCGCAGGAAGGTACACTTTTCTCGATTTTGCTCCCTCAAAGAGAATCGGCGCAACGAGAAGAGCCCGCCCAAAGAGGTACTGATCTTCAATATCCCAGGACTGCAGATCTTCGGCATTGTCCAGCAGTAGGGGACGCATCATAGGTTCACCTGTCCGGCAGCAGTACTCTGCCTCCTGCATCAGATAGGGAAGCATTGCACAACGTAGTTTTGCATACATACGATAGATGCCGACTACTTCGGGAGTGTTGTTCCGCTCTGCTATATTCCATGGTGTTCGGTCAACATGCGGTTCTGTGTGGTCATGAAACTCTGAGTGATACTGCATCACCGGCGAAAATGCTGCTGCTGCTGCAGATCTTAGATAGAGTTCGGACGATGGGATATCACCGCTGAATCCTCCTATATCCCACCCGATAAAAGGGATGCCTGAGAGCCCGGCATTCAGGACTGCATTAATTACTCCGCGATAGGATTCCCAGGAAGAGCCCTGGTCTCCGGTCCAATGGCAGGGAAACTGCTGAGCACCGCGATTTCCGGATCTGCTGAAAGTCGCACCATCAGCCCCCTTACTCTCCTTCAGAAATTCATGATAGGCACCAATATAGGAGTTCGGGTAGGCATTAAGCATCTCCGTCCCTGTTTTTCCATTGCTGAACTTGGTATCTTCTCCCCAAAGGTGTTCACCACCATCGGTTTTGAATCCATCCACACCGCACTCTTTCACGAGATAGCTGCGCTTTTTGAACCACCAGCCGGCGGCTTTGTGATTTGAGAAATCCATTAACAGACCAGTCTGAAACCAACCCGGCCGAACAAAGTAAGGAGATCCGTCAGCTTCCTTCACACAGAAAGAGTTATCCACCGCATACTGCCAGTCAGCTTCATGCTGGACATTCGGCCATGAGGATCTCTTGATTATGGGAATTTGCCAGAGCACAAGCTTCATTCCAAGCTCGTGCAGTTCATCAGACATGGCCTTTGGATTATCCCAGTATTTTGAATTTTCAAATGATAGGTCCTGGTAGGAGAATGGCAGGTCCGGATTTTTCGGCTTATACTCGGCACCATTCCAGATATAGAAAGTAGTCTCATCACTCCATGCTTCAATTACGAGCACTGTGGCAGGAATGTCCAGTTCAGCAGTTTTTCTTGCTTCTGCCAGCACACGATCCTGCGTATTCCACTCATTACTGCTCATCCAGGGACCAAAAATCCACTCAGGCGGCATTACCGGTAATCCTGATGTGTTGGAATAAGCTGAAATAATCTCTGTAGGGGTACCTGTATAGAGATAAGAAGTTACCCCAACTTCCTTATGCATCTCAATCTGCATTTTCCAATAGCGGTCATCAGTTGCACACAGGTCATAGATAATTCTATGATCATCAGCTGTATAGAAGCCTCTTCCTGCTGAAGTGAAAAAGAAAGGAACCGGCATATAGCTTTTCAGCTGTTGATTCTTGTACTGTTCAAATACAGTAGAGTGAATAATCTGGCCACGCTGATTTACCTTGTTGTAGCGCTCACCAAAACCGTAGAACTTTTCATCTGCATCCGCTGAAAAAGCCAGATTCAATTGAAAAACTTTACGATCGGGAGTGACAAGGATCTCGATAGGACCACTGTGGTTCAGAACGGCAGCTCCGTTTTCAAGAAGCGTAAGATTGGGTCCATCACTGCTGTTATCAACATTCAGTTCCCAGTCACCAAGAATTTTTTTGCTATTTGGTGCTATTTCACCCGTTTCAGCAGGTATGTTCCTGTAGTTCAGGTCTACAACAATTTCCTGGCGAAGGCGATTTTCCCCATCCGGAACAAATTCCCAGGAAGCTGCGCAGCTTCCTTTCTTATCGGTATAGATCACTGCGTTATCTGCAATCCGAATCTGATCACAGGATATTTTCCGCATCGGCATATAGGAGAAGACTTCAGATTCAATAGTACACTGACCGGTTAATGCTTCAAGTTTATAGGAGACTCTTTTTCCGGTTTCTGTTCCGGGAATCAGAGCTACCCAGTTGTGTTCAAAGCCGCTGTGACCAACACTGTCGGTATTTCCAATGCACAACGCCTCAACCCGGTGAGTTGTACGCCAATCATCATTTGTCCAGAGGAGAAAGACACTCTCTGCAGGATTTGGTTCCACCACAAAACCGATTGACACTGGTTCTCCCGCGACAGGATATCTGGGGAAACGTTCAAATGCTTTCTGATAATATGGCTGCTCGTTCCCTAACGGCTGGTGTCTAATCACACTAGTATTATCCTTGTACTCCATCTATATATCCTTTAGTATTAGTTATTATTTAAGAAAAACTGCGGATAGCGGCCAATCCACTACCCGCAGCTTTTAGGACGTCATCTTTTGGAGTGCTGTTAGGCAAATTCCTTAGAGTTTGACGTTCGCGACGGCCTCTTCCTGTGCCTGATCAAGTGCATCCTGTGCAGAGAGGAGGCCGTCTCTTGCCATTTCAATTTTTGTATTGACAATGTTGGTAAGTTCAGCAAATTTTTCAAGTGCCGGTGGTTTTACCGCATATTCCAGTGAGTTAAGAACTGCAATTTTATTCTCGGGAGGGGTATTATTTATATACCTTTCCATAACTGCAGGATCTGCTACTGTAGGAAGTTCCCACATTGCATCAAGTCTCATATCAACTGCAGCCGGTGCTGATGCAAGAAAATTGAGCAGCATAAGAGCCTCTTCCGGGTTCTTAGTGGAAGTACTTACACAACCTACATTTCCAAAGAAGTGCGTAGCTTTAGAGAGATTTCCCGGTTCCACTTCAACGCCCCAGGGAAAGTCTGCACGGGTCTTAAGGTCGTTAAATGCCCAAACACCATTCAACCACATACCTAGTTTATTCTCGATAAAGAGGTCACTTTCCGGTCGGTCAGCCTGTTCTTCTTTAGACGGCATTACATGATGTTTATAGACTCTATCCAACATGTACTGAAGGGTAGCTACATTTTCTTTACTGTTAATAGTAAATGCAGTTCCATCAGGAGTCATTAAACCACCGCCGTTCTGCTGAGAAACTTTGTAGAACTCCCAGAATTGTATTGGATTGTACATTCCCCAGATATCATCACCAAGTGCAGAGATTTTTTTTGCGGCTGCAAGTGAATCAGCCCATTTCCAATCCTGTGTTGGGTAGGATAATCCGGCCTGATCAAAAAGATCCATATTGTAGACAAGTACAACGGTAGAGAACATCAGAGGTACTGCAAGCAGTTCACCATCAAAACTTACTGCATCCAGCAAACCGGGACTGTAAACATTCTTGTCCAGTCCTGTTGCAGCAAACAGAGGATCTATCGGGCGTAATGATCCACGGGTTGCATGGGCAAGAAAGTTTTCCATATTGAGCTCAAATGCATCAGGGGCATCATTTCCGGCAATTCTGGTTACCAGTTGGGTCCAGTAATTGTCTCCATATCCCATTGCTTCATTCTCAACAGTGATATTCGGGTTTTCTTCCTCAAATGCTGCAATCATAGCCTGAAGAACTTCTGCATTCTGCTCTCCGGCTGAGAAGTTGTTGTACTTAATTGTTACTGCAGAATCACCTTCCTCTGATCCTGATGCAAAAAGCGGTGCAGCTGCTGCCAGCAGCACGATACAAAGCAAATATATTGCCTTTTTCATAATTCTACTCTCCTTTAAAGGTAGTGTTTCCCGCTTACTGCGGGATCTATACGTAATCGAGACAGATTAAACATTCTATGAATTTTTAATCTGCCTTTTGAAGTTTTTTTGATGAACACCTTAATTAGTATGACAATTTAATTATATGCCTTCAAAAAACTTCACGAATATATAGCTCTTTACAAAATATACTCCTTTTTTCGCCTTATTTTCTCTGGGCTTAGCCTTTCAGTCCGCCGGTAGAAAGTCCTTCTTCTACATATTTTTGTGCAATAATATAGACAATAACTATCGGTATGATGGATATGAGCGCCCCAGCCATCAGATAGTGCTGGTAATTCCCAAACTGTGTTCCCATATTCCCCAATCCCAACTGGAGGGTCCATTTCTTCCTGTTGGTAAGCACAATCAACGGCCAGAGGAAATTGTTCCAGGCTCCCATAAAATTGAATAGTCCCATAGTAAACAGCACAGGCCGGGACAGCGGCAGCATAATCCGAACAAATACCAGGTAGAGACTTGCTCCATCCATCGTTGCCGCCTCCAGATAAGAGTTGTCGATACCGATCATATTCTGCCGTATAAAGAAAATTGCAAAAGCATTGCAGAGTGCCGGTAATATGAGAGCTGTATACGTTCCCAACAAACCCAACCCCTTAAGAATGATAAAGTTGGGTATCATGGTAACGGTTCCCGGGATCATCATAGTGATGAGAAATACCGAAAAAAGTTTATCTCTCCCTTTGAACTCTATTTTTGCAAAGACAAAAGCAGCCATTGCCGAAGAGAGCAGAGGAATGATGGTAAGCATGATAGATACGTAGAAACTATTGAGAATTGCCCTGCCGAAATTTATATTGGTTAAGGAAAAAATAGCTTTATACGCATCGAGACTAGGCTCTTTTGGAATCCAGCGTATAGGGATAGTATGGATGGCTTCCTGAGCCTTTAAAGAGGTACTAATCATCCAGAGCAGGGGAATCAGTGCTGCAAGAGCTACAATAGTAAGAATGGTATAAAATAGTATTTTCTGAATCGTTTTTTTAACTATCATAATTCACCCACTTTTTCTGCAGCTTAAACTGTGTGACAGTTGCGATAAAAATTATGATAAAGAGAATCCATGAAATGGCGGATGCATACCCCATATTAAAATAGGTAAATGCATTGCGGTAGACTTGCTCTACCGGTACCCGGGTAGCCCCCGCAGGTCCACCTTCTGTCATAATAAAGATTGATTCAAAGACCTGAAAACCATTAATGACATTTACTACAATAAGCAAAAATATAGTTGGGGATATAAGCGGCAGAGTTATCTTTCTGAATTTATTCCACCAGGAAGCACCATCAATTTGAGCAGCTTCATAATAGTTAATGTTTATTCCCTTAAGAGCCGCCAGTATTATGAGGGCATAGTAACCAGTATCTTTCCAAACCGCTGCTATTACGACTCCCGGCATTGCCCAGAACCTGTTTATCAGCCAGGCCGGACCGGAAATACCAAATATTTGAAGCCAATTGTTTATCAGTCCATATTTACCATTCAGCATCCACTTCCAAATCAATGCTACCGCCACCCAGGAAGTAATAACGGGAATATAGAGCATGATTTTATAGAAGCTTTTACCTTTAAAAGTTTTAGCAAGAATAAGTGCTTCACATACAGAGGTGAGAAGCACGATAGGTATATAGAGTCCCATATAGTAGAAAACATGAGAGTATTGTTCTGCAAGATCCTTATTTGCAAAGTATCTCTTAAAATTATCAAATCCGAGAAATTCGATGGAACTAAGCGGTTTCAAGGGATCATATTCAAGAAAACTGATTACCAGAGAGCTTATGATGGGAAGGAGGAAAAATACTATAAGTCCCAGCATGGAGGGAAGAAGAAATATTACTATAGCTCTTCGCTTTTGTCGTTCATTTCCAATATACATAATGTGTCCTACACCCTCGGCTTAGAGAAAAACTCTTTTATTGCTAATGTGGCTACACCACGTACCCAGTGATCGGTATCCGGCTGCAGTACGTGGATATTAATATCTTTAGCCAATTCATATACGCTATTTTCTGCAATAACAGCTTTCATTCCATCCATAAAAAGATGTGCTGCACCTGCCCGCTCTCCACCTATTATCAGCGCTTCAGGATCAAAAAGATTTATCAGTGTTGAAATACCGGCACCAAGATAACGGCCGGCAAGTGCAAAAGCTTCCTGACAAACGGCATCCCCTTTCTCTGCCGATTTAGTAACTTCTTCAATTGATAGGCTTTTCCCGGTTTTTTCCTCTACGTAACTCACAATGGCATTATCTGAGGCAAATGCCTCCAGACACCCTTTCTTCCCGCAGGAACAGGTAGGTGAATCATCACCAAAGGCTATTTTTATATGACCAAACTCACCGGCACCATGATGATGGCCCCGATAGAGACTGCCCTGGAGAACAATGCCCAGACCAATTCCTTCACCAACGGTTACACACAGATAATTACTATAGGGTTTTCCAATTCCGAAAAATTTCTCACCAATTGCAAATGTGTTTACATCATTTTCCAGAAAAACAGGAGTTCCAAAGTGTTCTTCAAGAACACTTCCAATATGGACGTTTTTCCACTCCAGAATAGAACTTTCCAGGAGAATCCCATTGGCACTATCAATTCTGCCGCTCATTCCCACACCAATCCCCAGTACTTTTGTATTACCTGGTTCTCTAGCTCCATTTATTGTTAGAGCGGAGCTGATCAAATCCTGAATGAATACTTTCAAATCTTTTATATATTTTTCCGGTTCCAGATGGCGGGGAACCTGTATATCTTTTTTCATGAGGACTTCTCCTCCAAGATTTACCACAGCTCCGATTATCTCCCCTTCCATTAACTTAAGGCCTATTACAATACCGGCATGAATATTCAATTCAAGCAGGACGGGTTTTCTCCCGCCGGATGAGATACTTTTGCCAGTTTCAGAAATGAGGTTTTGCGCTATCATAATTTCACAGATAGCAGAACAGGTAGATCTTGACAGACCGGTTCTCCGGGAAATTTCAATTCGGGAGATGGGCCCTGCTTCTCGTATTATATCAAGAATTATTCCGTAATTTAGTTTTTTGATCAGATCATTATCACCGGTTCTCACTTGGATTCCTTACTGTTGTACTTTGTTTTACCGTCGGACAAACAAAGTGTACACCTGATAAATTCATCTGTCAATGATTTCTTTAGAAATTGATTATGCTTTGGGGGAGAGATTATTTTCGGATCTCAGGGTCACCATCATCAACCCAATCCAGAAGCCGCTTATCACCCTTAAATGCCTGTATTTCGGTGATATCCTGCGAAACTTCCAGAGTTCCTTCATACTCACCCTGATCTGAGTAGAGTGCAAAATACTGTATAAGTATATATTTATTCCCCATGGTAATCCTGAAATCTGCAGATGAGCGCCTTTTCTCCCGGAATTCGGCAAGGATTTTCTCAACTATAGCTACGCTTTTCGGGGGATGACAATTATGGACCTTCCTCCCGATGATAGCTCGAGTTCGTGGAAATATCCTATGAGCAGGCGTACTGAAAAAAACAACCTTGTCATCTGCATCTATCAATGTAAGATCAACAGGCAGGTTATTGAATATACGGATAAGTTGCTGGATTGAGGGGCTGCCTGTACCCAGATCAATCACCCCATTCTCAACTCTATCCTCCTTCGCAAACTTGGAGGTTTTAACTGAACTGGATTCCAGCTGATCAGATGCCAGAAAATCCCAGGCAACTGCAGGAATTCTATGAAATACTGCAGGAATCAGAACAAACTCTTCACGAAAGATCATTCCTCTGATATCAAAAAAAAGCTTACCGACAAGATTGTTTATTACAGAGAGGGAGGGATCAGGTTTACGCTTTTCCAGCTCAATAACAAAATCTTTTATATTTGAACGTATATCATCATGAATAGCCCACATCAACTGTGTACAGCGGCTCTCTCCCACATATTTCTCAATGACTGGAAACAGAACCAGTTCTTTATCACCATAATGGCCGAACTGCTCTCTCAGTGAATACACCTCAATCTGTATAGCTTCAATTTTTGAAACGATATCTGTCTTACTATCTTGAGAATTCATCTCCTTGAGGAGAGTTCGAAGCCTCTCCATACAGACATCTATCTCTCTGTTTTCTTCCAGGAGTTTGTTGATGTAAGAATTTGTCTCAGGTCTGTCCCATATATAATTTTTCATGGCATGGGTAAAGGAGTTCATCATCCTGCTGACAATGATTTTCACCTCTGCTAAATCCGGGATCTGCTGCATAACGGCATCTACAAGCCACATAACTTCAGTGGGAGTTGCAGCTTTAATATCCTTACTATGAGAATCCCAAACCTCTTTCGGTGTCTGACCCCTGCGATTAGCTGTTTCTCTCAGAGAGAGACAGAAATCAAGCAGTCTCCCGGTTCTTTTATTGTGCAGCATTTCTGACATACATCCCTCCGATCATTTTTGTGGAAATATACGCTCCGGCCTAAAAAAGAAATACAAGCAGATATATATAGTGTGCACTCATTCCGGCAGCAATTCCACCAATAGTATGCGAGAGGATAGCCTTTGATGTCAACTTCTGATATCCGAGTGAATTCATCATAGCAATATGGGTAGAGAGATATCCTGACCAGCACATGCCAATTGCCGTAAAAACTGCAATATCATTAGCACCAATCAATCCCTCTTTCAAAAATCGGGGAACAAGTGCCAAAGCTGCCCCTACTGCTCCCAAAGCAGTAATAGGGAAAGCTATAGCATCGGGTGATGTGAATCCAAACAGAAATTTCATGGGATAATAGAGCACCTTTCCAAGCAGCGGTAAAATGGGTACTCCCTGAAATGCTGTACCGTCATACCCGTCAGGACCAGGACCGAATGTCATCATCAAAACAAGAGTGCAGATTACCAGGACTCCGGGAATTATCTCGAATCCAATATCCAATCCGCTCTTTCCCCCTTCAAGCAGAGCACTGAAAAGGCGCTGAAATATATTTCCGTCACGTATTTCCCGCCCCATCTCTTCATAGGGTTTTAACCCCGTTTTACCCGCAGGCTCATCCCCCTCGACCCCCAGCTCCCTTTTGGTGAAATGCAGCATAATTCTTGTTGAAACAACCGAGCCGATCACTGCTCCAAAATTCCCAATAATGGCTTCCCGAAAAAACCTGAGTGACATCATGAAGGCTGTCACGATGAGTCCCATTCCAAAGGCTGTCCCGAAACTTGCCAGAGCCGGTTTCTGATACTCCTTAAACTCCGAAATGAAGTGTTTATCCTTTGATAACGCTATGATTGCCGGATTATCAGAGATTTAGGTGAGGTTCTTTCAAAATTAATGATTTTGAAAGAGCCTCAATTATCTAATCAATATACGAACAGATTACTTCCCACTGCCAATCCAGCCCCTGAGGCTATGGTAAGTACCGTATCGCCCCTGACAATTCTCCCCTCATCAACTGCTGTATGCAGGGCCATCGGAATGCAGCCTGATCCAGTGTATCCATAACGATCCATTATACAGGTGGTATCATCCATAGATCTACCGAGAATTTCCATGACTTCCGCTATCACAGATTTGTTGATCTGAGTGAACAGAAAGTGATCCACATCAGCAATGTTCATTCCGGCTTTATCTAGTAAACGGTACATAATTCTGGGCCAAAGTTGTATATTTCGATCACCGGGAAGCCGCTGCAGCAGCTGTAATCCATATTCGCCATCCGCAATCCGCTGCTTTGTTACAGGTTGCCTGGTTCCGCCTGAATAGACACCTATATAGTTATATTGTGTCCCGTCAGTAAGCATCTGTCCTTCAATATATTTTGAGTCTGATTCCTCATCCGGTCGTCCAAGGACTACCGCTCCGGCCCCGTCAGCAAATATAGAGTATCCAAATACATCGCCCGGCCGCACATAGGCAGGCATATTATATATTCCGGTTAACAGAATATAGTTAATCCCTGCATCAGTTGCCATAATTCTTGCCGCCATATCAAAAGCCTTTACAAAACTGGCACAACTGGCACCAATATCAAAAGCATCAGCGTAGCGCTCCTTCCCCTGCAGTCTTCCCTGCAGTAGTATTGCTGTAGCTGGTGAAATATATTCAGGTGTATCAGTTGCGGCTATGAAAAGATCTATATCTTCAGCTGAAATACCGGCATCTTTAAGTGCGGCTAATGAAGCATTCTCAGCAAAATCAGCACTTGTTTCATCCAAGCCCCTCAAATGAGCGATATGTCGGCTCTTTATGCCCAATTTAGCTGCTAAACGATCCCCATCGAACTCTATTCCCGCCAGATCAGCAAGTTGACTGTTTGTTATAGATTTTCCCGGTACATAGAGACCGGTACCCAGTATTTTAACCATATTATCCATCCTTTCATTAAGGGACTATTCCACGTGCCAGATACCCAGCTATCTCAGTGAGACGATCCTCAATCTGTACTACATTCTTACTGAACAGAACTTCAATACCCAGATAGTGGGCAATTCCTATTAAATAGTTGCTGACTGTGAGAATTCCCTGTTCCCCATTGTGCAGGAAAGGAGTATCACGAAGGTTCCGTACATACCCATTCTGAAATTTATTGTAATAATCCGAGACCGACTTCTTCACGACAAATTCAGCCTCACGTACAATCTGATAGAATTCCGGATGCCGAATAAAAAGCTGCACAAACAACCAATAGCCTTGAATTTCCCGATCAAGTCTGTTTATACCGTGGGAAAGATGTTCAGTAATATAATGCCGCACCGTTTTACCGATAAAAATAATTATCTCCTCAAGGAATAACTTTTTACTGGAAAAATGCGTATAAAATGTACCTACAGCATATCCTGCTGTATGCACAATCTCATAGATGCCGACCTTGTGAAATCCTTTACTGCCAAAAAGAGAGATGCCGGTCATAAGGAGCTTTCTCCGACTTTCCGGAGTCTCTTCAATGGAAAACTCAACAGCAGGAGCGGGAATAAAGAGCCCGTCACTAAGGGTATCAGAGAATACTCCATTAAGAATAATCTGTTTAATCGTCTCATAGGAAAATTCCTGATTTTCATAAAGCGACCGGGTAGAGATAAATCGCAGTCCTGAAACAATGAACAGGTACTCTGATTCGCTGACATCTCTGCGGAATACCAACTTTAGCGAACGCAGAAAGAGCTCTCTCAACTGTTTTTCATACTCTGGAAACCGATACTGACCCTCACGAAACAGGGTAACCCATTGACGGTATGAAGTTCCGGCACTAATAAGTACTTTGATGAAGCATTCAAGCCGCTCTTCAAGAGTATTCCCCTGAATATCACTCATCTCTCCGGAAAAACGCTCCAAGAACCGATCAAGAAGTTCAGAAAAAATCTTCTCTTTATTTTTAAAGTATCGATAAAAAACCCCGTTTGAGAGGCCGGCTTTTCTGCAGATATCTGCAATAGATGCAGTTTCATACCACTGTGACGAGAAGAGTTCCAGAGCTGACTGCATTAATCGGTCTTTTGTATCTTTAGCCATACGTCTCCAAATAGTTTCGGAGAATTCTCAGAAAAAGTTCGGAATCCTCGACAATTATTGAGTGTCCTACTCCATCAAGCAGCATTACTTCTGCCTGCGGAAGCAGATCTACTGTTTCACGAGCCATCTGCTCTGTTATGAGAATATCCTTTTTACCCACCAGAAACAATACAGGACGATTAAACCCATTAGCAGAATGTGCAGCATTAAAGCCGGAAAGTGTACGGGCATGCCCTTCAAAAGAGGCAGGGTTCATCATATTTGCATAATCTACTGCACGTTCAATAAATTTCTCATCGTTCATTTCCGGCATGATAGCTTTTAAAGCTTTTTTCAAAATCGCACGGTTTTTCCGGTAGAGTGCAATTATCGGGTAGGACTCTTCGGGAGTTTTCAGCCCATATACCGAGGAGGAATCAACCAGCACCATACCCTTCACCTTATCCTTATGTTCATAGGCAAACTGCTGGGCAACAGCCCCGCCCAAACTATGCGCCACCAGAAAACAGGAATCAATTTTCAGTACATCCAGAAAGCCGCCCAAGTACTTCGCGTATGAAGAGATCTCAGAGTCGTCTATTCGTGATGAGAGTCCGAAATTCACCATATCAGGTGCTATTGTTCTGTATCCGGGAATATCCATCAATTGGTCAAACCAGATACCGCTTCCAAGGTTCCCATGCAGATATACAATGGCCGGGCCCTCACCCTTTTCAGCATAGAACATTTTTTGTCTATATACCTCTGCGTAGTTTCCTGAACGTTTTCTTCTGCGCTCCAGAAATACCCGGAATCTGATATAGGGATATTGGATATTCCGGCCTAATGAAGCTAACCCATAGGCGATTCCATGAGGAAAGAAGAGTACAAATATGATGAGCAAAGGTCCTATAATCAGCGACATGGGAACACTGCTTCTTGAGAAGAGAAAGGGAATTCCTGCTATAATTATTGCCCCGATAAATCCGCCTTCGAAGGTAGCCATACCACCAATAATAATCATTGAGAGCAGGTTTATTGATATTCCGAGACCAAAGTCAGGTGGAGAGATATACCTAATAGTATGTGCGTACAAGGCTCCGGCCACACCACCGTAAACAGCACTTATCACAAAAGCCTGAAGTTTTACCCTTGTAAGATTTACGCCGAATGCATTAGCAGCTGATTCGCTGTCACGCACCATTTTAAACCGCATCCCGAAGGGAGAATTAATTATGGGAAGCATCATGGCATACATAACACCAAACATCCCAAGATTAAAAAGATACATACCAAATCGGCTATCAAAGAGACGCGGAATATTGTAAATCCCTGTATGACCGCCAAAAACATCCATTGCAGAGATTAACTGCTCTACGGCAACCCCAAAAGCCATCGTAGCAATAGCCAGATAGAATCCTTTTAAACGCAGCGCCGGAATTCCTATCAGCAGACCCAGCAGGCCGGCCAGAACTACAGAAGCCAGTAGATTAAACGCAAACGGAAGTTGGAACTTCATGGTAAAAACAGCCGTAACATATGCACCTATGGCCATAAAAGCCCCATGACCAAGTGATATCTGTCCGGTATACCCGGAAAGAAGATTTAACCCAAGAGCCGCGATTGAAAAGATAAGAACCTTTGAAAATATGGTAAGCATAAAATTCTGATTCATAAACAGAAGCCCGGCTGCCAGGCAAAGGGTCAGCAGGATTACAAGTTTTTTCATGCTACACCCTTCCTTTATAATGTCGGCTAAAAAGACCTGATGGTTTAAATGTCAGAACAAGAATGATAATTATCAGCACTATGGAGAGCTGATAATCGGGAGATATGTAGGCTCCCACAATTTTCTCCAATATACCAAGAACCAGCCCGCCGCCGATCGCTCCAAAGGGGCTGCCGAATCCTCCAAGTACTCCTGCGGTAAAACCGTATATCTGCATATTGGTCATCATCTGAGAATGCACATACGCCTTCGGCGCAATAAGAATTCCGACAATCACGCTAAGAGAGATTCCAATACCCCAAACAAGTGCATCAATTTTCTTTGTATCGATTCCGACAACCATTGCGCCTACCGCATCTTCTGCACGTGCACGTGCAGCCAATCCCCACCTGGCATATTTAAGAAAGAGTGCCAGGGAGATGGAAGCTATCAGGGCTACAGCCGTTATCATCAGATCATTCAGGGGTATTATCAGTTTTCCGGATCCCAGATGCATGACAATAGGAGACCCGGCCAACAGCTCAGGGAACTGCTGAAAATCTGTTCCCCAAATAAGAATTGCCAGTCCTTCAAAGATCATGAGTAACCCCAGCGTTATAATCAGCATACCGCCATGTGAGAGATTCTTAACAGGGCTCATAAGACCCCGCTGAATTAAAATTCCCAGGATTCCCCCTGAAAAAAGTGCAGCAGCTATTGCAAAAATCACACTTCCCGTCCAGCTGTATATCGTAAAGGCAATGAAGGTCCCGATCATCCCGCTGGTTCCATGTGCAAAATTCATTACACCGGCAGACCGAAAGATAAGGGCAATTCCAAATCCCATGAGACCGTACAAGGCTCCCTGAGGGATCCCTAAAATTATACTCTGCAGCAACAACATATCAGACTCCTACATCCCCAGATAAGCTTTTCGAACAGCATCATCATTCAACAAATCAGAGGCTTTGCCTTCGGCGGCAATTGATCCAGTCTGCAGAATATATGCCCGGTCGCTTATCTTTAGCGCCTTGACCGCATTCTGTTCAACAAGAAGAATTGCCATAGACTCTCTGAGTGAAGTGAATACAGAAAAAATCTCATCAACAATTACCGGTGCCAATCCTAAAGAGGGTTCATCCACCATTAACAATTCAGGACTGCTCATCAGTGCTCTGCCGAGAGAGAGCATCTGCTGCTCACCTCCGGAAAGAGAACCTGCATCCTGTTTAAGTCTCTCTTTCAATCGCGGAAATAGTGAAAAAACCAATTCCGTACTTTTTTCTATCTCCCCACGTACAAAGGCTCCCAGGCGGAGGTTCTCTCCAACACTCATGTGAGGAAATATGCGTCGGTTTTCAGGACAGAGAACCAACCCCTCCCGTGTCCCTCCGGAAATTTTTCTAGGAGAAATCTCTTTCCCCCTGAATACTACCCGGCCTTCTCTTCCGATAATATTCTGAATTCCAAACAGTGTAGATGTTTTACCGGCACCATTTGATCCCAGCAAAGAGACTATTTCTCCCTGCTTAACGTGAAATGAGATGGATTTCACCGCTCGGATATGTCCATAACTCACTGAAAGATTTTGCACATCCAGCAATATCTCTTCCTGTGCACTTTTATGATTTGCCATCTTGATCCTCCCCCAGATATACCCTGATCACCTCAGGATCCGTGGCAATTTTCTCCGGTACAGCCTCTGCAATCTTCTTACCAAAGTTCATAACTGAGATAATATCGGAAATAGCCATAACCATATTCATATCATGTTCAACAAGCAGAATCGTGATTCCGCTCTTATTAAGCTTTTTAAGAATCTCATTAATTACTTCGGTTTCCTCACCATTCAATCCGGCAACCGGCTCATCCAGCATTAACAGTTTTGGTTCAGCTATTAAAGCCCGGGCCAGTTCAACTCTTTTCAACACGCCGTAAGAGAGTTGAGAGGGAAAATAAGCCAGTACATGTGAAAGACCAAGCAGTTCAGCGGTATGCATAACCTGCTCCTTCACTTTCCCGGCAAACTTTATCTGCTTACCCACTACAAGTGAAGCTATTGAATTCTTGTAGATATACATATATCCGGATGCAATATTGTCATAAATATTCATACCCTGAAATAACTGAAGATTCTGAAAGGTTCGTGCAATACCGATATCTATCATCTTAGCAGAATCAAGCTTACTGATATCTTTACCGCAAAATGAGACAGAGCCCTCTTCCGGTGTTAAGTTTCTGGTAATGACATTGAACAGTGTTGTTTTCCCTGCACCATTAGGACCAATCAGTGCATGAATTTCTCCCTGCTTTATATTGATATTCATTTTTTGAACTGCATACAGACCGCCAAATCGGACCGTTACATTTTGCACATCAAGCATTGCTCTATTCCTTCCAATTCTACCTATTACCAGTACCCGGCAGGGTACCCTGTATAAATAAGCCGGTCTGTTCAACAGCAAACCGGCCTTTACGCATAACTTTGAAATTCGTCTCAAAAGTTTGTAAAACAAACTTCAAATTCAAATCTTCGATTTATTCAATTGAGGATCTTTCAAAATTATTATTTTTGAAAGATCTGCCTACTAGTGAAGTTTTCTGAAATTATATAATTTCAGAAAACTTAAAAAGGCAAATTTATAAATTTGCCTCAATTACTGATAAAAAATCCAATCCGCTTCACGTGTCCATGCACCATTAACAACTTTCAATACGTACATTGACTGTTTTCCAAGCCGGCAGGTTTCATCATCTGCTGAATAGGGTTTGTAGCTTATGCCTGTAGCAATATCGCCGCTCCAATTTTCAAATCCTTCCAGGGAATCAACGAGAGTTGCTCTGGTTAAATTAGCACCTGCTCTCTGGGCAGCCTCTACAAAAAGTTCTGCTGCAGCCATACCTGCAAGAGTAAACGCATTCGGGAGACTCTCATCACCTTTAAACTCCTGCCATATGGTAAAGGGCAGAAAATCAGTTGCGGTAAAATCAACATCAACCCATGCCATGACCTCAACACCCTCAGAAGCTTCACCAGCCAGTATTACGAAGGTTGCATCAGCATTGGGGTAGGACATCAGGTAATCAGGTTCAGTTAAACCATACTGTTTTGCCTGTTTGATAAAATTCGGTGTTTGCGGATTAAACAACATAACAATAATAGCGTCCGGCTCTGCATCGGCAATCTTATTTATTTCAACACTGAAATCTGTTGCTGTCGGGTTAACCGGTACGGCTGCAACTAATTCTGCACCATACTGTCCAATAGCTGCACTAACTGCTCCAAACTCTTCCTTTCCATCATCAGCATTTCTATAGATAATTGCTATTTTTTTAGCACCTTTCTCTTCAACAAGATATCTGGTCATGATATTACCTTCAACAAGGTAGTTTGGCTGTACCGGAAAAGTGAACTCTTTTGGCGGTACGGCAATTTTTGAGCTTCCGCTTGCCTGATAGACAAAAGGCACACCGTCTTCGTTCAGACTGTCCATGACTGCGAGAACACCGGGAGTACCCAGTCCTGCAATAATGGCAAAAACTTTATCGCTTTCCACAAGTCTCTGCACCTCAACAACGGTATTTGCAGGATTAAATTGATCGTCTGCAATAATAAGTTCTACCGCTCTGCCGTTAATTCCACCCTCTTTGTTCACATACTGAAAATAGGCTTCAAGCCCTTCAGCTACGGGTACACCAATACTTGCAACAGGTCCGGTCATTGCCTGGAAAGTTCCCAGCAAGATAGTGTCTTCTGTTACCCCTTCAACTTCTTCTACCGCTCCGGCAGCTGCAAGAAAGCCGGATACCAACATCAATACAACTAGAAAATAACCAATTTTTCTCATCATTTTGTAACTCCTCCTAGTATACTACAAAACTTTTATGACAACAGCTGTACCCATACCGCCCCCAATACAGAGGGAAGCCAGGCCATACTGTAGTTTTCTTCTACGCATTTCATAGAGCAGGGTCACCATAATCCTGCTGCCGGAAGCGCCGATCGGATGTCCAAGAGCAATTGCCCCGCCATTCACATTCGTACGCTCCATAATTTTTTGTTCAGACATATCATGTGCTAAAGAGAGCTCTTTAATTACTCCCAGAGACTGAGCAGCAAATGCTTCGTTCAACTCCAGCAGCTCCATATCTTCAAGCTTCATAGCGCAGGCATCCAGAACTCTCTTAACTGCAGGAACTGGTCCCAATCCCATAAAAGCGGGATCAACACCAGCCTGAGCAGATGCAGCAATTTCCGCTAAAGGTTTTAAATTATAAGTTTTTACCGCTTCCTCACCGGCTAGCAGCAGGATTGCCGCACCATCATTTATACCGGAGGCATTTCCCGCAGTTACCGTACCATCCTTTTTGAATGCCGGACGCAGCCGCCTCAGTCCTTCAATGGTTGAGCCCGGACGAATAAATTCATCACTGCAAAAAGTGGTGACCGCTTTTCTCGTGACTATATCCAGGGGTATGATCTCTTCATCAAACCTGCCTGACGCTGCCGCAGATTCAGCTTTCTTCTGGCTGCCCAGAGCAAACGCATCCTGTTCCTCACGGGTAATCTGATGCTTTTCAGCAATATTTTCAGCAGTTATCCCCATATGATAGTGGTTAAAGACATCGGTTAGTCCATCCTCAATCATATGATCAATCAGTTTACTGTCACCCAGCCCTAATCCAAACCTGGACCCCGGTGGAAGTATAAACGGAGCCCGGGACATATTCTCCATACCCCCGGCAGCAACAATACCGGCAGAACCGGATAGAATTGATCCTGAGCCGACCATACAGGCCTTCATACCACTGCCGCAAAGCATATTTATTCCCCATGCGGGAACTTCTGCAGGAATCCCTGCATGTATTGAAGTTTGACGGGCTGGTCCCATACCCTGCCCTGCACTCAGCACATTCCCTAAAATAACTTCATCAACAGCGGCCCCATCCAATCCGATACGATCCAACAGCGCCTTGAGTACATGAGTACCAAGTTCATGAGCCGGGATATTTTTAAGACTACCACCGTAGGAACCGATTCCCGTTCTTCCAGCATCAACAATATAGACTTTATTCATGTACACTCACTCCTAGAGGTATCCCAGCTTTCGTGCCTGATACGTTAATTCATCCTTAAAATCCGGATGGGCAAGACCAATAAGAAGCCTTGCTCTTTCAGATACCGACCGTCCCCAAAGACGTGCTGTTCCATACTCTGTAGCCACCCAATCAAGATCCTGTCTGGGAACAGTAACTGCAGACCCAACAGGAAGCATCGAAACTATGGTAGATATTGTTCCCTTTTTTGCAGTTGAACGCAGGGCTATAATCCCTTTCCCATTCCTGCTGTTAGCTGCACCCCGATGCGTATCAAGCTGCCCTCCAGTTCCTGAAAACTGCCTCGGGCCAATAGACTCCGAGCTTACCTGCCCGGTGAGATCGATTGATATTGCCGTATTTATACTTATCATTGAATCATTTTGTGCAATCACAAAAGGATCATTCACATAGCTGCCGCGTAAGAGAAGAATTCCGGGATTTCGTTCAACCCACTTATACATACGTTTTGATCCCAGGGCAAAGGTGCAGATAGTTTTACCTTTCCAGAGCGATTTCCGCATATTGGTTACTGCACCCCGTTCAAAAAGGTCTATCATACTCTCGGTAAACATTTCTGTATGAATCCCCAGATCTTT
>Ga0307989_1000642_pt1 | contig 21620 bp, 23 predicted proteins | sample EllFjometagen185_FD_203164 | JGI IMG/M metagenome (GOLD analysis project Ga0307989, IMG submission 203164) | Marine microbial communities from Ellis Fjord, Antarctic Ocean - #185 | ecosystem: Environmental > Aquatic > Marine > Unclassified | place: Southern Ocean | collected 2014-10-08
ACAAAACTTGCACAAAAATCATTGCAAAAGTGAGAAAAATTGAGGATGAATTTTGGGAAGGTGATTCTGAGCTTGATGAACAGAAAACTGTATAAAAATGGTATCAATTCATATGGGAAGACCTATAAGAGCCTATGAAGCTGCCACTAAAAAAGGGGTTAAGGTGAGTGTGGGTGGAATGTTCTCGTCTGATACTTTTTATAATAATGATCTTCAATGGTGGAAAAAATGGGCTGATTATGGTGCTCTTGTTGTTGAAATGGAAACGACGGCTCTTTATACGCTTGCGGCAAAGTTTAAAGTTGATGCCCTCTCAGTACTGACAGTCAGTGATAATCTGGTGACAGGTGAAACATCAACCTCAGAGCAGCGAGAGAAAAATTTCCCACTAATGGCAGAAATTGCATTGGAGATAGCAGTTTAACGGGTTTTTATTGCTTCTTATCGGTATAAATTAGTTTTAGTTCTTTGAGAAATTGCTGTTGTTCCGATATTAGCCGGTTGAAAAGGCTACGATCCTGCTCATCAATGGTTGATTTAAGGATTTTCTTATTTTCTTGAATACTCTCTTTCAGTTCTTTTATTTCCAGTAGATTCATACTTATCTTCTTCCGTTAGTTTCTTCTGACTTGTTTTTTCCTTAAAAAAGTTTCAATAAAATTTTCGTGAAAAATTTTTAAGGAAATTCTTTATTTATGTTTAAAGAATTAACAAAACTTCTACATTAGAAGAATAACTTTATCAATGGGAAAATTTGATTATACGGATTACCAGTATAATCAAAGGATAAGGGGAGAGTCTGCGGTTGGCTAAGAACCCATATTAGATGATATGGAGATGAATTTTTACTGGCTTTTTTTTTCAATGGTGGAATTCTACTTTTTTCTGAATTATTTGGTTAACCTTGGATCTTTCTTCAGAAATCCGCATCATCATCTCCATTGGATCCTTGGGAACATCTGGGATCTCATTTTTTTGAACCATTCTGATGGCCTTTGTTTCACATACTGAAATACACAAACCACAACCAATACATCGGTCAAGATTCACAACATGGATTTTTAACTTATTATCAGTTTGATCTGCACGGGGTACGATAGCGTCCATTTGACATTTCTTTCGGCATTTCTTACAGCCTTCACAGAGATCGCCCTCGATTTTGGCATAGAAAGCAGCATGAACTTCCACCGCCGGTTTATCAAAATTCCGCAGATTCCGAAAAAGCTGGCAGGTGTCTTTATCACACATACACATATTGCTGATTTTCTGTGAATTCGTACTGAATGGTACCAGAGATGCCTCTTCACATTCATCCAGTTTTGCCATTAGTTCATCTTCTGTTAATTGCTTGCCGATACCGTTATCCAGGTAGTACTTGGCAACCATGCCGAAGGTAAGGCATGTGTCCATGGGACGCTTGACTTCTATCCCCTTTTTTATGGCTTCCACTCTGCAAATGCAGGGTGCTACTACAAATGGACCTTTTCCGGAACCCCTTACCAGTTCACGGATTGCATCATAAGCGTTTACAGAATTTTGAGAATCGATCGCTGATTCCACCGGCACAATTCTTAACTGTTTGGTCTCTCTTCCCTTCCAGTGATGTTCAAACATGCCTTCATAAATGTCGTCCGCATATGTTGCAACCTCTTTGTCTACTTTGTTAATATGCCATTCATACAGTCCCATAATAAAGTTTGGATGGGAATATAAGGTACCTTTTGACGTTTTCATCCGGAACAGACAGCCCTCAGTTGCCATCTGCTCGATTTCTATTATGGTTTTTTCCGGTGTATCCCCTAATCGTGCGGCGATATCTTCAGCCTTTTCAGGAAGCGGACCAACAACCAGAGCGATTTCTGCCTGGCGGTGTGTGTAGAACTTTTTGAGCATTTTTATTTCGGAACCGGTACCTGTGTCCGGAAAACCCGCCGGCATGCTGTCAATATGCTTTCTAAGTCTGGTGTAGATTTCATCGCTCATGCCTGTCTCCTGTCTGTTTTACTGAATATTAATCGTCTAACTGTTGATTTGATATTGAGGATGGTTTCGAAAATATGTTTATTGTACGACTGTATAAAATGGGTTCGCCAAACGTTATTTGAAATATTCTACCTTGATTTTCTAAAGTTATTGGAAAATAGAGAAATGAATGAGTGAACTATTGTGTTAGCCACTGAAAGAATGATAGTTTCCTTTCTTGGGTGAGGACTAATGAAAGGAAAGCTTGCGTTGAGATGTAACACAATCCCTTAGGTAAAGATTGATTAGATTTTGGTATGGTATACCTGTTTCATCTGCCATCGATTTGAAATACTCAATGATGTCTACTCCCATCCGGATTGTAACTTGTTTCTTCAGCTGTTTAGCAAAAGGGTTTTTCTGTTTCTTCATGTTAGATAAATCGTATTCTTTCTTCATGATATATCTCCAGTGTATTCTCTTTTCTCGTTGTTAGTTGCTTTCCTCGCTGAAATAATTCTAATGGTTGATTCATCCTCTCGGTAACAATGAACTATCAGAAGAATACGAGTTTTATTACTCATACCTAACATCAAAAACCTTTCTTCAGTTTTGGAATGTGTTTCGTCCCAAAACTGTATTGCAATATCATCAAAGAAGACAGTTTGAGCCTTCTCAAAAGACACACCATGTTTATTGATATTAGTTTTGTTTTTTTTAATTTCCCATTCAAATACAAGTTTGTTCATAATTATACTATAACTACACTGTAAATATATTTCAACCTGTTTCTATCTCTGAACATTAAAATGCTGATAATAATGAAGTCAAGTAAAGAATAGAGTGGTCGTTGTTTAATAGTATAATTTGACTTTTTAACTTCCATCTCTTTTTATATGTACAGTATTTACCGGATTTTATGTACAGATTTACTAGAATACACACTTTCTTTGATGGTCTCTTTAAAATCTCTTGTTAATGACATGGTATACATCCCTTTTCTCATCAGACTTATTTAGCAACTTGCTTTTATATTGGAATGAAGTCAAATTCAATTTTATATCCGGTTGCTTTTACATATTCCTCAATTGTTGATAGTTTTGGAGATGAAGTTGAGTTCACACTTTCTAATCGTGAAATATTGCTTTTTTTAGTGTGCATAATCTCTGCTGACTGTTCTTGAGTTAGCCCAGACTTCTTTCTCAAAGCAATAAGTTGTTTTCGAAGGTTGTATGCTGGGGCCAGAGAATTGTATTTTTTTTTACTTTCGGATTTTCAAGAGCTTCCTTCTTAAAATCCGCGAGCTTGGTTCGTTTCATTTTTTAAACTCCTTCATTCGTTTTTTTTTGCCGGGTCAATATACTTCTAGGAGTTTTCTGTATCTTTTCCTTTTGCTCTCACTTCAAATTATCCATCACTCATAGGTGCAGTATGTGGTTTCCCCAAATCAGGCTCATAGTCTTCAATCATTTCTAAAATATGAAGAAGATTGGCTAGAATACCAGCGGGAAATGATAGAGTATCCGATTTTATTTTTTCACCGTAGAAGGTTACTTGCCTATTTATATACTAAAGTTATCATGTATGATAACTTTGTCAGGAGGTTGGATTTCATATTATTTCAATTCCACTCGATTCAGTTTTTTCTTAGCGAATACTTTTTGGCACTGAAAAGTACTCGCTAAGGCTTAAAAATGGGCCAAAATATTAGCTACAAATCTTGTTTATCACAATCAAGCTAGGTCCGACCCAAATTCTGAATTCTGAAAATTCTGAACTGCTGGAGTATTTGGCACTGGGAGAAATCAGGTGGACACAGACGATCCAAGGGTATAAATAGTAAGCATAAAGCAAATATTTCTTTATATAATAATATATTTAATCATTTTAAAAGGGTCAGCCTAGATGAATAGTGCTCAAATCAAAAGAATATTACCGTTGATCATTTTCGCATTTAGCGCTTTATCTCTTTTCTCCGCCTGTTCAACCTCGGTCAAAAATGGTTGGGCGCGCGCCGGAGGAGAGAAGGACTATCAGCGTATGGGGCTTTCCAGAACAGGAATAGATATTTGGGAAGATGGATTGAGGACTGATGGCGGCGAGGGCACCTTTGAATGGTGGTATTTTGATGCCAAACTTGGAGACGGTTCAACAATCGTGGTCGTCTTCTACACAAAAAACATGCTGGATATAAGCACCCCCATGGCACCTTTTGTATCGGTAAGCATGACCGATCCAGATGGTAAAACCACACTGAACCGGTATTATTATCCTGAGAAAAACGATTACCAGTTCAGTAAAAAGCGATGTGATGTGAGAATTGGTAAAAATATGGTTTCAGGGGACTTGCACCAATACAGTCTTCATCTGGATTTTGACGATATCCTTGCCGATATTAATTTCCAGGGAACAACACCCGCGTGGCGTCCGGAGACGGGGCACTCATATTTTGTGGATGACTCAGGTGAAACCTTTTTTGCCTGGTTACCATCTATTCCCCAGGGTACGGTCAATGGCACAATGAGTATTGGAGGCAAGTTGCTGGAAATTGAGGGAAGTGCTTACCATGACCATAACTGGGGCAATGGCTCGATGGTTAAACAGATGCATGATTGGTACTGGGGGCGGGCCGAAGTCGGACCTTATACCGTGATTACAGCCTGGATCACGACGACGGAAGAGTATGGCGGCAAGCCGGGCCCGGTCTTTTTTCTGTCCCGTGATGGCAAGATTCTGGCTGAAGATAGTAAATATGTAACCTGCGAATTGAAAGATATCTATGTCGATCAAAATACCGGTAAACCTGTCGCGAAGACTATTATCTATAACTATGATGATGGAACGGATCATTATCGTGTCACGTTCTATCGGGAGCGGGACATCGAAAACGTTAATTTTTTAGACCTGGCAACAGGACTTGATTATATTGTTGGAAAGTTGGTTGGCTTTGACGGGGCTTACATTCGCTTTAGTGGAAGGGTGACCATAGATCGTCTTGTTGCCAATCAGGTTGTTGACTCCGCCGCGGAAGAATCGGCAGTTTGGGAACTGATGTACTTCGGGCACGCGCCTGAAAAGGAGTAAGGGAGTGATGGTACTTTTTTTTATCAAACCGCTTGATGGCGATGGGGAATTTTCCAGCGTCGGATGACATGATACCTATTTCTCGAATTGGTATTATCTCCCCCGATTTTACTCAAGTCCATTCAGATTGTTCTGTTGTTTATAATTTCCTTTTTACAGAAATCAATCCATATGAGGCCTGAAAACCTTCAAAATATATATCTGGAATACTTGCTCCTAGAGGTGTATCATTTAACAACTTCGGGAAATTGAATATTGTACCCTGATTTACACCACCATCATCTCATATCTCCAGTGTATTCTCTTTTCTCATTGATAGTTGCTTTCCTCGTTGAAATAATTCTGGTTCGTGCTGGGCTCTTGCTTTGACGCTCTCATTAACATCTCTGGTTAATATCTGTTCCTGCCAAAGAATACTGTTAAGCCTCGATTGCGTGTTCAATTGCTTCGGTAATGTATCCATTCAGACTTTTACCTGCAATGTCCCGTTTAAGCATTTTCTGAGTCCTTTGCGAATTACTTTTAAATTGGAATGAAGTCGAATTCAATTTTGTATCGAATTTTATAGGCTGGGGCTAGAGCATCGTATTCTTTTTTTACTTCTGGATTTTCAAGAGCTTTCTTCTTAAAATCCGCGAGTTTGGTTCGTTTCATTTCTTATTGAAGGCTAGATTTTAGTGACTATGAACAGCTTGCACCTTAATATCAACATTGAGATCTTGCCGAAGAACACCAAGAATGGTTGTCAAGTTATCCATTGTGGGGTTGCCCTTGGCTGAAAGCATTCTATGAAGGCTTTTACTTTGTTTTTCTGTAGCGGTTGCTAATTTTTCAAAACCAACGGTTGCATTGACTAAGTCACGCAAAATCAATCTGGCTGTTTCGGGTTCACCGTTGAGAAAAAGGGAAATTGCTTCATCAAGAAGAGCAATGGCGAATTCAGGTTCGCGCTGGGCTCTTTCTTTGATGGTCTCTTTAAAGTCTCTTGTTAATGGTATGGTTACCTCTTCTTTTATTTAATCAGCAATTTACGTTGTTTGTATTCTTTGAGAAGTTTTATAGCTTTATCAATATCGGTATGTTGTTTCTTTTTGGTTCCACCACCAAAGAGTATAATTAAATCCTTGCCATCTTGAGCTAAATAGATCCGGTATCCTGGTCCCCAATTTATCCTGTATTCTCCAATACCACTAAACCACTTGATACTTGATGTGTTTCCGAGTTCCAAACGTGCCTTTGCTACAGAAACTTTGGCTGCGGCTAGTGTACCAAGGTTATCAAACCATTTTTTATAGGGATTAGATCCATCCTCTTTTATGTATTCTTCAACTCTCATAATCTTATAGTACTCTCATAATCTTATAGTAACTTATACGTTACTGAGTGTCAATCATTCCTAGATGTGCCAGAAATATTGAAATAATAACCTGTTATCAGCCAATGTTCTGAAAGAGTTTTCCCTCTGTGAATTCTTTGCTTCAAATGGCCAAGTAATTTTAAATACTTTTTGTAGTCATACTCTTCAATATGATGGTTCCCAACAGCTTCTAAATAGTAATTAACTGTTATCCGGTATTGACTACTGATTATGTGAGATGGATATTGCTAGAGACAAATGACAAAAACAGAAGAATAAAAATAAGACAAAGGGGACGAATAAAAAAAAGGAAAGCTGATTTTAATCCGACTTAGAAGCAGGTTAAGCAAGCTGTGGAGGATTATTTGAAAAATGGTGGGTTCAATATTCTCATTCCATTGAGTTTCGGCCCAATCAATAAGTTCGGTTGAGTTATGTACAACCCAACCTCCCATGGAAATTGCTAAATCAAATAGTTTATCTTTTGATTTTTTAATATCACTTTCTTCACATTCACCCTGTTTTTCAATCCAATGAACGGTCAAGCAAATAAATTATACCCCGATAGGGGCATGGCTTATGGAGCAATAATTTTAAACTCTGGTGAGATAGCCTCAAACTCCTCCCACTCCTCCACCGTTAAACGATACTGGCCGTAGTGTTTAATCCGGTATGTGCCGGGTCTTGTTCCGCGGGGAACATTCCATATAACACTGGCAATCATACCCTTGTCTTCCTCGCGCCAACGAATTATGGTCGACCAGTCCATGTCTCCATAAATCGCATGCCATTTTTCGTTGATCAGTTGTTCAATATGCAAGTAGTTATTTCCAGAACGATAGGCTGATGAGGGATTCCCTGACCAGAATTCAGCTGTAATGGTCTCTCCTACCTGGAAGCTATTGCGGGTCATTGGTAGCACATCTCCATAGGAAACGCCCGCTGGTAAATTATCCAGGGTGTTTCCAACAAGACTCTTCGAAGTGGATTTACCGCGCCAGTCATCATAAGAAGGACCCGCTGGGGCTATCGATCCTGTCTCGAGAGATTGTGCAATTGAGGCAATCACTTGTTGGTAAGCCGGCAAGCTCCATTTACCGTGTAACGTATGACCTCCTTCATATTGCTGTGTCTCATATTCTTCAGGCGTTGTGACATATCCGGCATAGCCATTAGCATAACCCGCCACAACGATATGCTTTGCCCATGCGCCGAGGTTTTTTTGTGCCGTTTTCCGAATTCGTCTCGCCGCCATGGTAGTTATTTCGGCAGGCAATGCGACAATCGCAAGAGATCCCAAACGCGCAATGCTGATCGAGCGAATCTGCGATTGTAGCGGAGTATTACCTGTACCTGATTCAAATAATATAGCTTTTGGGACTTGGCAGTTTTTTACCGGTTCCGTCCACTTTTCTGTCCCTGCTACCCAGCCAATGATGATATCCAGGCACCAACTTTGCTCAGTCATACCTTCATGAAATAGAAAGTGGCCACCGCCATCCTCTGTTGATCCGGCTGCAAAGGAATAGCCATAGGCAGATGGGCAGGTAGATTGCTCTCCTGTGCCCGTAAATTCATCGCTGACTTTATAGTTCGACAGATTTACATAAGCACGGCGAATATCCACCGGTCCACTGATCTTCTCACTTGCCTCATCAAATATGCGCAAGGCAACGTCCAGTTGCCGTTGCCCGATGATTTGTGTGCTTTCGATATCGCTATTACCAGGACCCGTGTTATCAAGGTTTAAATTAGGCGTAATATCACCCGGTGTTGACTGGGCAAAGGCCGCGATAAAATTATCGCCGTGCTGGTATTTGACTTGTTTGGCTTTTTCCCAGGTTAACGACGCGTAACCTTTATTATCGCCTGAAATAAGGTGATTATCGTAAGTCATGGACGTGGGATGTACAGCAAACCAATTGACCAGCCCGATCGGGCCATCATCACCGAGAATTTTCAACAATGTCATCTCCCGGTCCATTGGATCTGCATAACGGGCGCGTTCCGAGGCAGGATTTGCATTGTATGCGGTCATAGACCGGTTCGCACCCGCATTTTCAACAATTCCCTTGTTGATCAATATTTGTCCCGGCTGCAAATCCTCGTGTGCTTTTTCAATTGAGGTGACGATGCCGCTAACAATACGTTCAAAATGTTGTTTGTAAAAATGACCGGATATAACAGACTCAGTCCTGGTATGCCAGTATCCCGTGGGTCCTGCATGGGTATGGGTGGCACTGAGAATCAGATTGTCAAGCGTATAGAGATCTGCAAATTTCATTTGTAAGCGGTCGCGTACTTCCAGGACGACATTATGTTCTATACTTCCAATATCAACGACGGTATATACCAGACGATTACCGGTGACCGGGTCGGCAAAGATAAAAGCGCGAGATTTTAATCGGTTGTGAATACCTTCGGTATTTTGCCCCTCTTTGCCAAATCCCCACATGGGACTGCTATAGGCAGGGCCAGTCACATCAGCAATACCTCTACCAATTAAATAATTATTATCATCAATAGCATAAGACGTGGCAGCCAAAATCGACAATAAAATAGATAGCGACAGTTTGGCCAATTTCTTTTTTATGTTGTTAATTATATAAATCAAAGTTTTCATGGTTTTTTATCCTTTTGTTATCACCGTATCATTCATAATTTTGTTCCGAAAACCGTTACCAAAAAAATGAAAGGTCGCAATTTTCAATAGCCCATTGCCGAAGATGTACTTCTTCGGGGATCTCTACCCCCATAAAAAATTCCATTCGAGCCAATCATAATGCTTTGAATTGCTCCCATAGCTCTTTTTCGTTTGACTTTGTGTCCCATTCCTTCCAAAAGACGAATTGTATCAACGCTAATTCCCTGTTCAATTCTGATTTCATCAGGAAGCCATTGGTGATGAATCCGAGGCGCATTAACTGCGGCCTGAATATTCAACTTATGATCAATTACGTTCATAATCACTTGCAACGTAGTCGTGATGATTCTGGATCCTCCAGGGCTGCCAGTAACCAAATAATTCTTCTTATCTTTCTTGACAATAGTAGGAGACATGGAACTCAGCATGCGTTTATTCGGCTCAATTTTATTGGCTTCTCCGCCTAACAGTCCATATGCATTTGGAACGCCCGGCTTGGCACTGAAGTCATCCATTTCATTGTTTAGTAAAAAACCTGCACCATCGACTACAATTCCAGAACCATAACTGAAATTAAGCGTATACGTATTGGAAACAGCGTTACCCTGATTATCGGCAATTGAGAAATGTGTGGTTTCATTACTTTCAAATGGTACTGGATTTCCCGGAAGAATGGAATCACTGTTACTGGCACGATTTTGATTGATCTGTTTTCTTAATATGGCAGCATATGCTTTTGAAGTCAGTCCTTGGATAGGGACTTTTACAAAGTCAGAATCGCCCATATATTTTGAGCGATCCGCATAAGCAAGGGTCATCGCTTCAGCCATTAAATGAATGGTTTGTGCAGAATTATGACCTAAAATACCAATTGGGAACCCTTCCAGAATATTTAAAATCTGAATAATATGGCTCCCTCCGGAACTGGGAGTTGTCATGGAATAGATATCATACCCCCGGTAAGTCCCGCGGACAGGTTCTCTGATTATCGCCCGATAATTTTTCAAATCCTTTTTCGTGATCAAACCACCATGTTTGTTCATTTCCGCAACAATCAAATCCGCGGTCTTCCCTTCGTAAAAGCCCTTTACCCCCTGTTGAGATATTCGCTTTAGTGTTTTCGCCAGATCTTTTTGCACAAACCGCTCACCCTGTTCATATGCACTACCCCCTGCTTTATAGAAAATTTTACGACTGGAATCCCACTTTTTTAAATAGCGAGCTCGTGATTTAATACCTTTGCTGAACCGAGGTGTGACAATAAACCCTGTTTCAGCCAGCTTGATAGCTGGTCCTAGTGCCTGCTGAAGTGAGATAGTTCCATATTTTTCCAAAGCTAAGGCCAATCCAGCCACTGTCCCTGGAACACCTGCCGATAAGTGAGAAAAGCGACTTAGCTTTTTATTCACATTCCCCGCTGGGGTCAAATACATATCTCTTGTAGCACCCGCTGGGGCTTTTTCCCGATAGTCAATTGCCACGACTTCACCCGTTTTCTCAGATGAAATTAACATGAAGCCCCCTCCGCCGATATTTCCAGATCGGGGTTGCGTGACAGCAAGTGCGAACGCTGCTGTAACTGCAGCATCTATGGCATTACCGCCATTTTTTAATACTTGCAATGCTTCCTGAGTTGCCAATGTATGGCTGGTGACTACCATCCCATTTTTTGCTATGACTGGTACACTTCGGTCACCTTCTAATATTGCCTGTGCGCTAACCTTAAAAACAGGAGTTATGCATAGGACTATCAAAATACTACACAGGTAACAGCGAATGGCATGCCAAACGAGATATCTGGTTCTCCAATTATTCCTGCTCTTGTTGCGTGAAGGTGACATCATATTACGTTTTAAGGTTGTTGAGGTCATCGTATAATTAATTTATAAAGTAAGCTCTTCGGCGAATTAGGTTTTATTTTAAAACTATTCACCAATTTTATTTGCTGAAGAGACTGATTTGATAGTGCCCCAGACAATGAAAATAAATTTATTCACTGAAATTTGATACTTATAAAAATAGTTTACCCCTCCGTAAGTGCGACGGAATGCCCATGTTCCATTCGAGTATATTTCCCCGCCATCATGATAGTTTGAAATACATAAGCGGGATTGTCAACTTAACTTTGGATCGCCTAACCTCACCTCAAAAATTCAAAATATCTGGCCTCATTATAAACACAATTCACCTGAAAAAGAGTATTGAATTCTGATAACTTTACTTTGTATAAATTGACACATCAGTAATTAACGGATATTTATGAGTTGATTACGTTTTGAAGCTACACAGGTCACTTAACTGTTTCTGATCTAATATTTTGATGATGAATTAAAATTATACAACAGATGAATTTTTTTGAATAGTTGATTTTATCGACATAAAATTCAGTTTAATGGGTTGTTTTCTCGATACAAATCGGATGATCCTGATATCAAATAATACTTTTAACTTTTTAAGGGAGTAAAGGGGATGTTCCAGATTGCTGCGATCCAGATTACACCTATCCTGGCGGATGTTCAGGCGAATTTAAACCGAGGTATCCGATTAATGAAAACCGTATCCGAGGAGGCGGACATGGTCGTTTTTCCGGAATTATGGACAACCGGGTACTATCTCTCGAAAGAGTCCTTTGAACTGATAGCGGAACCGAAAAACGGACCCACTGTCGAGCGATTGCAGGAAGAGGCTTTAAAAGCCGGCGTCGTGATTGTCAGTTCTTTTGCCGAGAAAGCAGAAGATGGCCGTCTGTATATCTCCGCCACAGTTATCAACCAAAAAGGTGAACTGCTCGGAATTGTAAGAAAGAGTCTGCTCTGGGGACGTGAAAGTGAAATATTCACCAAGGGGGATATCAAGTATCCGATAATTGAAACAGAGCATGCAAAAATCGGTGTTCTGATCTGTTATGAGATGGAATTCCCGGAGCCTTCCCGTTTACTGGCCCTAGAGGGAGCGGAATTAATTGTCTGCCCGTCTGTCTGGAGCGTTGCTGCATCCAGACGCTGGGATATTCAGCTTCCGGCACGTGCCCTGGACAATACGATCTTTATTCTCGGCGTAAATACCGTTGGTAATAACAGTTGTGGGAAAAGCAAGTTGGTGGGGCCCATGGGGGATATCCTGGCTGAAGCATCTGATTCAAGAGAGGAGGTTCTTCTCAGGGCGGTTGACATTAATTCACTTCATTGGGCCCGGGATGAAAACAGATATCTTGAAGATTACCGGGAAAAACTAACGCCTGGAGGCAGTACGATTCCCACGCCAGTTATCTGATGGTTCTCATATTTTAGTTGCTTCTAAGTACATAGCCTCCATTGGTATTTCTTCCACTGGCTCTATAGTACATTTATCTAATTTAAACCCGGATTCAAGAGCCCAAGTTATGAGCTCGTCTTTTTTATAACGTAATGCAATTACATCCGTTTCGTCCTGATAGTCAATTTGTCCAGTTCCCTCCCAGGTGGCAACCATTAATTGCCCTTTTTTGGATAGAACCCGATGCCATTCTTTGAATGCCGCCATAACTTGCTTTGGATTGATGTGGTGGATGGCAAAAAAGCTAATCACTGCTGCTGCTGATCCTGTTTTAATCATGCTCAGGTCACACATGTCTCCAATAATAATCTTTGCGCTGCTGCCTAATCTTGTACTAGAAATCTCAACCATCCGCTGAGATAAATCGATTCCGGTAAGAGATCGTTTAGGATCAAATTGTGTGTTGTAAAGATGCAGCATATGTCCTGAACCGCATGAAGTGTCAATAACCGGACCTGGGGTATTGGTTATTCGTTCAGCTAACCTGGACAGAATGTCTGAGTAAATTGGAAGTTCAATCTCGCCATTCATCATTTCTTCATACGAGTCTGCCGTTTCCTCGTATAGCTTTTTGACTTTTTCAATTGATGATGTGTCCATAGCTTTTCTAAGATCCGCTAATAAGTAGTTATACAGTTTGGAATTGATAGGTTTATCAACCTGCTTATTCTTTTTGTTTATCCTGTTTAACTCAGGATTATTGCATATTCGCACGATCCTTCTCTCAAGGTCAATATTGTGAAGAAGTAATGCCCATATTGGTCCTCTGCGCATTAAGGTATTAATACACATTCTAAATGTTCTATGGTGATTCAATAGATTTTGTTTTCTGATACTGTGTTTTTCATTCTTATGGCGCTTCAAGATATGATTATTTAGGCTTGATAAGTCGTTCTGGACTCGGTGCAATCGTAGACGACAAATCAATGACTTTCATAGCTGCTTCTCCTTAACATAGAATATCTTTGTGCGAATTAACAAACCTCCAAGCACCGTATTGTAGCATTTCTTGATCACCCGGGGATATAGGTTTTCAGAAAGGGTGAAAAATGGTAATATAAGACTCAAAAAATAAGGCATTCTCCCACAATTTCAGTGAAAAAACAACTGATTGGTTTGAGTTGACACCGAGAGTTTAATAGCAAAACTAAAAAATAACAATTACACCTGAATAAAAAAGGTTTTTAGACACAAACTAAAAACCAATAAAAATAAATGACTTGATAGTTTATCAAAAATCAAAATGGAGAGACCAATGAGTGAACCAGTTTTACAGATCGAAAAAAGTGAAGGCATTGCAACAGTGACGATGAACAGGCCTAAAGTTTTAAATGCATTATCTTCAGAATTATTGCTGGCATTAAAGGATACTTTTGAGGAGCTAAAAAATTCCCCTGAAATAGAGGTTGTAATTTTAAGTGGTATCGGTCGCGCATTTAGTGTGGGACTTGATTTTAAGGAAATAAGTGAGATAAAGGGGCCGTTTGCTGAATCCAAACTCAGTGAAGCAACCTTCGGATGTTTTCCCGCGATTGAGCGTTTCGATCGCCCCATCATTGGAGCGATTAATGGAGCTGCCATTACAGGTGGTTTTGAAATCGCCCTAACCTGTGATATGCTGATAGCCACAGAAAATGCCAGATTCTCAGACACGCATGTCCGGGTAGGGATTCTTCCTGGAGCCGGACTAAGCCAGAAGCTATCCCGCATCATTGGAATCAACAGGGCGAGAGAGCTCTCACTAACAGGAAATTTCATAAATGCAGCCCAGGCCGAAGCCTGGGGACTGGTAAATCGAATTGTTGAAGAAGATAAACTTATACCGGCTTGTCGGAATTTAGCAAAAGAGATTATTACCAATGATAGTAAAATGGTAAAAAGCTACCTAAAACTGATCAATCAGGGGTATCAGGAAAACCTATCAGAGGGGTTTGAACTGGAGCAGGAAATGCATCACCAAGCCAGTCTCAATTCAGGCAGCCAGATTGATTCTGACCAACTTCAAACTGTCAAAAATAGAGGAAGACAGCAAAAATAACAAAACGGTTTTTTTTAAGCCCGGTCTCAAGTTGCAGCGATGATAGCTGCGACCAATGTGAATGTTAAAATCAACACAACTCCTTGTGTCTATGTCATGCGGAAATGGGACCATCCAGTGAGTTGATAATACCGGTTATTTCAAATACGCTTCCTTTGCATGATTATACTAAATCGTGATACTTATCGATCATATTGAAGCCCATTTTTGTTGTTTGCATATACAAATATGACCGTAATGAAGAAACAAAAGGAGATCATTGTATATGCTGTATCCATGATATTGAAAGCCGCCTTGTTGGCTGCTGCTTGGGCTGGGAAGTCCCGGAAACGGGGGTTGGAATCAATTGTCAAAATGTCCTTAGGCGAAAAGTGTAAGGAAATCATTTTCTTGCGGGACAGAATATACCAACTAAAACCACTATTTTGCCCCTCAAAGTTTGGTTTTAAAAAATATGCGGCCAAATAATAATTCGTCAGTCGATCAGAAAAAGTCATACTCCTTAAAAGTACTTTATTGATATTAAAAAGGGGCTTTTAAGGACAATATATGGTCATTCTAGGAAGTTACACCTCTTGCTTTTCGTCTATCACCTCGGTCCGACCCCAGGACCGAACTGAAAACCTCCTCACTTCACCCGATTTACTGTTTTATTTTACTCCCGAACCTTTTTGATGCATTACTGCAATTTCCGTAGTATTATCGTAACAGTTTTCCAATTCTTTCAAATCGATACCCAGAAAAAAGACTGACAGTCGGATCATGTGACCAGCTAATAATCAATCCCTTTGCTCTGACTTTATTCACATCAATGAATCCCCAGTACCGACCATCGGAGGAGTTTCTACGGTTATCCCCTACCGGCCAGACTTTTCCCTTGGGAACTGTAAATTTTCTGGGAACCATAAACTTATCTGCGGAGTTATAAGTAACAGGGGCTCTTGTACTGTCAAGAAATACCCGACTTTTATCTTCCGGTTTTCCATTTATATATATTGTTTCACCAATAATTTCGATCTCATCTCCTTCAACAGCCAATGCTCTTTTGATATAATCTTTAGAATCACCTTTGGGAGATGGAAATACAATAATATCATTTCTTTCAACTTTAGATTTAAAGATCTTTTTATCTGTAAAGGGGATGACAAACCCATAGGCATGCATATCGGCAAATAGATAATCGCCTATTTCGATGGTATGAATCATTGAGCCAGTTGGGACTCGGTATGGAGCATACAACCAGGTTCTAAAAATACCTGCAACAATAATAGCAAAAATAAGTGCTTCGACCCATTCTCTTATGGTCTTATTTTTTATAATTCGTTCCAGATTAATAATTTTTGGTATTTTCATTCGTTTTTTTGATGAAACTTTATTGTCATAATATCTTTAGAGTTTAAATAACTCCTATGGTATAGATGTTGTTTGGATTTAGGTGACCTCAATTTTTAACCCGATCCTATTTTCAATATCTTTCGGGGAAATCAGGTGACAGTATACCCATTTTGTAAATCAGTATGCTCACCGGCTCTGATTCCATGAAACGGCTTGATCTCATCGGATAATCCAGCGGCGATCCTGTGTTTTCTGAACGCTTTGGTTATTCCAGCTGGAGAACGATAATTGGTATAACCCAAACCGCTATCCAGATAATAACGTTCACTCGGATCTCTTTTTGCCAGGTCTTTTATTAGAAACTGTAATAACGAATCCGGTATTGGTTTTTCCATCTGTTTTCGTTTTTTGTTTTTCCAGGGCACTCGCTCTGTTGAACTGATATCAACCAATCCATTTTCAGTTTTAACAATTCCGGTCTTCAAATTGATATTTTCAAGTTTCAATGCCCAGACAGCACCACGACGCCAGCCATAATATCAACGCTCTAAAATCATTAATTCGGCTTTTTCGATGGTTTTTCCGTTTAGCATTCTTGATGCTGAGTAAAATGGCATCTTTTAAAAGAAGCAGGTCATTGGGTCGGTATGGAACCGGATCCTTCTTATCCGCCTCAGGTAATTCAATATAAAAGGAACGTTCGATAATCCGTTGTTTGAATGCCCAATTGAAAAAGGTTCTCAACTGTCGAAAGTGTGTTCTGATTCGCTGTTCAGAAAGAGGCTTCCCTCTGTGAATCCTTTGCTTCAAATGACTAAGAAACTTCAAATACTTTTTGTAATCATACTCTTCAATATGATGGTTCCCAACCGCTTCTAAATAGTAATTAACAGTTATCCGGTACTGACTGCTGGTTATCTTAGAGTTTTTGATTTTAACGTATTCCAGCCAATCAGACATGATCTTATCCATTAAATGCTCTTGAGCTTCGAACGTCTCTTTTTCAAGTATCAGTTCCTTCAGCTTAATATTATATAGTCTATCGACTAGACTGGCTTTCTCCTGTGGTGTTCTTGCTCTTTTCTCGCCATTTTCTGAGATCTTAAATTCAAAGTCTTCAACGGAGCAAAGTCTTAGTCTTTTCCCCTGTTTTCCGCTTTTTAGTTTCCCGAGACGGAAGATGCCAAGGACAGATTGATTCCGGAAATAAATTTTTGACATGTTGATTATTATATCAGGAATGGAAAGTGAGTAGGCATTTTATTTAGGCAATTATATAAGCTAGGAATTTAATGACTTTTAACGATGTTAATTTTGATATTAACTAGGTTTTGAAGGATAAGTTTTGCTATCTCAGGTTCACCACTACATTAGCCGCTTTGATAGTTTCCTTTCTTGGGTGAGGACGATGAAAGACGGCGATTTCTTCATTTAAAGTAATTGTGACTCTCGATCCTTTCCCCACTTCGACTTCAGCATCTAAGGCGACAAATAAACTTTGATTGCCTTGGAGATAAAAGCTCAATGGGAATGAATAGGTCGTGCAATTAGCTTGACGCCAAGGGCTGTACACACCTTATTTATTGTGTCGAAGCGTGGTTTGGCGTTTGGTTTGAGTGCTTTGTAAAGAGCTTCTCGGGTGAGCCCAGTAGCCTTTGATATTTCACTCATACCACGAGCCTTCGCGGCAACTCCCAAGGCATGTGCGAGTTCTGCGGCGTCGCCTTCCTCAATGACCATGGTCACATAGGTGGCAATATCTTCATCGCTTTCAAGTTGCCGGGCCATGTCAAAATCCGGCAGATCGGCAATACGGATTTTTTTGGTCATGGTTTAATCCTCCAGTAAAGATTTTCGCTGCTTGGCCTTGGTAATATCAGATTCCTGAGAGCCTTTATCCCCACCGCCAAGCATGACAATCAGAGTTTCACCCCGCTTGACATAATACATTCGCCAACCAGGGCCGAAAAACTCCCTCATTTCAAAGACGTTATCACCTATTGGCTTAACGTCGCCAAGATTGCCACGTTGAGCCTTGTCAAGGCGGCGACTCAGCCGAATCCGGGTCATACGGTCTTTCAGGCCATTGAGCCAGATGTCAAATTCGGGAAGAGTTTTAATTGTGTACATGAATCAAGAGTAATCGATCGATTACAGTTTGTCAAGAATCCAAAAAAAAATAGATGTGACCGAGCAAAGAATTTCACTTTTTAAAAATATTTATTTCTTCAGTAGATTGCATAGTAAACTACTGAAGAAATAAATAAAAAATCCATAAATGAAGGACCAAGGGGACGTAGTTTGAAAGTACAAATTAAACAATCAAACTACGTCCCCTTGTTTTTTACGTCCCCTTGTTTTTTAGTCAAAATTCAGAAATGAATTGACTGTTAAAGTTTTCCATTAGCCAATTTTGCCATCTTCCGAACTTCAAGTTTTAAAAATCCCATGAGTTCTTCTGTAATATCCAATAAGGCTTCTGAATGTTGAATATATCCTGATCTGAAATACACTTGTGAAAACGCACGGTAAATTGGATTTGAAAAGTAGTATCTACCTGAATTTGGTTCATAACGTATGATACTACCAAACTCGTCGGTTTGCAGTTTCTTTAAATAATTAGTTAGATTACCTTGAGGATACTGATCAATTTCAATCTTTATTTTGTTGAATATTTCAGATCTAGATGCGCCTTCTTGAGAGCAATAAGATAATGCTTTTATTATTATGTCAGAATTCCGATGTTTCCTCTGGTTTCCAAGTTTGAAAGCCTTTTCAAATGAGTTTTTCAACGTATCAGATGTTCCTTCTAGATAAAGAGTTAAAGCCTCCTCAATAATTGAAGAATCAAGTGTCTGTTTTGGTCTTACTGTTTTAAAAATTTCAGCGCAGAAGCAGATATTTAAGCATAGCTGATGGCAAACCGAAGCTAGCCCATTTGAATAGTGTACTATTGCCTTTGCTACTTTCTGAGGAATTTTGATATTTAGAAGTTCTGCTCCCTTCTTTATTATTTCCATTAATTCATCTTCATTCAATTAGCGGTACTAATACTTCGCTTACTCTATTCTGCATTTCTGGATCATATTGAACTACTTGTCTGGCCGTGCCAACAGCTCCTATGGCAATCATTTTCAACTCTTTATAATCGCCAGACATATCCATAAATACTTTCATGACTTGCGCAAGCTTTTCTTTCTCAGGCTCATCAATTTTATGAAAATCCTCAATTACCCAACAACAATTTGCTTCTCCAATTAGGGTTGCTAGTGCTTGAGGCGTGAGTTGAGGAGGCAAATACCTCTGTATTACTGATTTACTCTCCCTTTCCGCTTGTGATTTTACTTCACCTTGGATTTGTAGGTATTTCACTCCAACAGATGCACTAATTGTCTCTTTCGTTGTTTGAGTATATTCACTAATGAAATATGTTTCTAGCTGATTAAACGCATCGATGATTATATGGTCAAAAGTTAAACCTTTGACACAACGTGTTGTAATATGATTTTCATATAATTGAAAAAGCTTATTACAAAGCAATGTGGTCTTACCTGAACCCGAGTGCCCGTAGACTACCAACTGTTTTCCAGGAGTTTTTAAAGCATTGACTAGCTGACTATTTATCGTGTCTCTTTCAACAAAGTTCAGCTTAGCTGGAGTTGTTGGGGTATAAACATCAGTTGCGTCTACAATTTCTTTCATTTTTATTCCATTTTTTTAAAATTCTAATTTTGAAGTATAACATTATTATTAAGCAGAGTTTTTTCTAAGGTTTTCAAGTTAAAATAAATTCTTTATGAGGAAACTCTTAATAATAGTAAATATATAAAAATATTAATTACTTTAGTGTATTGCATAGTAAATTACTGAAAAAATAAAGACAAAATGGATAAAAATTAAGCTAAAGCACTCCCCTACCTGGACTATTTATGTGTAAAAACCCCAAAAACGGTAATTTTTGAAGTTGTAAATTTACTTAACCATTTTTAATATCAACTTATTAGGTAAATAACACTAGTCTGTAAAATTACCGAGGGCGGTAATTCGTGGAAGTTTTTGGAAATTTTTATGCTGAATCAAATAGATATTTTTTTATTTATCTATCTGAAACAATGTGTTTTATCCCTTAAATACCCTATTTATTTTTGAGTGTATAGATAATGAGGTTAGGACTAATAGGTATCATGTCCCCTTATTTTACTTAGCGAGTCCTTTTTGGTTTTGAAAAGTACTTGCTAAGGCTTAAAAATGTACCAAAATTTAAGCTACAGGTTCTGTTTATAAGAATCCAGCTAGGTCCGACCCAAGGTGATAATATTAATATTATTAAATATTTTGTTCGTATCTAAAAACATCCCATTTCTTTGTTTACTGTGATATCGGGATTCAATCCCTGACTTCATTCATCAATTGCCGGGCTTTTACAATATCGTCTTTATGCACCCGCAGGCTGACCATACCCGTAGTTTTACCGTCGTGCAGATGGAGCAGTTTGCACCTGATCCCGTAAGCACGAAGGTGTGAATGGCGGCGCATCGTCGGTTCAGGCTTTTTCCCCGTCGAGATATGTACTTCTTTCCACTGCGATCCACTCTTCAGAACGGAATTCCACAGCCAAGAGAAGGTGTTCTTTAACCGTTCTTTCAATGCCATATGTCTTACCTCCTGATATTCTTATTGCGGTCCTTCGGACGAACCAGGATATTGTTTGAATCAAGCGGTCCTTTTGCTACCTCCGCGTCCACTTCATTTAAGAATTCCTTAACTAAAATGTATTTACTTTCCATTCTGTATATTTCTAACGCCTGTTTCAGCCGCCGCCTGCACAGGAAGTGGTGACAACAATTACTTTTTTGGCCACTGAACTTCAAGTTACCGACGGCGCGATGGCGGTTGGTCTGTAAACACTTGTTCTGCTATTTTGTCGGTTTTGACTGTGATTCAAGCAGGGATCCAGGCAAAGTCAGTTCAAGTCCACCATTATTAGAGGTTACTGTTGGCATTTTTCCATTCCACCGCTCAATAAACCGTAGTCGCAAAGTTGAAGCGTTAACTACGCCTGACAAAGTTTTATGAAATCTGGCTTCAGCCTCTGTTAGTAACTCAATTTCTCTGGCTTTTCCTTCAGCAATGTGAATTGTTGCTTCTTTTTCAGCATTCGCCTTGGCAATAAGCTGTTTGGAGTCAATCTCAACCTGAAGCAGTTCGTTTTGTGCTTGTTTAGCGCGTTGCTCAGCAATTTGTTTAGATTCGATAGCCTCATTGAAGGCCTTATTGAATTTAAAATCGGTAATCGAAACTTCACTGACATTTATATTTACCTTGACCAAACGACTTATGATTTCTTTAGTAATCTGCTGCTTTGCTTCCGCTCGTCTAGTTATTAACTCCTCTGCTGTATATTTTGCTGTAATCGCTTTCGTTACTTCCTGAATTGCAGGGCGAAGCAGTACATTTTCCCACATTGTATTGGATTCCCCGATCTCAAGGAAGAGTTTCCAAACATATTGAGGAACCGGATTATAATTGACTGCAATACCCGCATATACAGTTTGAAGATCTTTAGAGGATGCTTCCGCCTGTTGGTCAAATACGAGCTGTCTTACATTGATTTTTACAATGGAAGAAATATACGGAAGTTTCCAATGAAAACCTTCGACTAACGCTCTTTGTTCTGACTTTCCAAGAACAACATAAACCCCCTCGCTGTCCTGGATTTACAATCCCCCAACTGTTCCATACAATACCACTTGTAAAAAGAAATATTATTAAACTATAGTACTACTCATATGACTTGATACTATTTTACAAACTTAAGGCCTCGCTATCTTCATCAATTTCTTCATATAATTTAGCGTCTTCAACCCAAAATTTTTCTTCCTGCT
>Ga0307989_1000643_pt1 | contig 21585 bp, 32 predicted proteins | sample EllFjometagen185_FD_203164 | JGI IMG/M metagenome (GOLD analysis project Ga0307989, IMG submission 203164) | Marine microbial communities from Ellis Fjord, Antarctic Ocean - #185 | ecosystem: Environmental > Aquatic > Marine > Unclassified | place: Southern Ocean | collected 2014-10-08
TAATTAACCTATATTGTATAATTATATATTTTATAGATTATATACTAATATATTAATTCTTTATATATCGATATAGTATTAGTGAGTATATATTAGATAGATATATAGTTAAATAATTATTGAATTATTAATTATTTATTATACAATATATAGTTTCATTAAATTAGGTATTAATGAAACTGAATTATATATTTGCATAAACAATATAACTATATAAGAGTATGAAATTAGAAACATTAAAAACACAAGACGGTAAAGAATGGGTTTCAATGACCGATTTTAACCGATTTGCCGACAAAACAAAGTTGGCAAGGCTCGTAGTCAGTAATGAAGATGAATTTCAAACAGAAGCGTTAAAAAAGGCATTAGACGAGGATTTACTAATGTCTTGGGCTTTTGGTTTTAGTCCTATAATTAGAGGTAAAAATGAGGATGAAATAATAAAATTAAATCCTGACGGAAGCGAAGATTTGTTTAAAACAACAGGGTTCAATAAAAAGCATCAATTAATAGGAAGGATAGCGGAATCAAAAAAAGGGAGAAAAGCCTATTTATTACCACGTTTGTCTGAATTTATAGAAAAATCAAAAACATATAATTTCTATGAAGATTAGACCAACATTTACAATAATTGCCGGGGCTAATGGTGCAGGAAAAAGTACATATACCAAAATCACTGGACAAAATAATTTTGATGTTGACAAAGAATTTTACAAGGTAAAATATAGAAATCCTTTCTTCTCAGAACAAAAGATTCAAAATGAAGTTGATAAGAAATTCAACAAAGGGATTGAATCTATAAAAAAGCAATTAAAAAGCTTTGATTTTATTCAATTTGTTGATTCAGACAATAACGAATTTAGAAAAATATCTGAATTGAATCTAAGGACAAAAGAACTTAAAAATAGTACTAAAGCAAAGCTGCCGAAATGGTATAAACAAAATTTTGAACCGCTTGTAAATTCAATAAAAATAACTCAAAAAAGAGGACCTAAATTATAACATCTTAATTCACAATTTTATGAAAACATATTCAATAATAAACAATAAGGGTGGGGTAGGGAAATCTACTTTAACTGGTCTGGTCGCTACATTTATGGCAAACCATTGTAGTAAAAAGGTTGCAATAATCGACACTGACGAATATTCAAATTCACTTGAAAAAGTAAGGGAAAACGAGTTGAAATATTATAAAACTCTTCCTACTGTTTCAAGCAAAGTATTAAAGGCTATTGAAAATATGCCAACAGTTGTAAACTGCTTACCATCGGAAGCACAAAAAAAGTATGATGAATTTGAAAAAGAGCATGATATTTGCTTTTTTATATTCCCGTCCAACTTTACTAAAGAGAAACATTTGATTAAAATTTTTTTAAACCTTAATCACATTTTAGTTCCGATAATGCCAGACCAATTAAGCATCAATACCAGCATCAACTTTTTAAAGGATATTAAAGCTATCAAAGCCAAGAATGGTGTTCCCTCAAATATTGATTCCTACCACTTTTTTATCAATCAATATGCGCCGTATAAAAACAAATCAATGGTTCAGTTTATTGAAGAAAAAATACCGGAAGTTTATGAATTTCCAAAGCTTCAAAATAACGTTTATGAAGCAACTCGATACAAAAATTTATCTACAATTATTCCAATTGAACACGGTGATATTTTAAGAAATTTTGTTGCTGAAATTCTAAGTCTATAAATCAATAAATATATAAAATATATAACTATATAAAATATAACATCATGACTAAAAGAAATACCAATCCGCTATTTGCTGCTGTTCAGTATGAATTAGAACAACAGAATAATAATTCTGATACAGTTGAAAAACCTGAGGTTAAAAAAGAAATTAAAGAAAAACCAGTTAGCAGAAAGAGAAAAAAAGAAGAGGAAAAAACAGCCGTTCCGGTAACGACTATTCAAGTAACAAAAACAACTCATTTAAAGCTTAAATTATTAGCTTCCAAGTCAAATAAAACATTTGATGAATATTTGAGTAACCTCTGTGATAATGCCATAAAAAAACATCCAGACAAAGAAAAAATGTTGAATTACATAACACTAACCTCTGAAATCTTTTAAAAATGGCTTATTATATCCTTTTAACTGCCATAGTCGCCACTTTAGCAGGTTTCACAACCTACTACATAAAAAAAGTGAGAAAGCTCCAAGTACAGGCTAATTATCACGATTTGAATTTTATTCCAATAATGGAAAAAGAAGAATATATAAGTCTGTATGATGCTCTTTGTTCGAATATTATGCTCGATTCTGAAAGCATAAATGAAATAATTGATTTAGATGTAAACGAATATGTTTCATTATTCAAATTCTCTGAATCGAACGAAGATGATGTACATTTTGAAGGTGAAAAAATTAAGGTAGTGAAAAATTAACCAAGCCCATGACCGATACAAAAAAATACGAATATAAAAATCTTACTGTCCGACCCACACCAGAGCAAGAAGAAGAAATCATTGCATTAAAAAAATATTTAAGTGCAGGAAGCAAATCACAGGCTTGTATTAAAGCTATACAAATGTATATCCCTCATGAAATTGAAATTGAGGCATTGGAAAAACAAGGAAGAGAACTAAAACAGGAAAACAACGACATGAAAAGGTCAATGCATGAATTTGTAACTGCTCAAAAAGAAATTACAAAATTTGCTAAGACTTATGAGCCTAACGGCTATTATTAGGTTTTTTAAAGCCAAAAGAGCATTCCAGTAATATAGAATATAGAATCATGCCAAAATGTAAAAAATGTGGTTCACAGTTTAAAATACCTGAATTTACTATCAAAATAATTGAAACTCTTTATTGCAAAACTTGCATTAAAGCCGCTCTCCGAAAAATGGCAAATATGCCTGTTAAAGATTATATGAATACCATTGCTAAAAGTATAATAAAATGACAGCAAAAAAAACCACAATTACACGAGAAAGAGCGGATTTAGTTCGCTCAAAAACGGTTGGTTATGTTACCGATTTATCAGCCAAAAATAAACTTATACAGGCACATACAGATATTGACCCAGAAGCTACAAAAATATGTTTTCGTCAATATCTTAAGCAAACGAAAAAAAAACACTCCCGGTTTAACTGGACACGTTGGTTTGAAATAAAAGATTAACCCAAGGAAAATTATGTATATTTGTACCATAAATGGTACACAAAATTTAATATTATGGGCGTATTACAAGTTACAAGCAGAGAATTTAGAGATAAACAAAGAGCAATATTTGACCTTGCAGACAAAGGGGAAAAGGTTGTTATCAAAAGAGGCAAAAAACGAGCTTATGTGCTTACCCCTGTAAGTGATGATGATTTGTATTTCACCCCTGAGGTGCTTGCAAAAATTGACAAGTCCATAAAACAGGCAAAAGAGGGGAAAGTTAAAAGTTTAGAAAGCATCGAGGACATAGACAAACTGTTAGGGCTGTCAAAATGAGTTACAAAATAGAATACACTGCGGAAGCAGAAAAGGATATTGATTCTTTGAAAAAATCAGGAGATAAAGCAACCATCCTAAAATTAAGAAAATTACTGGTTGAACTTATGGAACACCCCTATAATGGGACAGGAAAGCCCGAACCCCTGAAACACGGTTATAAGGGTTGTTATTCCCTAAGGATTTCCCAAAAACACCGCCTTGTTTACTCCATAAATGACGAGAAAATAACCGTATTTGTGCTTTCTGCGGAAGGTCATTACGATGATAAGTGAAAATATCAATGAAGCATCCAGAAGAAAAATATAACAAAAACCAAGCTAAATATTTAGAAAAATGTCCACCGGAACAAAGGGAATTTCACGCCCAATTGTTTAGAATTGGAAACGCAACGTATCGATACCACCAGTTAGCCACGGAATCAGAACCAACCGAAGAATATTATTTTGAATGGTTGCAAGGATTACCGGAAAATATCCGAAAGGATATGAAGGAAAGAGGTTTTGAAGGCTGCAAAAATATACTTTCTTTTACTCGCTATGTCAATGAAAGAAACGATATTGGCATGGATGAATATTTAAAAGAAAACCTTTCACCGGAAGATTTTAAGGCACACAATTTGCATACTTCAAAATAAGGTGAAGCTCCAGGTAAAAAAGGAAACAATTGAATGCAAAAGTGAAAGCCGGTGCAGCTCGATATGAAAATATTTGAGTGCAATCACAGTTAGTGCGGATCTTCCGCACTAATGAATTTGAATACAAAAAACCAACTATAAAACACATACGGTTCTTGGAGTTGGTACACTCTATATGTTTTTTGTCGATGGACTTTTTGGAATTTATCTTCTATTTAAGTCTTTTTCATGGGGATTGCTCCTAGTGAGAATTGCCGTTATTGTTTTAGGATATAAGCTTACTGTTTCGGTAGCTAATATTCAGGATGCACTTAAATGGTTGTCAAATCACACTTGGGAATAAATGGTTTCACCCTCCCCCCCATGATAGAAAACATTCCCTGTCTAACATCTCTAGGTCTAATCACACGCAAACCCCGTATTTGTAGTTTTTTTGTTTCGTTATTGTCGAGTAGGATTTGTTTTAGATATATGAGATGGTTTTAATTTATAATATCCTTTTCTGAATTTGTTGGTCTTTGGATTCTTAATCCTTATGAATACATTTTTTCTTTTATGCTTATTAACCCGACGGGAATTAAATGAGATATTTTAGGCAGCATATTTAATATCCTTATGATTAAAATATTTTTTAATCCGTTCTTGATTTTTCTGTAGCATCTTCATATGATTTTTCACATTGTCTTTTAATTGCTCCTCGTTTTTTGGTGATGGATTTATTGATAGTCCATACTTTAAATCACAATTAAGATACTCATCAGGATTTTTCTCTGGTGAATATGATGGTAAATAAAACAGTTCTATTTTATCTTTATTTTGCTCAACCCATTGTTTGGTAACTTTGCTGTGGTGAACTCTTAAATTGTCAAGGATTAAATATACTTTTCGTTGTCTGTCTTTTATCAATTGCTCCATAAATACAATAAGTCTTTGGGCATTCATAGTTCCTGAATATACCATAAACTCAACTTTTCCTCGATTTGTTACAGTAGATATCATATTAACTGAAAATCGTTTTGCCATACTTTTTTTTATAGGTGTTTTACCTTTTGGGGCATAAGAACGTCCGTGTTGATTACTATTTCTAGCTCCTGTTTCATCTCCCCAATGTATTTCTGCATTTTCTTGTTTTGCTCTTACCTGGATTGCGGGATACTCCTGTTCTAACCATTTTTGAACCTGTTTAGGATTTTGTTCATATGCTCTTTTTTTAGGCTTTTGGGGTGTAAAACCCCATTTACGAAGGTAATCCCCTGTTGTGTTTATTGCCATCTTTATTCCAAACTCTCTTTCTATTAATTCCATCACAGCTTTGCGTGTCCATAATGAATATGGGAGCTTTAGCTGATCTGGCATAGTATCCAGTATCATCGTCTGTACATCCTTCTCCTGCCCTCTACTTAGCAGTTTTTTTTCTTCGGATTTAACTCCTCTTTTATTGTCAACCAAACCTTTATTGCCCTTCGAATTATGTTTTTTTACCCAACTTGTTATTGTATTGACATTTACTCCGTAATTCAATGCCACTACTTTCTTCTTAACCCCTTGTTGGATTTGTTGAAGTGCTCTTTTTCTTATTACAGTTCTTGTTTTACTATCAACTGTTCTAAAGTCCATCTTTTCCATAAGCAAATATACAAATTATTTACTCTATAATCTATTTATATTACCGCTGTGTTAATAACATCATTTGCCAGAATCCGATTAACCTTTCTTTTAAAAATAGCGAAGCAAATATCATTACCCTCTGAAAAAAGAGTATTGTTGAGATTTAAGACGTGCATTGCAATGAATTTAACATGCAATCCATCACTTTTAACTTTTTTATCTGATAGGATTTTCTGTATTGATTCTTTGAGATTCACTGGATATATTTATAGGTAATTGGCAAGTTCCAATATTTTATTCAAATTATCAAGACTCTTAGATTCAAATCTCTCAATTTACCGTCATTACCTATTATCTTAAAAATATGCTGTACAATATGGGTTAAGCCTTTTTGTGTTTCTCTGGCACAATTACACTTGCGAAAGGAGATAGCGTGATTAATTTTTAGCAGAGCATTGTTGAAATAGAATAACTCCTGGAAAGAGTTATTTCCAGTTCAACAAGCTATTATCATCATCATTACAAAAATCAATAGTTCTTGATTTTTTGTATCTTTGGGTATAATTTAAAAGCAATGAACACCATAACTTTTGACGAAAATATCAATATCGGTAAAAATCACTTCAAAACTTTGGAGGATTTCCAACTATATTTAATCCAAAACCTGCAAAAATCGGAATTAAGCCCAGCCCATAAAATAATCATAGATAGCCGCCTAGCTGAAGCTGAGCAAAATCCCGCGAACTTTATTACTCTTGATGAATTAAAATCTTCGATTAAGAGAAAGTAAATGTTTCATTTCCATATTCGAGTACTTGCCAGAGAAGATATTCAGCAAATTGTTGAATATTATGAAGAAGAAGCACTCAATGTTACGGATCGTTTTTTGGAAATTTTGCATGCAGAATTTGAGGTAATCAGAAAAAATCCCATAATATTTTCCAAAAAATATCGGTCAACCCGTGTTCATTATTTAAAGAATTTTCCTTACGGAATCCACTATATTTTAAGAGATAAAACGGTTGAGGTTTTAGCTGTTTTGCACACGAGTAGAAATCCTGAAATTTGGGGGAAGCGGTAGATTTCGTGGGATATTGGCAGAGCTAGTGAAACACTGTCATTTATTCTGTAAGTTATATTTTATCACTTTATTCCATATTTTCTTTCTCTTTGTTTAAATGCTTCATTCCCGCCCTCTAAGATATCGCAAACATGTTCTTTAATTCCTTGCTGATACAATACTCCTTTAATTTTATCATCCTTTGAAAATTAAAATTCCAATGCTCCATTTACATATTCAAAACGATATTCGCTTTTCTTTTTCTCAGGGTCTTGTCCTTCTTGATTTGCTACAATTATATTCTCACTATCGGTTGCTACAACTAAGTTAGCATTATGAGATACAATAATTATTTGACGGTCAATTTTTGTTTCTTTTACTATTTTGCAAAGCAAATCATATATTGTTCTATTATCAAGATTGTCCTCCGGCTGGTCAATTAAAATTGGATATTCTGCTGAACTAATTTGTAGAAATAGTATTAAAAGAAGTTCCCTTTTTATCTGGAGACATGCTTAATAACTCATCATTTTTATAGGTTACTTTATAATCCAATTCAAAATGATCAATAATAATTCCTCTAAATATTTCATCAATCGTAGTTTTTTGTTTGAGATGTATAGTCCTATTATCAAATAACTTTAATGAATTATCATCTATTGCATATTTTATATCCTGAAATATATCTGGCACAAAATCATAATTAACAAGATTTTCAGAAAATAAGTCATAAAAAGGGTCATCTTTTGAAATCGCTGCCTTATTTGCATGGTTGAAAAGTGAGAATTTTTCTTTCTCATAAACGAACGAACAATGTAATGTGATTTCTTCACCGATTTCATTTTTAGTTTCATTGATTTTAATTACGATGTCTTTGTACAAAGAATGTCTTTCTTTTAAAAAATCCGTTATGGAAGTATAGAAAATATGAACCTGAGAAAAAGAAAATAGATATGGTAAAAGCATTTAAAGGTTATACGGAAAGTATCCAGGCAAAGAAAAACGCAAATAACGGAGAGATACATTAATCTTTATATATTTTCTTCACTTTTTTAGTGAATTTATTTAAAATTTATATCTTTGCATAAAAATTAGATAATGATAATTGAATTTGAAAAGGATTATCTAAAAGAACTTTATGAGGAAGGCAAAGCAAAAAGTAAAAAGAACCGCTTCCAGCCAGCCATCATAAAAAAGTACAAAAACACAATCGATGCATTAAGGGCTGCAAATTGCATCGAAGAACTGTTTCTATTCAGAAGTTTGAATTATGAAAAACTTGTTGGAGATAAAAAAGGACTTGAATCCGTAAGGGTAAACCAACAATACAGAATAGAATTCCACTCTAGAACCGAAGGTGAAGAACCTGAGATTATTACTATTTGTTCCATAACAGAACTAAGCAATCATTACAAGTAAAAAGACTTACTCATGACAACAAAAGGAATTTTGCCATTTGAAGCAACACACCCAGGAACACTGATCTTAGATGAAATAAAAGCAAGAAATATCAAACAAAAAGATCTTGCTACTGAAATTGGTGTATTGCCGACCTTTTTAAATGAAATAATAAAAGGAAAAAGGCCAATCACCGCTGATTTTGCAATATTACTAGAAAAAGCTATAGAAATACCTGCTGATTTCTGGATGAGATATCAAAGTCAATATGAAATCGACAAGGCCAGATTAAAGGAAAAGAATATACGTAAAATTGAATTATTGGAAACTTGGAATATCATAAAGGAATATGTCCCAGTGAAAAGCTTTAAGAAACATGGATATATAGGTGAATCACTTGAAAATGATATTTCAACTATTAATAATATTTATCAGGTCAATTCATTAGATGGGCTTGTTAACACGGTTGCTCAACATCAAGCTGTTGCTTATTATCGAAAATCAGATAAATTACAGATTGAACAGAACAATATGTTGGCATGGAGTAAATTAGCCGAATATGAAGCTGCAAAAGTTGAACTTAAACAATTTAATCCAGAGAACATTGAACAACTAAAAAAAGAGCTTCAAGAAATATTCTTTGAAAACTATGAAGTCAAAGAAAAGACTCAATCAAAACTCAAAGAGTATGGGATCAAATTAGTCTATATTCCAAGATTTGAGAAAGCCCCAATCGATGGTTTTTCGTTTTGGAGTGACTCAAATCCTGTAATTGCATTAACAGTAAGACATAAAAGAATAGACAACTTTGCTTTTAATATCTACCATGAATTGGGACACATTGAATTGCATTTACAAACCGAAAAAGAAAGAAAATTTCTTGACATATTCGGAGCTAAAAATGATGATAAATACGAACAACAAGCGGATAATTACGCTCAAAAGTCTTTGATTTCAGAAAACCAATGGACGGATCTAATTAATAATTTTATTCCTCTTAGTGACGTTCGAATTAATGAATTTGCATATAAATATGGTATCAATCCTGCAATTATTTTAGGCCGTGCTTGCTATGAAATGAATTATTATGCTGTTAAATCAAATATAGATAAAACGTTAAATTAAAACCTTACCGGGAGACTAATAAGAGTCTTGCTAATAACCTAAATTATGAATTCCAAAAAACAATTAGATTATACCTCAATATTTCTAAATACCGTGAAATCACAGAAAATGCACATCAGGAAAAGTTTACTGCCGATGAAATCATTGCCCACCTGGTCGATGCGGAGTTTGATGACAAATACAACAAAAAACTCAACAGGCTCATCAAGCAGGCAAAGTTCAAACAACAGGCAAGTTTTGAACAAATAAACCATTACCATCCCAGGGGGATCGACAAGAACAGCTTGCTCCGCTTGCAAAGTTGCGACTGGATAAAAAAATCAAGGGACTTGTTGATTACCGGGTCAACCGGCGTTGGTAAATCATTTATTGCCTGTGCCTTTGGTTTTCAAGCCTGTATCAATGAATTCAGGGTGATGTACATTACTGCCAGCAAGCTTTTTGACAGGTTGGTGTTTGCTAAAGCCGATGGTACATATTTTAAGATATCAGATAATATCTCAAGACAGGACCTTTTAATAATTGATGATTTTGGGTTAAAACAAATTGATAACAAACAATGCATAATGCTAATGGATATAATCGATGACAGGCATGGGAGGAAATCAACTATAATTACATCCCAGCTACCAGTAAAAACATGGTATGATTGTTTTGCGGAACCCACAATTGCCGATGCTATTTTAGACCGGTTGACCAACGGTTCATACCGCATCGATATGCAAGGAGAATCAATGAGAAAAATTTTGAGAAATAAAGAATAAATTTTTTAGATTTACACAGAAATATTTTTTGAGAAAAGTGTCCGTTAATTTACGGAATGGGTGTCCGCTTTCAGCGGAATACGCATCTGTCGTCGGCTGGCTACTATTTGTCCATAATCTACTGAATATCAAGGAATGAAATAGATAAAAAAAGAGTTGCCATTTTTAGTGAACACAAGCGGGTAGGGGTCTAACTTTTTGAATAAAAATTATGATTCGATGCTAACCTTTATGAGCACGAAAAAACTTGAATTATAATATGTTGAAAGCGAGTAAATAGACTATTTTTTACTTGTTATTATTGCAATATTTGATTCTATCTTTCTAATATTTTCCTTGCTCACTTTAAGTTCCTGAGCAGTTCTTTTCCATTCGGCAATTGCATTCTGAACTTCTTCAATTATGATTTTTCCATTTTTTAATCCAAAATGTCGGGCTAGCTTCATTAAATGTTCTGTTTTCGGATTTTGACTTTCTCCGGCGACCATAGTACTATGAAATCCATAAGAGGAATAAGAGTAGGTAAGGTCGTAAGCAGGAGCAAATTGCCATTCTCCTTTATTATTCATAAGGAATGAAAAGTTTTTACTGTGGTCGTCACGGTTATGGGCAAATACATTAAACGCAGCTAACCTGAAAACTTTTTCATAAGCTTTTACATGTTTTTCCAACAGAAAAGCACAATCCATTAAATGCCCGTAGTCCATTGTACTAGCCCTGAAATTGTCGTGCATTAACCCAGAGGCAGTATGTACGTGAATTCTGCGGTTATTAATTCTGTCAAATCGCTTGGTGCCAAAATATAGTTGCCTCGATTTGCCTTTGAAAAGTTTACACTCACTCATTTCAATGCCTGCCTTCACCGCCATTTTATGATAGGTATATTCAATCTTAGCAATTTCATGATTATCGGAGGTTGATGGAAATTTGATAATCCAGTTCTCAAAACCTTTTGGAAGGTTCTCCTTACCATGGATTATTTCATCGCTCGTAGGATTATAACCAACAAATATTTTTGGTCTTGCCCCTCCGGAAGAACCTCCAAGTACAAACAATTCCTCAATAATATCGGAGCTTGTCCCTTTCAGGATATTGTTCATTTCCTGAGCAAATCTATCCAATTCAATTTTGGCAGATAAGTTTTGATAGGTTTCAAATTCCGGTCGGAAAATAAGTGCTCCCATTCCATTTGTACCAATATAAGCCAAGCGATCGAGAGGGGTAATTCGAGATATATTTATGCCTTTAGAAGTTAAGGTCCTGTCCAATAATAGGCGTCCCCATCCGTCGGGCAAGGAATCATTAAACACTCCTAAAAGACCATCAAAAGGTTCTTTATTCGTTGTATGGATTTCTCCATTAAAAGGCAGCTTAATTGGCGATAAATTAAGTCCGGTTCTGATGAAATCAGAATTATATCGGAAGTAAATCTTTCCTTCAGAAAGGACCAACTCACCAACATCGTGCTTTATTCCTTCAATGTTGAGAGAAACAAATATTTTATCAATACCACTCATCATTCCTATTTATTGGTGAATAGTTGTTTAATTTTCTTCAGATTCTCCCCAGGTTGAAAAACATTCTCGAAATCTTTTAAACGACCAAAAAGATGTGCCAGTTTTAAAAGCGATTCCAGAGATATTTTACCTGTATTTTCGAAACGTTTGAGGCTGCCTAAAGATACGCCTGAACGTTCTGCCAATTCTGCTTGCGATAGGCGTTGTTTTTTACGGAGCATTTTATGCTTTTGGGCAAGTTTTGTGCAAACTTCCATTGGTGATTGTTCTAATGAGTACATTTTATATTAGTTAATATATTGACCTAATATATGAATAAATAAACAAAATAGCTAATATATTAAATGAATAGATTGCTATAGCTAGTGTGGGTATTATCTAGCATGCTGCACCAAATTAATCCGTTTATTTGATAGAAGGAATATATTTATATTTCCTGTATACTACAGTTAGTGTAGGCGTATCGTTGAGTTATCGATCTATGAAAGACTTCAGAGATAGCTTCATGATCAAAAACAGTTATTAGTTCAACCCACATACACGTCAGATTACAAGGCTATTGTGACTTTCTCATGAAGTTGGGTTTGAAAAAGTTCGAACAAACAAAAGCCTCTCAATGAGAGGCTTACCAGGGTTGCAATTTTTAGGTGAACCCAAGCGGGTAGGGGTCTAACTTTTTGATTGAAGATAATTGTGTATTAATTACTTGAAGCTAATATATATTATGCTAATAAACAACAAAAATAGGCATTAATAATTTGAGAATCAAGATTTTATATTGATTCTCTTGAAAATCGGAATTTCCCCAAATGTGACGAAGAACCCGCATCACCGAAATATCCATTCCGAGAGTTCACTCAATTTTATTAAGCATAATGAAGGAATGACAGATTAATCGGAGCTGTCATTTCGAATGAGGTACGAATGAGAAATCTGTTTCTTGGTGAGAGATTTTTCCTCATTCTTCGTCGAAATGACAAGCAGAATTGGATCTGTCATTGGCAGCAAAGCGAGGAATCTTTTTCAATTTAACTGGACAGTTATGATTCGGTATAATAAAACATTCAGGGGAAAAAAGCAGAAAACGAGCTGTTACAATTGAATTTTTATTTGTTATTAGTAAACTTGTACAATACGGTTTTGTGTTGTTTTATAGATTAAATTGTTTTTGTTATGAAGGTTTTGTACCTCAACGATATAGATTATTCAAGGGTAAAAAAGCAGTTCGAAAAAGCAGTAGGTTTTTTTGAAAACAATGATTTCGCTTCTGCTGAAATTAAAAAATTGACGGATAAAGGTTATTACAGGGCAAAGTTGGATTACGAAAACCGGCTACTTTTTAAATTTGCCAAATACAATGGTGAAACATTTATTTTGTTATTAGAGGTAATTTATGGCCATGCATACGAAAAATCAAGGTTTTTAAGGGGGGCAAAAATCGACGAAAGTAAACTAAAAACCCTAAAAAATGAAAAGCAGGTTTCCGAAGAAGAAATAGTTGCTATGAACTTTGTTAACCACAAAACCAACAAGTTTCATTTGCTCAACAAGGTTATTTCTTTTGATAGTTTGCAACAAAATATTTTTACGCTCAAAGTACCTTTAATTATTGTTGGTTCGGCTGGAAGCGGTAAAACAGTACTCACACTCGAAAAAATAAAGCAGCTTAAAGGAAATATATTATACATTACACTTTCGCCCTTTCTTGTCGATAATTCTTCGCGGTTGTATTATTCCGATAACTATGAAAATGAGAAACAAGAAGTCGATTTTTTGAGTTTTAAGGAATACGTGGAAACTTTAAAAGTAATTCAGGGGAAAGAGATTGACTATAAAAGTTTTAACATTTGGCTGCAACCCCGGAAATATTCCTTTGGCATAACCGACGTTTACAAATTGTTTGAAGAATTCAAGGGTGTGATAACAGGACTCGATATTACAAAACCATTTCTGAACAAAGAGGAATATTTGGAGTTGGGGGTTAAACAATCTATTTTTCTTAAAAATGAACGTGAAAAAGTTTACGAAATATTCACTAAATACCTTGAGTTTTTAAAGGAGAATAATTTTTACGACCTAAATATTGTATCGTTTGAATGGCTCAGTTACAGCCATCCAAAATACGATTTTATTGTGATTGATGAAGTGCAGGATTTTACAAACATCCAGTTGTTCCTCATTCTAAAATCGCTGATAACATCTGGTAATTTCATGCTTTGCGGTGATTCGAACCAGATTGTCCATCCCAATTTCTTTTCCTGGACAAATGTTAAAACCATGTTTTATAAGCATGATATTTTGGGGAGCAATTTAAACGTTCTGCAAACGAATTATAGAAACTCAACCGATGTTACTGCAGTTGCCAATAAACTGTTAAAAATAAAGAATGCTCGTTTTGGTGCCATCGATAAAGAGAGTAACTTTTTGGTTGAATCGCTGAAGGAAAATAAAGGGATTGTAAATTTTTTCATAGATACTCCATCGCGACGAAAGGAACTGAACGACAGCACAAAACGATCGACAAAATACGCCTTGCTGGTAATGACACAGGAAGAAAAAGCCGCTGCCCGGGAGATTTTTCAGACACCCCTGCTTTTTTCAATTCACGAAGCAAAAGGACTTGAATATGACAACATAATCCTCGTTAACTTTATCAGTAACTACAGCCGCGAGTTTAATGAAATAACGCAGGGGGTCACAAAAAGGGATCTCGAAAATGATGATATAAATTTCTCGCGCGGAAAAGACAAAGCCGATAAATCGCTCGATGCTTTTAAGTTCTATATCAATTCGTTGTATGTAGGCATTACCCGTTCGGTCAAAAATCTTTACATACTCGAATCATCAAAAAAACATGACATTTTATCACTCCTCGATCTTATAGAAACTGAACAAAAAATAAATTTAAAAGCAGAAGTTTCATCTCTCGACGATTGGAAAGAAGAAGCGCGGAAACTTGAATTACAGGGGAAAAAGGAACAGGCCGATGATATCAAAAAGAACATTCTGCAACTCAAAAAGCCTGACTGGGAACCCATTACAAACGAAAATATTGACGATCTGAAGAAGTTGGCATTCGACCCAAATACATTCAACAAAAAGGCAAAGGATCTCTTGTTTATGTATGCCTTACTTTATAACGACACATCCATTATCGAAAGTTTGGTTAATTTGAAATATAGAAAAGCGGAACATCCCGAATTTGAGCGTAATTCGATTAACAGAAAATATTACAGTAATTATAACACCGACAACGTTAAAGGAATTGAACAGGAAATTAAAAGGTATGGTGTTAATTATCGCGATCAGTTTAACCTTACCCCATTGCTGGCAGCTACTGAAAATGGGAGTGTTAAAATCCTTGATTTTCTCCTGAAACAAAATGCCGATGCTGATGTGATGGATAACAGTGGAAGAAATCCTTTTCGCATCGCCATTAACAAATTATACTTTTCACCTCAGTCTGTAAATAAACTCAAAGATATATTTTCGCGGATTTTAACTGAGAATGTCAGGGTAGAGGTAAACGACAGGATGGTGAAAATTCCAAACAGGAAAATGGAGTATTTTCTGCTAAACATTTTTATGACTTTGCAGGACGCCCTGATAAATAATTGCCGGCGTAAATTTGAGGAAGAGGGTGTGAAAGCTGCCGATATCGAGAAGGTTATTGCCCAGTACCCCGAATCGATAATGCCAGATTACCGGAAACAAAAAAATTACATTTCATCAATTTTAGCTAAAAATGAAATTGACAGTAAAAATTCGTACAACAGTGCATTGTTTATTCGGGTTGAACGGGGTTACTATTGTATCAATCCTGGGTTGTCGGTTTTTGTAGAGGATAAATGGGTAAATATTTATGAATTCACGGGAATGAACATTGCAAAAAAATTAACCGAAGATGAAAAGCAAGAACGGTTAATCGATAATTTGATGGATGACATTGAGAGAAATAGAAAGTTAAATCCCGGATTTGCAGCCCAGCAGGATATACTTTTACTGGATTATAAGCGAAGAATGGAACAAATCAGGGATGAAAAGTTAAGGTTGACAAATAAAACAGACAAAGAAAAAATTTTAGAAAAAAGTGAGAAGGAGGAAAGAGAAAGGGAAAGAATCCTTGAAAAAGAGAAAAGGGAGCAATTAGCCAAACAGAAAGCACAGGAGAAGAAAGAAGAAGAAGAAAGACATCGAAAAGGGCTTGATGATATACAGTTTAAATTACCGTTTTAATCAATCAAAAAGGATGCCTTTGTGTCGAAATATTGAAGATGAAAGAATTACTTGAAAAACCGGAACGCATGTTTACCGGTCAGCGGAATACGCAATTAATTTCTTTCACCATTTCATCGCTTAGTAAGGTTACATTATCGTAGATGTTTTGATAGCTAAATTCAACACGCTTAAATCCATATTCGGTCTCAACTCCCATTAGCCATCTTATCGATAGGTGATTGTTGGATAAGTCATGTATCCATTCATAGCTTGTGTTTAAACACAGGCGGATCTGACTCAAAACAAAAATGCACCATAAGTCCATCCCTTTTCTACCTGTCCGTTTTTTATTTTTTGTTAAGTGGCGTTCCAAAACACAGAATATTTTTTGGTTATACTCCGCATTGCAATAGATAGCTTTCATTGCTGCAATCAGTTCCTCCAGTTTTCCTGACCTTTTAAAGTTTGTTGGTGTCTCCTCAATTAACCTGTGACCAATTGAAAATTGTTGTTCGAACCTGCTTCTCATATCTGAATCTTTTAGAGATAAACATATGAAATATGCGAATCTCAAATCATTAATACGTTGAATGTCTGGTTTTTAACTATGATACGCAAACAAATAGGCATAAAATTTTCAACAGTAAGTTGTTGTAGGACAGAGGGTAGCACGTTTTTGAAGAGAAACTAATCAGTTATTTCTAAATGTACCAAATCTTCATTTGCATAATAACATACACGGTGGACAGTTAAAGCATCATCAAAACTTAAATCTTCCAAGTTTTCTTCCGTAGGATTTATACAGCTAAAACTGCCGCCATAAAACCATTTTGGTGAATAACGTTTAGCAATAATTAAATTTGAAATAGCCTTTACTTTTAAATCTCTTTTTTGACCTTCTGTTAAAAACAGAGTATCACCTTTTTGTGGAACAAAGGGTAACTCAATATCTAAAAACACCCTTTCATCCATAAATGCCTCTTCACTATGAATGTGAACTCTAATTTTTATCATAGTAATAATTAATTTGTTATGTACTGGTTTCAAAATTTGTACTTCCAAATCTCACAATAAATATAATGGATATGCAGCAAAAAGCAAAACGATTAGTTAAGCTATGCTGCGATTTCTTCAACTAATTTTACCATTTGCTAACTTAACTTTGGTTACAAAAGTTTTAGCTGGCTTGAAGAATGGGATATTATGAGCAGGAATAATAATTGTGGTATTTTTTGAAATGTTCCTTGCAGTTTTTTCTGCTCTTTTCTTTACAACAAAACTTCCAAAACCTCTTAGGTAAACATTCTTACCATCAACCAATGAATCACTAACCGTTTCCATAAAGGATTCTACTGTTTTTTGAACTGTTGTTTTATCAATTCCTGTGTTATTATAAATTTCGTTTACAATATCTGCTTTTGTCATTGTATTGTTTTTAGTGGTTAATAAATTTCAGCGTCACCCAAATGTATCAAAAAAATCTAAAAAATGAAGTATTGCATTAAATTTTAGTGAGTTATAGTTGTTTCTACGTATGCAACATTGAGGTTACATTCCACTGACTAACAAATTATATTGCAATACAAACATCAATCACAACAGGTTTTCTACTGCATTTTTAAAAGCTTTTTGTGACAATATTTCCGATGATGTATGTTGAAAAAATGCAACTAAGAAAATGGGATAATGGGATTGAATCATTATAGTTTTACATTAATTTCCAAACTATTATTATTCGATAATATAAAAACCAAATGCTAATGTGTTTCCAGATAATCAAATTTAACTTCAATTTGCATCTTCCTTTCATGGGGTATTTTCAGCCAATGCATCGCACCTTCAATATTGGGGAAAACCTGATATTTTGATGATTGCTTATAAGCTTTTATAAATTCCACAACCTTATTAATTTTTTGCAAAGTATGGGTTAACTTCAAATTCAGCCAGTACTTTTTCAATATTTTGTTGTTGTAATGCATCGTGATGCGAAATAATAATAATTAAGCTTAAACTTTCAATAAAATAGAAACCGGGATGTATGAAATAATTAAAGCAAGGACAATTAGTATCAGGAATTGCAGATTTACATTTATGGATAGATAATTTAGTGCAAAGGAGATAAGTCCAAAAATTCCATTCACAAAAACAATGGTAAGGGTTACTTTTGAATGGTTGCCGAAAAGGCGTAGTAATCTGTGGTGTACGTGATTTGTGTCGGGAGTAAATGGAGATTTCCCGTTTCGTATTCGGATGACAAAAACCCGCAATGTATCAATGAGGGGAACCAATACAATCGCAAACGATACAGCTGGTGCGTTTTGTAAATAAGCGGGAAGATTCAGAGATGCATCGATCTGGTTAAACCGGATTAAAAGGACCGACATGGCGAGTCCGATAACCAGAGAACCGGAATCTCCCATGAAGATTTTATTTGTAGTGCCAAATACATTAAAAATAAAAAATCCCAAGAGACTTCCCACAAGAGCAAAAGCCATAACCGCATATTCGTATTCACCAGCCCAAACAAAACATATTCCAAAGGTAAAAGCGGCCATAATCGCCAGTCCCGAGGCAAGACCATCTACCCCGTCTATTAAATTGTAGGCATTAATAGTGAGAATTATAAGAAACAGGGTTGCTAAAAAACTGATGAAATAATTTACAGCGTGAAATCCAAGAAAACCATGGAAATCGGTAAGCCTTACATTTGCAAAAAAAATGAGCAATAGTGCTGCAAAAATCTGAATAACAAATTTTTTACGGTTCGATACGATGATGAGATCATCTTTTAGTCCAATAAAAAATACCAGAATAATGGCGGCTATTATGTATTTTAATTCATCAAATGAATATCCGTCTGTGGAGACAATAGTACTTATTATAAACCCAATAAAGATAGCTATACCTCCAAGAGAAGGGATTAGCTGTTTGTGAATCGTCCTTTTGTCCATTGAATCAAAAAGATGTTTTTTTGCGGATACCTTAATGATAGAAGGAATACAAACAACGACCAGCAAAAATGCCAGTAGAATTGCAAGTACGAAGAATAAGTGAGACATGATATTTATTTTGGATTAACAATGAAGTAGCTTTTGACTTTTGATCCTTATAGGGACTGAAAGAACTCTTCTTTATTAAAGATTAAAAATACATTTATTTAGTTGAAATACAAAGTTTTGAAGGAACATGATACTTCACCAAGGTATAAAGATCGTAATAGTCTCTTATTGTGTTTCTTTGTGCAATTGCACCCATCTTTAAAACTGCAATGGTGTTTGCTTTACAAATTTTTATTTTCCGATGGGTAAACGAATAATCCATTACCTTAAATGGCAGCGTAACTGCTCCTGTGGAGAAAAAGGTGACTTTGACATCATTTATTACAAAATCGATTTGCCAGGGAATATCCTGCCTGATAATTCTGTGTTCCGGAAAAATAGTTGCAATGTTTCGTTTTATTGTATTGATATTTAATTTGTCGCCATTATTCTGGTATTTTTTATTGTCTCTTTAACTTCATCAATTCCGTATAAATTTAATATTGCATAAAAATCGTCTATTCTTCCCCGTTCTATAACCCGTTGAACGACCAGATTTTTCATTTTTCCCCAGTCTATTTTATCCGTATCGAACTCCCAAAAAAGTGTTTTACGGATTTTTGCATTTTTATGTAATTTATAATCTTCGAAAAACATAGTTTTATTATTTTAAACGAAGCTAAAGATACTTAATTATTTAGTGTCTGTCTATAAAGTCCGATTTCTTCGTTACGCGTTGGCTCTGCGTTCTCTCCCGACAAATCGGGACAAGTTGTGGTTAAATTTATTTGTTGTTCTATCCCTGTAACCTGTTTTATCTTTTCTCCTGCCAGAGGGTTTCATTTTTGTTCCCGACGATTTATCGGGATTTGGCTTTAGCCGATTTTCAATTCGCTATGCTCAACTTGGATATTGTTTTAACAAAAAGAGTAAAAATGAAGGGTATTGATTATTTCCAATTTCTTTTTGATACAAACTGACTGGTGTATTCAATATTCTTTACTAAATGAGTACAGTTGTCGATTATTTCCGGTATCAAATCTGTAAGTGCTTCAGGAATATACTCGTGTGTAATTTGGTTTCTTAAATCACGAATTTCTATAAGTTGATCAGCTGACCATATCAGGTGTATTTTCTCTGCTTTATTTAACAGGTCAATAAACGGAACAAATGGTTCGTGAAGCAACATCCATATTGTTCGCAATACTTTTTGGGTATATAAATCAGAAGTCCTTCCAAATTTGGAACTAAGAGAATCAAGCGATTCCATCTCTTCAAAAGTGTATTCTTTTTTTGTAATAATTAATTTACACTTTTCGACAGAAAGATTTAAGGTCGCAAGAGCTTTTCTCAATAGTTCCAGTTCTTCAAGAAGAAGTTGTTTCTTCAAAATCTCGTTTTGCATTATTAAATGGCTTGAGCACTTGTTAAAATTAATTTTTTAAAAGTGGTGTTATCTTCTTTTGTGAAATTGATAAGGTCGATTTTTTGCCAACCAAATTTTTTATAGAATTCCAAACGGAACCGTCTTAATTTCCTGGTATCAATTTTTTGTTCCGATAATAGAAGTAAATCAATATCACCACCTCGTCCATTATCATCTAATCGTGAGCCAAAAAGATATATTTCAACTCCGGGAAACATAATAGAAGTTTTTTCTTCAATGAAATTTTTTATTTCCTTTTTTAAACGCATAATACAAAGATACAAAATCGGAGATAATTTTTCTTGTTGGTGATTTGCAGTAATTGTGGATTTAGTATTTATGTTAAGGGAACTTATCGTAAATTTTGTTGCGGGGTGCAAAGGCTGCAAAAATCACGTTATTAAAAGCTTCAGTTCTTTCTTTAATTGAGGCAAATCATCGTGTAGTATTTGCCAAATAATGTCAACATTGATTCCAAAATAATGATGAGCAATAATATTTCGCAAACCATAGATTTTCTGCCAATTAATATGTTGGTTTTTATTTTTGAAGGATTCTGAAAGTTTCCCAGCATTTTCTCCAACAACAATAAAATTCATCATTGTCGCATCAAAATCTCTATCGTTTTTGTAAAGTTCTTCGGGTGAGTTATAATTTTTTGTGTACCGAAATATTTTTTCAATCGTTTCCAGTATCGATAAAAGTATATAATAGTCTTTGTTATGCATAGACTGCATCTTTCATTATCATTGGTTTAAAAATTGGATTAATCCATTTTTTTGCACAAATATCTACTTTCCGATTGAACCTCTTGTTTAGATAATCTTTTAATTTTTGTTCGACATCGTATAAATTGGCAGTACCAGGCTCGAAAACAACTAGAATATCAATATCACTGTCTTCTCTTTGTTCATTTCTGGCAAAAGACCCAAACAAAGCAATTTCAGTACAATGGAAATGTTCTTTGAAGTAAGGTTTATTTTTCTTGAGAAAGTGCATTATTTCATTAGCAGATAACATACTTAATAATTTTTTCTTACAAAGTTAATGAAACTGGTATGATAATTTGAAATTACATCTCATTATTATTTAAAATTCCCAGTGATATTTATCTCATTCTAACGTTTACTTTAAAGTTATTCGATGGAACTCGCTAAATAAACTTCTATTGGTATGAGAGAATTATTCTAATGCTCGTTTCAGGCCTGCGCGCCTTTCTAATTGGCTGGAATGATTTGTAAATGTTTTTTGGTATAATATTGTTTTGTTTTTTACTCTGTGGTTAAACCTTTTTTTATACTGAATGAACCACCTCCCCCTCATTCTTCGGGTACTC
>Ga0307989_1000644_pt1 | contig 21574 bp, 16 predicted proteins | sample EllFjometagen185_FD_203164 | JGI IMG/M metagenome (GOLD analysis project Ga0307989, IMG submission 203164) | Marine microbial communities from Ellis Fjord, Antarctic Ocean - #185 | ecosystem: Environmental > Aquatic > Marine > Unclassified | place: Southern Ocean | collected 2014-10-08
AGGGCACTTTGATTAATTTAACACATTGATAATATGTATCATTTAACTTGCATTACAAGCCCGAATATCATACAGTTTAACTTTACTAACTAAATGATAACAACTGAGTAGGGGTATATTTAGATGCAACTTGGCTTTTTTGATATCAACGATAAATATGAGAAACTCACAAAACTGGGTGATCCTCTGGTTCAAATCGACAAACTGATTGATTTTACCATATTTGAAGAGATCTTCTTCAAAGCGTTTCCTAAAAGAGACAAACCCACGAAAAAGAATCCCAAGAATGCCGGTCGTAAGCCAATTGCTCCTTCTATTATTATCAAAACGATTTTCTTAAAACGCTTATTCAGTCTTTCAAATGAACAGGCCGAATATCAGATTACTGATCGTCATAGTTTCCAGAGGTTCATCGGTATCGATGCCAATAAGTCCGCTCCGGACTTCACCACCATTTGGACATATGAAAATCAACTATCTCAACTGGGATATATTGACTTGATGTTTGAACGATTCGACCGTTTTCTAATCGAACAGGGATATATCGCCCATCAGGGAGCAATCATAGACGCCACCATTGTCGAAGTACCCAAACAACGGAACTCCCGGGAAGAAAATAAACAGATCAAATCGGGCACCATTCCTAAAAATTTTAAGAAAAATTGTCACAAGAGAGCACAAAAAGACGTTGATGCTCGTTGGACTAAGAAAAGAAATGTCAGCTATTACGGTTATAAAAATCACATTCTGATCGACAGCAAGTTTAAACTGATCCGATCGTTCAATGTAACGTCCGCTAATGTTCATGACAGTGTGCCGGCCCCAGATTTACTACCGGGAAATATCATTAACGAACTCTACGGAGACAGCGCCTACCAAAGTGATGATATCCGACTACTGCTGAAACCACTTTGTATTAACGACCAGATCTCAGAAAAAGGGCACAAGAACAAAAAGTTGACCGAAAAACAAATTGTTTCGAACCATCAGAAATCTAAAATCCGATGCCGTGTCGAGCATGTGTTTGGCTTCATGCAGAACACCATGAAATCGAAATTCATCAGAACCATTGGTTTGACAAGGGCTCGCTTTCAAATCGGATTGACGAATCTGGTGTACAACATCTGTCGGTATGTCCAATTACAGAGCGCATAGTGTTAAAAATATTAAAAACAAGGCTTGAAAAGGATATAAGTCCCTAAAAAACCAAGCTCGCCGCCTGATAAATCGACCTCATGTCAGTAAGACGGTTTGGCTTGTACATCAGATTGCTGTGATTTATCAATTAATCAAGGTGCCCTAATGTTCACAAAGTCCAAATATGGAGAATGATATCCAGATGTTTATTCGGAAGTATTCTTGATACATTTTTTATCCTCTCCATTTTTTTCAACACAACTACTTCATAATGAACAATAAATCCTCCTTTAAGAAAAGCAAATTCCTCCCATTTGAAGAAGCAAGAAATATTGCGCGTTCTTTAGGATTAAATTCGAGTAAGGAATGGCGAAAGTGGTCTAAATCAGGAGATAAACCAGATAATATTCCTGCTAATCCAGCTAGGACTTACAAAGCCAAAGGATGGAAAGGGTTTGGTGATTGGTTGGGGACCGGGGTTATCGCAAATCAAGATCGTGTCTATCTCCCCTTTAAAGAGGCAAGAAACTATGCTCGTTCTTTAGGTTTAAATTCACAGGGGGAATGGCTAGAGTGGACTAAATCTGAAGATAAACCAGATAATATTCCCGCTAATCCACGCCAGGTCTATAAAAACAAAGGATGGAATGGATTTGGAGATTGGTTAGGGACTGGGAATCTAGCTCCAAAAGATCATGAATATCTCCCTTTTGAAGAAGCAAAAAAATATGCACGTTCTTTGGGACTTAATTCAAATAGGGAATGGCTTGAGTGGTCTAAATCTGGAGATAAACCTGATAATATTCCTGCTTATCCACAAGATGTTTACAAGAAAAAAGGATGGGCTGGATCCGGAGATTGGTTAGGCACTGGAACTATTGCCCCTCAAGATCGTGTCTATCTCCCCTTTGAAGAGGCAAGAAACTATGCTCGTTCTTTAGGGATCAATTCACAAGGGGAATGGCGAGAGTGGTCTAAATCAGGAGATAAACCAGATGATATTCCTGCTGCTCCAGATCGTGTCTATAGAGCCAAAGGATGGAATGGATTTGGAGATTGGTTAGGGACTGGGAATCTAGCTCCAAAAGATCATGAATATCTCCCTTTTGAAGAAGCAAGAAATTATATACATTCTTTGGGATTAAATTCACATAAGGAATGGCGTGAGTGGTCTAAATCAGGAGATAGGCCAGATAATATACCTGCTACTCCACTTCAGGTTTATAAGGCCAAAGGATGGAAAGGATTTGGAGATTGGTTGGGGACTGGGACTATTGCTAATCAAGATCGTGTCTATCTCCCTTTTGAAGATGCAAGAAATTATGTGTGTAACTTAGGACTAAAGTCACAAGGGGAGTGGCGCAAATGGGCTAAATCAGATGAAAGACCAGAAAATATCCCTTCAACGCCGGAACGTGTTTATATGAAAAAAGGATGGGAGGGGGTTGGAGATTGGTTAGGAACTGGGACTATTGCCTCTCAAAATCTAAATTACCTTCCTTTTGAAGATGCAAAGCAATATGTCCGTTCCTTGGGATTAAAGTCACAAAAGGAATGGCAAAGTTGGTCTAAGTCAGGAGAAAAACCAGATAGTATTCCTGCTGATCCAGGCAATACGTACAAAGCTAAAGGATGGGAAGGATTTGGAGATTGGCTAGGGACTGAAAGAATCGCAAATCAGGATCGCGAGTTTTTACCATTTGAAGAAGCGAGAAACTATGTTCGTTCGTTGGGAATAAAGTCAGCAGAGGAATGGGCTGAATGGTACAAATCGGGAGATAAACCTGATAATATTCCTACTAAGCCAAGCAGAGTATATAAAAATCAAGGTTGGATTGGATTTGGAGATTGGTTAGGGCAAGTCAACAGATGGAATAACAATTCAATTATTGCTTTTCTAAAAGCACTCCAGCCGATTATCCAGAATCTGGAACCATCAGAGCTTTATTCAATTTTAAGGCAAAATGGATTGCTTGAGGTTCTAAAGAACAAGGGCTCTCACACTCAAACAGGATTGCTCGGAAAAATTACTAAATTATCTACTTTACAGGATTTGGATGGAGCTGAACAACTAATTGATGAAATCATCCAGGATGAGTTTGATTTGCCGGATGACCGAGTAGTCGATTCCGAAGAAGATTCAATAAAGAATGAAATTCGTCCTGAACATGAAGAGAAAGGCGTTTTAGAAGAATTGCCGACAATGTCGGCTGGAAACATATTAAGTGTTCTGGATCATCTGGATAACCTTTATGTTTCTCCGGATGCTGAAGTGATTGAGTTTTTTGTCGCAAAAGCGGTAGCAAAGCTTTGGCACTATGTTTTTGTGAATCTAACGGATTTTTCCTTTGATCAGCTTCAAGATTACGGAGGAGGAGAATACGCAATAATTGCCAGAGAGCGTTTTTTAAAGCAATTCACATCAACCAAAAATCTTAGTATTCCTAATGGATATGACTTTAAAATCCAAGGTGAAGTAATACCTCCTAATCTAATGCAGCGTCTAATTGCCTATCGTTTAACAATCGAAAAACGTGTTGGTAATTGGTCAGGTACGGGTGCGGGGAAGACATTAGCGGCAATCCTCTCTAGTCGCATTATTGACTCCAGGTTGAATATCATCATTGCTTTAAATAATACCCTAATGGGCTGGAAGCAAGAAATACTCAATGCTTTTCCTGATAGTGAAGTTCTGATAAAAGAAAAGGGAATGTTGAGTATCAACTCCAACAAACATACGTATATCCTGCTTAATTATGAAGCATTCCAACAACCCGCCTCTGCTTCAATGGTAAGAAATCTTGTCAATCAACATAAGATCGATTTTATTATTATCGATGAAATACACAATGCAAAGAAGCGTGATAAAGCAGAAACAAAAAGGCGTCATATTATTGAAGGATTATTGTCTAGTGCACAAGAAAACAACCCAGGACTTCACGTTTTAGGGATGAGTGCAACGCCTGTCGTTAATGATCTTACTGAAGCAGTCAGTCTCTTGGAAATGGTACAGGGAGTAAAATTTGATGATCTGAAAACCTTTCCGAATATTTCAAATGCCATAGCAATACACGAAAAGTTGATTCTTCACGGAATTCGATATAAGCCAAAATATAAACAATCTCTCAATGTCACGACACCGGAAATTTCAGGGGAACACCTGATCTCGAAATTAAAGGACACAAAAAAAGGAGATATCCTGGGATTAGAACAAAAATTGTTGGAGGCAAAAATCCCAAAAATACTGGAGGAATTGGAACCTGGAACTATTATTTATACACAATATGTTGAAAACATTGTAGATGTTCTTACAAAAACGCTACAACTTAAAAACTATCGAGTTGCTCAATTCACAGGACAAAATAAATCAGGTATTAAAGAATTTCTTGAGAAAAGAGCCGATATTCTTATTGGTTCAAGTACCATGGGAACTGGTATTGATGGATTACAATATCGTTGCAGTAAAATGATTATGGTTACCTTGCCCTGGACTTCCGCCAGCTTTGAACAGTTAATAGGCCGCATTCATAGGCAGGGCTCAGTGTTTAAACACATTGAAATTGTCATCCCCAAAGTAGTCATCCACATGGGAGAAGAAGAATGGTCATGGGATCAGCAGCGTCTTGATCGTATTAAATTCAAGAAAACATTGGCAGACGCAGCGGTAGATGGGGTAATCCCTGAGGGAATACTAGAAAAACCCGCTTCACTACATCGTCGGGCACTCAAAGCATTAGAAGGATGGATTAAACGGTTAGATGAAACAGAGAATCCCCTGATCATTGATCGTCAACGACTTTGTGTACCTTTGCCTGAAGATGAGAAGCAGAAGGCGCTTCGCAAATTAGGCGATTTTTCCAGGATGAATGGCCGCTGGAATAATGCCAAAAGTTCTACAACCCACGAACGGTTAAGTCGTGATGCTTCAGAGTGGTATTTGTACCACACTCTATATAGAGAACAACGGCAAAACTGGACAGAAATTCCTTATGAAACGTTTATTGAATGGCTCAATGACCGGCCTGATTTAGTAGTAGGTGATTTTGGTTGCGGCGAATCCATAATCTCTAAATCCGTTTCGAATAAAGTGTTCAGCTTCGATCATATCGCAGTTGATGATAGCGTGATTGCTTGTGATATGACTCACGTCCCTTTAGAAGATAATATATTAAATGTTGCTCTATTTTCTCTATCGTTGATGGGTTCTAATTTCGGGGATTATCTAAAAGAAGCTCATCGCGTATTGAAAATTGATGGAGTACTAAAAATTGCGGAACCCAAAAACCGGTGGTACCCTGACAAGCATAAATTTTTAAGAGAAATAATAGAAAGTTCAGGATTTGAAATAATTGGAGATTTTAAGATAGATACAGCTTTTTTGTATATAAATGCAATGAAGAGTCAGTAAATTTGAATATATTGAGTACCCTCGAATAATCGGGGATGATAAGGCATTGAGTTAGGAGATCAGTGAGGCAATTCCCAAGAATAAAGAGAAGCAGGATTCCAGGGTTTATTTTGTTTGGCCGGATGTTAACAAATCCTTCGAAGATCATGCAGCGTTAAGATTCAGACGGTCGATATTGAAGATAAGTATAAATTTCAATACCGGAAAAAGAATTGGTCAAGGTTGCCAAGGGTTTTTAGGAGATTGAATAATGACCACAGCAAAATGGGCTGTCTTCGCCCTTGCAATAGGAATCTATCTATTCTGGGATTTGTTTTTCAGGGAAAAGAAAAAGAGGTTCGCCAACTACCTGAAGGATGAAAACCACTTGATTGCAGTCTATGCTTCGGCAAACAGGAAGAAGGGCGCAAAAGACCCAGCTGAATGGCTGCCATTGAACCAGGCTTTCCTGAAGGAATATGCCCGGGCATGGGTGAAGATCAAGGTTGATTGGGAATTGTCTGCAGATCGGGCAGAGCTGAGAGCGTTGAAGCAGATCTTAGCTGGTTATTTCATTCTCTGCCCTAAGGTATCACCTGAATATGAATGTTCAGGCAATCCCTTCAGTGCTCCTGCATCTGTTGTAAAGTCCGCAGCCAAAGGAAATATTAAAAAATCAAAAAGTGGAATTTGCCACGATACGTCGAGCCGCTATTACAAAAGAACTAAGCGGTTTACTGCTTTTGATTCACTAAAGACTTGTTTGGATAGTGATGGGAGGATGCCCAAAAAATAACCGCGTTTAAAGGCTTGATTTTTGCTAAACTAATTGGGGCAGTCCGATTTGAACAGTAGGCGAGAGGCATTGATTTTCTAAACCATTTACTGTAAACTAACTATTATAATTGGACATCTGGGGTTCTACTGACCTTTGAAACAGAAAAATGCAATTAATACACTTACAAAAAATAGCCAGAAATTTCGATAAACTTGTTGAAATTGTTAACAAAGATGCAAAATTCATTTCTCAAACATCTGAGGTGGTTTTGTCAGAGCTCAGTGATGAGGTCAAATTTTTCCTTGTTGAAGCGCCTTATGTAGATAAGGACTACCGATCCATATTCTATTCTGACTTTTCGAAAAGACATAAGTTATTTGAGCGTGATGTAATTCGTGTGCATCTCTATAGCAATAATATCAATGACGATGACTACTCTGATGGTTATTTGGGCTTTTTGACTCTCAGAAACACCCCTGGGTACCATTTTGGTCGTTCATACATAAACCCAAAGGCCATTTCAGGCGTGGAAGGCTTCATTATGCTTTCGGAGTTCGAGTCGAATATTCTTGATCAAACACAGAAAATAAAAGCATTCCCGTGGATGCAGCAAGATATCAACATATCCCGTTGCGCTCACGTTGCCGCGTGGTGCATCATGCGCTACTTCGGCCAACGAAAAAAGCCCTATGCCGATCTGACCATTGGGGAAATGGCCCATGTTGTAAGGTCTGAAACCCGCAAGGTTCCTTCAAGTGGTTTAACAATGCACCAAATAGTTCAACTTCTGAATGAGCTTGGGTTCTCAATGGAGCAGTTTAAACGCAAAATACCAAAGTTGGTGTGCGAAAATGATACTCGGGACGGCCCTGCACAAGGTAGTACTGAAAGCACGAAAGTAGATAGTAATATGTTTGATATAATTATACATTTATATCTTGAATCCGGTATCCCCGTGCTTTGCGGACTCTCAAAAAAACTGCACGCAATTACCGCAATAGGACATGGAAAAATCAAAGACGCTGACGAATACATACAAGAGAACGAAATCTCAACGCCGAGGGTTATTGATTCTCTTCAGCTATGCTCAAATTGGATCTGCATTGATGATAATCATGCTCCGTATAGAAAAATCCATAAAAAACCCTGTTTAGAAAATGGAACATATTCGTTTGAGGATATAGATCTTATTGCCGTTCCTCTTCACGATAAAATGTATCTCACCCCAAAGGATGTTTTGTCGCTGGTAGCCAAGCTCTGTGAAGAGAAAAGCGACGTTTTAAAAACCAAAATCCTCATTAGAAGGGTCTTTTTGACCTCATCCAACAAGCTTAAAAAAAGTTCTTTACATATTGAGGATCTACGTTATAAGAAGTACGTTAAACATCTGACGCTTCCAAAGTTCGTTTGGGTTGTTGAGTATTCAACGCCTGAGAACTTCAAAAACGGACTTGTAGACTACCGGATTGTTGTTGATTCAACAGCGACAGCTTACGATAACGATGCTATAATATACTTTCAAAGCGAGTGGATGGTTGAAAATCCCTCAACAGAAAGGAAGTTTCCAATAGAAAAACATATATCTCAGCAAATTACGGGAAATCTCGAACACGTATAACGACCCAACGCCTACTAGACAAACAATAGAGGACATAATGCCAACCGAAACCCAATTGACACTCGAAGAAGAGATCGGATTCGAGGATTTCAATGATGAGGAAAAAGCGCGATGGGCATCAATTGCAATTGCTCAATCTACAATGATTGAGAGTTACCAGCGCGAGTGTAAAATCGAACGATCAGAAGCCGCAGAATTTAGCAAGTCGCTATTTGTCTCCTAATATAATCATTACAGCCTGGGGCTAGTTGCCCCCGGGCCTTCCTTCTTACCCCTGTTATTTATCAATGTCTGGTTCTGTCGGAAATCTGAGAGGGTAGGGTAGTGGGCTAATGAGAATACCCGAAACTCACCGTAGACAGTCGAAAAACCTCGGTCTGAATATCGACCAGCAATACAGAGTGCTTCACATTTTTGAACGAACTCGATGATAAACGCTCCCCCTCCCTGACTATGAAATATTAATGTCATCTGAACGTCCCAGAAGGATGAAAACGGAAAACAGTAGTAAACGGATGTCTTCCTTTCTGCTAAAATGAAAACATCCTCAGCGCTTTCCTACGCTTTAGTATTCTTTTCAAAAAATCCCACACACATTGAGTAATTCCGAATTAATAGACAGCTCACACGTGAGACTTCCCCATATTTTTTAACCAGTCCATGCGCATGGGGGAGGAATTTAAGAGGGTCTAATCAATAACACACGGAATGTTCAGACTTTTGGCCCCCCGGGGGTGTTTTAGACAAAGACTTTGCGAAGTTTTTTTCTTTTAAAATTTAGGTGTCACTATAGGTGTCATTCAGCCAAAAGCATGAGGTAGTTTTCAGTATAAATTAGAAATACTCTGTGATACTCCAATGAGGATGTATAGCATTGTAACCATAGCAGAAGAAATGAGATAAACCCATTCTATGTCAATTGATATAAATCAATGATAAATGGGTTTTCAGGTTCCGGAAACCTACGTTCTATCCCTTGAACTATAGGGCCACATTTCTTTGGATGGAGAGGACACGGGGGATAGATCATCCATATCTCTTCTGTGAGAGTAATAAAACCCGGTCTATTTGTAAACCACTCTTTGAGAGGATTCTGATCCTCTTTAAGCGTAAAATGCTCTTTAGGCTCAGCCGAAGACTATTCGAGATCGGGTACAGCGGGGAGATTGGGGGGAAGCATTAAATCAAATTTCTATAGTTTCATACCCTTCATTAATTTTATCCCTGAACTGATCACTAATATTTTGCCAATCCAGAACATCAACACGAAAAGGTAGGTTGGAGTCTGAAAATGCTTCTTCCAGCTTCCAGATTAAACTCCTGTCAATAATTTGATCAGAGCAAATAGCGAGATCAAGATCCGAGTATTTTGCTGCGTTTGCAGTTATCCTTGAACCAAAAGCCCTCACTTCACAATCGGGAACATTCTTCTTGAGGATCGATTTCACTTCGGCCAGATGCTCAGGTGATAGATCAATCATGGTTCCGCTTTTTTATACCGTTAAACAGACTTCTGGCGGAAGAGGAAAATTTGATCGCAATTTCGTAGGTCTCTTCAGCAACAGATTCTTTATAGATAAGCGACGTCATATTACGAGCTTTATGAAACTCAAACCAAGATTCTACATCATCAATTATCTGTTTTTCTCCGGCCACCCGGAAGAGGTCTTTGCGATTCAAAGGCTCGATACTCTCTCTCCCTTCTGCTTCAATCAATATCCTTTTAAGCATTTTCCAGCTTAATTCGTACGTATACTCAAATCGTTGAATAACAGAGTCTCTTATATACTCGTTTTTTGGCTGTTTCAACGCTCGTTCCAATGATTCAAGCGCTTTTTCCAAAGGATCTAAGATCAGTACCATTAGGATTTCCCGGGTGATGTAGCGTTTTTATTGGTATCATATTACCAGACCATACTGGTGTCAAATGGCCACTCTTTATTCTCCAAAGCGAGATAGTGTCACGGCCTATCCATACAGTAAACAATTGTCCTGGGCTTTTCGCTGAAAACGTCCTGAACCCCAAGCTGGTGACAGGTTGGCGATTGTGAGATCTCTTCCCAGGAGAAGCCGATCACGCCGTCCAGCAGTGCCTGGAAGTTGCCACTGCCGCTTTTGCGATCAATCCGCTTCTCTTTTTCGTTCCAGCGATAGCCGATCTGTTCTCCCGAGTCGTTCAAGTCTCCATCAAGGTTTTCGTCCTGCCTGAACATCAGCTGCCCGATCTGTTCCACTGCTTCGGGGTCATATGCAGCTGCCTGCTGATACTCATCTTCGAATCTCAATAGAAAAATCAGGTATTGCTCTTCGAAGAGGGCCTGGTTGAGAAACCGGTCTGCTGCCCGCTTCAGCTGGGGAAAGCTGTTGCTGACAACTCCCATCAGGACAGCGCCGATCACTATGGTCACCATTACCTCAACCAGGGAGACTCCCCGCGGTTTATTGTGTCTTGTGGAAAACATACCATTCAATGGTTTTATGGTGTTGAGTTACCGCCGCAAAGTGAGCAGCCCTGTACCCTACCAGACCGGTGTTTTTCCAGTCCAGTTGCCAGCTGGACAGCACTGCCGGCTTGGCAATCCCTGGAAAGGGGTTCTTATGGGTCCCGGGTGCTAGCAGCGGTGATTGAAGCGACAGATTTTGAATGGAGATCCGACTCTCTTCCATGAGTTGGAGCCAGGGTTCCACGCGATCTGCGACAAAGGGCTGCCTGACTCCGCTGGCCACAAAGCGGCTGCCCATTCCGACCAGCACTGAAAAAATCACCAACGCCACCATCACCTCGATAAGTGTGAATCCTGGTTTAGTATATCTCGCTGGTGCGCGCCCGACCGTTGATATTGATAATGACCTTCTGCTGATAGTTGTCATGGACGACCGTTATGGTTTTCGGTGATGCAAACCCCTTGCTGTAAAAATAGCTCGTCCCGCTCATGGAATACAGAGCAGAGCCGGGGAACCGGTATTCTTCCCAATCACTCCAGTCAATCCCACTTTTATGGCGACTGGACAGTGTCTGCTTTGTAATTTTGATCTGGTAGGTTTTCTGTTCGACAATCGCTTTCATGCGGCAAGTTTGAATCTGCGAAAGCAGTTGTCCGGTAGCCTGTTTCAGTTGGTGTTTCTGCCACAGGGGCCCCAGAGAGACCGCTGCCACTCCTGAGATGATGGAGAACAGGACCAAGGTCACCAGAACCTCCATCAGAGAGAAACCACATGACCTGTTTTGTGATGGTATATCGGTAGTGAATGCATGACCGGCAGGAAATTCATCATTCAGCGGGCTTGATTCTGAAAGCAGAAAGAGTGTATCCGATCGACTCAACGGTTTCCTTTTCGCAGGATGTTGGGCTGATGGGTTAACCGCTTAAAGTAGGAACGCGTGTTGATTTATGTGGAGCTTGCTTCGAAGTCGCGCGGCAGTTTCAGAACAATCTCTGTTCCAATCCGCAGTACCCGCTTCTTCAGAACCTTCCGATTCCAATATTTGATGACTTTGATGGGGATATTGTACTTGTTCGAGATCTTCCAGAGGGTATCCCCTTTCTGAACCTTGTGAACGTAGGTTACGCCTGGAAGCCTGTCCAGGACCCTCTTTGTCAGCTTTGTCCGCGAAGGAAACACGGGGGCCACCCAGTTCGTGGCCACGGGCAGCATCAGGGTCTGGCCGATGGTGATCAGATTCTTGCGCCTGAAACTGTTGAACGCCAGAATCTTCTTCACAGGTATCTTATAGTACCGGGATATGGACCAGAGCGTTTCACCCTGTTTGACCGAGTGGGTCTTCCAGTTACTGAGACGGTTCTCAGCCAGCTTGTCCAGATTGGCAAAATGTTGCTGTGAGAGAAGAAGTCCTCCCGGAATGCTAATCTGGTAGTGATCAAAGGTCGGGGGCACCAGTCCTCGCGGTCGGAGACTCGGATTCATCGCTGACAGCACCTTGTGCTCAATGGCCAGGGCCTTCGCAATTCCCTTCAGGGAAATACCACCGACAACCTTCAACTGTTTCTTTAAGATCTCCTTCTGCAGCACCGGCTGCGGTTTGAAGCCAAACGCCTCAAGATCATCGAAGATGGTCGCAACCGCATAAAACGCGGGGACATAACCCCTGGTTTCCCGCGGCAGTTTCAAGGACCAGTAGTCCGTCTTTTTTCCATTTCGTTTAGCCAGACGGATTGCCCTGCGTACCGTCCCGCTGCCGCTGTTATAAGCCGCCAGGGCCAACTCCCAGTCACCATTAAATCGCTTATGCAGCCTCTTCAGGTACTGAGCTGCTGCTCTGGTTGACTTTTCGGGATCAAACCGGTCATCGTGCCACCAGCTGTTGTGCAGATCAAAGACCTTTCCGGTGTATTTCATGAACTGCCACATTCCCACCGCATTTGCACTTGATCGTGCAAACGGGTTGAAATTGGATTCAACCACCGCCAGGTAGGCCAGATTCGGTGGCAATTCATACTCAATGAAAATCCGATTAATCATTTTCATGTAGATCCCGGAACGCTCAATCGCCTGCCTGAAAATCGCCCGTTTCCTTTTGGCGTACATGTTCACAAAAGCCTTGATTCGCTTGTTCGTGTACACCGGAATATCAGGTGTCGGGTCGGATGCAGCCGATACTGAGGTTTCCAGGGTTGTCAGATCAACCCCTTTCAACTTCTCCGATTCATTCTCCACCTGCGCTTCCCAATCACCCTCCAGAGATATCAGAACCGGATCCGTTTCAAAAACAATCTGATCACTGTCCGCTTCTCCAGGTTCGATGGTCATCATTTTCTCAATATTTGAAAAAAACAGGACCAGATCCAGCTGTTCATCGTCGGGCGTTATCTCCTGACTGCTGCTTTCAAATACCGGATACGGACCACCCTCCGGTATGAGTTGCAGTGCCTCCGATTGATAATCGATATCGATTTTTATGGCCAGGTCGGTCTGGCTGTCCCCAGAGAGATCTGCAGTTTCCCCCTGTGGAACCATCACATGGAACGCACCGGTAGCTCCAACATCCAGCAGCGATTCCACTGAAAAACTGAATTCAGCATTCTCCACCGGTTCAACATGACCAAAGCGCGGATATGGGGCTGTGGGTGCATTTGGCAGGAGGGGTGCCTCTTCTGCTGAAGCATTGCCGGAAACAGCAAGGATCCCTATAATCAGGACCAGGCAAAATGATTGTCTCATATGGGTACTCATATTTTATCTGTATCTGTTAGCAAGTTCGGTTAGTTTACACGAATTGGTATCAAAGTCACAACCACCAGGTCCTGTGCCGTTTTTTATCTATATTTTCAGCGAACTAAGTTGGATTTATCTGTTTCTTGAAACCTGGCAGGCTTTTTTACCAATTTAAACCTGCTATCCTTTCTGGTGTTGAAGTTTAGCACGATGCATACCAGATTCCAGATAGTTGCAGGCTAAACCATCAGGAGTATTGGAAAACATGCCAACTGTATCCGTCATCATCCCAACCCATAATCGGAAACAGCGTGTTGTTCGCACAGTGGAATCCGTTCTGGGTCAATCATTCAGGGATTTCGAGCTGATTGTGGTGGATGACGGATCTACCGATGGAACAACCGACCATTTACGATCGCTTTTCCAATCGAAAATCCATCTATTGACACAGGAGCAGTGCGGCGTCAGCGCGGCAAGAAACGCCGGTACTGAGCAGAGTCGCGGACAGTACCTCTCGTTTCTCGATTCAGACGATTTCTGGCACCGGGACAAATTGAAGGTACAATGTGACTTTCATCAACAAAACCCTCAATTCCAGATCTCTCAAACGGAAGAGCACTGGATCAGGCACGGAAAGCGGGTCAACCCACGGCAAAAACACCAGAAACCTACCGGCTATATTTTCCCCCAAAGCCTGCATCTCTGCACAGTTTCACCATCATCGGTCATGATCAGAAAAAGTTTATTTGACGACATAGGCAGATTTGATGAGCGACTGAAAGCCTGTGAAGACTATGATTTGTGGCTCAGATTAGCAGCCAGTCATCCGGTCGAGCTGATTGCAGAGAAACTACTGACAAAGGTCGGGGGGCATCAGGATCAGTTGTCCGCGAAGTACCCGGCCATGGATCGTTTTCGGCTGTACAGCCTCAGTAAGGTCTTTCTTTCAGGAGTGTTGAACGATGTCCAGATGGGAGAGGTCCGGCAGGTTATCTTCGAAAAATTGGCTGTGCTCTCTGCCGGGGCTGAAAAGAGAGGGCGTCAGACGGCCCCCCTGAAGGACCTGATCGAGAATGTATCCCGTCAACAGATCACAGCAGCAGACTTTCTACTCCAGGCTGACAGCCTGTTGCTGGACGATACGCTCTATCTATAGCAGGCAGTGATGTTGAACAGCGGGATCAACCCTTTTTACTGGCAGTTTTTTCAAGAATCAGCACCAGAACGAACCCCACGATTATCAGAGCAACTGCTGCAAAAAATACAGAATCAACCTCAGCGGGCAGCACGTTTGCCTCGCTGATGATTTTCTCCTTTCCCTGAATCATCCGCGTCTCAAGTACCTCTTTCCATGGCCAGATCTTCCGCATCGATCCACACATAATACCCGTGAGCACTGCCATGGTCACGTTTTCATACCGATCAAGCATCACCGAAATCAAGCGGGAAAAGGCAATAATACCTGCCACACAGCCGATACCAAAGATAGTCAGCACCACAAAATTCTCAGTCAGAAACGGCTGTTTCAGGGCGCCGATAATATACTCGTATTTTCCCAGGATCAGCAGTAGAAAAGAACCGCTCAAACCAGGCAGGATCATGGTGCAGATCACAACCATGCCGGCAATAAGAATAAACCACCAGGCATCAGGTGTGGAAACAGGAATCAGAGCCACAAAATAGTATGACAGAACCGTCCCGCTGATAAACGCGAAGCCACCGCTGCCCATCCAGTTCCGCGTCTTCGCCCCCATCACCAATATAGACGCCAACACCAGTCCAAAAAACAGGGACCAGGTCTGAACCTGAAAATTGGTAAACACGTAGGTGACGATGTGTGCCAGTGACAGGATGGAAATCGCAACCCCCAAGCCGATAATCAGCAGAAATCGGATATGGATGGTGTTCAGCGCCTCCTTCAGCTTGAATTGTTTCAGATAGCGGATGGTGTCCATATTAAACGAGCGAATCGCTTGTAATAATTCCGCATATATGCCTGTTATCAGGGCAATGGTACCGCCGGACACACCAGGAATGATATTGGCCACGCCCATGAGCACCCCCTTGAAAAAGAGCAGGACCATTTCATTGAGTGTTTCAGGTCCCTTGGTATCCCAGAAGGCTGCTTTCCAACTAAGCCGCTTGTTGTTCTGTTCCATTTTATCTCGGTTGGTTACGATAAAAATCCCGAATTCTGGCGCTCCATTGCACAATAGTACATGGGCACTAATTGATTTTCCAAAAAAAGACTTGGATAGCCTTAGGGATCGTACAAAAATAACTTGGCATAATCTGTCCGCTAAAGTCCTATAAAAACTGGACATTTTGCAGACAAAATACCAAGTAATTTCTGAGCCGACCCTTAAGCAATAAAACGATTTAAACCTTTACGTAAACAGGAATTTGACAATCCCATTCTTGACCACTGTTTTCTTTAATGGCACCATGAAATATGGAGGTTGACAAGCACTTGAGCAAAGAATGCTGTTTCACATCTCTTTCCGATCCCGGAGCCGATTTTTACCCAATCCCGTGACAGGACAACCCGGCGTAATACCGATATCATTTCTACAAAAACAACATCTGAAAACTCGTTATGGAATTTGAAAGCGTCATCGGGCTCGAAGTTCATGCTCAACTATCCACCGAATCAAAACTGTTCTGCAGCTGCGCCATAGAATTCGGCCAGGAGCCCAATTCAAACACCTGTCCGGTCTGCCTGGGGCTGCCCGGGGTTCTGCCGACAATCAACGAGAAAGCTGTCCGCTACGCCGTTATGCTCGGGCTGGCAACCCACTGCAGTATCAGAACCGATTCACAGTTTGCCCGGAAGAACTATTTCTATCCGGACCTGCCCAAAGCCTATCAAACCTCCCAGTTTGACCGACCGCTTTGTGAAAATGGCTGGATCGATATCGAGGTGGAGGGCACCGTCAAACGAATCGGCATCACTCGGATTCATATGGAAGAGGACGCCGGTAAGCTGGTACACGAAGGGGACGACCCGAACGCCAGCTATATCGATCTCAACAGAGCCGGAACACCCCTGGTGGAGATCGTGTCAGAACCGGACATCCGGAACTCGGCCGAGGCCAAGGCCTACATGGAAAAGATTCACTCTATCGTCACCTACCTCGGTATCTGCAACGGCAATATGGAGAAGGGAAATCTGCGTTGCGACGCCAACGTTTCCATCAGGCCATTTGGTCAGGAAGAGCTGGCTACCAGGACCGAAACCAAAAACCTGAACTCCTTTCGCAACGTCCAGGCTGCCATAGATTACGAAATCGCCCGGCAGACCGATATGAATCTGGATGAAGAACCGGTTATCCAACAGACCCGCCTCTGGAATGCCGATCTTAAGGCTTCCAAGGCCATGCGCACCAAAGAGGATTCCGACGACTATCGCTATTTTCCCTGCCCCGATCTTCCAGTTGTAGCAGTGGAACAGGAGCTGATCGAATCCCTCCGATCCGAACTACCGGAATTGCCGGATGAGAAAAACCAGCGGTTTCAAGAGGCCTTCCAGCTTAACAAACATGACGCCTCCATGCTGGTGGCCAATCGAGACATCGCCGAATACTTTGAAGCAGTCCTCACAAGTGGGATTGAACCCAAATCCGCTGCCAACTGGGTAATGGGAGACGTCTCCCGGCTTCTGAACGAAAACGGGACCAACATCGCAGACTGCCTTGTGACAGCAGACAAACTCGCCGGCCTGATTAAACAGATCGATACCGGTATCATCAGTGGAAAAATCGCGAAGACGGTCTTCGAAGAGATGTTTCAGTCCGGCCGGGATGCCGAATCCGTCATCGAGGAGAAAGGCCTGAAACAGGTCTCTGACTCAGGTGAGTTAACTGGTATCTGCGAGAAAATCGTGGCGGATAACCCCGCCCAGACGGAGCAGTTCAAAGCCGGAAAAGAAAAGGTGATGGGCTTTTTCGTCGGTCAGGTCATGAAACAAACCAAGGGCAAAGCCAACCCCCAGATGGTCAACCAGATTTTAAGGGACCTTCTGAGCAAGTAAACGCAACTGACGTGGGTCTTGTTCAGTCTTTTTTCAGCACGGCAGGAAACCTGTTCAGGAGATAACCAGACATGCCCGCTCAAAAACCGCAGACCAAGTATCTTAAAGATTACCGCACACCTGACTACCGGGTGGACACCGTCGATCTGACCTTTGATTTGTTCGAGGATTACTGCCTGGTCGACGCCAGCCTCTCCTGTATTCAAAATGAAGCCGCAGAAAAAGGGAATCCGCCGCTGGTCCTCATGGGCCGCGACCTGGATCTGGAATTTGTTAAGCTGGACGGGACACTGCTGACCTCTGACCAATACCAGGTTGATGACGAGCATCTGACCATTCCGGGTGTGCCGGAGCAGTTCACCCTGGAGACCCGAACCCGCATCAAACCACAACACAACACATCGCTTGAGGGACTGTATAAATCAAGTGGCATGTTCTGCACCCAGTGCGAGGCCGAAGGATTCCGGAAAATCACCTACTTTCCCGATCGACCTGATGTGATGTCACGCTATTCCACCCGGATCATCGCAGACCGTGAACGATATCCCGTCCTGCTTTCAAACGGAAACGCCGTGGATAAGGGAGACCTGGACTCAGGCCGACACTGGGTTCGGTGGGAAGACCCCTTCTACAAACCAGCCTACCTCTTTGCGCTGGTTGCAGGCGACCTGCTTTTTATTGAGGACAGCTTTGTTACTGTATCCGGCCGCAATGTCACGCTGCGAATATTTGTGGAAAAGGAGAATATCGACAAGTGCGACCACGCCATGCGCTCGCTTAAGCAGTCCATGGCATGGGACGAAAAGGTCTATGGGCGCGAATACGACCTGGACATCTTCATGATCGTTGCGGTCAATGATTTCAACATGGGGGCAATGGAGAACAAGGGGCTGAATGTCTTTAATTCCAGCTACGTCCTTGCAAACCAGCAAACCGCAACAGATGGTGACTTTGAAAAGATTCAGGGGGTCATTGCCCACGAATATTTCCACAACTGGACTGGCAACCGGATCACATGCCGGGACTGGTTCCAGCTCAGCCTGAAAGAGGGGCTCACCATCTTCCGAGACCAGCAGTTTTCGTCAGACATGACCGCTAAAACCGTCAGGCGGATCCAGAACGTGAACCTGATTCGAACCGTCCAGTTCGCCGAAGACGGCGGGCCAATGGCACATCCCGTCAGGCCAGACGCCTATATCGAAATTAACAATTTCTACACGATCACCGTTTACTACAAAGGAGCTGAGCTGATCCGCATGATGTACATCCTCCTGGGAGAAAAACGATTCCACATGGGTATGGACCTTTATTTCGAAAGACATGACGGGCAGGCTGTCACAACTGAGGATTTTGTCAGGTCCATGGAAGACGCCAGCGGATTCGACCTGAAACAGTTCAGGCGCTGGTACACCCAGGCCGGGACACCCGAGGTCACTGTCAATACAGCGTACGACTCCGAGACACAAACCTTTACCCTGTCACTGCAGCAGACCTGCCCCCCCACACCGGGACAAGACCGCAAAGAGCCCTTTCATATCCCCGTAAAAATGGGGCTTCTGGACAGCAGGGGTAACGAAATACAGCTTAAACTCAAGGACCACACATCAACCGACGACAGCGTCCTGATACTGAATTTTGAGACAGGACAGCAGCAGTTCTGCTTTGAAAATGTGTCTGAAAGGCCAGTACTGTCTATATTCAGAGACTTTTCCGCTCCGGTTAAGATCAAGTACTCACCTACCAAATCGGACCTGATTTTCCTGATGCGTTATGATACAGACGAATTCAATCGCTGGGAATCCTCGCAGAAACTGATGACACGTGTCATCATGCAACAGTTGGATCAAAACATAACCCCTCTCGCCCCCGACGATCTGAAAAAAGCTGTTTCAGCAGAAGTCAGTGAACTGGCTGATGCATTTCGGCAGATCATCTCCCAGGATGATCTGGATAAAGCCATCATCGCACAAATGCTGTTGCTGCCCAGCGAAACCTTTTTGGCCGAACAGCTGGAAACTGTTAATGTCGCTGCAGTGCACCATACCCGGGAGGCAGTGAGACAGGTGCTAGCCGAAAAATTGAAGGAGACACTGCTGGAGGTATATCATAGCTGCCAGGACAGCGGTCCTTTCAGTGTGGACGCAGAAGCTGTCGGCAAACGCAGCTTGAAAAATGTTGCCCTGGGATACCTGATGTCACTGGAAGATGAATCTACCCTGGTCCTCTGCCAGGAGCAATACGGAAAAGCCGACAACATGACGGATGAGATGCAGGCGTTGACCTTTTTGGCCAACCAGAACTACCCCGGTAGGGATCAGGCATTAACCGCATTCAGTGAAAAATGGCAGGAGGACCCTTTGGTGATGAACATCTGGTTCACCATACAGGCGACTTCCAAATTGACCGATATTGCCACCATCGAACACCTTCTGTCGCATCCACGATTTGATATCAAGAACCCCAACAAAATCCGGGCACTGATCGGGGCCTTCTGTAGCGCCAACCATATCAATTTTCATGTGGAAGATGGTTCAGGATACAAATTCCTGGCTGACCAGATTGAGCGGTTGAACACCATCAACCCCCAACTCGCTGCTCGTCTGCTGACCCCATTAACCAGATGGCGACGTTACGACACCAGTCGACAGCCTCTGATCACATCACAGATCAAACGAATCCTGGAGATTCCCGATCTGTCCAGAGATGTGTATGAGATCGCTTCTAAAAGTTTGAATTAAGAATGTTTAGAGGTTGTATTCCCCCTTTGAAGGGGGTCAGGGGGATGTGACTGGATCAAGAAACATGTCCACCCACGTTAACACCCCCCGTTCCCCCCTCGAGGGGGGAATTGTTGAACGCGTGAATAAAAAATTAAAGTTTTTTCCGACATTGCCGATAAGGAAACAGTTGTATTTCGATCTACTATTGGGCTATCTGTTTAAGAAAATTCCTAAAGGTTTGTTTCCAACAGCCGATAGGGAAGATAAGCGGTACAGGTTCGGCCCGTTCTACAGGACCGTCCGATAGTGAGAGCGCTATTTATGATTTCTTAAGGAACACACTAGAATTGAAAAAGGTGATGTTATGAATCGTGTCTTATCGCGAATTCTGTCCCTGGTGCTGACGGTCAGCTTTTGTATCATCAGTGTCAACAGCTATTCGCAGCCGGCAAAAACCGGCGGTAATCTATACACCAAGTGGATAACACTGGCTCTGGTGGGGAAAAATCAGGCGGAAATTGAGTACTTTTTTCGAAACGAAAAAGAAGCGACTATCAATCAGATTAAAACACGGGTCCGAAATGCCGTAGTTGAAAACCTGAGGAGGGCCGGGATCAACAAGCTGATTGAGCAGAGCTCGGACGCCGACGACCTGAACGTGGTCATTCGAAAAATCATTATTGAAATCCGCTATGCCGGTATGGAACTGGATAAGGACCTCAGGCTCTCTATCAAGGAAGAGTTCGGTGTCCATCTGGAACGGCTGTAAGGATCTGATCAGCTTTTCGTCAGGCTATCCGCAGGCAATGAAAACAGGATGATCAAACCAGGACAGGGTACCTACGCCCTGATCATGAAAGCCGATACACCATTTGAGCTGGTAGTCGGCAAAATGGGCCTGCTCAAAGGCAGATCGGGTTATTACGTCTACTGTGGCAGTGCGTTCGGGCCAGGGGGAATCCGCGCAAGAACGACACACCACCGAAAGCTCGCCAAAAAACCGCACTGGCACATCGACTACCTGAGGCCGGTGGCGGACATCAAAGAGATCTGGTTTACATACGACCCGGTCAAGCGAGAACATGACTGGATCCGTGTACTGCTTGGCGGTAAATTCATCATCCCTTTCAAAGGCTTCGGCTCTACAGACTGCACCTGCCATTCGCACCTGGTTTATTCAACAGAAATGCCTTCCTATCACTGGTTCACACGATACGTGCACAACCGGCTCAACAACCACCGAACCATTTCCGGCATAAAAAAGGGTGTTGAAAAATGGTTGGTAATCGCATAAAAATATTTGTTCGCTGAATAATTGCTTGTTGTTTTTTCAATCAATCGAAAAGATCACGTATGATTTTAGCCCGAAAGACATTTTTTTTCCGGTTGAGTTACCCGGCTTGATTCCGATGAGCCGTTAATGGCGATTTCACTTCAGGTAATTGAAAAAGTATCCGTTTTTAAATTTCCAAGAGGTATGGTTATTACATATTGATTATAAAGTAAATACGTTTAAAAAGTTCAGAATCTATTGTTTCTGCTGTCCCAAAACCGTCATTTACCGCTCAGATATTTGACTGCGAGCGGATGTCGGTACTTGCAATGTATAGTGGTCCCTAGAAATCAGACAATAAGTTAAGATAGAATCACACCAGCACAAAGGGACCAATGAAAAGGAAATCATTTACAAACGAGTTTAAAGCTAAAGTCGCATTGGAAGCGATAAAAG
>Ga0307989_1000645_pt1 | contig 21565 bp, 23 predicted proteins | sample EllFjometagen185_FD_203164 | JGI IMG/M metagenome (GOLD analysis project Ga0307989, IMG submission 203164) | Marine microbial communities from Ellis Fjord, Antarctic Ocean - #185 | ecosystem: Environmental > Aquatic > Marine > Unclassified | place: Southern Ocean | collected 2014-10-08
TCACGAAAGCAGGTCCTCATTTCAATTCTATTGACGTTTGGACCTGTTTTTTTTATGTCCCCATATTTTTAAATCTTTATTTATTCCTAATAATAATATTGGGGAGATCGTGTTGTTTTTTCGCATTTCGGGCATTGTGTTTTTTGCAAATTTGTGGTACTATATATGTGTCGTTTGATAAGTATTATCTTAATTGATTCTATTTACCTTTCGATCCCGAAAGCAGGTTCTCATCTCAATTCTATTGACATTTGGACCTGTTTTCTTTATGTTTCCCATGCTTTTAAAGCTTTGTCTAGTAAAGGGTACTATTACAAATCTAACTGATCCCTTTTTATTAAATGCAGGTTTCGTACAACTTAAAGTACAGGAAGTCCAACTTCTCAAATCGTTTACTTATTGAGAAGGAGGGAGAAATTATCATCTACGATAAGGGTTTTCGCTTGAAAGGCAAGGGGGCTGCCGACAAGGGTGAACTAATTAACTTTTATGATATCAAAGAGTTCTATCATAAGAATGATGAGTTGTTTTTCATAACATTTAATAAGGAAAAATATTCTTTGGGGAATGCGGGAACTTTGTTTGAAGAGTTCCTTACGACAATCTATAAGTCACGGAATGATTTCTTAGTTGATGCTTTGTTTATGAAGCAAGGAAATCTCAAAGGTGAGTTTGAGGGAAGTTTTGATCGTTATAGCAAATTTAATCGTCCTATCAATAAAGGCCGATGTCGTGTTCGTATTTACGAGAGAAGCCTTGTTGTTCTTCCACAAGACCAAGATGCTTTTGGACTGAACTTTAATTTTATTAATTATCATGAGTTTGATGAGGATGAGTATAACTTGAAGGTTGTGATGGAAGACGGTGTTAATGTTTTCTTTTCACAATTTGGGAATGACTACGAATTCTTCCAAGAAAAAATCACTGACTCTCTAGGGGGCATGTATGCAAGACTTGTTAATGAAGATCTCAAATCTATTTTTTGTGAATTTGATTCTGGAACTTTGTTAAAGATGGTTCACAAAATGAGAGAAGGTAAATCTGTTTCGCTGAAGGACATCAAAAAAATCGATGCGAATCTTGCAAGTCAGGTTGAGGATTTCTTTTTTAGTGATAAAGCTTTTGAAGATAAATGCAGTATGTTCGATGAGTTTACTGATGACTACACAAAGTTCTTTGGAATCGCGAGAGATCCTGTGACAAAGGAAGGATTCATTCGATGGGTCATGTTTGCTATTCCGGAATACAATACTGTCGCTTTCTCTATATTGCCAAGATGGATGGACTCTCAGGATTCTGAAGAAGTTTCTTCTGACGTTCAGAAACCTCATGATACTTATTTCTATAGAATCATCATGGAAAAGGGTGTCCCTAGTGAAAAAGTTGAGGATAAGGTTTTGGAAATAGAACAAACTCTAGTTAATCTACATTTTGTAAAAGACCCTTGTTATAAAGATAAAAGAGAACTAAAGAACTCCCCATACAAGTATAGTATTCGCAAACTGCCTTTCCTTAGGATCCTTCGAAAATCTTATGCTGGTAGAGCTCATGCTCTTCCGCCAAAGGACTGGAAAAAACAAGCAAAAGAAATCATGGAGAAGTCAAAGCTAAATGGCTAGGAGCACCTAGACTTTTGTATTTGAAATGAATATACTCGCACAGCTAATCAATTATTAACCTAATAATACTATGGCTCATGTTTTTAATGACAGTAACTTCGATGAAGATGTACTGCATTCAGACAAATCGGTGTTAGTGGACTTTTTCGCCGAATGGTGTGGTCCATGCAAAATGATGGCTCCTGTCATCGATGAACTCGCTGGAGAAATGGAAGGAGAAGCTCTTGTCGGCAAATTGAATGTCGATGAAGCTCCTCAAACTGCTGCTAAATACGGCGTTCAATCAATCCCTACAGTAATCGTATTCAAAGATGGAAAAGAAGTGAATCGAGCTGTTGGATTCAAGAGTAAAGAAGATTTGAAGGCTTTGCTTGGATAATCATTTTTGGCCTTGTGCCTCTGCAAAAGCGAGTTGATCAACCTGGTTGTTTAGCTCGTTTTCGTGATGGGCCTTCACCCATTCCCATTTAATATTGAGCCATGCAGAGAGTTTTTCTATTTCGGCCCAAAGATCGAGGTTTTTTTTCTTTTTCCATCCTACTTTCATGGTCTGGACTATTAGGTTGGAATCTATGAAGAAGTGGATTTTGATGTTTTGGATTGTGTCTGGGTGTTGTTCTCTAATTTTTTTAAGGGCTTCTATTACAGCCATCATTTCCATTCTGTTGTTTGTTGTGTCCTTTTCTCCGCCTGAAACCTCGTGGCGAGTAGAGTCTGTATTTTCACCGTTTTCTAAAATAATAGCTGCCCATCCGCCTGGACCTGGGTTTCCTAAACAACTTCCGTCTGTATATACTTCGATTTTTTGAATTTGCATGCTATCATTTTTATATGAAAATTCAGATTATTCAAGTCGGAAAGGATAAAGACCCTGCAACTCAAGCAATGGTGAAGGAATTCACAAAGCGCCTGAATGCCTTTTGTAAGGTAGAGATGGTCACTTTGAAAAGTTCTGGCGGGAGCATTTCTGTTCCCCATGAAAAGATTGTGCGTGAAGACAGTTTGATGATTTCTAGATACATTCCTCGTGATTCTTTTGTTGTGGTCCTTGATGAGGATGGCAAGGAGTTCACTTCCAAGGGGTTTTCTGCCGAGATTGGAAAGTGGAAAGATCAGGGGCTGGCTGTGTGTTTTGTGATCGGTGGACCTTTTGGTTTGTCGGACAATATAAAGGGAAGTGCAAATTTAAAACTTTCTTTGTCCCAAATGACATTTACTCATCAAATGGTGAGGGTGTTTTTATTGGAACAAATTTATAGAGGATTTTGCATTCTGACAGGAAAGGAGTATCATACGTAGGAAAATTTTTAGGTATTTTCTTAACGTTTATTTTTATGAAAAAGTTACTCTCTTTGTTAGCTGCGCTAACTATCTTTTCTCTAGTTTTCACAGGTTGTGATTGGCAAATGCCATGGGACGATGCTGAGGATTTGGATGGGGATGAGACTGAGGATGTGGTTGATTTGGATGATGATGAGGAGGAAGGTGATGATGAAGATAGTGACGATGATGATACTGGTAAGAACATGATTTCGTTTTTGGATGAGCCGGAGGAAGTTGATGCTTCCGGGTTCTTGGGTGATGGAAAAAAGGTTGAGTTATATAAGTCGGTTCAAAACAATATGGATCTTGATGAATTAGAAGATTGGTTGAAACCAACTGTGTATAGAGTTGGGACTTTTGCTTCTGGGAAATATGAAGGTTTGGATGTTTTTGTTTTGTTGCATCAATGGGAAGGACCTGCGCCTACGTCGTTGTTTAGAGTTGTCGTAGAGGAGGATGAATGGACATTGTTATCTAGATATTCTGGAGATTGGGGAGAATGGGTCATAGAAAATCATGGCGATCTTTTTGATCATAGAGATAATATGGTTATTAGTGATTATGAATTACCTGATGTTGTTACTGATGCTGAGACTAATATGTCTTTTGAAAGCTTTGGTGCTTACAGGTCAACTACCCTTGTGTCTGGTATGTTGAAAAAAGACCTTTTTTCTGATTCTGATGTTGGCTCTCTTTATCAAACAAATGATGATCGTGGTTGTTTCTTTGCCAGACTCCCTGATGGGTTCCCTATGTACTACAACCCTCTAATTGCGCTTTATACTGGAGAGGGAAATATTAACAATGTGGGATATACTTCTGGTGAGAAGGTTAATGTTACTTGGGAAGATGGAGCAGAGGCTTCTGAGTATTACACTCACCATGGCTTGTATGGGATGCTTGGAGGACAGTGCAATATGATTGTGAATAATGAGATTAATATGGATGCGATTGCTCAGTCTGGGCAAACTGTGGATGGGGACCCTGTGTACGAATTTGAATATGAAAATGATGTTCGATACAAAGATTTCTACAACAAAAAATTCCAGTACATGGATGAGACTTCTGATGAATATATAACCTTGGATGAGTTCAAGGCTGATCACCCGCTATTCTTCTGGGTTGATCCTTATGACAATTTGTATCGTTTTGAAGCTGCAAAACATCAACCACCAGCTGAAATTGGAAAACCCGTTATCTACCTTTATCCTGAGAGACAGACTTTGACTTCTGTGAAGGTTGCCCCAACTCACGGTATAACTGTGAGTGACCCTCCTTACAATGAAGGATGGGAAGTTTTGGCAGAGACCAATGGTGATTTGACGAATCTAGCTGATGGCCTCACTTACCCTTACCTGTTTTGGGAAGGTGTAAGTTTGGACTACGAAATGCCTGAGCAAGGATTCGTTGTTGAAGCGCCAGCAGTGAAGAGTTTCTTGATAGAAAAACTGAACCACCTTGGGCTTGTTGAAAATGAAATAGATGACTTCCTTGAGTTTTGGTATCCAAAATTCACAGGAGCTCCTTATTTCTATGTAACATTCATGCCTCAAGCTGATTTTGATGCAATTGCCCCATTAACTATCTACCCTAAGCCTGATACTGTTATCAGAGTTTATATGGATTTCGTACCTTTGATGAATCGTATAGACGTAACTGAGCCTGTTTTGGAGAGAGGTGTTCGTATGGGCTATACAGCTATCGAATGGGGAGGTGCTCTACATAAATAGAATAGATGAGTAAAATAAGTATTTTTTTTGGAGTTATAGTAGCTTTTGTTGGTCTTTTGATAATGGGACCTGATGGTCTTATGATGTACTCTTCGTTGTACGATGTTGATGTGACTGAGGAAGGTTTGTTGGAGGAGGTTGAGGAGGTTGAAGATGGTCGCGACGAGGACAGTGATGACGATGACGACGTGTTTTTGAATTCGTATATTATGGATCCAAGTTTTTTTGAGGATGCGTATGGGGACTTGCCTGAGATTGAGGAGTTTGAGGAGGATGTTGTTGCGGGGATACTCCCCCACCATTTAGTTTTTCCCAAAATTCATGCTGAGTATTTTGAGAGATTAGCGGAGACCAGGGATGTGGATACTTTTTATGTTGTTGGGCCAAATCATTTTTCGCGGGGGAAATACGTTGTGACCGTTTCTGATACTGGATATGCGACGCCCTATGGGAATCTGGAGGTAGATGAGGATGGGTTCGAGGATTTGGAGGAGTTGGGATACATTGGGGCTGATATTGCAGCTTTTGATAATGAACATTCTATTTCGAGTTTTGCGCCTTTTATTAAGAAAAGTTTTCCGGATGCGAAAATTGTCCCTGTTACTTTGAAGTATCAAAAGAATTTGGCGAATTTCGAAGAATTGGCAGAGGACTTGAGTGATGTGATGGATGGAGACGATTTCTTGCTGGCTAGTATCGATTTTTCACACATGATGTGGAACAACGTCGCTGAGTTCCATGATGAGCTTTCTAGGGTCGTTATAGAGTCTTTTGATTATCAGGCTGTCAATCGTGTTGAGATTGATTCTAGGCCTACTCTATATACTGTGATGAAGTTTGCGGAGATAGAGGATGCGATGCATGCGAATATTGTTAATCATACAAACAGTGCGGACATGTATGCTCGTGGGGATGAGATTGCTGATACTACTAGTCATTTTTATGTGACTTTTGAAGAAGGTGAGAAGGTTTATGAAGATGGCGAACGGCCTGTGACGATCATGGCTTTTGGGGATATGATGTTGGGACGATTTGTTAGAACTTTGATGGATAAAGAGGGCCGTGAATATCCTTTTGAGAGAATTCGTGGAGGTGAGGATCGGTTCTTTGAAGGAGCTGATTTGTTCTTTGCAAATTTGGAAGGTCCTATTTACAAGGATGGTTATAAGTCTTCGACATCTCTTGTTTTTGGTTTTCCTGAGTATGTGACACCGGTGTTGAAGAAGATGAACTTTGGGATTTTGTCTTTGGCTAATAATCATATTTTGAATCAAGGGGTTGATGGTTTCACAAATACTGTTCATGAACTTTTGAGCGTGGGAATTTCCCCTTGTGGGAATCCACTGGAGGAAAGGGCTAAGGACAGAGTTGTGAAGAAATATGGGGGAAACAAGGTTGGATTCTTATGTTTTGAGGATGTTGATCATAGTATGAATTTTGATGATGTTTTGACGGCTATTGAGTCTGCGAACAAGGGCGTTGATCATTTGGTGGTTTCTGTTCATTGGGGGTATGAATATGGACATAAGCCTTCTGATAAGGTTCAGGTTCAAAGAGCGCGGCAGATGGTGGATAAAGGTGCTGATTTGATTCTTGGGCACCATCCTCATGTTGTTCAGACTTTTGAGATTTATGAAGGAGTGCCGATTTTTTACTCTCTTGGGAATTTTATTTTTGATCAGTATTGGTCTTATGATACTGAGGAGATGTTGGCGGTGGGTGTGGTTTTGGGAGGGGAAAGTGAAGATTCTGATGCTGGAGAGAAGGTTGGTGGAAAGTTTTATTTGTTCCCTATGTTGAGTGAACGAAGTCAGCCATATTTAATGGATCCATCTGAACGTGAGACTTTTTATGAAAGGTTTTTGTCTTGGGGTGATTATGATGAGGAGATGGAGAAGATGATTAGGAGTGGGGTTGTTGAGTTTTAAGGTGTTTACAAGGAGTGCGGGGTAGAAAAAAAGGCTTTTTCGTGGTATAATGTATTAATGTTATAGTGAATTCAGATAGATTAATAAAAACACAAAAATATGGTTAAAGTTACATTTGTAGGAGCAGCCGGAGAAGTTACAGGTTCAAAACATTTGATCGAGTTCAAGGATAAGAAAATCTTGCTTGATTGTGGATTGTTCCAAGGTAAACGAAGTGAAGCTGCAAAGAAAAATGCCGAATATCCTTTTGATCCAGCTGAGCTTGATGCAGTAATTTTGTCACATGCTCATATTGATCATAGTGGGAATCTTCCTATGTTAGCAAAGAAGGGCTTTGATGCTCCTATTTATGCTACGCATGCAACTCGTGATTTGTGTAACTATATGTTGCGCGATAGTGCATACATACAAGAGAGAGAGGCTGAATGGCTTCGTAAAAAGAAAAAGAAAGTAGTTGATCATCTCTATACTTTGGAGGATGCCGAGAAAGCATTAACTATGTTTCATGGAGTAAATTATGAACAAACTTTCAAGGTAGCTGATGGGATTGTGGCATGTTTTTATGATGCTGGACATATCCTGGGATCTGCTGTTGTTCATTTAATATTCCATGATGAAGAGACAAATAAAACTTACACACTTGGATTCACAGGTGATTTGGGTAGATATGGTCTGCCTCTGTTGCGTGATCCTCAACTTTTGCCTAAGTGCGACACATTAATTACTGAAACAACTTATGGAGATAGATTCCATGGGGCCTTGATTGATATTGAACAAAAACTGGAGGATATCGTTAATGGTGTTTGCAAAAAGGGTGGAAAACTTATTATTCCTGCCTTTTCTTTGGAACGAACTCAAGAAATCGTATATTACTTAAATATTCTTCATAAGGACGGGAAGATCCCTGAGATTCCGATTTATGTAGATAGTCCCCTTTCTGGTAATGTGACTGAGGTTTTCCGTGGTCATCCAGAATGTTTCGACAAAGAAACTTACGATGAGTTTTTGAACCAGGGCGACGACCCTTTTGGATTTGGTGCCCTCAAATATATTCGTGACGTGGACGATTCTAAAGCTCTGAATGAAAAACCTGGGCCAATGATTATCATCTCTGCTTCAGGGATGTGTGAGCATGGACGGATTGTGCATCACTTGAAAAACAACATATCAAACCATAAAAATTCTGTGCTTTTCATTGGATATCAAGGTCAGCATACTTTGGGCCGAAAGATTCGAGATGGAGAAAGTTCTGTTTCGATCTTTGGAGATCCTTATCGTGTAAAGGCTGAAATTTTCAATATCGACGCTTTCTCAGCGCATGCTGATCGAAGTGATTTACTTGATTACATTCACAAAGTTAAAGGGATCCAAAAGATCTTCTTGGTGCATGGTGAAGAAGAATCACAAACTAAATTCAAGAGTGCTCTTGAGGAAAGCGGACACAAGAATATCGTCATTCCAAAACCTTTGGAATCTTTTATTCTAGGTGATGAATAGTGGGCGCTGGATTCTGTGAAGAGTTCGCCTCTAGTAGTCCAACATTTCTGTTATTTCTTCGACCCATCTAGAGTTTTTGCCGTCTTCAATCCATATCCAATTGTCTGGAGTGTTTTCTTTCTTTTCTTCAAAGGCAGCTTTGTACCAACCGCGAGCGGTGTCTTCTTTTGAGACTGTATTTTGAGCTCCACATGCAGTCAAAAATATTATTGGGAGAAGGGTTGTGATTAATATCTTTTTTGAAATTTTCATACTGTGGGTTTTATTGTGCTTTGAGGTGTTCGTACCTTAGCATTTTCCGACCCTTTTTGCTATAGTGTCCGGGCTATGAAATCAAATCCTAAAAAAGTAGTAGTAGGTATGTCCGGAGGTGTTGATTCCTCTGTCGCCGCCCTTATTCTAAAAAATAAAGGGTATGAAGTTATTGGTGTTACGATGAAACTTTCGAAGCAAAGTACGTGCTGTGACGTAGAGGATATTTCACATGCAAAAGAAGCGTGCAGGGTCATCGGGATAAAGCATTACACAATGAATTTGGTTGATGAATTTGAGAAAGAAGTGATTGGGTATTTTGTGAATGAACTTGAGTCTGGACGAACCCCAAATCCGTGCGTGCACTGCAATAGGTTTTTGAAGTTTGATCAGCTTTTCAAGTTCGCCAAAGAACATAAAGCTGACTTTGTAGCGACTGGTCATTACGCAAGAATTCGAAAAGGAAAAAGTGATGGAGTTAGTGGTGATTTTGAATTGGTAAAAGGATTGGATGAGACTAAGGATCAGACTTATTACTTATCAATATTGCCGCAGAAATGGCTCGGCAAGATATTGTTTCCGTTGGGTGGAATGAAGAAGGTCGACGTGAAGAAACTTGCGGATAGCGATGGACTGTCATTCTTGGCTCGAAAAAAGGAGAGTCAGGATCTTTGTTTTGTGAGCGATAAATATCGTAAGTATTTCATCTCACAAAAGATTCCTCATAAGCCTGGAAATATTGTTGATGAGAAAGGGAATGTTCTGGGAGCTCATCTAGGGGTTCACTTCTACACAATCGGTCAACGAAAAGGTATTGAGGTTCCTAATGGCCCTTACTTTGTTGTTGGAATTAATCCTAGCAAAAACGAGGTGTGTGTTTCGAAAAACTCTAAGTCTGATGGAATGTTTGGAGACGTGGTTCATTTGAGAAAAGTGAATTTTGTTTCTGGCGTGAAACCGCAGAGTGACATTGAAGTGATGGCGAAAATTCGTTATCAGCAGGAATTGGGGCGAGCTGTTTTGAGTTTTTCTGGGAGTCAGTATTCTTTGAAATTCAAGACTCCTCAGAGAGCAATAACGAAGGGACAGGTTGCAGTTTTTTATAAAGGGCAAGCGTGTCTGGGAGGAGGATTTATTAAATAAATAATTATGGATTTGGTTAAGGAAATTCAGAAGTTGAAAAGTGAGCGCGATGCAGTGATCCTTGCTCATAATTACCAAGTACCTGATATCCAGGATGTGGCTGATTTTGTTGGAGATTCATTGGAGTTGAGTCGGAAGGCAGCGAGTGCTCCTGAGTCTGTGATTGTTTTTTGTGGAGTTCACTTTATGGCTGAGACGGCCAAGATATTGGCGCCGTCCAAGACTGTGCTGCTGCCTGATTTGAAAGCTGGCTGTGGTTTGGCTGATATGATAAATGCTGAGCAGTTGCGGGAATTCAAAGCTGAACATCCAGGAGCGAAGACTGTTTGCTACATCAATTCTACTGCTGAGGTAAAGGCTGAATCTGATGCTTGTTGTACTTCTTCGAATGCTTTGAAAGTTGTCGAGGCAATGGAAGCTGATAAAGTTTTGATGGTTCCTGATAAGTATTTGGCTGCACATGTGCAATCCCAGTTGAAGGCTAAGGGTTCTAGTGTAGAGATTGTTGCATGGAATGGTTATTGCCCTATTCATATGCGAATAATCCCTGAGTACATTGAGCGATTGAAAGTAAAACATCCTAAAGCGAAAATCATTACTCATCCTGAGTGTGCGTGTAGTGTGACCGAGTTGTCAGACTCTATAGAATCTACCTCTGGAATGTCCAAATTTGTAGAAGAATCTTCTGCAGATACTTTCATCATTGGTACCGAGATTGGACTTCTTCATAGACTCCAAAAAGAACATCCTGACAAAGAATTTATAGCTGCTACTGGGCTGGCTGAGTGTGGTTATATGAAAGAGATTGATTTGATGGATTTGTATGAGTCATTGAAAAATATGCAGCATGAAATAGAGGTAGACCCTGAAGTTGCTGCGAAAGCAAAGAAAGCTATCGATGCGATGCTTACTGCAGGTTAAAATTCGGGCCTATGTAACTCATTAAGTCTTCTAAGTTGGTGTGGTTTTCTTGACCGTTCCTACAAAGACCTATGGCATATTCATAAACAGCCCCAACTGTAATATTAATATCCTGTGCCCCTATTAATTCCCTTATTTTTTGCAGTACGTGTTGCCTGATATACCCATCCGACCTGCTTGGTTTTGATAGGCTTGAGAGATATCTATTTCTTCCTCTAGATGTTTGTTTTAGTAGTTGACCTCCAGTGCTGTATTCCCCTATTAATTCTAGGATACCTAGGCTGTGTTGTTCTGCTTTTTTTAAAGCTGACTGTAATGAAGTCATTGCCTCCGACAATTCGTCTTCTGAAACAAGCTGCTGTATTGATTCTCCTGATATTGCTAGTTCTGCAATTTTTTGACAGGCATCATGAACTGAAGTTCCTATCATGCCCACGTACTCTCTCCAGGGGGCTCCATTTAGTAAAATTGGTTGTTCTCCCAAAACAATCAGCAATCTGTTGGCGGTTCTGTGGATTTCTTCGTTTATTTTTGAACGCTTCCCCATACGACACATTTCTATTCTGACGTCTTTTTGGTCTAATAAGTCGCATATGCCCAAAGCCTCTTCCCCTAATCTCATTGTGATATCGTCTGTTGTTTGTTGAGGGGTTTCTTTGGATGGCAAATCTGCTATTTCTTGTACAGCAGCTCCCTGTGCTCCTGGCACGTCCATTATTTGTAATCCGTCTGTATTTGAATCTTCTGGGGTTGTCATGTTTTTTATAAAAAAATCTCTCCGTTGGTGTGGAGAGGTAAATTGTTTAATTTCTGAATGAATTCATTTACTTTCCACTAATTTAGGGCTTTGCTGACCCAAATGCGTCCTAGAAACAGGATGTGGAGAGAAGTGTTTTTCATAATGTTTACTTTCGTTTAACAAATTAACAGGTCAAAAAAGACATTGCAAGGTAAAACTCTGTTTTGGCGAGTTTCTAGTGGTGTGACTCTGTAGCTATTTTGAAGAAGACTAGTGTCAAGAAAGCAAACACAAGCGCCTGGATGAACCCTACAAAGATTTCCAGTCCATAAAATGGCATTGGGGCTATGTATGGCACTAAGAAGCTTATAACGAGCAATAACACCTCTCCTGCGAAGATATTTCCGTATAGACGGAAGGTGAATGAAATCATCTTTGCGAACTCTGATATTAACTCTAGAATCCCTACGAAACATCCGATTGGATCTTTGAATGGATTTACAAAGAATTTTCCTCCATACCCTTTCAATCCCAACATAGAGAATCCGAAAACCTGACTGGCTACTACTGAGATTGCTGCTAGGGCAAATGTCATGTTTATATCAGCATATGTAGATCTGAAGATTGGAACCAAAACTTCGTGTCCGTTGTGAACTTCCCAGAGACCAATACTACCGAACCCTGGCAAAAGCCCCATCCAGTTAGACAGGATTATGTATAAAAAGATTGTTGTAACTATTGGGAAAAATTTCCGTGTTCTTTCTTTGTCTCCAACTACTTGATCAAAAAAGTCAAACATCCCTCCCATCACTGCTTCTACAAGATTCTGAAATCCTCCTGGAACCATTGCGTATTTCTTTCTTCGAACAACTAACGCAACTATTACAAATATAATTAGTGTCATCAATGATGTAATAAGTGTGTTTCTTACGTCAAAACTTCCGATGTGGAATATTGTTTCTGAGCCAAGTGTAGGTGGGATAAAATCTGCCATTATTGTTTAGGTTTACCTGTTGCTATTATGTCTTTTGTTTTAACGTAGACCGTTCCCAGTCCAGAGGTCATTGCTAGGAAGAATCCTATGAATACAAATATTGGGTAACTGTCGAGATATTCATCTAGGAGCACACCTCCGACTCCAAAGAGTACTATTGGGATTACTATCATCCATCCGATGTTTAGTGCTAAACCCCAGGGGGAGAATTGCGGATCCTTATTTTTAATTTGTTGGTTCATTAGTTCGAATCGATTGTTGATCTACCTCTAGCTTTTCTCTTTCTTGCTATTCTTATTCGTGACATTGATCTCTCTAGTTGCGCGACTGCTTCAGCATAGCCTTCTTCGTCTTTTCGTTCTTGAGACATTAGTTCTTTTGCTTTCTTTCTAGCCTCTTCTGCACGTTTTTCGTCAATCTGGTCTGCGCTTTCTGCTGCGTCTGTAAGTATTGTTATTGTCTTACCGTCTACTTCTGCTACTCCTCTTGTGATTGAGTAATATCTTTCCTTTCCGCCTGCTCTTATTGTAAGTTCCCCAGGTTTTACTGCGGCTATAATAGGCAGATGGTCAGGGAGTATAGTTACCTCGCCGTCTATTGTTTTGAAGGTTACTCCACTTACTTCCTCCTGAAGGAGAACTTTCTCTGGTGTTACTATTTTTAGTTCGATTTGTTTCGACATTTCTTATGTTTTGGTTAAGCTTTTGCTGTTTCCTTTTCTTCAGCCTCTTCTTTCTCCTCTTTCTTTTCTTCTTTTGCTTTTGTCTTTTTAACATCATCTATTGATCCAATCATGTAGAATTCATTTTCATCTACATCATCCCAATCACCATCTAGGATTTGTTTGAATCCTTTTACTGTGTCTTTTAGAGAGACATATTGACCAGATCGTCCTGTAAAGATTTCAGCTACGAAGAATGGTTGTGAAAGGAATTTTTGAATCTTTCGTGCACGTCTTACTGCTAATTTGTCTTCTTCTGAAAGTTCTTCCATACCTAGGATCGCGATAATATCTTGAAGATCCTTATATCTTTGAAGCATTTGTTGTACTCCTTGAGCAACGTTGTAGTGTTCTTCTCCAACGATGTTTGGATCTAGGATTGTAGAACTTGAATCAAGTGGATCTACAGCTGGGTAGATCGCTAGCTCTGACAAAGCACGTGAAAGTACTACTGTTGAGTCCAAGTGTCCGAATGTTGTAGCTGGCGCTGGATCAGTCAAGTCATCGGCAGGTACGTATACCGCTTGGATAGATGTAATTGACCCTTGCTTTGTTGATGCGATTCTTTCTTGGAGCGCACCCATTTCTGTAGCCAATGTTGGTTGGTAACCTACTGCTGAAGGGATTCTTCCTAGAAGCGCTGATACCTCTGAACCTGCTTGTGTGAATCGGAAGATGTTATCAATGAAGAGAAGTACGTCTTTTCCTTCTTCTTCACGGAAGTATTCCGCCATTGTTACACCTGTAAGTCCTACTCTTTGTCTTACTCCTGGTGGCTCGTTCATTTGTCCGAATACTAGTGTTGTTTTTTCTAATACTCCTGATTCTTTCATTTCGTAGTAAAGGTCGTTTCCTTCACGTGATCTTTCTCCTACTCCGGCGAATACTGAAAACCCACCGTGCTCTTGTGCGATATTTCTGATCAACTCTTGGATAACTACTGTTTTACCTACACCCGCTCCTCCGAACAGACCTACTTTACCACCCTTAACGATTGGGCAGATCAAGTCTATCACTTTGATACCTGTTTCTAGAATCTCTGTTTCTGTTGATTGGTCTTCGAATTTTGGCGCTGGTCTGTGAATTGGGTATGTCTTTTTTGATTTAACTGGTGCTGCATCGTCTAGTGGTTCACCAAGTACATTCATCATTCGTCCTAGAGTCTCTGGTCCTACTGGTACAGAGATAGGAGCTTCTGTGTTTTTTACGTCTTGGTTTCTCTTTAGTCCGTCTGTTGTTCCCATCGCTACTGCACGGACGGTATTTCCTCCAAGATGTTGTTGAGTTTCAAGAACCAGAGTTTCATCTCCGATTTTAACTTCGAGCGCGTCGTAGATCTTTGGGAGCTCTTCGCCCTCAAAGGAACAGTCGACTACGGCTCCGATAATTTGTGCTACTTTTCCAGCCATAATATTTTGATTAATTTTTTATTAAGTAATAACAGCCATACTTGAAGAGATCTCAGCAATTTCCGCTGTGATCGATGCTTGTCTGGCCTGATTATAAGTAAGTACTAGGTCGTCCAAAATGTCATTCGCCGCTTGTGTCGCGCTTTGCATCGCTACCATACGAGCTGAATGCTCTGATGCTGCTGTTTCAAGAACAGCTTGGTAAAGTTGCATTTCTGTTAACTGTGGAACGATATTATCTAAAATGTATTCCTGTGATGGTTCTAGTTTGTACTCGAGATCTTTGTCTGCGGGCTTTGCAACGTCTGTGAATTTTGATCCAAGTTCCTCCAACATTTCTTCAAAAGTTTCTAGAGAGAATGGAAGAAGAGTTTTTGCTACTGGTTTTTGAACTAAAGTTGAGACAAAGTCTGGATATATCACTACTACTTTGTCGTACTTCCCTTTCTCATATCCTTTTATTGCTTCCTTGCTGATCGGAGAGACATCTTTGAATTGTGGATTGCTTGAGAAGGCTTCGAATACCATTTCTACTTCTTTACCAATTCTGTGCAAGAATTCTGCACCTTTTCTACCTGATGCCACAAATGATAGTTTTGCTTTTGGATGTTTTTCTGCCAATGACTTCTCTACTTCAGTGAATTTTTTCATTACGTTTGTATTGAGTCCTCCACAAAGACCTTTGTCTGTTGTGAAGAGAACTATTAGTACATTCTTAACTTCTCTTTCCATGAAGTAAACATGCATTGACTGAGCTTTCTTTGAAAGTTTTGCGAGAATTTGAAAAGCTAGATATCCAAATGATCTTAGATTAACGGCATTATCAACCGACTTCTTCATTTTTGAAGTAGCAACGAGTTCCATCGCCTTTGTGATTTGGCGTGTAGAATTGATCGATTTGATCTTTCTCTTTATGTCTTTTTCTGATCCTGCCATTGTTTAGTCTTCTTTAGTGAATTTTACTTCTTTGTTGAATTCCTCCAACGCTTTCTTTAGTTTCTTTTCTAGATCTTCTGGAAGAGCTTTGTTTTCTTTAATCTCTTTCAATATATCTTTGTGTTTTGCGTCGAAGTAAGTGTAGAGTTTTTCTTCGTAATCTTTCACTCTTTCAACTGGTACATCTTTTAGATATTCGTTAATACCTGCGTATAGAATAACTACTTGTTTCTCTACAGTAACGGGTGAGTATTGAGCTTGCTTTAGGATTTCGTTCAATCTAGCACCTTTGTCGAGTGTTCTCTTTGTAGCTTCGTCCAAGTCTGAACCGAACTGCGCAAATACTGCGAGTTCTCTATATTGAGCGAGCTCAAGTTTCAACTTACCTGCTACCTTTTTCATAGCCTTTGTCTGTGCGGCAGAACCTACACGAGATACTGAGATACCTACGTTCAACGCTGGACGGATACCTTTGTAGAAAAGGTCTGATTCCAAGAATATTTGTCCGTCTGTAATTGAGATTACGTTTGTTGGGATATATGCAGATACGTCTCCTGCTTGAGTTTCGATAATAGGAAGCGCTGTTAGTGATCCTCCTCCGTACTTGTCATCAAGTCGGCATGCTCTTTCTAGTAATCGTGAGTGGAGATAGAATACGTCACCTGGATATGCTTCACGTCCTGGGGGTCTTCGTAGAAGTAGTGAAACTTCACGGTAAGCCCAAGCATGTTTTGAAAGATCATCGAAAACTACAAGTACGTCTTTTCCTTGATCCAGGAAGTATTCACCCATTGCAGTTCCTGAAAAAGGAGCGATGTATGAAAGTGAAGCTGGGTCTGCAGATGAAGTCTTTACTATAATTGTATATTCCATAGCTCCGTGTTTCTCGAGCTCAGCTACGATACGAGCTACTTTTGATTCTTTTTGTCCGATTGCAACGTAGATACAAATCATGTCCTCACCTTTTTGGTTGATGATTGTGTCGATTGCGATTGCTGTTTTACCTGTTTGTCTGTCTCCAATAATAAGCTCACGTTGTCCTCTTCCGATTGGGATCATGGCATCGATTGCTTTAACTCCTGTTTGGACAGGTGTGTCTACTGATTTTCTTAGCATTACACGTGGAGCAATTTTTTCTACTGGGTAGAATTCTTTTGATTTGATTGGACCTTTTCCATCTTTTGGAACTCCAAGTGGATCTACAACACGTCCGATCATAGCTTCTCCTACTGGTACTGAAAGGATTTTTCCTGTTGTCTTCACTTCGTCTCCTTCTTTAATCCCTTTTTCATCACCCAAAACTACTGCACCTACACCGTCTTCCTCTAGATTTAGAGCTACACCCATTTCCCCGTTTTCGAATTCAATCATTTCTTGAGATGCGCAGTCTCCCAGTCCTGAGATTCTAGCTACACCATCTCCTAACTCTACAACATGCCCAACTTTTTCTACTTTTGCTGTTGATGAGAAGTTCTCGATTTGAGATTTAAGAGAGTCTAATATTTGATCTTTAGTTTCCATATTTTGAAATGTTATTATTAGTTATTTGAAAGGTTAGATTTGAGCTGTTCTAGGCCACGAAGAATTGTGCCGTCGATTACATAGTCTTCGAATTCTAGTTTCATACCTCCTAGCACTTCTTTATCTACGTTTACTTTTAGGATGATATCTCTGTCCAATGATTCACCTAGCTCTTTTACCAATCTTAGCTTGTCTTGATCTTCTGGTTTGTACGGTAGAGTCAATTTCACCTCTAGTTGGCCTGTTTCTTTATACCAAGCCGCTTTGAAGATTTCAGGGAAACTCTTTAGAATTTTGGTTTGTTTTCTTTTAGCCAAAATCTTTAGGAGATTCCCTATTCTCTCTTCAACAACCTTTTTGTCTTTTTCACCTTTCAGCGATGAGACTAAGGCATCTGCATATTTTTTTGCTGATACTTTCATAATGTTTTGTAGTAGGGTCCAAAGCAGAACTGCGTTCTGTTTGGACTAGTACTTAATTGACGTTAGCTCCTTTGAAATAGCACCTTCAAGTCTTTTCTGATCGTCTTTCTTGAACTCTTTTCCAATGATTTTTTCACTAGATCTTACGATAAGGTCAGCCATTTCAGCTTTTACCTCATTTAAGATCTGTGATTTCTCTTCTTGAAGTTGACTTCTGTATCTTTCAGCTAGACTTGAGATTTCTTTCTTTGCGTTAGCTAGTGTTTCAGCCTTTTCGATTTCTGCTTGTTTCTTTGCTTCTTCTATTACTTTCATAGCTTTTTCTGAAGCTTCTGAAAGAACCTTAGATTTTTCTTCTTCTAATTTCTCTAATCTTTCTTCTATTTTCTGAGTGTCCTCTACGTTCTTTTCGATCATCCTCTTTCTCTTGTCCAGAAGGTTCAAGATTGGCTTGTAAACAAGCTTTGTAAGGATGAATAAAAGTACGAAGAAGTTAACAACCTGAGCTAACAGGAGTTTTAGGTCAATACCTAATTTATCTATTAATTCCATGTTTGGGATTTAGTTGTGTCAGCTATTGCTGACTTTAGTGTTCGTTATTAAACGAATTTGATGATCAAAGCTACTACTAGAGAGTAAATCGCGATAGCTTCCGCAAAGGCGATAGCCAAGATCATTGCTGTCTGGATTGATCCAGCTGCTTCTGGGTTTCTTCCCATTGCTTCCATTGCTTTTGACGCAAGCATACCAATTGCCAATGCTGGCATTGCTGATCCAACTGCGATAGTTAGTGCTACGAATAGATTCTTATCCATTTTTTATTTGGTTAAAAGGATATAAATTGTTGTTTGAACTTTATGTAAGCCCTTGAACTTTCGTCTTGAAAAGTTCGGCAAACATCATAAAGTTTTATAAATAAAAATCAATAGCTGTAGGGCGTATTTCTTAATAACTGGTAATCTTTGTCAAGTTAATCATGATTGGAGGCTTTTCAGTGCCTTCGAGAAATCCTTTGGAATTGGGGCTTCTATTTCCAGCAGTTCCCCTGTAATGAAGTGTTTTACGATGAGTTTGTGTGAATGTAGGAAGTAGTTTCGGAAGGTGACTAGGTTCTGGAAGTATTTGAAGTCATCTCTATTCATATATTCCCTATCCATTAGGAGGGAGTGATGGATTTTTGTGAGATGACGACGAATCTGATGAAATCGCCCAGAGGAGATAGTCGCTTCTATTAGGGCTGCTTTGCCTCCTCGGAACATATACGTCTCTTTTACATTGTACTTTGTTCTTGCTGGGAGGAGCTTCCTTTTGTCCTGCCTAGATGGCAGTGGGAAGGTGATTGTGTTTGAATTTCGAGAGGGGATACTCTTTATTAGGGCGAGATATTTCTTTTCTGATTCTGAGAATTTCTTGTTTTCGATTGCCTCTTTGAAGCATGCTGCAGTTTTTGCAAATAGCACTATCCCTGAAGTTCCCCTATCTAATCGGTTCAGAGGTCTTAGGCGGATGTTCTGCTTGGAATATATCCTTTTGGCTGCGTCTAATAGGTTCTTTTGTCCTGGCTTGTTGCCCACTGTCAGCATTCCTCGTTGTTTTGAAAGAGCGAGGATATGTTCGTCCTCGTATATTGGTTTCAAATGTTTGTTGTTTTTTGCTGGCATTGTGTTGAGTTTTGGTTATTGAGTCGCGATTATGTAACCCATTCTTTTGTCGTAGTGCGACGGTGTTCTTTTAGTCTTAAATCCGGCACTTTGCAAGGCTTTTTCCAGATTTGTGACTGGGTTTTCGTATTCATGATATTCGAGATGAATTTTGCTTATGTGTCTGAGTGTTGCCGGCGGTGTTGCTGCAAATATTTCGAACTCGGCTCCTTCACAATCCATCTTGAGAAGATCGATGTTTCCGTGCTTGTGAATGATCCTCTCTAGGGTTGTTGTTTGCGTTGTTACTTCTTTTGTTTGGCTGGGAAGGTCTTTTGTGAGGGAGTGGTTGTGGCTGTCTTTGTTTAGGTAAAAAGTTCTTTGTTCTTCTTTCCCGGCTACTGCTAGGTTTTTTGGGGTGATGTTCTTGATATTGTTGAGCTTGAGATTTTCTTTGAAGGCTTTGAAGTTTAATTGCTCTGGCTCATAGGCTGAGATCTGCGCTATTGGATTGATCGTGGCTGCATATATAGAAAATGCTCCTATATGTGCGCCAATATCTACGATGCTCGCTGCTTTGCTGATTGCTTCGTCCAGTATGCGATAGTCTCGATTCACGAATATCTCATCAAAAACAGACTCGTCCGCGTCGGAACGAATGTCAAAAACCAACTTCTTATTAAATATGTTTATTTCTTTTCTCACTGTGTGAATGTATTTACATCTTTATATTAACAACCTCTTCCATCATACCCAAAGTCCGTCTTCTGACATGGCATTTTTTGTCCTCGAGTATGGAGTAAATCATCTCGCCTTTGCTAGCTGCGTCAACGTATTGGAGAGAAAATATTATTCCGCACATTGGGGAAATCACGTCTACTGTTTTGTTTTTTGTAGGAACATAAATTTCGCCAAGTTTGTCTCCTTTGTGAACTCGTTGACCGAGGCGTTTTTCCATTTCGAGAATGCCCGTGTGTGTTGCTGGTATTCCGAATCGGTCTTTGAGGTAATATTGCTTGCTTGGGAACTTTGCTTCGCCTTTTAGAAAGTCGTAATGCTTGAAGATGTTAACGAGGCCTTTCAGACCGTCGTTGAGGAATTTATCTGCAAGTTTGAGAGCTCCGCCTATTTCTATTGTTAGGACAGGGATTTTTTTAAGTTCCCCTAGTTCAACTGCGAGCATGCCTTTCTTCCCTTTTCTTTCTATAACAATTTTTGAACCAAAAGCCATTGCCATTTCACGGGTACAAGTGGTGCAACCTTTGTCTTGTTGTGGGTGGATTCTGGTGTGTGGGATCAAGATATTCCGTTTACCAGAGTCATGACAATCGATGACCATGTCTGCTTTTGTGTAGAATTCTTTCCAAAGCGCGTTAGCTATTTTGGTTGAAGGTGTTTTGGTTTTTTGGTTATAGCTGCGGTTCATATCCTTGTGGTCCGCAGGATTGGTTCTTGTTTGTTTTTTGAACCCTTCTGGATTTAGAATTGGAAAAATTATCAATTTACCTTTGAGTTTTTTTTCAATTTTTTCTTTTTCGCAGTAGTCTAGAAGTTTTTTTACCAAAGCTATCCCATTGATTTCGTCACCATGAACTCCTCCGGTGATTATGCATGTCTTGTGGGCTGTCTTTGATTTCTTGTCACGTTGGCCTTCCAATACAATATATGGAATTTTGACTTTTTCGGTTCTGGAGACTGTGACTTGTAAAAAACGCATAATCTGAGGGTGAGGTTTACCTAAGATTATAGAGAAGTTTTCTCCAATTACAAAGTTTAATTATTACGCGGCCTGAAGGTCTGGTTTTTCGATCATCCCTACTCTGCTTTGAATCTCTGCCGCTATTTGAAGGGCCATACGATCATCTTTTGCAATAATCTGCACTGCTAGAGGTAGTCCGTCTTCTGACATTCCTATAGGGACTGATACTGATGCGGCCCCTGTGAGATTGGCTAGGATCGTATTTTCTGTCGTTGCAGCTAGATATGGTAGCTTTCCAATTGGGGTTAACATGGCTCTGTGAGAGAATGCTTTAACCGTAGTTGTTGGCAGAATTATAGCGTCATATTTCTCAAATATATCTGCCAGTTTTTCTCTTACAGCAGTTCTTGCTGAAACAAAAGATTTTTCTTCTTTTTTTGATACCTCCAGTCCTTTCATCAAATATTGGTATGCTTTTCCTGCATGTTCTGGTGACACCCTGGCTGCGCGTCTTTTCCTCCAGTATTGAAATTTAGTTACCGGTATTGTTACAAAACTTGGTGGAAGTGGAAATTTTGCTGATTTCAAACTTTTTGCAATTTGCATACCAAATGTAAAACCGAAAATTGATAATAAGTCCATCCGTTTCAATTCTTCTCTAACGCCGCCTTCTGATTGTGAATCTATGTCAAATGTGTCGTCACTTTTCAGAAGCTCGACTGCCTTATTTATTGCAGCTTCTATTTCAGGGCCAGGCACATAATCTCCTGAAGTTCTTATATGCAAAATCTTTTTTGCTGTTTCTTGTTGTTCCATCTGGATTTCCAATGCATCCAAAATCATCAATGAGTCTTCGGGTGTCTTGGTAAGAAGTCCTGGCGTTCCTAGATCAAAAGTATCTTCGAATCCTGGCATTGGAGGGATGTGCCCTTTTCTAGGAAGTACCTCTTCACCTGGTTTATTACTTGGTGTATACCCTGTAACTCCGCAAAATGCTGCTGGAATTCTGACTGAGCCTCCCAGATCACTTCCTACTGCGAACACAGCAAGGTCTGCGGCAACCGCCGCTGC
>Ga0307989_1000646_pt1 | contig 21555 bp, 16 predicted proteins | sample EllFjometagen185_FD_203164 | JGI IMG/M metagenome (GOLD analysis project Ga0307989, IMG submission 203164) | Marine microbial communities from Ellis Fjord, Antarctic Ocean - #185 | ecosystem: Environmental > Aquatic > Marine > Unclassified | place: Southern Ocean | collected 2014-10-08
TGGGGGGGGGGGATGGTTTGGCGGTTAGAGAGGTCTTAAAGTATAAGGATGTTAAATCTGTTACCTTGGTAGATATTGATCCTGAAATGACCGATCTGGCCAGAAATTATCCCAGAATGAGAGAATTAAATCAGGATAGTCTGAACACCGGTACAGTTAAAATAGTGAAACCGGAAGGTGTTACTAAAGGTGAAAAAGTAAAGTTAGATCAAATTGGACAAGGCTTTTTTCGTCGTCAGTATCATTCCGATGAAGTAGAACTCAACATTATCAATTTAGATGCTTTTCAATTTGTACAGTCTATCCAGGGAATTTTCGATATTATTATCATTGACTTTCCAGATCCTAACAGTTTGACATTGTCTAAACTGTACTCAAAAGAGTTTTATGGGCTTCTAAAAAATAAACTGGCTTTTGAAGGTTTGATTATTCAACAATCATCTTCACCGACTTTTGCCAAGGAAGCTTTTTTGATTATAGGCAGAACTTATCAGTCGGCTGGTTTTTCAACGGTTCCTATTCATCATACCGTGCCCTCTTTTGGTGATTGGGGTTGGTGGGTTTCCGGTCATGAGGAACGATTTAGCGCTAAGGCACTAAGAAATAAATTAGAAAATATCACCAATCTTCCCGCTACAACAAATTATATTACAAAGGAGTTGGTTCAGGGCAGTCTATTTTTTGGAAAGGGACAGTTGGAAACGGATCAAACCGATATTAATAAAATTTTGGATGATCGGGTTTTCAGGCACTATTTAAAAGCCTGGAAACAGTTTCAATGAAAATGGTTATTTTGACCAGTCCTCTTCATTTACCTTCAAGATCGCTGAGAATTCTTCGATACTTAAAAATATGGTTGGTCAATATCATTGAGGCTTTGACACCTTCTCGATGCTCCATCGCAATGACGAAATCAGCCCAATCTTCCAATGCTTCTATTGACTTTTGGGCGCCTTTAAGCTGTTTGCTGCCCGCTTCTGTTGCACTTCTACGAAAGGTATCGGTAAACCATTCAAAAAGTGGATTCTGTGACATTCTGGCCAACTCCGAATGTAACTCGAGCTCTAGTTTGTAAAATTTAAGATCGTCACCATAGGTTTCATGGGATTGATTCAGTTCAGCAACTAAGGTTTTAAAATGTGCAATTTGGTCATCGTTGGCGCGTTCAACTGCATAACTGGCACAACGACCCTCAATGGTCTCTCTAAATTCCTGTAAGTGGCCCGATGAAACACCTTTCTGGCGAATCAGCATATTAATAGTGGTGCCAGCTAAATCAATATCTATAATTGTGACAAATGTTCCTCCCCCAGGTCTGATCTCCACCAGGCCTTTTTGACGAAGTATTCGGTAAGCTTCCCGAATAGTCCATCGGCTGACACCCAGTTCTTCCTGTAACTCCCTTTCCGCTGGAAGCCGATCTCCAGGTTTTAGCACTCGGCTAAGTATGTCTTTCTCAAAACGCTGGTAAACCTGTTCGGCCATCCTGGTTTTTTTATTCACGGTCATTTGATTTTGATTGAGTGAGTTGTTTTATGTTGTCTTGAATGATTTTTCTTATCTTCATAGCATTGACCATTACTGTCAACAGATACGCCCAAATTTTGTCGATCAAAATACAGAATTTAATTTGGGCGTTCCAATGTAAAGCGCCTTTTAAATATTATTAAAAATATAATAACCTTATATTACAAATATATAAAATCATTTTTATGAAAAAATCAACTGCTGTTCAAAAAATATTATTGCATTAATTGTGAAGTATTGGTACACCCAAACTATAGATATAAATTTACATGTAATTAATTTGGGCGTTCCAAAAATCAATATTAGTCAACCAGCTAAATTATGTTTTATTTTTTTTAGGAAAGTCTTTATTTTCAAATCTGCTAAGCCCCTATATGAGGTAACAGCACGAACACGCGATTTAAAATTAATATGGTTTTTTTAAAACAAATTATTGAGGGAAGTGATTTATGAAACATGATTACGATGCGATTATTATTGGTGCCGGTATCATCGGCTGCAGCACAGCTTTTGAACTTTCAAAAAAAGGATTGAAAACTCTAAATATTGATAAAATGCCGGCTGCTGGAAATGGATCAACGGCTAACACATGCGCAGTGATTAGAGTTCACTATTCCACAGTAGATGGAACTGCCACTGCGTATGAGAGTTATTTATATTGGGATGAGTGGGCAAAATATCTGGAGGTGGAAGATCCTCAGGGATTGGCTCAATTTTTTAAACGTGGCATTATGGTATTTAAATCTGATACGAATGAAAATCTGGAAAAAGTCAGAAGCACAATGAAAGAATTAGGGATTCAGTATGAAGATTTGGATGTTGATGGAATAAAAGAAAAATATCCAAAGTTGGATAATACCAGCTACCACCCTCCGCGAACCCCAGATGATGAGAACTTTGGTGTATCTAACTCTGATCCATTAACTGGTGCCATTTATTATTCTGAAGGCGGCTATATCTCCGATCCAATTCTTTCGACCCATAATGTCCAGGTTGCTGCAGAAGCTTACGGTGCAAAATTTCAGTATAAAACCAAAGTGGTAGACATCATCAAAGAAGATGGACAGGTGCAAGGTGTCAAACTGGAAGACGGCACAATTATTCATGCACCGGTGGTGGTTAATGCCTCTGGGCCACATTCATTTGTTATCAATAGAATGGCAGGCGTGGAAAAAGGAATGAATATCAAGACCAAAGCCCTACGCCATGAAGTGGTTCATGTTCCTGCCCCCGAAGGTTTTGACTTTGAAACCCTGGGTTGCCCCAGTTCTGATAGTGATATTGGTGGCTACTGGCGTCCTGAAGTGGGCAATCATATTCTGTCTGGTAGTGAAGATCCTGAATGTGACGAAAAAGAATGGATCGAAGATCCGGATGAATTCAACAGAGAACTGACAGAACAAGCTAAAGCGCAAGCCATGCGGTTGGCTTTGCGGGTTCCGGATTTAAGAATTCCGAACCAGATCCAGGGTGTGGTAGATTTATATGATGTGTCTGATGACTGGATTCCCATTTACGATAAATCAGATCTGGACGGGTTCTATTTAGCTATTGGTACCTCCGGCAACCAATATAAAAATGCTCCGGTGGTTGGTAAAATGATGGCTGAAATCATTACCCAATGTGAAGCTGGCAAGGATCATGACCAGGAACCGATTATTTTTCATCTGGATAAAATGGACCGGGATATTAATATGCGGTTTTATTCCCGTTTGAGAGAAATTAATCACGAAAGTAGTTTTTCAGTTTTGGGTTAAAGAGGAGCAATATTTTGAAATATTAGTCTAATTTACAAATTGAGTCTAAACGAAACCATTTAACGGTCACATACCATGAAAACATTGTTCGAACCATTTAGGATTAAAGTTGTCGAACCCATTCGGGTCACGACTGAAGAACAAAGACAAGAGATCGCAGAGAAAGCCGATTATAATCTGTTCCAAATCAAAGCTGAAGATATCATCATTGATTTCCTCACCGACAGCGGCACATCTGCTATGAGCGATGAGCAATGGGCAGGGATGATGAGGGGAGATGAATCTTATGCCGGTGGGCGTAGTTATTATCGATTTGAAAAAGCCGTCAAAGATTTAACGGGTTATGAATACGTTTTACCCGTTCATCAAGGCCGGGCAGCCGAAAGAATTTTATTTGGACTTTTGGCCGATCCCAGCAAATCGATTCCTTCTAACACCCATTTTGACACGACGCGAGCCAATATTGAGTTTAAGGGAGCCAAGGCCGTTGATCTGGTCATCGAAGAAGGAAAAGATCCAGCTTCAATCCATCCGTTTAAAGGAAACCTTGACCCGATTAAACTTCGTCGATTTATTGAAGAGACAGGAAAAGAACATATCCCTGCCTGCATGCTCACAGTTACCAACAACTCCGGTGGTGGCCAACCCGTGAGCATGGCTAACATTCGTGAAGTAAAAGCCGTGGTGGAAGAATATGGTATACCCTTATTTCTGGATGCCTGTCGCTTTGCAGAAAATGCTTATTTTATTAAACACAGGGAAGAGGGATATGCAGATAAGTCTTGTTCTGATATTGCCAAAGAGATGTTTTCCCTGGCTGACGGTTGTACCATGAGTGCTAAAAAGGATGCACTAGTAAATATGGGTGGCTTTCTGGCACTCAACGACGAACATTTGGCGCAACAAGCCAGAAATGATTCTATTGTGACTGAGGGATTTCCTACCTATGGTGGTTTGGCAGGTAGGGATTTAGAGGCCATTGCCCAGGGATTAAAAGAAATTCTTGATGAAGATTATTTAAAATATCGTATCCGAACCGCAGAATACTTTGGTGAAAAATTAGATGAAATGGGTGTCCAATACGTTAAGCCGGCTGGTGGTCATGCCATTTATCTGGATGCCAAGGCAATCCTGCCCCATATTCCACCCGAAGAATTTCCAGGGCAGGCACTCGCCATCGCTCTTTACTTAAAGGGTGGGATTCGCTCTTGTGAAATTGGTGGTGTCATGTTTGGAAGAAAAGATCCAACCACTGGTGACCATATTGCACCTGCGCTGGAACTCGTCAGACTGGCATTTCCTCGACGTGTCTATACCCAGAGTCATATTGATTATTCTTTAGAAGTGATTGAAGAAGTGGCAAAAGAAGCATCCAGCTTAAAAGGTGTAAAAATAACTTATGAGCCACCGTTGTTAAGACATTTTACCGGTAAATTTGCGCATTTATGATAGCCAATGTACCCGTTGTTGATCATCTGAAAATCTAATTCCAGCTAAACACCATATATAAATGAGGAAACGATGTTTACGCCAAGTCACCAAAATATTCAATCCGTTCATATGCGAATTCTCAGCGATGAGCAACGCAATGATATTATTCAAAGCGCATATACAGTGCTTGAAACCACTGGATTTAAAATTCTCAAAAAAGAAGGCCGTGAGCTTTTGAAAAAAGCAGGGGCTAGAATTGCTGACGAATTGGTTTATGTTCCCCGTTCAATTGTTCAGGAATGCCTACGAACAGCACCTAATGGCATTCAGGTCTATAATCGTTTGGGACAGTCGGCCATGAACCTCTGGGGAACTAATGTCCATTATGGCACCTCCACAGCCAGCCCAAACACCAAAGATGCGATAACGGGAGAGATTCATCCAACCCGGGTTGAAGATATTGCACGAGGTGCTAAACTGGCCGATGCTTTACCAAATATCGATTTTGTTATGCCCTTTGGATCTTCTCAGGATGTTAATTCAAATGTGGCAGAGTTATACGAGTTCGAAGCCGTCGTTAACAATACTGTAAAACCCATTGTATTCTGTGGATACAGCCCTCGAGGTGTTGAACTGGTTTTTGAGATGGCGGCTGAGGTCGCAGGCGGAAAAACACAACTGGCAACCAAACCTTTTATTATTTCTTACCCGGAACCCATTTCCCCAATGACCTACCCGGAAGATATTATTGATAAAATGTTTTTGTCTGCTGACTGGGGCGTCCCTCAAATCACTTGTGGTGCCGGTCAGTTGGGCGCAACATCTCCGGTTACCTTGTCAGGTAGCCTGGTGCAAATGCTGGCAGAAGCGATGATATCTATTACCATTATTCAACTTTATAAGCCAGGTGCCCCAGCCTTTCTAGCTGCCAATTTTGGTATGTTTGATATGCGAAGCGGATTATGTGGTATGGCTTCTCCCGAAGGTAATTTGTTACACGGCGCACTGGCTGAAATCGGACGTCATTTTGGTCTTCCCAGTTGGGGATACGCAGGTACCACGGATTCAAAACTGCTGGATGCCCAGGCCGGTATCGAATCAGCTTTCTCCATGCTGACACAAGGGTTATCAGGAGTAAATGTTATCCATGATCTTGGTTATATGGATATGGGCATGATCTGTTCTGCTGATATGCTGGTGATGGGTAACGAGATCGCAGGAATGATCAAACGATTTTCAGGGGGAATCAGTACTGATAGCGATGAAATGGCAGTTTCCACAATACAGAAAGTTGGCGCAGGTGGAAATTACCTTCAGGAAGCCCACACCCATAAACATTTTAAGCAATGTTGGTATCCGGAGTTGTTGACCCGACAAAGCTACCCTACCTGGGAGAAAGCGGGCAGTATGAGTTTAGCCGAAAAGTGTAGTGAGAAAGTTAAAAAGGTTCTGGAAGAACATCAACCACTGCAACTGGATGAAAAGTTACAGCAACGTCTGGTCAAAATCAGAACAGAGGGAGAAAAAGAAATTCTAAACAGTCTCAAATAGGATCACTTTGGTTAATTTAAAATCAAATGCTACGGCACAAAAAAATCAAAAATATTCAGATGATGAAGCGACACTAATCCATGAAGCAACTTTAAAAATTCTTTCACAAGCAGGTGTCGGATTTGAATCTGAAAGGGCACTGGACATATTCAGGCGACATGGATTTCAGGTTGACGGCTCGAAAGTGATTATTGCTGAAAACAGGGTTAGCGACGCCTTAAATCAAACGCCTAACCGGTTTACCCTTCATGCCCGTAATCCGGATCATTCAATTGATATCAGCAGGGATACGCTGTCAATTGCGCCTACCGGTGGTGCCCCATTTATCAATCAAATCGATGGCAGTATAAGGTCTGCCACAATGGCTGATTTTGAATTATGCTGTCAATTGGTTCAAACTTCCAAAGTTTTGAATTTAGGTGGATATCTGATGGTGCAGCCGAGCGATATAGAAATAGCAACGGGCCATTTAGATATGTTGGCCACTTATTTTAAACACTGTGATAAACCGATTATTGGTGCTTCAAATTCAGGTCTGGCAGCTAAACAATCTTTAGAGATGGCGGCTCTGATTTTTGACGGCCATGATCAACTTAAAAAGCAACCGGCGATGATAATGGTCGTCGATGCCATATCACCCCTTCGTTTTTCTGCTGAGCAAGCTGATGTGATCATTGAAATGGCATCCTTTCATCAACCCCTGGTGATATCTACCATGGTTATGGCGGGATCGACCGGACCTGTTTCTCTGGCTGGCGTTGCTGCGTTACAAAATGCAGAAATATTGGCTGGCATTGTGTTGGCGCAATTAGTCTCTCCCGGAAACCCGGTTGTTTATGGTTCGACTTCAGCCCCAATGGACATGAAAACGACTATTTCAGCCGTCGGTGCTTATGAAACGGCTATGTTGTCTGAATTGACCTGTAAAATGGCGCAATTTTATCAGTTACCCGGCCGAAGTGGTGGAAGCTTAACAGACGCACATGCTGTCGATTCACAGGCACTCGCCGAAGGAACCCTTTTATTAGCAACCGTTGTTCAAAGTGGTGTTAACTTTATATTTCAGGGTTGTGGTCAAATGGCTTCCTATAGTTCAATGAGTTTTGAAAAATGGTTAATTGATGAAGAAATATGTTCCAACATTTGTCAGCTGAGAAAACCAATTGAAATATCTGAAGCATCAATAGATGCAGAGTTTATTATTTCAGTTGGCAGCGAGGGTCAATATCTGACCCATCCTAAAACATTTAACCAGTTTAAAAACCTATCGCAACCGAACTTATTTAATCGGGACAATTACTTAAAATGGACGAAACTGGGCGCCAAAAGAATAGATATCGTCGCTCATGAACAAATTGCTCAATGCGTCAGCGATTACAGCAAACCGAATCTGGAACCAACAATTAAAAAAGCACTTGATGATTATGTTTTAGAAGAAAAAACGAGAAGAGGTGCTAATTAAATATCATAATTAATACCACCCTTTTTTATTTAATCCAAGTTTGACGAGGTAATGAAAATTCAACTAGCGTTGCATATTTGTTGCCATGTTAAAATTCTAATGTGAAAGGTTACCTATGGCTATTAAAGAAGTTCAGACACTGACTAATGCAACAGGCAAGCGTCTGGAACCTCAAGAATTGGTTCATGAAGAAATAACAGTTTGGATTCCCCTGAGTGATGGCTGTCGTTTGGCTGCCCGTATCTGGAAACCACATGACGCTTTACAAACACCTGTTCCCGCTATACTGGAATATCTCCCGTACAGACGAAGAGATGGAACGATTAATCGGGATGAACTAAAATATCCATATCTGGCTAAAAATGGTTATGCCGGAGTACGGGTCGATATCCGTGGATCCGGTGATTCAGAAGGATTACTTTATGACGAATATGCCAGGCAGGAACAGGATGATGCTCTGGAGGTAATTGCCTGGCTTGCAGAACAACCCTGGTGTTCAGGCACTGTGGGAATGTGGGGAATCTCCTGGGGGGGATTTAATTCGCTACAGGTGGCTGCCAGACGACCACCTGCTTTAAAAGCTATAATGACTTTATGCTCAACTGACAATCGGTATAGCGACGATGCGCATTATAAAGGCGGGTGTCTGACAGAAGAAAATATCAAATGGGGCACCATGTTTATGGGCACATCCACTTTACCGCCAGATCCGGACGTTGTCGGTGAAAAGTGGCGTGAAATATGGCTGGAGCGTCTCGAAAAGATGAACTGTTATCCTGAAATGTGGCTGCAGCATCCCAGTTTTGATGAATACTGGCAACACGGCTCTGTATGTGTCGATTACGAGGATATTCAGTGTCCTGTTTACGCAGTCGGTGGATGGGCTGATGGTTACGCGAATACAATTCCCAGATTAATGAATAACCTATCTGTACCTTGTAAAGCACTTATTGGTCCCTGGGGACACGCTTTCCCTCATTTAGCAGCACCTGGCCCGGCCATTGATTTTCTAAATCAGTCGATCCGTTGGTGGGATTACTGGTTAAGAGGAATCGATACCGGAATCATGGATGAACCTAAATGGCATGTCTGGGTTCAGGAAAGCATAAAACCAGCCTCTGAGTATATTGATCGTCCAGGTTACTGGACTACCACCGAAACCTGGCCACCAGAAGACACTAAAAATACCACTTATTTTTTAAACACGATGGGATTGGAAACAACTGCCGGGACAGAGTCTAACCTGCTTATTCATTCACCCTTGACTACTGGTCTTAAATCGGGTGATTGGTGTTCATTTGGAATGGGACCTGATCAACCAATGGATCAGAGAAGTGATGATGGTCAAAGCTTGTGTTTTGAAACAGACTATTTAGAGAAGGATTTGGAAGTGATCGGAGCGCCTTCTGTTCAGTTGAATGTAAGTGCTGACTGTGAAAAGGCACATATCATTGTCAGATTGTGTGATGTTGCACCGAACGGCAGTTCACTGTTCGTTAGTTATGGTGTTTTAAATTTAGACTATCGGAACGGTTTCAATCATATCGATCCAGTGAAAAAGGGTGAACCTTATCAGATAGACTTACAATTAGATGATTGTGCCCATATATTTCCTAAAGGACATCAGATTCGTATTGCACTTTCAACCAGCTATTGGCCAATGGTATGGCCGTCACCTGAATCAGCAACTTTATCCCTGAAATCTGGCCTTAGCAAGCTGGAATTACCAATTCGGGATAGCATTCGGAAAGCAGTGGATATTCCTGAAACCTTTACCCTTCCTGAAAAACCGATGCCGACTATTTGCCAGCTAATGAGTGCGCCATCCCAGGCCGAAGCCAGCTATAACTATGAAACTGACCGGGGAATCACTGAAGTTAAACGCGGATTTGGATTTGGGAGTGTTAGAATAACCGACATTAATCTCGAAAGAAGTGATTCCTCAATGCTAACTAACCGTATCAATGATAATGATCCGCTTTCTGCAGAAAGCGATTGTTTTTATAATTTACAGTTAAAAAGAAGTGACTGGAAAATCAATACCAAAGTAAAACTAAAATTAAGCGCAACCAGTGAAGCATATAAACTCACAGGTCTTCTGGAAGCATACGAAAATGATATCCGTATCTATACCAGAAATTGGAATTATTCTATCCCTCGTTAATTATTTTAATTGAAGCGAGGCTCTTTTGGTACATTAAATTGAAAAGGAGGAATCATGTCAGATCAAGGGAAATCCAAAAATAGTCCGGTTTTTACCAGACGAAAGTTTCTCAAAACTTCTTCTGCTTCAGCAGCAGCTTTGATGGCATTTTGTGCGCTGCCGGGTGTCAGTTGGTCAGTGGAGAACAACATTTTGAAGGTTCGTACACCTTTTGATATCGCAACATTTGACCCCGCCTTTGGATCCGGACCCATTGAACTAATGGTTGGATCATGCATATTTAACAATCTGATAACCCTGGAAAAGGAAAAAAGTTGGGTATGGAAGTTGGAAGCCGCTGAATCCATGAAGCAGTTAGATCCTAAACGGATTGAGTTTAGGCTGATGCGTGGCATCATGTTCACCAATGGATATGGTGAAATGACGGCAGAAGATGTGAAATATTCATTTCACCGGATTATTGATCCAAAAATGAAAAATCCTTATGCTGGCGATTGGGCGATGCTGGACCATGTTGAAGTTAAGAGCAAGTATGTTGGTATTATTCATTTGAAACAGGCATTTGCGCCGTTATGGAATATAGGTCTTCCGGGTCCTACCGGTTTGATTTATTCAAAGAAGGCGATGGAAACGGTGGATGGTAAAATGACCGTAGACCCACTCGCTTGTTCCGGTCCATATGAACTGAAAGAATGGAAACCAAAACAAGTTATCGCTCTGAAAAAAAACAAGCTCTGGAAGGGTGATAAAGCCCAATTTGATGAAATTCAATTATTCCCGATTGCGTCCGATTCAACCGCCCAGGCTGCGTTTGAATCAGGAGATATTGATTTTACGGTGATTAGTGCTTCTGCTTATCAAAGCTATGGCAATAAAGCTCCTAAGAATGCTAGGTTGTTACAATACGATAGCCTGTTTTACTCCTGGTTGGGAATCAATATGGAAAACCCCATGCTTACAGACATCCGGGTACGAAAAGCTATTCAGATGGCTGTGGATGTCAACGCAGTTGTTGAAGCGGCCTATTTTGGATTAACTAAACCAGCCACCGGAGCTATTCCTCCCGGATTGATTGGACATCGGGGAAAAAGTATCATCCCACCTGAAGGTGATATTGCAGGGGCAAAAGCCTTGTTGGCTGAAGCTGGTTATCCGAACGGTATAGAACTTCACCTGGCCTGCTTGAACAATCCAGGAGTAGTCGCACAGGCGCAAGTGATTCAGGCTTTTCTGGGAATGGCGGGTATCCGGATCTTGATCGATCAACTTGATCCGGGAACTTTTTGGGTGTTGGGCTCAGATGCAAGCCTGGGTGAAAAAGCCAATGACGTGCAACTCTACTTACAGCGATTTTCCACTTTTCCTGATCCTTCATTCGCCATGCAATGGTTTACTTCTGATCAGGTTGGTGTGTGGAACTGGGAACGACATCGAAGTGCAGAGTTTGACAAACTGAACAAACAGGCTTCCGAGGAAACTGACCCCGCCAAACGGGATAAAATGTATAAACGCATGCAGGATATTATGGAACTCTCAGGCTGTTATCAATTTCTAGCCTATGAGCCTATTTTTGCTCTGTGTCGTAATACACTGGATCCTCAAATGAGACCTGATGGTTATCCAGCAGTTCGATATTTCCAAAAAACATAAGGAATCATATGGTTAGTTATCTGATAAAACGCATTGGTTTAGGTGCTGTTATTGTGGTGATTGCCGTCAGTATGTTATATGGCATGATCCACATGGTTCCCGGAGATCCCTTGAGTGTAATGTTAGGCCCAAGGGCGACACCGGAAATGAAACAAGAACTGAATATCCGTCTGGGTTTGGATAAACCTTTTGTCGTGCAACTCTTTCGATATTTTACAAGTGCTATGAAAGGTGATTTGGGCTCGGATGTTATTTCAAGGCGTGCGGTAACAACCATAGTTTTTGAGCAACTGCCCTATACCTTTACCTTAATTCTAACAGGTATTGGCTGGGCGGTTCTGCTCGGTGTTCCTCTGGGGTGTTATTCAGCCATTAATCGAAACAGTGTTTTTGATAAAATCGCCGGAATATTTTCCGTGGGGACGATCGCCATACCTTCTTTTGTTGTTGCGGTATATTCTTTATTGATTTTTTCGGTTACTCTGGGCTGGTTACCTGCCATTGGCGCTGGTGATGACGGAGATTTTATCAGTCAGTTCACGCATATTCTGATGCCGGCACTGGCTATCGGTCTGGGTTGGGTCGGTTATCTGGCGCGACTGGTTCGGGCCTCTATGTTGGAGGTATTGGGTGAAAATCATATCCGCACCATGCGGGCCTTCGGATTATCCGATCGATTGGTAATCTTCAAATATGCCCTTAGGTTGGCAATTTTACCAACAATCGCTTTGCTGGGGGTGGGTATTGGATTTCTGTTATCTGCTTCTGTTTTCACTGAAATCGTTTTTGCCAGACCCGGGATTGGAAAACTCATTTTCGAGTCTGTCATTCAGAGAAATTATCCGGTGGTTATGGGGTGTGTATTGATTACAACGGTTATATTTGTTATATCCACCACTTTATCTGATATATTAACAGTTATCCTTGATCCACGCATTCGGGAGAATCTATAAATGGCTACTAATGGTTTTAAAAACTATTCCATAAAATTTTCCTGGTTAAGCCAAACCTGGGCTCGGCTTAAGAATGATAAAATGGGATTGCTGGGTTTTGTTTTAGTGATAACGGTTGTATTGGTGGCCATCTTTGCTCATTTTCTGGCGCCTTATGATCCAAATATGATCAATATCAGCCATCGTTTACAAGCACCAAGCCTGGTACATTTATTGGGAACTGATCACCTGGGTAGAGATACCCTTTCCAGGGTTATTGTCGGTAGCCGGATAGCCTTGAAAGTAGCCATGATATCAATTTCATTGGCAATGAGTGGTGGTCTCATTTTGGGTCTTCTGGCTGGTTATGGTCCCGCCTGGTTAGATCGGATTATGATACTGATCTTTGATACGGTGCGATCATTTCCCACCGTCATGTTTGCTTTAGCCTTGGTAACAATGCTGGGGCCAAGTCTCAACACTATTATTATAGTGGTTGTTATAACGTCTATACCCATGTATGGCCGCATTGTACGGGCTCAGACTTTATCCCTGAAAAATAAAGAATTTATTTGGGCCGAAAGAAGTACCGGTGCTGGTATGGTTAGGATTTTGGCTGTGCATATGCTACCGAATGTGATAGGACCTTTGCTGATCATCGCCAGTATGGATGTCCCCGTTGTTGTCACCATAGAGGCTGGTTTAAGCTTTTTGGGTGTGGGTGTCAGACCACCAGCACCAAGCTGGGGCAGTATTTTAAATGATGGTTATGCTTATATCCGCAATACAACATGGATAGCTATTGCAGGTGGTGTCCCCTTGATTTTAACGACAGTGGGATTTACTTTCCTGGGGGAATCTCTCCGGGATATTTTTGATCCAAAACTTCAAAAAGATATTTAAAGCCAATGAGTTTAGATAATGCAAATATCCTGGAAATCCGTGATCTTTCCATTGATTATATAACCAATCGTGGACGATTAAAAGCCCTAAGAAATGCTTCACTATCGGTTCGTAAAAATCGGATCGTTGGGGTGGTTGGTGAAAGCGGATGTGGAAAATCAACGCTGATCTTCGCCATTATGAATCTGTTGGCTGAAAATGCAGAAATCAATCACGGTACCATCGATTTTGAAGGGCAGGATCTTTTAAAACTATCCCAAAATGAAATGCGGAAGTTAAGAGGCGGCCGGATTTCTATGGTGTTTCAGGATCCGATGACATCACTGAATCCTGTATTTTCAGTCGGCGAACAAATGGTGGACATTCAACACAGGGAAAAACTAAGTAAAAAAGAGAAACAACTCAGAGCTGTAAACATGTTGGCAAAAGTCGGGATTCCCGATCCTGAAAAACGATTGAAGAATTTTCCCGATCAGTTTTCGGGTGGGATGCGTCAGCGAATTTCTATTGCCATGGCATTGATGGCTGAGCCATCCTTACTAATCGCAGATGAGCCAACTACTGCTTTAGATGCAACCTTAGAAATCCAAATCGTAAATCGACTCCGGAAATTACAGGCTGATTTCAAATGTTCTATTTTATTTGTTTCCCACCATCTGGGGTTGATCGCTGACATTTGTGATGATGTGGTGGTGATGTATGCCGGTGAAGTCGTAGAAGAAGGCAGTGTTCGGGATATATTTCATCGGGCTGGTCATCCCTATACGCAAGCGCTCCTTGAGTGTGATCCGGCCAGAATTTCTGAAGAAGTCACAGAATTGCCTACCATTCCTGGGGAAATACCTGATTTGGCCAATCTCCCCGAAGGATGTATATTTAGAAATCGCTGTTCTCAAGCCAGTGAAATCTGCGAAAAAGAAGCACCCCACCGCTTGGAAATTGAATCCGGTCATTTTGTCAGTTGTCACAAGCATAACCTGGAGGCCAATAATGACTAGTTTACTGGAAGTAGAAAATACCCGGATGCGGTTTCAAACCAAAGGTTTCCTGAAGGCCCTTATTGATCGAGACAGTACACCCTATATAGATGCCGTTTGTGGCGTTTCCCTAAAGATTAAAACGGGAGAAACCCTGGCCTTGGTAGGAGAGAGTGGTTCTGGTAAAACAACTCTGGGTTTATCCATCATTGGATTATTGAAACCTTTTGAAGGGAATATCCGTTTCCAGGGTAAAGAAATCTCAGGACTATCAGATACAGCGTTTAAGAAATATCGCCGAAATATTGCCATGATGTTCCAGGACCCGGTAGGATGCCTCAGCCCCAGGCTTACGATCAAATCATTATTAAAGCAACCGTTTAAGATCCATTCAGTTCAGGATCGTGATTTGAATGAAGAAGTGAAACGTTTGTTAAATATGGTTGGACTGCCATCCCATTTTGAAGGGCGATACCCCCATCAATTGAGTGGTGGACAGGCGCGCCGTGTTGGAGTGGCACGTGCTTGCGCATTAGGTCCGAGTTTGATAATTGCAGATGAACCCACCGCCGGATTAGATGTTTCAGTTCAGGGGGAAGTCTTGAATCTAATGAAACAACTTCAAAATGACTACAAAGTCAGTTACCTGGTAATCACTCATAATCTATCCGTGGTCAAACATATCAGTCATCGCATTGCGGTTATGTATTTGGGTCGTTTTGTCGAACAGGGAGATACTAAAGAAGTTTTTCATCATCCGCGGCATCCATACACCCATGCATTGCTTTCCGCTAATCCCAAACCGGACCCTGATGCTCCGAAGGATGCCATTGAGCTGAAAGGTGATATTCCCAGTGTATTGAATCGCCCCCAGGGTTGTGAGTTTCACACAAGGTGTCCTTTTGTTAAGGATAAATGCCGAATTAAGGCGCCAACAGAAACAGTAATCACACCGGGGCATACCATTACCTGCCATTACCCGCTAGAACGAGATCTTTGAAAGTGCTTTTAGAAATTACTTTCCAATTGAAAAAGTATTGTTCTGGATTTTGGGATAAACCAGCTAATCTAAGCTGGAAAAAGTTTCAATGATTAAGCTTCAGCCTTTTTCTGGGTGGCAAGCTGTCCACAAGCAGCCGAGATTCCCTGGCCTTTAGATCGCCTTAAAGTGACGATTAAACCATGATCAATCAGGTATTGCTGAAATGCTTTAATGCTGTTTTCACTGGGAGCTTTGAAATCCAGTGCCTCATTTTCGTTGTAGGGGATCAGGTTCACTTTTGATTTGGTTCTGTGTAGCAGTTTTACCAATTTTTTGGCGGCGGTAATGGAGTCCGTCAAACCATCCATTAAAATATATTCAAATGTAATGCGTTTACGGGATTCTGTTGGGAAATCGCGACAAGCCGCTATTAAGTCTTCAAGCTGATACCGATTGCTGATTGGCATCAGTTTTTTTCGACTCTCCTGGGTGACTCCATTTAAAGAGATGGCCAGATTCGTTTTGACCTCTTTTTCCTGACCAAATTTAATGATACCCGGGATAACACCGCTGGTTGAAACTGTGATTCTTCTGGAAGAAAAATTTAATCCCGCCGGGTTCAAAAATATTTCTAAAGATTTTATGGTATTATCATAGTTGTTAAACGGTTCTCCCATTCCCATATAGACGATATTTCGAATGCGTTTGTCAGTGGGTATAAATTGATAGGCATTTAGCAATTGTTCTACAATTTCCCCAGGGCTCAGATTCCGTTTGAATCCCATTTGTGCTGTCAGACAAAATTTACAGGCCATGGCACATCCCACCTGGGTGGAGATGCATAGGGTGTAATGATCAACATGATCCATTAAGACGGATTCTATCTGATAATCATCAGCCAGTTTTTGGGCAAACTTAATGGTTCCGTCCTTGGCCGTTTCGTGTTTGATGATTTCTATTCGGTCTATTGAAAAATGACTGGTGATCTCCTCGCGAAACTGTTTCGGGAGGTTATTCATCTGGTTGATATCCGCTGCTCTGTGCAAATACAACCATTGAAACAGTTGTTTCGCTCGAAAGGGCTTATGGCCCTTTTCGCTGGCCCAGTTTTTTAAATCGTTTTCAGATAAATCCGTTATTTTTCGGATGGAATCGTTAGCATGGGATTTAGGCATTATTTATTCTGTGGGATGGCTAGTTGATGAATAATCAAATCCGCTGCCATCCGATAACCATAAATTCCACACCCAACGATCGATCCACTTGAAATCGCAGCTAGATATGAAAAGTGCCTGAAAGACTCCCGGGCGTGGATATTTGAAATATGGACTTCAATAAAAGGGGTTCCAATGGAAGCTAAGGCATCCCGTAATGATACAGAAGTATGGGTTAATCCCCCAGGATTGATAATGATAAAATCTGCCAATCTGTTTTCGTGAAGATAATCAATGATTTTACCTTCATGATTAGATTGGAAGCAATCACATTGAAAATCATTGGTTTGAAAATATTCCTGAATAGAAACTTCAACATCCTGTAGGGTTGTTTTGCCATATACTTCCGGTTCTCTGGTTCCCAGAAGATTTAAATTAGGACCGTTAATTAACAACACTTTCATATGTCACCTTTCATTTGAAGATAGATTGGGTAAAATGTTGAATCAAAATAGCAGATGCTGCACTAACATTCAATGACTCTGTTGATTGATTACCTGAGATATGAATGAGCTGATCACATCTTTTTTGGGTCAGGTTTCTAAGTCCCTGACCCTCATTACCCATAATCAGAACTGAGCGATCAGGGATATGTACTTCTTGGAAATCTACGGAATCATCCGAACTGGCCCCAAAAACTTCAAAGGCTTCTTTCTTAAGTCTCACCAATGTTTCTGACAAATTTCCAACCTGAATAATGGGGAAATATTCCAAAGCCCCTGCTGAGGCTTTGGAAACAGTGGCATTGAGTGGAGCTGTATGATCTCGTGGGGTTAATATGGCACTGGCCCCCAAAAAAGCAGCTGTTCTGATAATGGCACCCACATTTTGTGGATCTTCCAATTGATCAAAGGCGATGATTAATTGTTTCGATTGATGATCGACAGCATCCAGATAGGTGGCTAGATCAGCGGTGTTTAGTTCATCGCAAATCGCCACGACACCCTGGTGTAATCGTGTATTTGCCAGTGAACCTAATTTATGGGTATTGACTTCCTGGATCAACACCTGATTTTTTTTAGCCAGCTGAATAATCTGTTTAAGGCGATCAGAGGGTTTCCCCTCTTTAATAAATATTTGTCGACAATTTCGGCTGTTATGCAACAAGCATTGTTGAACCGGAGTGAATCCATATAAATTCACATCTACTGATTTGGTGTTACTTCCTGCGCCATGTCGTTTTGCCATCTTTATCTTCCACTAAGATTGAAGCTTCATCCAGTTGGTCCCTAATTTTATCGGCTTCTGCCCAATTTTTATCAGTTCTGGCCTGAATGCGTTTTTGAATTAAGCTTTCGATATCCTGATCAGATAAAACGGCTCCGGTTTTTTGAATTCTGGGGGTTTTAAACCAACTCACCGGATCAGAATTCAAAATACCCATAATGCTCCCTAAATCTAATATAGACTGGTAGTATGTCTTTGCTAAAACGGCATCGGACATATTACTATTCAGGTTGCGGGTCAAATCGAATAATATGGCAATGGCCGGTGGAGTGTTTAAATCATCACACATCGCTTCCATAAATTTTTTATGAAAGGTTTTCGTTTGTTTGGCATTGATTTCTACACTATCACTAGCTTGTACAGCATAAGTCTGCTGGTATTTTTCCAGGGCACCATAGATCCGGTCTAATCCTTCTGCACTTTTTACCAATGCTTCTTCATTATAATCTAGAGATTGCCTGTATTGAGCAGATAAAGTGAAAAATCGAATCAATTCTGGGTGATATTTTTTAACCAGGTCCTGGATCGTGGCAAAATTCCCAAGTGATTTGGACATCTTTTGTTGATTAATCTTCACCATCCCATTATGCATCCAATAGTTCGCAAAAACTTTACCATTCGCACATTCTGACTGGGCAATTTCATTTTCATGGTGTGGGAAAATGAGATCACTGCCACCTGCATGAATATCGATTTGGTCCCCCAGGTGCTTATTTACCATGGCTGAACATTCAATATGCCATCCCGGACGACCCGATCCCCATGGGCTTTCCCAGGAAGGTTCTCCTGGTTTGCTTGCTTTCCAGAGTGCAAAATCCAATGCATCTTCTTTGTCTTCGTTGACTTCGACCCTGGCACCTGAAATGAGATCATCAATATTTTTCCAGCTCAACTTACCATATTCAGGGAAACGTCTAACTCTAAAATAGACATCCCCTGCAGATTCGTAGGCATATTTTTTTTCAATTAATGTCTCACACATTTTAATGATTTCATCAATAACGTCAGTCGCTTTAGGCGCAATATCCGGTGGGTTGATCTTCAGTGATGCCATATCCTGATCATGAATTTCTATCTGCTCGTTAGCCAGTTGTTTAACTGAAATTCCTCTTTCATTGGCTCGTTTGATCATTTTGTCATCAATATCCGTATAGTTTTTTACATAGGTAACATCATAATCCAGTGCTTTAAAAACATTACGCATTACATCAAAATTGATGGCTCCTCTGGCATGTCCCAGGTGAGAACGGTCGTAGACAGTCACACCACATGTGTAAATCTTGGCTTTCCCTGGTTCAATCGGTTTAAACAGTTCTTTTTTTCGACTCAGAGTATTATATAGTTTTAGTTCCATGTTTTTTTAAATGGCTTAAAAGGTATTCAAAATGCTTCAGAAGAATAAATTTACCGATGAACAACCATTTTCCCGGAGATTTATCCAATCGTTTTTCATAATAATAGAAAAACGGATAATTTGGATATTTTCCGGAACATTCTCCTTAAAGTTCATAATAGCGCTGTAGAATTATGTGGTTTTCATTTAGTTGATTAACGAATCAGTGTATTGAATTTAAACCGATGGTCCAGGTTCAATTCCAGTTGATTTCCCTCTTTTAAGGCACCCACACCCGCGGGAGTACCGGTTAGTAAAACATCTCCCGGTAATAGGCTAAAATGCTGAACAGTATATTGAATTAATGCCTCAATCGGTGTAATCATCAATGATGTGTGTCCATCTTGTTTCATTTTCCCGTCAATAGATAGTTGAAAAGCAATACTACTTATTTCAGGAAATTTATTCATCGGAATAAATGGTGTTAATGGACAGGAGTTGTCAAATCCTTTGGCAATTTCCCATGGATGGCCATTGACTTTCAATTCACTTTGCAAATCCCGCAGTGTTAAATCCAGAGCTAAACCCAATCCCCAAATAGAATCAATAACATTTGTCTGATGCTTTGTGACAGGGGCACCAATTAAAACAGAAATTTCCAGTTCATGGTGACACTGCCCTTTGTCCTTTGGTATCGAAAGTGCCGGTTCCATGTCACAAAAAGAAGTGTTCGGTTTGATGAACAATAGCGGATTTTTGGGTGTCTGGTTTTTCAATTCCTCAATATGATCTGTGTAATTCCTACCAATACATACTGCTTTTCCGGGCATAAACTTAAGCTGGTCCCCGTTAATATGTCTATGTTGATATGTCATGCTATAAAGTATTAAAATGGTAAGGAGTAGTTTATAGTTTAAAACAGGTAATCGCTTGATTATACAGGAGATTTTAATAAAAACAGCATTGATGGGTCATAATTATAAGATCAAGTGGTCAGCTGGATTTTATTGAGTTTCATAATTAATATGATTAAAATATTAGCAGTCAAAGATTCATAATCACAAGGTATTTTTAATCATTCATATAATAAATAATGATATCAGTATAATATGGTCAAAGTTTAAGTTAAATTAGTGGTTTGATTGACATTAAAGCCTTTACTATCTCTTTCTAATTTAAAGTAATTTAGTTTTTTAAAGACTCATTTAAGTTTTATTTTGATTGAAAGTTGCTTTTGTATTTTTTTAGAGGTATTTTATTGATAGAAATAGTTCATGGAAATGGATAGTAATGTAAATCCATAGGCTTAATTCATATCAAATACTTATGAATCCTGCGTTAGGTCGTGTACAGGTACAAACCACAATAAGGGGCTCCAATGCAATTACCTAAATCAATCATTTCAATTTTGATGTCCTCACTGCTTTTAATGTTTTCTGGCTTGTTGTTAGCTGATGAAGCGATGTTCAATCAATTGAATGAACAAGCTGCTCAGTTATTTGAACAGGAGCAGTACGAAGAATCGCTTCAGGTGGCTTATGAAGCAATACAATTAGCAGAAAAAGAGTTTGGTCCTGAAGATGAAAAAACGATCAATGCCATATTCACCGCTGCCTATTATTGGTGGGAATTAGGGGAGTTGGAACAATCTGAACCGTTGATGACGGAAGCTGTCAAACGAGCCAAGATTAATTTAGGCGAAACGCATCAGAATACGCTTTTTTATTCGGCCACTCTGGCAGAACTATGGGGGTATTCCGGAGAAATTAAAAAAGCGATTGAGTTATATGAGGAAATCATTCAACCCATGCAGGAAGTATTGGGGGCTAGTGAGGATAGTACTTTAGCTGCTCAAAGCATGTTGGGACAATTGTATTTGAGTGTCGGGAGGTATCAGGAAGCTCAGAAGATTTTAGATGAAACTTTACTAATCTATATTCAAAACCAGGCGGATTATTCAGAATCCGGTTTAATGGTCAAAGAGAATCTAGCTTTGGCTCATAAAATACAAGGCAGTTTTGATAAATCCCTGGAGTTGTATCTGGCAGTGCTTTCCTTTAAGCAGGATAGTTTGGAAGCTGACGATCCGGAACTTATGCTTACCAGTGCCAATTTAGCAGATGTCTATCGCCTGAAAGGGATGTATCAGGAAGCCAGACCTCTTTTTATTCAGGCTGTAAAATTTTATGCCCATTTACCTGAAGAAGACCAGGGGGAGATGTATCCGATATTAACTAATTTGGCATCGTTGTTTCAAAATACTGGTGATTACAGGCAGTCGGAAAAACTGTATCGACAGGTTTATGAATATGAAAAAAAGGTTTTTGGCGAAAATCATATCAATACCATAATTAATCTCAATAATCTGGCCGGAGCATATCGGGCACAAGGACGATACGCCGAGGCAGAGAAGGCGTTTTTAAGTGCTTATAGCGCCATTCTGGG
>Ga0307989_1000647_pt1 | contig 21505 bp, 17 predicted proteins | sample EllFjometagen185_FD_203164 | JGI IMG/M metagenome (GOLD analysis project Ga0307989, IMG submission 203164) | Marine microbial communities from Ellis Fjord, Antarctic Ocean - #185 | ecosystem: Environmental > Aquatic > Marine > Unclassified | place: Southern Ocean | collected 2014-10-08
AGAAGGACTGTTTCTTCTGTCGGGTAAGAAAAGAACCGTAGGGACAGCGGAGGTAGCCTGGGTAAGCTTAGACCACGGTAGGTCTATCGACCAGGAATCCTGCCAATTCATTGGCGGGTAGTTCAAAGAATTGGGTATAGTGCTTTTTGCAGCCGCAGTACTTTTCTATCTGGTAACCCTACCGGTTGAACTTAATGCAAGTAAAAGAGCAATGGAGTTGCTTGAAGCAAGAGGAATTTTAGAAAGGGATGAGCTTGGAGCTGCAAAAAAAGTGTTGAATGCTGCTGCGTTTACTTATATTGCTGCAGCACTTTCGGCGGTTATGATGTTGCTGAGACTAGTGCTCATATCAAGGAACAGACGATGAAGGCAAGAGAAGCTGCATTTAGAGTTGTACACGAAGTTCTTTATAAAAAAGGATATTCAAATATAGCGTTGGAACAAATTCTGGATAATGAAAATTTTGACAGCAAAGATGCTGGGTTTATTACTGAAATAGTTCTTGGAACATTAAGAAACAAGCTATATTTAGAATATATTATAGGGAATTATTCAAATATAAAAGTGAAAAAGATTTCACCGTCTGCAATGGCAGCTATGCTGACCGGTGCATATCAGATACTATTCTTGGACAGAACACCTGATAGTGCTGCTTGCAATGAAACTGTTAAAATTGCATCAAAATTTGCAGGTCAAAAGGTCAGAGGATTTGTTAATGCAATACTAAGAACAATATCACGGGAAAAAGATTCAATTGAAAACATTTTCAAAAATTTAAAAGGGATGGAGAGTATTTCAATAAAATACTCATGCTCTTTGCAAGCTGTTAAAAAATTATATGAGCAATATGGAGAAAAAAGAACAATAGAGTTGTTGAAAAGTATGAATATTCCGGCACAAACCTGTATTCGTTTTAATGAGGCTGGTTCCTCAGAAGCAAACGAAAAGCTGCTTTCTGATGAAGCCACTGGTTTTACAAAAGGTATGGTTGCAAAAGCAGCATACTATCCAAAATTTAACAGACCAATATCTTCACTCAATATATTTAAAGAAGGAATAATCTCTATTCAAGATGAGGGCGCTCAGGTTATGGGTGAATTTGTAAATCCAACTGCTGGCACAAAGGTCCTTGATGCATGTGCATCACCTGGTGGCAAGACAGTTCATATGGCCAGTCTAATGAATGATATAGGATACATTACGGCATGTGATATCCATGGGCAACGAGTAGAAAATATGAAAGCTAATTTTTCGCGAACCAAGTTTGAGAATATAAAAAGCATAAAAATGGATATGTCTGAATCTTTTAAGGAATTCAATGAGAGTTTTGATACAGTTCTTGTAGATTCTCCGTGCAGTGGGATAGGAACGGCTCAGCGACGGCCTGAGATAAAACTTTTCTATAAAGAAGAACCCTCTTTATATGAACTTCAGGAGAAAATACTGGCAAACTGCGCAGATTATGTGAAGCCAGGCGGAGTTTTGGTTTATGGAACTTGCACACTATTCAAAGAAGAAAATCGAGAAGTCATCGATAAATTACTGACTCAACGAAGTGATTTTGAACTAAGCGATGAAAAAACAATATTTCCCGACGGTAAAACCGGGGGATTCTATATGGCAAAATTGGTGAAAAAAATATGATAAACTTACTTGACTTATCAATAGTTGAATTCAAAGAAGAAATTACAGGTGCTGGTTATAAATCCTTTAAAGCGGCTCAGATTTTAGATTGGATATATAAAAAGAGAGTATTCAGTTTTCATGAAATGAGTAATATATCCAAAAGCGATTCTGAAAAATTGACACAAACCTTTAACATTGACTTGCCCAAAATCATAGATACATTGAAGAGTCGTGATGGTACAAAAAAATATCTTCTTGAATTAGCTGATGGCAATATAGTGGAAGGTGTGTTGATGAAATATTCTTATGGATACTCAATATGCATATCTAGCCAGGCTGGCTGCAGAATGAACTGTAGTTTTTGTGCTTCGGGAAAAGATGGTCTAGCGCGCAATCTTACTCCCGGTGAAATGACAGGTCAGATTCTTGCTATATCCGCACAATCAGGGTGCGAAATTTCCAGGGTTGTGGTGATGGGAACAGGAGAACCATTTGATAATTATGATAATTTTATTAAATTCATCGAAATCGCTAACCAGCCTAATGGAATGAATATCGGTCAACGTAAAATCGCTGTATCTACATGTGGAATTGTACCGCGAATTTATGATTTCGCAGATTATGACAGCCAGGTAAACCTTGCGATATCCCTTCATGATACCAACAATAACTCCAGAAGTGAAACCATGCCTGTTAATATTAGTTATCCAATAGAAGAGCTGATGAAAGCGTGCAGATACTATATTAAAAAAACTCGCAGAAGACTGTCATTCGAATATGCATTAATACCCGGTATCAATGATTCTATTGACAAAGCAGAGGAATTAGCTAAGTTATTGAAAGGAATGCTATGCTATGTTAATATTATACCGGTCAATAGAATTGACGGTGTTACATACAAGGGCGACCCAAGAGTAAACGTTTCCAGCTTTTATGATATACTTGAAAAACATGGTATTGGTGTAACAATTAGAAGAGAGTTAGGTACTGATATAAGAGCCGCATGCGGCCAGCTCAGGAGGAGCCATGCTGATAAGGTATAGTACCGGGACCCATAAAGGAAAAGTAAGGGACCGGAACGAAGACAATAACATAGTCATTGACTGCGACAGCTATAAAGTATTTGCAGTTGCCGATGGTATGGGTGGTATGGACTTCGGTGATTTAGCTAGTTCGATTGCCATAGATTGTATAAAAAAGGAACTTTCTGACTGCAAAAAACAGTCTTTTAATAAATCTGAGATGAAGAAGCAATTTATTCGGATTTTTAATCTTATAAATAGTGAAATTATTAAAGAATGTTTTGAAAAAAAATCAGTTACCGGTATGGGAACTACATTATCAGTATGCATTATAGTGGAAGATATACTTTATATTAGCCATATGGGTGATTCCAGAATATATATTATTCGTGAGGATAAAGCTATTCAAATAACTAAAGACCACTCATACGTAGAAGAACTTATTGACAGCGGGCGGATAACAAGAGAACAGGCAAAAAGTCATCCGAATCGTAATATTATAACTAGAGCACTTGGGCTGGATAGAGAAATTGATGTTGATACTGACACATTTGAGCTAATTAAAGACGATAGAGTGGTGCTTTGTACTGATGGATTGACAAATGCAGTTGAAGACCATGAAATTGTGGAATTGGTAATTGAGGCCGCTGGGCCTGAAGAAGCAGTAAAGAAGCTTATTGATAAAGCAAATGAACGAGGCGGTAGGGATAATATTACTGTGCAGCTTTTACTTAAAGAAGTATAACCGGAGGATTTAATGGAGAATATCATTCTCAATGAAAGATATGAACTGCTTGAACTGATAGGGTCAGGCGGCATGGGACATGTATATAAAGCAAAGGATAGTAAGCTGGGCCGTACGGTAGCAGTTAAAATCCTAAAAGAAGAGTATCTTGACGACGAAGAGTTCGTGGAACGTTTTCACAACGAAGCTCAGGCAGCGGCAAAACTCTCACACAGCAATATTGTAGCTGTATTTGATGTTGGCGTCGATATGGACAGACACTTTATTGTTATGGAGCTCATTGAAGGAATTATTCTAAGCGATTATGTTAAGAAAATGGGAAAGCTTCAGTATGAAGAAGCGTTTTCTATATCAATACAAATAGCACGAGCCCTTGTTCATGCACATAAAAATGGAATAGTCCACAGAGACATCAAGCCTCACAATGTTTTGCTGTCTAAAGATGGTGTTGCTAAAGTTGCTGATTTTGGAATCGCAAAAGCTGCTACTGCAAGGACATTTACTTTAAGCGGAAAGACAGTCGGCTCGGTTCATTATTTTTCACCGGAACAGGCAAGAGGCGGATATGTTGATGCACGGGCAGATTTATACTCCCTTGGTGCAGTAATTTATGAGATGCTTACCGGACGACCTCCTTATGATGGGGAAACTCCGGTTGTTGTTGCAGTTAAACACCTTCAGGAGAAACTTGTTGAGCCAATATTACTAAATCCTGATATACCCGATGCTGTAAATAAAGTTGTTGTCCAAGCAATGGCTAAAAGTGCTGATGACCGTTATCAGTCTGCCAAAGATATGCTTGAGGAAATGGAAGCAGTGGTTAAAGGAAAAGACCTGCCTTCTGAATTTAATATTACAATGGATTTTCTGAACGGCACAGAAAATGCAGTTGATGAAATGGATATGACAAAAGATTTCACACCTATTGCCGGTACAAAAGAAAAACGAGAGGAGTATGATGTACCCTTGGCTAAATATAAAAAAAGACATATTCTTTCAACTACACTTTCGGTGTTGTCAGCAATTGCAATAGTAATACTTCTTGCTTACTTCGGAATAACCGAGCTAATGACAACTGTTCTCCCGGATTCCAAGGAATATATTGTTGAAGACTACCGGGGAATGGATTTTGAAGAAGTAAAAGAGAAACTTGAACTCGAATTTAGAATAATTGTTGAGAAAAAAGGCGTTTACAATGAAGAGATAGCTGCTGGAGAGATTATTTATCAGGATAAAGAGCAGGGTATCGTTTTCAAGGAACTCGCTGTAAATAAGATAAAACTTACCGTAAGCCTTGGTGCGGAAGAAATTGAAATACCTATTTTGCTGGGGCTTGAGTACAGGCTGGCAGAACCAGAGTTGAAGGAGCTTACCCTTAATCCTATTAAATTAGAAATTAATAATAATGACTTTCCTATAGGACAGGTAATTAGAACTGATCCGGCTGAAGGGCAAACAGCAAATCCAGGTGATACCATTACGGTATATATAAGTCTTGGGCCAGAACTTGAGGAAGTAACGGTTCCGAGTCTAATTGGACTCACAAAAGCACAGGCAAAGGAATTGCTTTACAGTTTAAAGCTTGATATAGGAAGCTATATACCAAATGAACCCGGTGAAAACGCAACAATTATAGAACACCTGCCGACTGCAGGACTGGTTGTCAAAGAAGGAACAAAAATTGAACTTAAATTCTATGTGCCGGTTAATAAGCTTATAGTGCCGTATGAAATAAATCCAGTTGATATTGATTTGCAGCTAGAACCTATAAAGGTTGTTCTTGAGGCAACTCCAAGTAATACCAAAATACCGTCCATTATTTATACTAAGAGCCACATGAAAACAGCATTCCCGATAACTGTATATGTTGAAATCCCGGAAAACGGAGCGACTAACCTAAGTCTGTTTGTGAACAATATACCTAATTTTGAAACTATACTATATTATGAAGATTTCATAGGAACTGAGGGAGCTCAGCTGATAGTTGTAACACCGGTTGTCGATGAAGGCGAAGCAGGATCGCAGGATGGCGAACCTGCTGAGTAATATATATAAAAGAGAATTTCTATGTAAGGAGTGGTTTAGTGCCTGAAGGAATTATTCTAAAAGGCGTGGGCGGTCTGTACAGTGTAAAGTACAATGACCATGTATATTTTTGCCGAGCCAGAGGGCTGTTCCGAAATACGGGACAAAAACCGTTGCCCGGGGATTATGTAGACTTTGATATTACAGATGAAAAAAGCAAAGAAGGTTATCTTTTAACAATTCATGTTCGAAAAAACAAGCTCATAAGACCTGCAGTTGCTAATGTTGATTTAGCATTCATTATTGTATCTATAAAAAGTCCAGAACCTGACCTGTATCTGGCAGATAAACTTCTGTGCATTTTTGGAAGCAAAGAAATTGAAGCTGTCATTTGTATTAATAAAGCTGATTTGGGAAATGAAAACGAAATTGAACAGGTTTCTAAACAATATAAATCTGCAGGCTATGAAGTTATTGTAATGGACGCAAAATCAGGTATGGGTATTGATTTAATTGAACGCGATATAGTGGGTAAAGTGTGCATATTTGCCGGTCAGTCCGGTGTGGGCAAATCTACTATTCTTAATCGCTTTATGGGCGAAGAGGTAATGGAAACGGGTGGATTGAGCGAAAAAATCAGCAGGGGAAAGCACACGACGCGGCATGCTCAGTTCATTGAATCAGCCGGTGGTTATATTGTGGATACTCCGGGATTTTCGAGTCTTGATGCTGGATTAATTGATCCGGATGAAATTAAAAGTCTCTATCGGGAATTCAATGAGCTTGCTATGGAGTGCAGGTTTAATGGGTGTATACATATTAATGAACCTGGTTGTGCAGTTAAAAACGCAGCGGCATCAGGACTGATTTCAAAGTCAAGACATGAAAGATATGTTAAAATATATTCACAGACAATAGAGGCTGAAACAAAGAGAAGGGGATACCGATGATTAAGATAGCACCATCAATACTGGCATCGGATTTTACGAGGCTGGGCGAAGAAATTAAAATGGTTGAAGCGGCTGGAGCAGATTATGTGCATGTTGATGTTATGGACGGTAGGTTTGTGCCAAACATTACAATAGGACCACCGGTTGTATCAGCAATAAAAAAAATTACCAATATGCCGCTGGATGTTCATTTAATGATAGTTGAACCTGATAAATTTTTTAAAGATTTTATTGATGCCGGGGCAGATCTGCTCTGTATACATCAGGAAGCAGCTATACATTTGGAAAGAAGTATACAGTATATAAAATCACTAGGCGCAAAGGCTGCTGTTGCGCTTAATCCTGCTACGAATATCGATACATTAAAATATGTACTCCCAAATTTAGATATGGTGCTTATTATGAGTGTGAATCCAGGGTTCGGCGGGCAAAAATACATTCAGTTTTGCACTGAGAAAATACGCAGTCTGAGAGCAATGGCAGATGAACTTAATCCGAATCTTGATATTGAAGTAGATGGCGGAATAACACTTAATAATATTAAAGAGGTTGTTGATGCCGGAGCTAATGTTATTGTCGCAGGCTCAAGTATATATAAAGCTAAAGATCCGGCTTTAGTTATTGCCATGATGAGGGAGATTACAGACTGATGAATGCCGTCATTGTTTCAGGCGGTCAGCCGCTGTCAAAAATGCGAGCAAAGGCTATACTTTCAGATATAGATTATGTAATATGTGCCGATAAAGGTGCACAGTACGCTTCTGATTACGGTATTATTCCCGACTTGGTTGTGGGGGATATGGACTCAGTTGATGGAGTCATTCTCGCAAACATCGATAAATCTAAAATTCTGGTTTCACCAACAGAAAAAGATTATACAGACACTCATCTTGCAGTTATTAAAGCGCTTGAAAAAGGTGCAAATCAAATAACTATCATTTGCGCTACCGGGCTTCGAAGTGATCATGCTATTGCAAATATTAGGTTGTTGTTGTTTATTGAAAGTAACGGTGCTGAGGGTAAAATTATTGATGATGAAAATATAATTTCTTTATGCACTGGCATAACAGAATTTAAAAATAAAATTGGTACAACAGTTTCGTTAATTGCATTGTCCGATAAGGTTGAGGGAATCACTCTAAGTGGGTTTAAGTATCCACTTAACAATTGTAATGCAGACCTAGCCTGGACTACCGGTATCAGCAACGAAATCATAGCTGATAAAGCTATAATCACCTTGGTCACCGGCCATCTTCTTATATTTGAAATTCACAATGATTAAAAAAAAGGAGATTTGTCCCTAGGGACAATTTGTGCTTTTTTGATTGTTCATCCCTAGGGACAATTTGTGGTTTTGTGGTATAATCTTTTAAAACCGGCAGGGGGTTGAATATGTTTTCTGATAAAGTTATGGACAATTTAAAAAGGGCTTCTTGGATAAGAGCAATGTTTGAGCAGGGAAACAAGCTTAAGCAGGAATTTGGTGCTGAAAATGTATATGATTTCAGTATTGGGAATCCTGAAGTTGATCCTCCTGAAGAAGTAGTAAAAGCCATCAATGAGATTGCTGAGGATAAAACACCGGGAACACATAGGTACATGCCTAATGCAGGATATCCTTTTGTAAAAGATGCAATTGCCAAAAAACTTACTTCAATGTACGGTTTGGATGTGCCTTCAGATAATATCTGTATGGTATGTGGTGCAGCGGCTGGCTTAAATGTAGTTTTAAAATCAATTTTGAATCCCGATGAGGAAGTTATTATATTTGCGCCTTTCTTTGCAGAATATAAGTTTTATGTAGGTAATGGCGGAGGAACACCTGTTGTCGTAGAAACTAAAGAAAATTTTCAAATTGATATTGATGCTTTTGGTGTTGCAATTACTTCAAATACAAAAGCAGTTCTGATAAATTCCCCAAATAATCCAACAGGGGTTATATATTCTGAAGAAACACTCAAAAGTATGGCTGCAATAATTGTTGAAAAAGAAAAAGAACTGGGAATTAATATTATACTCATCAGTGATGAACCCTATAATGAAATAACTTATGATGTTGGGGAACTCCCTGTAGTTTTCAATATATTTGATAAGGCTATAGTTGTTAATTCTTACAGTAAATCACTGGCACTTCCGGGAGAAAGAATCGGATACATTGCGGCTAGTCCCAAGATTGAAGTCTGTGATAAACTTATGGCTGCAATAATTTTCAACAACAGGACACTCGGTTTTGTCAATGCACCAGCATTTTCACAGAGAGTTGTTGCAAAAGCTATAAATGCCTCTGTTGATTCAAACATCTATAAAGAAAGACGTGATGTGCTTTACAACCATCTTATTTCCCTTGGATTTGAATGTCAGAAACCTGACGGAGCATTCTATCTGTTTGTTAAATCGCCGGTGGAAGATGAACTTGAATTTGTTGCAGCAGCACAGAAATACAATGTATTAGTAGTGCCTGGCAGAGGATTTGGCAGAGCCGGATATTTCAGAATAAGTTTTTGCGGAAATATGGATACGATAAAACGTTCACTACCGGCATTTACAAAAATCGCTGCAGAATATTTCTAGCATCGTACCGCAGCAAAGCGAGGAACTTAGTCAATGTATCGCAGCACACAAGATATAAGGCGAGAAACGTTGAAGGCGACCTAAATGATAATTCCATGCATCAAGTGTCAGACGAATGGATATTACCATTTGAGAGCAAATAAGCTGAATACTAATTTCACGACCCAGGTTAAAAAAGAGTGAATATTAGTATTGGCACACCTTAATGTCAGACGTACCGCAGCGAAGCGAGGAACGATGCCACGAGACTGACAACCAGATATAGTTTGTAGATTTCACAGCCAGATGCGTACCGCAGCGATAGCCGAGAAACGCATTGACAGGTTAAATCGTTACAAAAGCCCCGGGTTGTCCCCGCACCTTAATGTTAGGACGTACCAGAGCGAAGTGAGTAATTTAGTCAACGTATCGCAGCACACAAGATATAAGGCGAGAAACGTTGAAGGTGACCTAAATGATAATTCCATGCATCAAGTGTCAGTCGAATGGATATTACCATTTGGGAGCAAATAAGCTGATAATGATTTCACTACTCAGGTTGGAGACGTGTGAATATCATTATTGGCACATCTTTGAAATGTTTAGAATATGATAATAGGGTGGTATAGTGAGTAAGAGAAGAATCTTTGGTACAGTTGTTATAGTGATGGCAGTAGTCATGATTGTCTTTGGCATTTTTAGGGAAGAAGCCACTGATGTCTTTAACAAAGCCATCAGAATATGTCTTGAATGTATTGGGATAGGGTGGCTGTCATGAAAAGGAAGATTGTTCAGGCTCTAACTGCTATTATTACTAATGCAAATATTCAGGGTTTTCTAAATGGTACAATATATCAGGGGAAATTAAAAAATGTTTGTGTACCCGGCCTCAATTGTTATTCATGCCCCGGAGCACTAGGCTCATGTCCAATAGGGTCCTTACAGGCAGTTCTTGGCAGTTATAAATACAAAATATCATATTATGTGACAGGGTTGATTCTTCTATTTGGAGGAATCCTTGGAAGGTGGATATGCGGATGGCTTTGTCCTTTTGGACTGCTTCAGGAACTTCTATATAAAATTCCTTCTAAAAAGGCTAAATTAAAAGGAAACTGGAAAAAATTAAGCTGGGTAAGATATCCGGTTCTAATAATCTTTGTAATTATTATTCCAATGTTTGTGGTTAATATTGCGGGAGTCGGAAGCCCGGCATTCTGTAAATATATTTGCCCTGCCGGAACAATAGAAGCCGCATTACCACTAATGCTATCTGACGCAAGCCTTTTTCTCAGTGTTGGATGGTTGTTTATTCTAAAAGCAGGTATTGCTCTTGCAGTAATAATCGGCTCAGTCTTTTTATTCAGACCGTTTTGTAGAATATTGTGTCCTCTTGGGCTTATATATGGTTGGCTTAATAAAGTGTCACTTTACCAAATGGAAATTGATACGGATAAATGCACAAGCTGCGGAAAGTGTCAGATTCAATGTAAACTAGATATTGATATATATAAAAACCCAACATCCATGGAATGCATAAGATGCGGAGAGTGTAAACCTGTATGTCCTACACAGGCAATAACAAGTGGGATTAAATTAAGGAAAAAACCTACTGAAAAGTAGAAGAGGTAAATATTATGAGTCTTATTCTGTTTGCAGTGGTATTAGCTATTATATGGATGATTGTAGAAATTGTTTCGATTTTGTTTAAAAGCACAGGAATGGACATGTATAAAGCGCGTTTTCAGACTATATCAATACTCACCCACACAGGTTTTACAACCAGAGAATCAGAACTAGTCACACAACATCCGCTTAGAAGAAAAATCGCAAGCTTCCTTATGGTAGTGAGTTATCTTGCGCAGATCACCCTGATTTCAGTTTTAATAAATGTGTTATTACAGAATACAAACAGGTTGCTTAGTGTAGGAGTTATTCTTGTTGTTATTCTTGTTTTCTTTTATCTTCTTACGCGAACTAAGTTTCTTTCATCAAGAATTGACAGGTTTATTGAGAGGATAATCGAGAAAAGGATTTTTCGTTCAACTAAAAAAAATCCCATGTCTCAGGTAATGAAAACAAGTCCTGATTTTGGCATCTTTGAAATAGTTATAGATGAAGACGGAGGACTTGATGGAAAAACCCTTGGAGAGTCCGGACTGAAAAAATCTTTTATTCAGGTGCTTAAAATAGATAGAGGAAACGAAACAATAAATTTTCCCGAACCTGATTATTTGATTGGAGTGGGAGACAAACTGGTAGTTTACGGTAAAATAAAATCAATCAGAGAAATTGTCGTTAATCAATAACAGTATTATTTTACAGCCAACTTTTTAATAAGTTCTTCATCAGCAGTCGCATAGGCGCTGTAATAGGAAAAGTAGTTAACCATGCCTGGTTGAGAATTTTTGGGCTTTTTTATGTTTTTTGTTTCTGAATAGTCAACAGCGATTTGTCCTGAGTTTCTTGCCCTGCTATGGTAAGCGGCAATTACAGCAGCTTCTGAAATAGTCTTGTCCGGGAATAATTCTTCGTGTTTATCTTTTTTGCGAATTATAACATGCGAACCAGGAATGCCTTTGGCATGGAGCCACAGATCTCGCGAATTAGCAAATTTAAAAGTGATGTAATCATTCTCGACATTATTGCGACCTACATATATCTCGTATCCTTCAGATGAAACATATTTAAATGGTTTGAATTTTAATTCGGGTTCCTTTTTCTTGTATTTTGGATGCTTCTTTTTTACATAACCCTGTTGAGCCATCTCCCTACGGATTTCAATAATATCGTCAGGAGATGTAGCAGACGCAAGATTATGATCAACACTTTCGAGATAGTTGAGTTCATCCTGAGACTGTACTAACTGAACTTTTGAATTTACAATTGCGCTCTTAGCCTTCTTGTATTTCTTATAATATTTTTGGGCGTTAGAAGAAGCGTCTCTATTAGGGTCTAGTTTAATTTCGATCATCTGCCCGGTATAATAATTTAACAACTCAATTGTTTCAGAATTTGGTTTTATTGAGTGCATATTAGCGGTTATCAGCTCTCCCATAAGTTTGAATTTTTCAATAGTATCTGCCTTTTCTAAAGTTCCGACATAAATGGCAATTTTTTTTCTGCATCGCTTAAGATTTTTTGAAACAGCTTTGACTAAATCAGATTTTTGTAGATTCAACTGTGCCTTTTCTCCACGGTTAGTAAAGTAAAAATCCAGGGCTTCATTTATGCTGTTAAAATCTTTAAGTGAAGAATACTGGGTTAATCTCATTGCAGAAAAATCAATTGGCAGATTATCATCATTTAAAGCTACGCATGGTTCAAAACTACCTTTTCTAATATTGAAAAGCATATCATTAAAAGTATTTGAAAATCGTTCTTTTTCTGTATCTGTAAGAAAGTCTGTAGTTTTATCTGAATTGACAGAACTCCTGTGGCAGACTTCCCTGCATAAAACCGGAGAAAAACCTGTAATGGTCTGTAGAATGGCCTTCTCAATAGTTTTATCTACAACGTTGAGAACATCACTGGGAACAATATCATCAGGAGATTTTTTATTCTGAGAAGGAATGAATATATAGTCGCGGGCTGGCATAACTTCACGTACGCGACTCATCTCTGCATCAACATGCTTAAGAGAATCCAGTATTTTTCCTGACGCATTTAACAGAACAATATTGCAATTGCGGCCGGTAAGTTCAATCATAAGAGTTTTATGCTGCATGTCACCGAGTTCATTGCGAGATTCAACTAAAATGCCAAGATATCGCTCATAATCATAAGCGATAATATCTCTGATTATTCCACCGGAAATATGCTTTCTTAAGAACATACAGAAATTCGGAGGTGACATGGGATTTTTCTTTATTTTATCTGTGAGAAAAATTCCCGGATATGCAGAGTTCATAGATATCTTCAGCCTATGATTGCCCTTATAATTACGCATAATTATAATGACCTCATCTTTTTCAGGCATATGAATTTTATCAATCCGTGATTCGCATATTATATTTTTCAATTCAAGGGCAGTTGCCCTGACTGTTACACCATCAAAAGGCATTAGACCTCCACGGTAATTTCACGCACCATTATACTTTTTCTTGGGGCTCCATTTTCATCAGGATAATTAAAATCTGAGTAGAACACCAGTGCGGTATCAGGATCTGTCTCAATTAGAGCACAGTAGGAACAGGTATCTGTCTGTATGGGCATTGGTTCCACAACGGTTATTCTATCATGCCATTTACCATTAAGATATGGACGTATGAAAAGTCCGGGACGCCCATAACCAGCAATTATAGCTCCATTATCCAATTTAACTGTCTGAGGCCATACACCTCTGTCATCAAAGTACTCAGCCTTAGTCCAAGTTAAGCCCCCATCTTTAGTCCATGTAATATACATAGGCCCAAATCCATTTCCGTCTGTGGTTCGGTGCAGAGCAAACGCAATGTTTTCGTCAATGAAACACATATCCGGTTCACCATAGCCATATCGTTTTTTTGCGCAGGTATCTTTTTCTATATCATACTGGTATGGAACTCGGCTCATGTATTTCCAGGTTTTTCCATTATCAGTACTCTTGTGGAACCATGACGCACCGAATTTACTGATTTGGCCGTCTTCCTTTATGTAGTGTTTATAAAGGAATGTCCATAAAGAACCGTTTGGTCCTTTTTTTATTTGATGGAAAAAAGGACGTGGGAATACACCTTCGGATGTATTTAAAGTGTAATCAGGTACTTCAATTGAGATTTCTTCAACCATCATGGGTTCGCCGGGTTTTGTGCGTTCTATAAACCATTTTCTTTTATTTTTCGGAATATCTTCATACTTAAAATAATCACGGGTAAACCCATAACCAACGAAAGTGCCGATTACTTCAGGTAAATCTATGTCCTTCTCAGGAATAGCTTTTGTTTGGTGGATTTTGATTAAATCACCATTATCTAATTTTAGAGCACCGTTTTCACACTCATTCCATGTTTTACCTTTATCATCTGAGTATATCCATTTCCTCGGACTTCCGTAGGATAGTGCACTGTCAGCTAAGACATGAAACTCAAGATATATTCTATCGCCGGCATCAAATACGCGTGGGAACTGCCATGGACCCCAGTCTTTTATTCCTGCAGGTGCCTGCGATAATAGTTTTTCCGGGCCTAAAGTAACTTTCATTATTAACTCCTTATTTTACGGGGATCGGTCTTCCCAAAGATGCTACCGGTTGCATGCCGGGTGACGGGATAACATCACCGGTTACTGAATACAATATTGCAGTATGCAGTTCAAACTCAATTATTATATATTTTCCCAATAGTTCATCTATAGATTTATTTTTCCATTGAGGAACCAGTTCTATATCATCACCGGTAAATGGTGTACAGTCGTCAAAATCAAACCCTTCATAAGGCAGGAAATTATCGGGGTTTACCAAGCGATATCGAACTGTTCCTGTAGGGGCACAAATGTTGAAAGACAATTCAGGACCTTCAAGGCGCATTCTTTTCAACAGTAGTTTAGCTTTTAATCCATATGATTCCATTCCGGCAAAGCCATGTTTTCGAATTTTATAGAAAAGGATGCGGTTGTTTCCATTTTCTTTCACATAGTCAGATAATTCTGAGTCAGGATAGGCAGGTTTAAACCCCCAACCATGGTCAGTACGGCCGCCGCCTGCAGCGAGAATCCATTCTTTGCCATCAGGAGATTCATTCATATTTGAAAAATAAATTGTTGTAAAACCATAATTCGGTGGGGCCGGACGGTCTACCATAGGCTCGCTTGATGCCCGGTTCCATATGATTCCATCATAGCTGTATGTAAGTGCCGCATCTACCTTTCCTGCCATTTTGGTCCAGACGGTGTCATCTTCATCTGTATAATACAGTTGAAGAAAACCAAGGAAGTAACCGGTTTCAGGATAGACAGTCATTCCATAATACTGTGTAAAGTCCACATCAAACGGAGTAGGTGAAAGTATAACCTGCGGATCAGTCCAGTTTTTCAAATCATCTGAGAAGAGGGTTACTATCCTTCTATCAACATGAGCGCCACGGCATATTATTTGATATTTTTCTAGAATTTCATTATAGAAGATGTTATTTGCAGTATCTGATGCATGCTCACTGATTTTATAATCTGTATCAGTATTCCAGTCAAGTGCATCGGCACTGGTTGCTACATATCCTCGTCCTTCACTAGTGTCGTCAGGGTTCACTTTCATTATTACACATTTATATTTTTCATCAGGATTATCGGTTGTTTCGTCACGGTAAACTACATAAGAACCTGTTTTTCTGACAGATGGAATGGGTCCGACCGGAGTAAAATTTACACCATCATTGCTAACCGCATAGTGGGAGCGACGGTCCCAGTCTTTGCTTCTATTAGGAAGAAAACTGAAAAAGAGATAATATTTTTTTAGCTCAGGAATGTATACAACTGAGTTGCCGGCAGTAATACCAGGCTGTTCAAAACCGCCCACTTGTCGAGGCTTGAAAATTCTTCTTCTTATACCTCTTTTGGTATAAATCATGAAATCATCAAAAAATACAAATGTGTTCATCTCTTATCCCCCTTATTAACTAACCTTATTATAACCACATAATCAAACACATACCATTGTGAATTCAAGAAAAGCAGAAATTATCCCTAGGGACAATTTCTTCTTTTTGGGTCATTTGTCCCTAGGGACAAATTCTGCTTTTTGGATAATATTATAGGAATTAAGATGAGAATTAGAATAAAATACTGATATAATCGAAGAGTAAATGAGACAAGGAATGATAAGTTTACAAAGCAAGGGGTATATTAGTAATATGAATAAAGAAAAAAAGCAAGCCAAATTAAATAAGTTTTATGAAAAAATTCATAAAGATGGTAAAGCAGCCGTCGTTATGTTTCGTTCAAAAAAATGCCTTCCATGCGATGCTTTTGAACCGATTTTCAATAAATATAAAATGGGGTTTGGTAAAAGCCTGAATTTTGTATCTGTTGATATAGCTAACGAACCAGAAGTCGTTGAGCTTTTAAAGATTCGAAGTATGCCAACCGTAATTTTCCTAAAAAATGGTGAAGAAGCATGTACTCGACTGAGTGGATATATAGATACTATGGCATTCAAAGATAAAATCCAAAATGTTCTTGGCGGAACATGTCCTAAAATGGGACGCGACAGGGTATATGCAGATGTCATAATACTTGGAGCGGGTCCTGCCGGACTATCAGCAGCAATTTATACTGCCCGATCTAGATTGTACACTGTTGTTATAGACAAAGCATTTCCGGGCGGTCAGGTTGCAACTTCGTACACCATTGAAAACTATGCAGGGACAGGCGGTGTTATTGAAGGACCGGCCCTTATGGAGAAAATGGTTACACAGGCAGAGTCATTTGGAGCAGAAATTGTTGAACTTAAAGAAATAACCGAAGTTAAGCTTGAAGGTGACATAAAGCACATAGCTACTGACGAAACTGATTATTATGCGAAATCTGTAATTATTGCTACAGGAGCACAGCCAAGACCACTTCCTGTTGAAAAAGAGGAAGATTATAGAGGAAGGGGACTCCACTATTGCGCAACATGCGATGGAGCTCTTTACCAGGATGCTGAAATTATAGTTGTCGGGGGTGGTGATTCTGCTGTTGAAGAAGCAGTAAATCTTACAAAATTTGCATCAAAAGTTACAGTTATTGCAAGAAAAGATAAGTTTACTGCAACCAGGGCAGGACAGGATGATCTTAATGAGAACTCTAAAATAGAAGTAATTTGGAATACAGAAATAGTTAAACTTCATGGAGAGATGTTCTTAGATAAAGTTACCTTGAAGAATAATAAAACTGGAGATTTGTCAGAAATGCCCATTGAGGGAGTTTTTATCTTTGTAGGAATGACTCCCAAAACAGAATTGTTTAAAGATGCAATTCAAACTGATAAATATGGGTATATAATAACCGACGAGAATATGGCGACGAAAATCCCGGGCGTATATGCCATCGGTGATGTCAGACACAAAACAGTAAGGCAAATAGCTAATGCTGTTGGTGATGGGGCTGTAGCCGCTGTATTTGCAGAAAAGTTTATATCTTCAATAGAAGAATAATTAGGAGGAAAAAATGTCAGTAAAAGTTTATTCAACACCAACGTGCCCATTCTGCACTATGGCAAAAAATTATTTGAAGCAAAATGAGGTCTCATATGAAGATGTCGATGTTTCGAAAGACCGTGAACAGGCAATGGATATGATTAAGAAATCAGGCCAACGAGGCGTACCAGTTATTGATTATGACGGGGAGATTATTGTAGGATTTGATAAGAAGAAATTAGCAGAACTGATAGGTTAATTCGTTTTCAGTATTTGATTATAAATTTCATAAACCACTAATTGTAAATTTATACACTTGGTGGTTTATTTTTTTGCAATTAATTTTTGAAAGATCTTTTGAAATATTGAAATGTCTATAAGTATAGTTAGATTAAACGCGTATATGGTCAAATGTCCCGACCATAATTTCTGGGAGAGCTATTTTACCGGTTGTGAGTATGGAAAGATGATGCTATTCTGAGATTATGATAAATGAAATGATAGCTAGTACCAGAGTTGTGAGGCTTAGAGCAGCAGCCCTTGATAAAGATATTAATAGAGATAAAAAAACTGAGTGGAAATTGGGTTATGCACGTGGGTATCGCGAAAACAACCAAATCACTGACATAGTCCATAAAAGGGGTATAGCCACAGGATATATGCTTTCTCACTCAACACCGGTTATTGATGATGACGAATTGATAGTCGGCAAACCGCTTTTCAATGATCCAACTTCTGATGAATCAAAAGAACTTCAAATATACAAAGACAGTAAATTCAATCCCGGCGGAATGAAATCTCATATGGCAATTGATTACGAAAAACTTTTATCAAAAGGATTATCCGGAGTGATGGATGAAATTAATATGTATCGTTCAGGATTGGATTTGAGCGGCAATGGGGATATTGCAAAAGAAGAATTTTATCTAGGATGTCTTTCGGCACTTGAAGGGGTAAGAATTTACTCAAATAATTATGCTATTCAAGCAGAGAAGATGGCATCATCATGTAATAATGAACAAAGGAAAAGTGAACTGCTTGAAATTGCTGTTATATGCAGAAAAGTTCCAAATGAACCTGCGTCATCTTTTAAAGAGGCACTTCAGTCAATACATTTTTTTACTTTTTGTCTAAATAGTCTGTACCAGCTTGGGCGCCCGGATAGATACCTTATTGAATACTATGAAAGAGATATTGAGTTAGGAAAAATCAATAGGAAATCAGCTCAGGAACTAATTGATTGTCTTTGCATTTTATTTAATGAATACACCCAGAAAGGTTTAGCTGTAGGTTTCATGGTAGGGGGTCGTGACGAAAACGGAATTGATGTCACTAATGAGTTAACTTATTTGTTTATAAATAGTATTGGGCATACACGTTTAATATATCCCGGTATTGGATTGTGTTATACAAATGATACGCCAAAAGATTTGTTAATCTTAAGCTTTCGGCTATTAGGTGAAGGTTTATCTCATCCGGCACTTTTTAATGACAGAGTAATAACGGAAGGGTTAGAAACATACGGACTTTTAAAGAAAGAAGCTTGTAATTATGTTCACAGTACTTGTGTTGAGATAACCCCTATAGCTTCCTCAGCGGCTTGGGTAGCATGCCCATATATTAACCTGGTTCAGATTCTTTTGGATATACTGGAATCAGAAAGTGACATAAAAGAAATTGAATATGATAAATTTGATACACTTCTGTCTGAATATAAAAGGGTTCTTAGAGAAAAGATAGATTCAGAAGCTATTAGTAAGAATAAATTGCAGGAGTTCAGAAGTGTATACGGTGGAGACCCACTGGTATCATGTTTTGTTAATGACTGCCTTGAATTTGGAAAAGATATTGACCGGGGTGGAGCAAGGCATAACTGGATTATGCCATCATTCGTCGGATTGGCCAATTTAGCCGATTCAATGATTGCTATCAAGTATTTGGTTTATGATAATAAAAAAATCAGCATGGAAAGATATGTTAAAGCGTTAAAAGATGACTTTAAAAGTGACAGACTGCTTTTATCAATGATTCAAAACACAGTTCCGTCATATGGAAACGATAATAGGGAAGCGGATTCAATGGTTGCAGAAATTTCAAAGTGGATCAGAGAATTTACTGCTAAAAATACAACTTTCCGTAATGACCGGTTTGTACCAAGTTTATTTTGCTGGGTTAACCATGAACGAATGGGTCGTGTAACGGGAGCTTCTCCCGATGGAAGAAGATGCGGATTTCCGCTCGGTGATGGTTCAGGGCCTGCACAGGGACAAGGCATTAAAGGACCCACAGCCTCAATAATGTCATCTACAAGCTGGGATCATAAAGAATTCATAGGTGGGATTGCTGTAAATATGAAATTTAACAAAAGCTTTTTCAACGATGACTCCATCGAAAAAATGATGAGTCTTGTTAATGTATTTATGCAACGTGATGGGTTCGAGTTGCAGATTAATTCAGTTGATCGACAGACTTTATTGAATGCAAGAGAGAATCCGCAGGAATACAGAGATCTTATTGTAAGAGTTGGGGGATACAGTGATTTCTTTATTCATTTAAATCGAAATATGCAGGATGAAGTAATTGCACGGTCGGGCCAAAATATTTAGTAATAATAAATCAGCTTAAGAATTTCGGAAAACCAAATTTACTTAAGCTTCCTTAAACAAATTTTGTGTAAGCTCTTGACATATATAAGTTGAAGTATGACAATAGATATATATTAGTTAAGGAGGCTTAAGTAATGAAAAAAAAGAACGTTATTATTATAGGTGCAGCAGGTCGAGATTTTCATAATTTCAACATGTATTACAGGGATAATGAAAGCTACAATGTATTGGCATTTACTGCGGCGCAGATTCCCGATATTGATGGCAGAAAGTATCCTGCAGAATTGGCCGGTCATTTATATCCGGATGGAATTCCGATCTATGCTCAGGCTGATCTTGAAAAGCTAATAAAAGAACTCGATGTTGATTCATGTGTATTTTCCTACAGTGATGTACCATACAACTTCGTCATGGGTATAAGTGCCCAAGTTAATGCTGCTGGTGCGGATTTTGTTTTAATGGGCACAAAAGCATCAATGTTAGAGAGCACAAAACCTGTAATTGCTGTTTGTGCAGTCAGGACCGGATGTGGTAAGAGTCAGACATCCAGAAAAATTGTAGAGCTCCTTATGGAAAAGGGACTTAAAGTTGTAGCAATACGACATCCTATGCCATATGGTGACCTTGTTAAGCAGAAAGTACAGCGGTTTGCAACAATAGAAGACTTAAATAAACACGAGTGTTCTATTGAAGAGATGGAAGAATATGAACCATATGTTGCGCGTGGAAATGTTATATATGCAGGCGTTGATTATGAAGCAATATTGCGACAGGCAGAAAATGATCCAGAAGGTTGTGACGTTATTCTTTGGGATGGGGGAAACAACGATTTTTCATTCTACAAACCTGATTTAATGGTAACCGTTGTAGACCCTCACAGAGCAGGGCACGAATTATCATACTATCCTGGGGAAGTTAATCTTAGAATTGCTGACATAGTTGTAATTAATAAGATTGATACAGCAGATTATGCGGATATTCAGACAGTTAGAGATAACATAATGAAAGTTAATCCGAATGCGGCAATTATAGAGGCAGCTTCGACAATATCAGTTGACGATCCAGATGTTATAAAAGGTAAAAGAGTACTTGTTATAGAAGATGGTCCTACATTGACACATGGAGAAATGAAAATTGGCGCTGCAATGGTAGCTGCAAAGCGTTTTGGAGCGGTCGAACTAGTAGATCCCAGACCATTTGTTGTTGGAAAGCTTAAAGAAACTTTTGCAACATACCCCAATATCGGTGTTTTGCTTCCGGCAATGGGTTATGGTGAACAACAGGTTAAAGATTTAGAAGCCACAGTGGAAAACACAGACTGTGATTCTGTAATTATAGGAACACCGATAGATTTGAACAGAGTTATCAAAATAACTAAGCCGAATACAAGAGTATATTATGATCTTCAGGAAATCGGCTCACCGAATCTCACAGAAGCTTTAGATGATTTTGTGAAGAATAAAGTCAAAAAGTAATGAATAAACATATTTGAACAATAAAAAACCGGTTCGTTTGAACCGGTTTTTTGGAGCCGCTAATCGGATTTGAACCGATGACCCCTTCCTTACCATGGAAGTGCTCTACCGACTGAGCTATAGCGGCTAATATCGCGAGTTGTATTTTAACATAATCAATATAACAAGTAAATATATATTTACAATGAGCTAATTGCGTAGCTTCAAGATTGAAGCTATAAGCTTGTTTCGGAAGACGTAAAAAAAACTTTCCACCAGGTCAAATAGCATAAACAGCTGGTTTTGGAGTGAGAGAATCAGGGACATTTGATTTTTCACCCCAATTTAAACATGAGAAAAACCCCTTAACATGGTAAAATTGTATTGAATAAAAAAACAATTCACAAAGGAGTTTTCTCATGGCAATTGTACCACAAAAA
>Ga0307989_1000648_pt1 | contig 21492 bp, 21 predicted proteins | sample EllFjometagen185_FD_203164 | JGI IMG/M metagenome (GOLD analysis project Ga0307989, IMG submission 203164) | Marine microbial communities from Ellis Fjord, Antarctic Ocean - #185 | ecosystem: Environmental > Aquatic > Marine > Unclassified | place: Southern Ocean | collected 2014-10-08
GAAATGTTAAAACTTTTTAAACGACGGGAAATAGTCGTAGCAACAATTGGTCACACTTCTGCAATGGTGGGTCTCTGGGCAATAACCTTAAGCTTTCTGCCGGTAAGGGCAAAGATCCTTGGATCAGGAGATGTTGAGATTGGATTGATGTTGAGCCTTCATCTGGCAGCGTTCACTTTGAGCAATTATGTTAATTCACGTCTTAGCTCTGCGGTTACTATAAAAAAGAGGGTTTTCGTAGCGGTTCTTGTTTTTTCTTTGGGAAATATTCTGGCAGTGATAGCCCCTTCAACTTTTTGGCTCTATATCACAGGTGTTGTCAGCGGCTTAGGATTCGGATTTCTTCAATCTACTTTTATAGGTTTAAGTATTTTAAAGGTTGATGTCAGCCAGCGTTCTACCGCTCTTGGCTTCCATCAATCGCTCTACTCACTGGGTATTTTTATAGGTCCCTGGATAGGCGGGATTCTTGCTGATCATTTTGGACTTCAGATAATGTTTGGCATTATATCTGTCTTTTGCCTGTTTTCGTTATTGGTAGTCACCAGATTTGTCGATAATTAGGAAGTTAGCTAATACAGAAACATGAGACTGCACGCGATCCGGATATAGATAATCCTCGTTAGAATTTTACAAAGAATAAAATATGAATTCTTGCAATTTGCAGAGGCAAATAGTATCTTTTTACATAACGAAATAACAAAAGTAAAAGTATAGGAGATTCCATGAAAATACTTGTTGTCGCAGCAACCCCTTCTGAATCAAGTTTTAATCTTGCAATAGCTAATAGGGCAGTTTCGTATCTAAAAGAATTGGGACATGAGGTTTGGTTTCATGATCTATACCGTGAAAAATTCCCGCCGATCCTTGAAATGGAAGAGATTTCAAAAGAGGCTATGCTTGACCCGCTGATTGCCAAACATTGTGCAGAGTTGACAGCAGCTGATGGAATCGTGATAATCCACCCTAATTGGTGGGGACAACCCCCTGCTATTCTTAAAGGCTGGATTGACCGGGTGATCAGGCCCGGTACTGCCTATATATGTGAAGGAAAACCTGGTGAGGTGGGGGAGGTCATTGGGCTTCTAACCGGTAAGTTCGGTGTGGTCTTCACAACAGGGGACACTGATACTGAACGGGAACTCTCATATTTCGCCGATCCACTTGAGACCTTATGGAAAAATTGTATATTTGGTTTTTGCGGAGTCGAAAAATTTACCCGGCGGCATTTTAATATTGTACTGACCAGCAGTGATGACCAGCGCAAATCCTGGCTAAACGATGTGGAATCAGTGCTGAAATCATATATTGGATAAAATTAATTTAGGAGTTGTTTATGGATGATTTTACTTTTAGAAATCCGACAAAGATAATATTTGGAAAAGGAAAAGAGAAATTAGTGGGAAAAGAGGCTTTGGCCTATGGTTACAGAGTTCTTCTCCATTATGGTGGAGGGAGTATTAAACGAACAGGATTATACGACACGGTTACCGCATCCCTGAAAGAGGCGGGAGTTGAATTTTTTGAACTTGGCGGAGTCAAACCCAATCCACGGATCAATCTGGTTCGGGAAGGTGTTGAACTGTGCCGTGAGAAACGAATAGATTTGATTCTGGCTGTAGGCGGAGGAAGTGTCATTGATTCTGCGAAGGCAATTTCTATAGGTGTTCCCTATGATGGTGATGTCTGGGATTTTTACAGTGGAAAAGCTTCAGCTGAAACAGCATTGCCAGTTGGTACTATTCTTACATTACCAGCTGCAGGAAGTGAATCAAGTGATGGAAGTGTAATAACGAACGAAGAAGGGATGCTAAAAAGACCTTATGGATCGAGTCTTCTCTATCCGGTTTTTTCGATTCTGAATCCGGAACTGGCATTTACCCTCCCAAAATTCCAGATTGCCTGCGGAGTTGCAGACATGACAGCCCATTTGCTTGAAAGATATTTCACCAACTCTAAACCAGTTGGAGTTTCAGACAGGCTGCTTGAAGGAACTATGAAAAATATACTGGATTATGCTCAAGGTGTACTTAATAATCAGGAAGATTATAATTCCTGGGCAGAAATTATGTGGTCCGGAACCCTGGCACATAATAATCTGTTTGGTTCAGGGAGAGAGGATGACTGGGCTTCACATGATATTGAGCATGAGTTGAGTGGAATCTATGATATTGCCCATGGTGCAGGTCTTGCTGTCATTTTTCCCGCCTGGATGAAGTATAACTACAAACAGGATGTTGATAGGTTTGCCCAGTGGGCTGTTCGTGTCTGGAATATTGAAGAGGGTTTTTGGTCTCGTGAAAAGACAGCATTAGCAGGTATTCAGAAGTTTGAAGAGTTTCTTCTTTCGTTAGGTCTGGCAACTACTCTTGAAGGAGTTGGCATTGATAAATCCAGACTGGAGGAGATGGCTGACAAATGTACCAATGGGGGCACTACTACTCTGGGTGCTTTTGTAAAATTGAAGAGAGATGATGTTCTTGCAATCTTACGTCTTGCGTTGTAAGAAAATGGGAAATAAAATTTGAATCCTCAGGGAAAAGGTAAATACACGATATCAATATAAAGTGTGTCAACAGTTAGGCATTAATTGTTGTAATAACATCATTATGCTATATAATATATAATATGATTGCAAAAGTAGTAACGAAATCACATCTGCACGACTCTGAACTGCAAAAAAAAGATAGAGAGTACTGGTTAAGCCAATCTCCTGCAAGCAGGTTGAGTGCCGTTGAATTCATGAGGAAACAGTTCTATGCTGAATATCCCGAAAGACTTTATAGAGTTTATAGAATTATTAAACAAACATAAGGTAAGATATCTTATCGTTGGCGGGTATGCAGTTGCCTATCATGGGTACCCCCGATCGACAGGTGATATCGATATTTTACTGGAATGTTCTCAGGAGAATGCTTCTATTGTGAAACAATGCCTGAATGAATTCGGATTTGGAGAACTGGATATATCAATTTCAGACCTATCCACACCTAAGCAGGTTATTCAGCTGGGGTATCCCCCACTGCGTATAGATCTTATTACCTCAATAGACGGATTAGTTTTTCAACAGGCCTGGAAACAGAGAGTTTGTGTAGATATTCAAGACATGACAATAAATTTTATCAGTAGAAAGGACCTTCTCGCAAATAAAAAAGCAACCGGTAGAGCCAGAGATATTGCCGATATAGAAGAATTGACTTAATAATATTTATGATTCAACCTAAAAAAAGAGAACGCTAAAAGGTTCTGCATGATTCTTTTAGCGTTCTCTTTTTGCTGGAAAATTCTTCAAATCACCTCATTTTCCATCAATTATAATTTGTAGTTCAGTTTTTACTGTACCAAATTCTATGCCTACTTCTGCATAGTAATCCCGTAGAACAGCAGCACGGGCACCAACTGGATATCCGGTTGCTTCCTCAATCTCTTCTTTTGTAACATCCCATGAATAGAGATCTGCAAATGTAGTATTCCCTTTGATAAATTGATCTTCGGAAGAGCTTTCAATATGCTCTGAATCGATATTTTCCGTAAAAGTAGTACCGGCTGATGGTGAGATTGTTACGCTCTTTAATAGCTGAAATTGTTCATCATCAATTAATCCATTACTCTTTAAAAGAGCCAGGGCAGGGGACGGCAGCAGAGTAGTTTCTTCAGGAGTGTATGGATAATCCATATAGAGAGCCACAAACCATTTAATACTATCAGTTCCCACCTCTCCTTCACCTTCAATAATTTCCCCATAGATCGCTTCAAGATCTTTTGCAAAATACTGTCCTGCATCTTTTTCAGAGGTATCCAGTGCAAATGCCTGTGCCAGCTCTTCGGTAGAAATTGAGAAATTGTCACTGATATTCTGAAAGCTGTAAGACCCGCGGATATCAGCGGGATCAGAGAAGCCGGCAAACTCTCCGACTGTTATTTTAAGGGGAACTTTAGTACTTTCGGTTATCCAGGTTCCTGTAAGTTTTGTTACACCCACTCCGCCCAAAATAAGTACTATGGTAATAATAACCGCTGTGGTGCTCTTAATTTTCATTTTCAGTCTCCTCGATCCCGCTTGTCTTTTTATGTAGAGATGTTTTAGAAATAAGAACTGTTTCAGGAACCGGACAGGCATCATCCGAAGTACAGGCAAAGCAGGATATACATTGATGATCCAATACATTTTTAGCAGAGGACACCTCTATGTTCATTGGACAGGCATCAGCACACGCTGCACAGGAGATACAGGTTGATTTGTTTCTGCGGATTTTAAAAATTCTGAACAAATTAGAGAGTCCTAAAACGGCACCATAAGGACATGCATATTTACAAAAGGGCCGCTCTACAAATAAGGAAAGAACTAAAATAACACCCAGAGCAATAAATCCGGTAACTGCAACTTCACCAGTCCAGAAATTAAACAGTGCATAGTAGGGATCATAATCAGAAAAGACAAGCTTGGTTGAAACTGCGGTCATAATAATAACCCATAATAGTACTGCATAACGAAGATACCGCAGTATACGATCAACTTTACCAGGAACGAAATTATTGTATTTCCTTTTGAAAATTTTGCGGCCTATTTTTCCCACCCACTCCTGAAATGATCCGAATGGACATATCCATCCGCAAAATACCGGTCCAAACAGGATTGCTGTGAGAAAGACCAGAATCATGAGAATGAATGAAGATTCATGGATTTTCTGGGTAAAACTACCAGCTGTAAGATATTGGTATATTGAGACGACTCCGCCAAAGGGGCAGACTGCATGAAGTGAAGCTCCTTTGATCAAAGGGATTGAGACCCCCGTTTCTTCCAATGCATGTCCAACACTGATTAATAGAACTAGAATGAAGAAAAAAATCTGAATTGATGTACGTATCGGTTTGAGATGCAGCTTTTTTTTCATAGTGGACCTCCTTAATGTTCCCGTGCCGAGAAAATTCTGCACACTTTGTATGAAATACATTATAAAAAGAACCCCATTAAAGTATGGGGTTCGCTAGATTAAGATTTCTTAATATTCTTATTGGTGCTCTTTAAAGAGCTGAAAGAGCTTTAAGTACCTTCTCTTCGGTAAATCCGAAAAGAGAGAAAAGCTCAGATGCAGGAGCCGACTCACCAAAGGTTGTCATACCGATGATATCACCGTTTAGTCCTGTGTATTTATACCAGAAATCTTTATAAGAAGCTTCAATAGCAAGACGTTTGACAGCTGCTGGAGGCAGTACGAGATCTTTATACTCTTTTGACTGCAATTCGAACTGTTCAGGGGAAGGCATTGATACTAACCTTACACTTTTTCCAGTATCTCCAAATTTTTTAGCAGCTCCCATAGCCAGCTCAACTTCAGATCCTGTAGCTATTATCAGATACTCTGGTGTTTCTGCATTCTCCCAAAGTATATAGGCTCCTTTTTCAATTAGAGAGACTTGCTCAGCATCTCTTGGAAGGACGGGTAGGTTTTGTCTGCTAAGAATCAGGCTGGTTGGTCCATCAGTCTTTGTTATTGCAGATTTCCAGGCAACGGCTGTCTCGACAGTATCGGCTGGTCTCCATGTAGTCATGCCGGGAGTCCCGCGTAATGAGGCGATCTGTTCAATAGGTTGATGTGTCGGCCCATCTTCACCAAGACCAATGGAGTCATGGGTAAAAACATATATGGTCTGGATTCCCATGAGGGATGCCATACGGATTGCATTTCGTGCATACTCCATGAAAATAAGGAATGTTCCGCCATAGGGAATAAATCCTCCGTGCAGCGTAAGGCCATTCATAATGGCTGCCATTCCGAATTCCCGGACACCATAGTGCAGGTAATTCCCGTCGGCATCATTGGCTGAAATTGCTTTCGATCCCTTCCACATGGTAAGGTTTGAAGGAGCAAGATCCGCAGATCCACCCAAAAGTGACGGCAGCATTGGACCTAGTTCCTGAAGTACGTTCTGTGAAGCCTTTCTTGTAGCGATTTTTTCACCTTTTTCCTGAAGACTGGTAATATAAGCAGATATTTTTTCATCCCAGTCGGCCGGCAGATCATTATTTATTCTTGAGGTGAACTCATTAGCCAGTTCAGGGTATGCTGCTGAATAATCTGCAAAGAGTGTATTCCAGAGAGCTTCCTGTTGAATTCCTTTGGCTTTGCAGTCCCAGGCTTTGTAGGCTTCTTCAGGGACGAAAAAAGGCTCATCAAATTCCCAGCCAAGTGCTTTACGGGTCAAAACTATCTCATCTGTACCAAGAGGTGCTCCGTGACAAGATTCACTACCCTCTTTATTTGGTGACCCAAATCCAATTTTAGTTTTACAGCTGATAAGTGTTGGTTTGCTGAACTCACTTTTGGCTTCGTTAAGGGCTTTCTGGACTGATTCAGCATTATGGCCGTCAGCCACAGAAATAACCTGCCACCCATACGCTCTAAATCGTGCTTCGGTATCATCAGTGAACCAACCTTCAACTTTACCATCAATCGATATCCCATTGTTATCATAAAATACTATCAATTTCCCTAACCCGAGAGTTCCTGCAAGAGAGCAAACTTCATGGGAAATGCCTTCCATAAGACAGCCGTCTCCGGTAAAAGCGTATGAATAATGGTCAACAATCGGAAAACCTTCTTTGTTGAAGTGCGCGGCAAGGGTTTTTTCAGCCAGTGCCATTCCTACTGCGTTTGCAATTCCCTGGCCGAGTGGTCCGGTTGTAGTTTCAATGCCGGGTGTAACTTTGTATTCAGGATGACCGGCTGTTTTTGAATGCAGCTGCCGGAATTTTTTTAACTCACTTAGTGGTAAATCATATCCTGTTAAGTGAAGGAGGGAGTACAAGAGCATCGATGCATGACCATTTGAAAGGACAAATCGATCTCTATCAGCCCAGTTCGGATTACCGGGATTGTGTTTCAAATTCCTCCGCCAGAGAACTTCAGCGATATCAGCCATACCCATTGGTGCCCCGGGATGCCCTGAATTTGCCTTCTGTACACCATCCATGCTCAGGATCCGTACAGCGTTTGCTAATTGTTTTGTTTCCATGTAATAAACCCCTTGAATATATGTATTTAATCTTCTCTTCAAATCAATAATTCATCACTATAATAAACAATTTATCTCTCTTTTGCAAAGCCATGCTCTAAAAAGATTAACAAAGTTTAACTGCTACCCTTCATTTATTTACTGAAGTGGAGTAAGGTTACGAAACCTTCGAGTCATTCCTTTGATTTAATAATAAGACATTTTTCAAATTGTCTTTTAACGTTTTCTAAAAAGAAAAGGTAATCTGTTTAAGTCTAACAACGTGATAACCTCATAAAGGTTATTAAGAAAATATATTGGGAGAAAGGTATGAAAAGATTAGGAATAGTATTAATTATGCTGCTGATATTTGGTGGTATTTTATCCGCGGGAGAACTCCCTGTGGAACTGCCGGCGATTCAAGCGACTAATGCCAGAATTATGGCTATGGGGGGGGCTTTTACCGCCGTTGCAGATAATGCTGATGCGCTTTTTTATAATCCGGCGGGATTAGCATATCTTCCCAATGTAGATATTAATGTCGGATTATCCTTACTGGCAGATATGAATTCAAATCTGGTTGGAATGGAAGAGTATAATTTTAAAGATAAGAATGGGTATCAAGTTTTGGATTTGCGCTATGACGAAACTACTGATGAGGTCTACATTGAAGACTACAACGGCGAACCCAGTGATAATGTTCCGGTAGATATCAAATCTGAATTTGGCTTTGAGAACAGTTGGGATGGTATTGATGCTATGGAGGGCTGGTATGATGGTCTGATTCGGATGGCGGATGTAATATTTTCTGGATTTGATCAGTTAGTAATACTGCCGAACATCTCTGTCGCAACCAGGAACTTTGGTGTTGGATTTCTTGGCGGATTGACTATCTCTCCAGCTGCAGTGCCCTATCCTCTGACTAAACTTGTATCTACACCCATACTTGATTATGGTTTTGAAATCTCCAAAAAGAGCGGAATTATTGCCGGTATGGGTTTTGGTTTCGGACCTTTTTCCGTCGGAGCAAACCTCAAATATTATAAAGAAGTGAGAACTCTTTTCGGACTGCCGAATGACTCTTATATTGATTTTAAGGAATATGTTTCATCATTTATGGTGGGTGACCTTCTGCAGGAAGCTTTGATAAATATTCTTATAGATGATGCAATTGCAGTGGGTTTCGACACCGAAAATCATATTGAGATGGGACTTGGAGCAATGTATACAATTGGCGGATTTACTGTAGGAGCTTATGTTGACAGTATCTTTGGATTGATCATGGATGATAATGGTGAGATGATAGATTTTGATTTTGAGGCCATAGTTGATCAGGCTGCAAGAACAGCAAACCTTGGTGTATCCTTTGATCCAAGTATGAGGAAGATGTATGGACGAGAGCCACTTTTAAATTTACTCGTAAGTGCTGATCTTAAAAATATTGGTGATGATGCAAGCCGGGTTATGAATATCGGGGCTGAAGTAGGTTTGCATATTGGTGAACTTGTACAGGTGGACTTACGGGGAGGATACAAGCAGTATCTCACCGGGTCTTTTGAAGATGTTTTTTCATCAGATATTGTAGATCTTGAACAGGGTGATGTATCAATTGGTGTTGGAGTTAAAGCACTTTTTGTGAATATTAATATTGCGTACACTTTTCCTGCAATTCTGGTTCGGGATGTTTTGGTTTTTGCTGAAACCGAGAGATTTCCGGAGGACGAGTTCTTAATGAAATATGGATCAAACTTTCTACGGATTATGGTTTCATTTGGTTTGAACTTGTAAAATCCTTATATTTTATGACATAAAATATAAGTTTTCGTATAGCTGTTTCAGGGTTGTCTCTATGGGGCAACCCTGTTTCTATGTCTGAATCAAATCATAAGAACGAGACTTTAGAATCTGTACAAATTCCTCTATATAAGAAATGGGGTTGTTAAGGAGCATTCCCCCTCTGGCACAATCTTCACGCCTGTGAAAATCAGATCCGCTTGTGGAAATTAAGTTGTGTTTTTCAGCATACTCATAGGCTTTGCTGTTTTCAGAATTATGGCGTGGGTTACCATTATACACCTCTATTCCCTGGATTAATGATGGGCTTTGCGGGAACATTCCTTTTCTGAACGGATGAGCCTGAACAATAAGTGAATCTGTGCTGCTTATAAGCTCTGAAAAAAATTCTATATTTGAGGTGTGTATATCTTCATGCTCATATAGCCAGCTTTTTGTTATCCCATATACCAGATAATCATTCGGGTCAGTATCAAAAGAGAGTTCAAAGGCTGGTAATATGGTTAACCCAACTTTTTCTCCAAGTGTTTTGACCGAATCATATCCAGAAAAGAAGGCATCTATTTTTTGTTTCCATGAGAGTGAACTACGTATTATAGGGTAATATGACGACAAATGGTCGGTTATAATAAGGCAATCATATCCGGCTTTTTTATACAGAGAAATTAGTGTTGAGGCATCAGTTTGCCCGCAGGGACTGACTTCCTTAGTATGAACATGGGTATCAAGTAAAAACATCTCTCTATTCTATGGAAAAGTTCCTCTTAATCAAGCGTACCTGCCGGAGTTTTAGAAGATTCTACTTTTTTCTATTTTAGTTTTAAAAATATAATTCAACCCGCATAAAAAATAAAAATAAAAATGATAATAATTTACAAATAATCTTGACATATTTCATATTAACAATTTAATATGTATTAAATTGTTGAATGATTAAACTTTTATCTATAGAATCTTATCTATAACAACATGAGGATCTTTCAAAATTGTTTATTTTGAAAGATATCCCAATTAGCCAGAAGTTTTTGGAAACAAGTAATTCTATTTAATGTATATGTTTAGATCCAGCTTTCCAAAAACTTCAAAGCCATGTATTCATGGATCAGGCAAATTTTCTTAAAAATGAACCAAATTGAAAATTTGGTTTTTCGATTTTTTTAAATTGCCTCATGTATCTATTCAAAAGGAGATAAGAATGGAAGCTTTTACTTATCGTCTGAAAGCATTTCTTGTGCTTACAGGGGTATGGTTGATTCTCATTTACCCTTTTTCCCTACAGGAACTTTATACAGGACTGGCAATCTCGCTACTTTTAGTATTGCTGCCTCTGCCTGGAAACAGGGTTTTTGCGGAAATCGGTCTGGCGCCTAAAAGGCTGTTCTTTGCTGCCGTGTATATATTTGTACTGATAATTGAGATATTCAGGGCGAATATTGATGTGGCATTTAGGGTAGTCAAACCTGTTCTTCCCATTAAACCGGGGATTGTAAAGGTAAAGACCCGACTTAACACAAAGTTGGGACGGTTGGCACTGGCTAATTCCATCACCCTTACTCCCGGTACCATTACCGTGGAAATAAAAGGTGATGAATTGTATATCCATTGGATCTATATTGACGCCGGGGATGCAGATACCGCGACTCAGAAAATAGTATCTCAGTTTGAGAAATACCTGGAGGTGATCTTTGGCTGATATAATTTTTAACATAGCAGCTGTAATTACACTTATCGCATTTGTAATTACTTTTATAAGAATCATTGTCGGACCTGAGCTTGGTGACAGAGTTGTTGCACTTGATGCGATGACCATCATGGCTCTATCCGGAATAGCCTTTCTGGCACATTTTCTGGGTCGGATAATCTACCTGGATGTAGCGTTGGTGTATGGGTTAATTAGTTTTCTTGGCGTTATTGCTGTAGCCAGATATATGGAAAGGGGGTTGTAGTATGGAAATTTTTGCAATCATCGGAGCTTTAATATCCCTTGCCGGGTCTCTGTTTCTTCTTCTTGCGGCAATAGGAATCTTCAGAATGCCTGATACCTATAACCGAATGCAGACAGGTACAAAGGCAACAACACTGGGAAGTCTGCTGTTTTTTGTCGGGATAGGACTGGCAAACCCATCGTGGTGGGGCAAACTGCTGGCTTTAACCATTTTTATCTTTATAACAAATCCACTCTCATCACATGTACTTGCCAGAGCTTTGCATTTTATTGGTAAGAGTCCCCTGCTCAAAGGAAGTAAAGATCCAGACGTAAGGGATGACCTTGCGGCATTTGAGTCTTTGGAGACAGGTAAAGGAGATCAGGTATGAGTATGACCATTCTTATAGTTATGGGTGTTCTTATGCTCTGCGGCGGTATTGCTGCGCTGTATATAAAAGACACCGTCTCAGCGATAGTTGCAGCTGGAGTCGTCTCTCTGCTGGCCAGTGTAATATTTCTTCTTGTAGGAGCACCGGACGTAGCAATGACGGAAGCGGCAATTGGTTCGGCGTTGACAACAGTAGTTTTTCTGTTTGCCTGGTCCAGAATTAAAGATGCTGCAAAAGAGAATAATGCCGCAGACTCTGATTCTTCAGAGGAGGGGGGAGAATGATAAAGAGATTTATTATTGTACTTGCACTTGCAGCTATTGCTGTAGGTTTCTACCCGCTTGCCTGGGGAGTTGATGATGCAGAGGTATTAACACAGGTTGCAAATGAATATGTAGAGAATGGAGTTGACGATCTTGGTGCAGCCAACCTTGTTACATCAGTTGTAGTTAGTTACCGTGGGCTTGATACCCTTGGTGAGATAACCGTTCTCTTTGCTGCAACTGCAGGAGTAACCATGCTGTTTGCAGCCAGAAAGCCTAAAAAGAGAGGAGCAAAGGATTCATCCGATGCTGACTCCCGAAGAACCGGTTCTGAACTCCTTCAAACTGGAGCGGCTGTTCTTTTTCCTATTCTCTGGATGTTTGGTATCTATATTTTTGTTCATGGACATCTAACACCAGGTGGTGGTTTTCAGGGAGGTGTAGTTATAGCATCAGCCGTACTACTACTCCTATTTGCTGATAGCGATAGAAAAATGGGACATACAATCCTTCAGATAGTAGAGGCTCTTTCAGGAGCGGCTTATGTTGCCGTCGGGCTCCTTGGGCTCTGGTTTGCTGCCGGATTTCTTGACCCAAGATTTTTGCCTGCCGGTGAATTCGGACAGCTGTTTAGCGCCGGTGCCATACCGGTAATCTATTCTCTCATAGGAATTAAAGTCGGTGCAGAGCTCACCGGAATTGTTGATACAATGAGGAGGTCCGCATCATGATGAATACGACACAACTTGTACTGCTTTTGGGATTTCTTCTATCCCTTATCGGATTCTGGGGACTTTTAACCAGAAGAGATCTGTTTAGAATGATTATCAGTTTCTCTCTGCTTGATACCGGGGTTCATATGATTATGATCGGTATTGGCTATATAAAAGGGGGAACCGCTCCCATATTTGATGAGGCATTAGCGGTTGGTGATGCGGTAGGTAAAGTGGTTGATCCGGTTCCATCTGCTCTGGTTCTTACTGCGATTGTTATTGGATTGGCGGTAACTGCTCTTATGCTGAGTTACGCTGTTCGTGTATACACATCAAGAAAAAGCCTGTCAATTGATGCAGTTAAGGAGTTGAAATGGTAAGCCCAATATATTTGATAGCAGTCATACTCGGGGCTGCGTTCCTGCACCCTCTTTTTGAGAAAGCGGGAAAAACGGTATCCAATGTGCTGGTTTCAGCTGTTCTGCTGTTTGCCGCCGCGCTGCCGGTTTCATGGTTTTTCTATCTTACCGGTTCAGGGATTAATGAAGTTATTGTCCAGACAGCCGGTTTTCAGGCTCCGCTCTCCATCAACCTTCGAGTAGGTATGGAAGAGGTCTTGTTTCTTATAATGATTAACATGGCTGCTCTACTTGGCGGGATCTATTTCATGCTGAGGAGCAAACCTGAATGGAAAGGAAAGGCACAAGTGCTTTTTCTTACCATGATTCTGGGTATTAACGGCCTGATACTGACCCGTGATTTATTTAACATATTTGTTTTTCTTGAAATCTCATCCATTTCACTCTATGCACTTATTGCATTTGCCAAAAAAGGTGATGCTTACGAAGCTGGTTTCAAGTATATGGTTGCAGGTGGAATCGCCTCTTCATTATTCCTGATTGGGGTCATTTACCTCTACAGATTAACCGGAACTCTTAATTTGGATGGAATAATTGCACAAAGTACTTCCGGCAGTCTTGGCGGTAAAGCCGGGATCACCGCAGTATTTCTTGTTGCACTTGCTCTAGTGGTTGAATTGAAACCTTTTCCCGCTAATGGGTGGGGTGTTGATGCCTACGAAGCATCAGATCCCGGTATCTCTGCAATGGCCAGTGCGGTAAGCGCTACAGGTGTATTCTTTGTATTTTATAAATTAGTCCCTCTGTTCAGTCCTGAAATCCTGAAACTTATAACTATAAGCGGCGGTATGACATTTTTCTTTTCACAGCTGCTGGCCATGAAACAGGAAAAAGTCAGAAGAATGCTGGGGTATTCCTCTATAGGACAGCTTGGGCTTCTTCTTCTCATAGCTGGATTGGGTACGACTCTTGGCAGTTCAGAAATACTTTCGGGATTTCAGATCCCCGGTATACCAGTTTCCAGTGGAGTTTTCCTACTCCTTCTCCTTTTTGCAGGAAATCACTTACTGAGTAAAGCCGGGTTGTTCTGGCTTAGCGGGATTATGGATGCAGAATCAATCTCAGGTTTAGCTGCTGGTGGTTCTTTAAGAAAGAAACCCGTTGTTGCAGGAATCTTTGGCCTGCTGACAGCCGCTCTGGCAGGGCTTCCCCCATTTCCCTCCTTCTGGGCAAAATGGGTGCTGATAATGGCTCTTGCTGCGACAGGAAATTATTTTCTTACTGCAGTAATCCTTCTTGGTTCTCTCATCGAATCATGGTATTTGTTCCGATGGTTTCTGAATTATATGAAATCCGGAAAAGATACCGGAGATCTTCATGACGAAATAATTCCGGACGATTTCCCGATTGAAGAGAGTGAATTTACGGCAGCAAAGGCTGGCAGCGGTAAACTGGTCTTTTCCGGTATACGTTCAATAGCAGCTCCCTTTATAAGTGCTCTTTTTCTGTTAGCAGCAGGAATCCTTTCGGCACTGGCACTTTTATCAACAGCAGGTCCTGCCGGAATAGATGAATCACTTCTATTTCTTCCTCTGGCAGCTTTAGCGCTTTTTACTGTTCTTGATATACTCAGGATACCTATGAAGCTGCAGGTTTTTCTCGGCATAGCTGTTACCGCAGTATACGGGGCAATTATAATTCCTGATCTTGAGGGAATTAGGATGATATTCAGTATTATATTTATTGCCGGATCGGCAATATTGATGTTCCCACTGGCAAACCGTACAGGTCGACACCCGGGACTTATGGGAATGCTTACTGCAATGGTCCTCTCTTTGGGGAATCTGCTGCTGTTTAAAAGCAGCCTGGGATTCTTCTTTTCCTGGGAGCTTATGACCGTTACCTCATTCTTCCTTATTGCCCGCGGAGAGAAATCTTCAGCGGCATCTCTTAGATATCTGCTCTTTTCCTTAGCAGGGGCATTTCTAATTTGTGCCGGACTTGCTGTTGGCGGATCCGCACTATTTGCAGATATTATGCCGGGACAAACAGGTTTCGGAATAGTTTCAACAATCCTGCTCAGTTTGGGCTTTCTTATTAAGTTGGGTTCTCTGGGCCTCCATATTTGGCTGCCGGGCAGTTATGCAGAATCTGATGACGATCTTTCTGCATTCTTCTCATCTATCCTTAGTAAAGCCGGACTTTTCATGCTTTTTATTACAGCTGGTCTCTTTACGGTTCCTCTTTTTACATCAGGTATAGGTGCAGGAGTATTTTCTCAAATAACCCTAGCTTCATTGCTTGGTTGGATAGGAGCTATTACGGCTTTTGCAGGAGCTTTTCTTGCTATTTTTAAAGAAGATATTAAATATACTCTGGCTTACTCGTCTATGGGTCAGGTCGGCTACATGCTGCTCTCCTTTGCCCTTATGTCGCAATTGGGATGGATGAACAGTCTCTATCTTGCAGCTACACACTTATTTTTTAAAGGAATGTTATTTGCAGCTATAGCTGGAGTAATCTACCGAACAAAAACAAGGATGATGTATCAGATGGGCGGGCTTATCTCCCGTATGCCGATTAGTTTTTTTACCGTACTTATCGCAATTATTGCTCTTTCAGGAGTCCCTCCATTAACCGGATTCGGAGCAAAATGGATGCTCTATTCGGCACTGATCGAAAAAGGCTGGTATCTGCAGGCCGGAGTAGCAATGTTTGCATCGGCAATTGCCTTTCTTTATCTTTTCAGACTTATTCACGTTATTTTTCTCGGGCAGTTGAAAGATGAACACAGGGATGTGAAAGAGGCTCCAATATGGTTCCTTATTCCGCAGATTGTCTTCATTATCGGTACCATGCTTTTTTCAATGTATCCAAATGCTATTCTGAAACCGCTGCAGCAGGCAATTTTGCCATACTTCCCTACAGGTGTTAAATTTGAAGGCTTCACGGTACTCTCTACACTGGGGTATTGGAACGGTAGTGCTGTTATGATGGTGACTATGGGAGTCTTCATGATTCCATTGATCTGGATGCTTATTGTTCAGAGAAAAAATACGCAGAAAGTTGGACAGTTCAATATTGTCTTTTCTGCGGAACGTCCATATAAACCTGAAACAACACATTATGGATACAACTTTTTTGCCCATTACCGAAAAGCACTTGGATTCCTGTTAAACCCACGAGTTACCCGTTTTTGGAATTGGACAGCTTCAATTGCTGACGTTGCCGGATCTTCGATCCGAAAACTATACAGCGGAAATGTTCAGACATATGTGCTCTTGATAGTGCTTTATGTAAGTATTTTTGTATTATTGCTGAGAGGGGGATTCTAGATCTATGAACGATATATTACTTAAGGCGTTATATACGCTGATATCACTATTTGTGATTACCAATTATGGTCTGCTCCTCGGTGGAACAATGGCGCGGGTACGCGCGAAGGTTCAAGGGAGAATAGGTCAGCCAGTCTGGCAGCCCTATATAGATATCATCAAGAATAGTTTTAAACGAACCGGGATCTATCACGGTGTTATGTTCTATCTGGGGCCGGTATTTAGACTTGCCGGGGGACTGGGAACGTACCTTTTTATACCTGCGGTATACGGTTCTGTGGTTTTTGCTAACTTTTCTTTTTCCGGTGACCTGCTGCTGGTAATGTACTTTATCTTTTTCGGTCAGCTGGGAATGGCTTTGGGAGCCGGTCAGAGCGGACACCCCTACAGCCCGCTGGGAGTAGGAAGAGGACTGGCACAGATGGCGGCTTTTGAAGTCCCCTTTTCTCTCTCAATTATAGCTATTGCGGCTCAGTATAACACCCTCTCTATTACCGAACTCGTTGCGGTACAGCAAGGCGGTGTAATGAACTGGATAGCTTTTACCAATCCGCTGGCAATGATAGCTGCTATGATATCATTTCTGGGAATGTCGATGGGAAATCCTTTTAGTGTGGTAATTGCACCTCAGGAAATACCTATTGGGCCTCCTACAGAGATGCAGTCAAGTTTTCTGGGCATGCTTCAGACAAACCGGGCGATCTTCAACGGTGCAAAACTAGTTCTTTTTATGAACCTCTATTTTGGAGGGGCAACAAGTATTTGGGTAATGGTTATTAAAACATTCCTCATCTACCTCTATACAGTAATTGTCGGGGCATCTTTCCCAAGATTCAGAGTAGATCAGTCTATTCGGTTTTTTCTGGGGATACCCACATTGATTGGTATTGCAGCTGTTGTGCTGCAGATGATTTAGGAGCTTTTATGAGTGATAGTAATAAACAAATTAATGAAATAGCCACTCAGATGAAGATGGCAAACGATGGGCTGTCTGATCAGGATAAAGCATATTTTTGTGATACACGTCCGCATGCAGTGGAACCCTATAAAGGTGTTTTGGAAAAGTTTGCTAATTGGGCAAGATCACAATCCCTCTGGATTCTGGGCTTTGGTACCGGCTGCGGTGCTATTGAGCTGCGTCCGCTGATGACCTCCCGATACGATATGTACCGGTATGGAATTCAGCCGCGGCCGACTCCAAGACAGGCCTGTGTTTTTGTAATTGGCGGTTATGCCTCGGTTAAAACTACAAAAAGAATCGTTAGAAGTTACGAACAGATGCAGGGACCAAAATTTGTACTGGGACTGGGAAGCTGCACGGTAAACGGCGGTATGTATTGGGACAGTTACAACACCATTAACCGGCTTGATCACTATATTCCGGTAGATGTATATATTACCGGATGTATGCCGCGGCCGGAAGCACTTCTTGCAGGTTTTAATACCCTGAAAGGAATGATTCGTGAAGGCAAAGCTGAAGGGATGAATAAATATATTGATAATTTTGACTGGTACAAGGCAAACCAGAAGCAGATCATTAAAGATTGGAATATGCCTGATTATAACTGGTAGGGAGATTGAGAGAAATGAAAAAATTTGAGGACAAATTTTCTGTCTGGCAGAAACGATTCTCTCTGTCAGTGTTTGAGATTAAAAGTGATGAATTAGCCTTTGTTCAGGTACCGACTGATCAGACTGTAGCTTTCATTACTACCGTAAGAGATATTGACGGGTATAAGCATTTGGTTTTCTTTACCGCTGTGGATTTATTGGAAGATGGAGTTTTTAGACTTACCTACATGCTGCATAACTATGAAACAAAGCATGATCTGGGAATACAAACCGATATTTCAAGAGATGGTGTCGCGATGGAATCCATCCATCACCTCTGGCCGCATGGGGCAACCTATCAGCGGGAATTAAAAGAGATGTTCGGTATTGATTTTCCGGGAAGTCCCGGAGTAGATGAGAGCTTCGCACTGGAAGGCTGGTTTGCTATGCCGCCGATGCGCCGCGATTTTGATACAAAAGAGTATTCAGAAGCTACCTATTTCCCAAGACCCGGACGTAAAACTTTTGATACCCAGGAATATATGAAAGAAAAACTCTATCCGAGTGAGGCTGAAACATGGTAGACGCAAAAAAACAGGATTCAAGAAGTAAATTCCCGCCTGTTGAAAATGGGAAAAGTAAGTACAACCTGACCTCAGGTAAATATATGAAGATTTGGCAGGGACCTCAGCATCCGGGAGTTACCGGTAATATGTCTCTGGAATTAACCGTTTGCGGTGATGAGGTTGTTGATTGTAAAACACATGTGGGATACCTGCACCGTGGTTTTGAAAAGCTCATGGAGCGCAGAAAATATATTCAGTGCTTCCCGCTTGTCTGCAGAATTTGTGTTCCGGAGCCGGATTTTAACGAGTATCTGTTTGCAGAGTGCCTTGAAGAGCTGGCAGGAATTCAAATACCTGAAAAAGCTAAGTGGCTGCGTGCTCTTACCCTTGAAATGGCAAGATTAACCTCTTTTCTGATGTGGATTGGCGGACAGGCCGGTGCCTTTGGTATGGGAACAATCGGACAGTGGACAGTTACCATGCGTGACTATATGCTGGATCTGTTTGAAGAACTTTCCGGCGGACGCATCTACCATATGTATATAATTCCCGGTGGTGTTAGAGCTGATCTTCCCGAAGGATACGAAGGGCGTGTTGAAAGCACACTCAGGCAGATTGAGAAGGTCTTAAAAGATGTAGAGCTGGCAATGATGCATAACTATGTCTTTAAGAAAAGAGCCAAAGGGCTGGGAATAATAACACCTGATATGGTTGATGAGTATGGAATTACCGGACCTAATGCCAGGGGAAGCGGAGTGAAAAGGGATATCAGAAAAGATAATCCCTACCTTGTATATGATCAGCTTGATTTTGAAATTATCACAGAAACAGGATCCGATGCTTATGCCAGAACCTGGGTGAGAATGAAAGAGATGTATCAATCTATCGATCTTATTCGTCAAATGATGGAAAAGATGCCGAAAGAGGGTCCGTTTTTCCAGAAACTTCCAAACGTTCTTCACTGGAAGGTGCCGGCTGGACAAACCTATCGTAAGTCTGAATGTACCCGTGGTGAATATGGGTTTTACATGGTTTCTGATGGTACCGAACTGCCGAGAAGAGTCTATGTCAGGGGACCAAGTTATACCCATGCAGTAACTCTTATGGAACGTTTAGCGGTAAATACAAATATCGCAGATACTGCCGGATTGATGGTTTCATTACATACATATCCGCCTGAGATTGAGAGGTAAACAGATATGAGTCTTAAAGATATTATTGCACCGTTTTCTGTATGGAAACGTGCATTTGAGAAGCCCTATACGACAAAAAAACCGTTGGATGAGAGACCTGGTGCAGCCCGTTACCGGGGGTTCCATATAAATGATATGGATAAATGCATCGGCTGCGGTACCTGTGAAGAAATATGCCAGAATGAGGCAATAGACCTCGTTCCGGTATCTGAAACACGGCATGGTGATTCAGGATTACGCCCGAAGATTGATTATGGACGCTGTTGCTGGTGTGCCCTGTGTGTTGACATTTGCCCAACCAGTTCCCTTGGGATGAGTAATGAGTATATATGGATTGATAGCGATCCTGAAGTATTTAGATTTATACCGGGACATGATGAAAAATCATGGAACAACTCTGCATTGGGTTACCGTCGGGCAGAAGGATATGATCTTTTGGAGGGTCAGCGTGTGGCTATGCCCATGCTTTCATTTGAAGAGAGTAAGAAAAGTTTTGTCGAGATGGTGCAGGGATATTCTGCAGAACAGGCCCGGGAAGAGGCAGATCGCTGTATTGCCTGTGGTATCTGTGTAGCAACCTGTCCTGCTCACATGCAGGTTCCGGAGTATATTAAGGCAATCCGTGATGATGATATGGATGAAGGTCTTAAAATTGTGTATAACGCGAACCCGCTTCCGGCTTCCTGCGGACGTGTATGTTCTCACTCATGTGAACATGTCTGTGCAGTGAAACATAAGGGAGAAGCTCTCTCCATTAGATGGCTTAAGCGTTATATTATTGATCAGATTTATTTGGGAGATTATCAGAAAGTTCTTGATGAAGGAGAACCGGGTAATGGAAAGAAAATTGCAGTTATCGGATCCGGTCCCGGAGGGTTGAGTGCAGCCTACTATCTCAGTCTGTTGGGATATGCAGTTACGATTTTTGATGCAAATGATAAAGCCGGTGGAATGCTGAGATACGGTATTCCTGAATATAGACTTCCTTATGACCAGATTGATAAAGATATTGATTATATTAAATCTCTTGGTGTTGAGGTTAATCAGAGCACGAGAATCGGGCGTGATATACCTTTCTCAAAAATTTATGATGAGTTTGATTCAGTATTTTTCTCAACTGGTCTTACTGATCCCTATGGATTGGATATTTCCGGAGAGGATTTGAAGGGAGTTATTCCAGGCCTTGAAATACTGGATGATGTTACCAAAGGCCTAACTCCGGATATTGGGTCGTCTGTAGTAGTAATTGGTGGAGGTAATGTTGCCATGGATGCAGCAAGAACTTCAAAAAGATATGGTGCTGACGTTACTATCCTCTATCGAAGAAGAGAAGTAGATATGCCTGCTGATGAGGAAGAGATTGAAGAGGCTCAGGGTGAAGATTGTCTTTTGACAACCCAGGCTATTCCTCTGCGGCTCGAAAAAGGCGATAAAACCCGTCTCAAACTCTACTGGGGTAGAGCGGAAATGATATCTGATGGCCCTGGGAAGCGCCCGAGACCTGTTCTTATTGAGGGATCTGAAGAGGTAATTGAGTGTGATACCGTTATAACTGCTATTGGGCAGTCTGCTGATTACAGCTTTTTACCTGAAGAGTTAGCATCAAAACTTTCATTTAAACGTGGATATGTTGAAGTAAATGAGTTCTCTCAGACAGCTGATCAGAAAGTATTTGCGGGGGGGGACATTGCAAATCCTAAACGGGATGCCATTAGTGCTATTGCCAACGGTCACTCTGCTGCAAAAGGTATTGATATTTATTTGACTAATTTTAGCGAAAATGAAAATAAGGGTTCAGGCCAGTAGTTGGTAGTCGGGAGTAAGAATGATATTAGATAAGCAGAAATTAGAAATCATGGCAAATATCAAGGAACGGTTTGATGAGGATAGGTGTTCACAGGTTGAAAGTATGCTCTCAATCATGTCCAATCCGGTACGGTTTCATATACTTTGCGCGCTGGCAAGGGAGTCATTTTCTGTTTCAGAACTGGTCGAACTTACTGGCGGAAAACTTTCAAATGTTTCCCAGCAGCTTAAAATGATGACTCTTGCCGGGTATATCAGGAAAGAAAGATTGGGTAAGCAGAGTATTTACACTTTACATGATGAAAGAATTGGAAAGCTGATAAAAAAGCTTGAGGAATTATTTGGTTCTTAAAATGAAGCTGAATGCGGCAATGGTTTTGATTCTCAAACGAGTGAGAGAAGCTGAACCAACTAGTTGGTTCCATTGCCGATGTGAGTGAACAACCAAAGGTTGTTTCAGGAGTTTGCGTAGCAAACTCCCAAGCTGAACGGTAAACCGTTGGGAACCCAAAGCATGGAGTTTTGCGTAAGCGAAACTCCCAAGCTGAACGGTAAACCGTTGGGAACCCAAAGCATGGAGTTTTGCGTAAGCGAAACTCC
>Ga0307989_1000649_pt1 | contig 21489 bp, 16 predicted proteins | sample EllFjometagen185_FD_203164 | JGI IMG/M metagenome (GOLD analysis project Ga0307989, IMG submission 203164) | Marine microbial communities from Ellis Fjord, Antarctic Ocean - #185 | ecosystem: Environmental > Aquatic > Marine > Unclassified | place: Southern Ocean | collected 2014-10-08
GCTTTGGGAGTCGGCACGACAGCCTTATCCAGTTTTTTCTGGGTATTTGGTTTCTTAGGGATCGGTGCTCAGACAGAGATATCCCAGGCTCTGGGGGGCAAAGATTATAAAAAGGCAAAGGCTACCTCCAGCCTGGTTTTACTTTTGTCTGCGGTGGTGGGAACGGTAATTCTGATTGCCGGTATTGGGTTTACTAAGCCAATTGCGGCATTGATGGGGGCAGAAGGTAGTGTTTTAAAGCTTTCTAGTCAATATATGGCCTTTCGTTTTCTGGGGGCACCTGCCATTTTAATTTCCTTTGCAGAATTTGGGATTTTAAGGGGTATGATGGATATGAAATCACCCCTGTGGCTGGCAATTGGAATCAATGCCTTGAATATTTTATTGGATGCACTGCTGATTTTCGGACTGGGCCCCATACCGGCACTTGGGGTTGCTGGTGCTGCCCTAGCCAGCTCTATCAGTCAGTGGCTTGGGGCTTTAGTGGGATTGTGGATTATCTATAAAAAATTAGGGTTTACCAGACAAGTAGCGCTTAAAACAGCCAAAAGACTGATGACAATTGGCGGTAATATGTTTATCCGGACTGGATTGTTAACATTTTTTCTAATATTAACCACCAGAAATGCCACTAAAATTGGTCCTGAAGCTGGCGCTGCTCATCAAGCCGTTCGACAAACCTGGCTATTAGCAGCCCTTTGGTTGGATGCTTTTGCGGTTGCCGCCCAAAGTCTGGTCGCTTTTTATATGGGATCCGGAAAACGGAAATTAGCGAAAAGAGCAGCTTTTTACAGCTGCTTATTAAGTTTTTATTCCGGTCTAATTCTTGCGCTGATGATGTGGTTTGGAGAGTCTTTATTTGCTTACCTACTGGTACCGACTGCTGCTGCCGGCCTGTTTTCAACAATCTGGCTGGTATCCTGTCTTTCTCAACCGATTAATGCTTTAGCCTTTGCCTCAGATGGTATTCACTGGGGGACCAGCGATTTTGCTTACCTGCGAAATGCAATGATCCTGGCCTCATTGACCGGTGGTTTTTTATTGATCAGGGTCGATCTCCAAGCACCAGAAGCACTGTTTAATGTTTGGTTAATCATTGCTGTCTGGTGCGCCATCCGAGCTGTTTTAGGCATCCTCCGCATTTGGCCAGGTTTGGGAAAAAGCCCCTTTACCACTAATGTCTGATCAGTGGTGATGGTCTATCTTCACTGTCATTCATACCGGGAAGGTTAAAGTTGTTTTTGGTGGATTCCGTAGAAGCCACAACGGTATCTTCCAAATCTTCATCTTTAACAGGGATCGGCAATCGTTCCAGCATTAAAGGAATGACCTCACTCACATGCTTAACCGGCTTAATTTCCAAATCGACCAGAATTTCTTCTGAGATCTCTTCCAGATCTTTTTGATTCTCATACGGGATCAATACTTTCTTGATTTGTGCCCGTCTGGCCGCCAGTAATTTTTCATTCAAACCACCAATCGGAAGCACTTTACCTCGCAATGTGACTTCGCCGGTTAAAGCGATTTCGCGATCGATCGGAATTCCAGTTAAGGAAGAAACGATGGCACTGGTAATTGCGATTCCAGCAGATGGCCCATCCTTCGGTGTTCCCCCTGCAGGTACATGAATATGGATATCCAGATTATCAAACACCTTAGAGTAGATTCCAAAATGATTGGCATTGGCATGAACATAACTGATCGCAGCTTGTGCAGATTCTTTCATGACATCACCTAGTTTTCCTGTCAGTTGTACCTTACCTTTACCCCGCATGGTCATAACTTCGATAGATAGTGTTTCTCCACCGACTGAGGTCCAGGCTAAACCAGTAACCATACCCACTTCATTTCTGGTTTCAATCTGATTGTACTGAAAAGGCGGCACGCCTAAATATTGCCGTAGTCGATCCGAATCCAGTTCAATAAGCTGGTCCGTTTCATTTTGCTGAATCTCAACCACCGTTTTACGACAAATCTTGGCCAGTTTTCTTTCCAGATTACGAACCCCGGCTTCCCGTGTATATGATTGAATGACCGGCAACAATTGATCTTCAGAAACCGCTATCTGTTCTTTTTTAATACCGTTAACTTCAATCTGCTTTGGTAATAAGAAATTTTTAGCGATCTGAACTTTTTCCAGTTCCGTATACCCGGATAGCTCAATCACTTCCATTCGATCCCTTAAAGGACCTGGAATATCTGCCAGGTTGTTGGCAGTACAAATGAACAATACCTGTGACAAATCATACTCTACTTCCAGATAGTGATCAGTGAAGGTATGATTTTGTTCAGGGTCCAGTACTTCAAGCATGGCAGAAGTTGGTCCACCCATGTGATGTTGGGAAATTTTATCAACTTCATCCAACAGAATTAATGGGTTAAGGGTTCCAACTTTTTTCATGGTTTGAATGATTCGACCCGGCATAGACCCAACATAAGTCCGGCGATGTCCGCGCACTTCTGCTTCGTCCCGAATACCACCTAAACTAATCCGGGCAAATTTCCGTCCTAACGATCTGGCAATTGAACTGGCCAGAGAAGTTTTCCCAACCCCCGGAGGACCCGTTAAACAAATAATCGGTCCCTTCAATTTACCAACGGCATTGGCCACTGCAATGTATTCAATGATTCTTTCCTTCACTTTTTCCAATCCAAAATGATCTTCATCTAAAATCTGCTGGGCATTTTTAATCGAAAGATTATCTTCTGACTCTTGATGCCATGGCACATTAACTAGCCAATCCAGGTAATTTCGAAGTGGTGCCGCTTCATGGGACTGTTGACCCATGCTATTAAGGCGTTTCAACTCCTTTTCAGCAACCTCTTTCACGGTTTGCGGCATTTTAGCTGCTTCTATTTTTGACGCTAACTCATCGGCCTCAGATGGCTCATCACCTTGCCCAAGTTCATCCTTAATGGCTTTCATTTGCTCATTTAAATAGTACTCTTTTTGCCGCTTGCCCATTTTTTTCTCAAGTTGCTCCTTGAAATTCTTCTCAAATACCTTTTGGTTGATCTGTTCCAATAGCAAACTATATACTTTTTCCAATCGGTTCCAGGCATCTTGTGTTTCAAGTATATCCTGAAGTTTGGGCAGGTCTAAATTGATGATAGAGGCGACGATATCAGCAAAAGATCCGGCAGTAATATTTGCATCGTTCAGCTTTTCATCCAATAATAAATTTTCAAAATCGGCTTCTAAAAATTTAAACAGCTCTTTTTTAACAGCTTTAATCATTCGAGGTAAATCTGGGAAATGATAACTATCAGCCTTCAGTATCTCGACATTGGCCTGGTAACCGGAATGAGTCACGAATGTGCTGAGGACCCTGACCCGCTCCATTCCTTCAAATCGAATCTGTATCGTACCATTAGGTAGCTGATGAACTTGCCTGATATAGCCAACAACCCCGACATCATAAATATTGTTCATTAAGGCTAAACTTTCATCCTGATTTTGGAGAGCTACCATTACCACCTGACTTTGCTGGTTGTAGGCTTCTTTAATTGCAGAGATAGATTCGGGTCGATTAAAAAAAAGCGACCGCATTGACTTTGGAAAAACAATGGTGTTTTTTAAAGTTAAAATTTGATAGTTGAATGTTTCATTTTTTGTTCCAGTCATAATCTTTCTCCTTTACAACCCTCTGCTAAGAGCGGCTTTTTTAAATTTACTAAATTTTTAAATTGCAGGTTTAATCAGTTTTAAATCAGCGCTTCGGCTACCTCCAAAGCCAGCAACAACTGTTATAAAATAAATAATGCTATTAACACTGTGACTATAAATCTGTTGTGTTGCTTAAAAATAAATCAATCATTGATCCAGATTAAATTAATTTGTTTGTCAATAACTAACTATTTAATTCCAGGCATATAATTATGTTGAATTCAATCAACATGAAATTTTATTGATTGCCCGGGCAAAAATATAAATTTCAGTTTCATCCAATACTTCAAAAATTTTATCTGCCATAATTGCATCACTCAAACAATCCTGATTGGCAATCTTGGTTCCCTTTTCAGTGGTTTCCAGATAAAAAATTCTACCATCTTCAGGGCATCGAATTTTTTTCACACACTCCATTCGAATGAGCTTATTCACAATTTCGGTCACTGACGGTCTGGTGATATTTAAAATTTCTGCCAATTTGCTGAATGTTAGTCCCCGGTTGTTTTCAATTATTTTAAGGTGCTGTATCTGGTGCTTCTTAAGTTCACATCCACCGAGTTGATCTTTAACTTCAGAATTACATGCTGTTAGCAATTCATGTAGTTTCCTCAAGGCTTCTAAAACAACTTCTCTTTGGTTCACAAAAAACTCCAGTTAATTTGTTTGACTTGAACTAACTATATTTAAACTGTACTTTTATGTCAAGTAAAGTTTTTCAAAGGTAAAACCGCCACATACTCACACAAGGTTTCTCTAAATCAATTTGTAAATCACCACGAATTCTTTTTACAAATTCTCATAAAGTGCATATTATCCCATAGCAACAAAACAATTACGGAAAACAGCCCCGTTTAAAATAATTTTATCAATAATAGCCGCCACTTACCAATGTATTCAAATAGAGGTATCTTTCGTTTTTCCTCTCTAACATAGCATTTGGCACGGAATACAATCGCTGTGCTCACATGTCCGATCAACTCAGCCTTAACTGAGCTTAGAAAACGAAAATAAATAGATTGAAGACTAATTTCAAAAAAGAGGACCAATATGTCTTATTCACCAAAATTAAGTTCAGGATTTACATTTGCAAAAAACCGGAGTGGTTTTATATCTCCCCAGTCGGGAATGTGCTCATTTTGCACTCAAGATTGCGACGGAACCTGTGAACTGGCACAGGCGGCCGTTTTGGGGGCACAAACAGTATACCCCACAACCACCGGAAATAACCAAATCGCATCGGAAAAAGACTATCCAATTGATTTTTCACACTTTAATATCAACGGCCGTGTATTCGGTGCCCAGGGAGCCAATGAAACTCAGAACGAGGCCACCATTTTTAATGTTAACCTGGAACGGACCTACGGCTTCATTCACCCGGTTAAGATGGCAATGCCCGTAATCCTGCCGGCATTGATTAAGCTTAACTGGCAGGACTACTTTGCCGGAGCTGCCATGGCCGGTGTGACCTGTGTGATTGGTGAACATGCCAAAGCCAATGAACCAAATCTGAAAATCGACAATGGAAAGGTTACGGATTTCCCCCTGCTGAAAAAGGCGCTTGAGTGCTTTAATCAATATGACAGGGGATATGGGCAGATAGTACTGCAATGTAATGTGGATGATGACCTCATGGGGGTTCCCAAAATTGCCATAGAGAAATATGGTGCCAAGGCCATTGAAATTAAATTTGGGCAAGGAGCAAAGGGAACCCAGCCAGCCATACGGGTCAATGATCTTGAAACCGCACTTGTCAAACAACAACAAGGTAATCTGGTTTTCCCCGACCCCAGTGATCCATCCATACAAAAAGCCTATCATGACGGTGTTTGTCCGAATTTTTACACCTATGGCAGACTGCCCTTATGGACAGAAAATTCCCTTATGGCCCATATCACAATGTTAAGAGATATCGGCGCCCAAAACATTTACTTTAAAATGGCAGGGTATGACAGGGTGGATATTGAACATGTGCTCCGGATAGCCTGTAAAGCAAAGGTGGATATGGTCACCTTCGACGGAGCCGGCGGTGGTTCCGGATACAGTCCCTCAAAGATGATGAACGAGTGGTCATTACCCACGGTCTGCTTAGAAGATGCCGTGGTTCGCATTTGCGAACAATTGAAATCCGAAGGATTTTCTCTGCCTGCTATGGTAATAACCGGTGGCTTTGCAAGTGAAGATCAGGTATTTAAAGGCCTAGCCTATGGAGATGGTCATGTTCTGGGAATAGGGTTGTGTCGGTCTTCAATGGCTGCTGCTATGACCGGAAAAACAATTGGTGAACAGATAAAGACTGGAAATGTGCCAGAAAGATTTAAATCATATGGTTCAACAATTGAAGAAATATTTTGCGACCTCCCTGACTTGCGTGCCATTTATGGTACAAAGGCGAACCAATTTCCCACCGGGGCTATCGGTGTTTTTTCATATCTCAATAAAATTGCATTTGGGTTAAAGCATTTTGCTGCCCTGAATCGTAAATTTAACATGGACCTTTTGAACAAAAGTGACCTCATCCCCTTGACATCCGAAGCGAGGACCTTGATAGCAAATGAATGGTTTCCACCATTTAAAAAATAGCTTATAGATGTCAATGAGCATAGTGGAAGAACGTATATCTCACTGTTTATCTGGGTCGACTTATCTAAGTCGACCGAAAAATGTCATGCGTGCTGATTCTGAAAGCGATATATCTGGCTTTGTATTATAGGCCAGTAAAACCAACATTCGGGTACGGCTTCCCTTAACCGGTGTAACACGGTGCATGGTATTACGACCTCGAAATAAAACGAGCGCACCTGCATCCATGGAGAGGGTTTTTGCTGGTACGTTTCCATCGAGAATTTTTCCAGCAAGCTCATAATTCATGTCACCACTATCGGCATCGCGCACGTCTTTCACATACTCAAACACACCTCCTCTGGCAGGGTTTTGAATCATTAGGGTGATAGCAAAGGAAGAATTGTCAAAATGCCAGCCCAATTCCTGGCCTTCATTGGCATAGTGAAGGTTGATTGACGATAAAGCATCTCCATACTCGTGCAGTTCATCTTCATCGAGAACTGCACACAAAAAATTACGGAACTCCATAGCGTTATAAAGTGTGTGCAAAACTGAAGCATCAGGAATCTGGTCGCTTGTGATGCAACCTTTTGAAGATGACACTTTTCGATTTCTTGGATGGTCTGATGCATATTGTCTATCAGATGATTTGAGATAAATATTATGGCTATTAGCAGCATAATAAGCGAGATGGTGATTTTCCTCGCCTTCCCTAAGAATAGATGTTATGGCTTCTGATTTTACAAAATTTCGCATGACCAGCACTCCATTCTCATCCAAGGTACTTTTACAGCTAACCCGGAAATCTTCATTGTTTAAGGGGTACTGCTCCAGGTCGGCGACCTTTGTTAATAACTGATTCATGTCAATTCTCCTAGTGGTGAAATCTAGCGTAATATGTCACCGGATTTAGAAACGGTTTACCGGGTGTAAATTTAGATAATCACTGTGGGATGCCCGCTATGGTTATTCGATAAAGGAAGGCAAGTCCTGTGTAGAAAGATTGCGCTGTGATTAATCAAATTTTAACATTAACTGTTTGGGTAAAGCAAGGACCGGTTAACAAGGGCGGTTCATAAAAACCATCGTTAATCAACTACTGGTGCAGCGGCAGGTGAAAACGATCTCTTGTTGTTTAAAAAGAAGAAATACGATATAAATACATCTATTTACGACATCTTTGGGATAATTATCAGAAACCATTTAACTTCAGCAGGTTTTTATGCAAAAAATAATCATGGCATTAGATCAGGGAACGACAAGCTCCCGGACAATTCTCTTCAATGAAACTGGTTCAATAATAGCTTCTGCCAATCAGGATTTTCCATCATATTACCCCCATTCCGGATGGGTGGAACAAAAACCTTCCGATATCTGGCGCTCCCAAAAAGAAACAATCATAGGTGTATTGAAGCAAGCAGAATTAACCATGGCTGATATCACTGCCATTGGAATCACTAACCAGCGGGAAACAACCGTCGCCTGGAATTCAGAAACCGGTGAAGCCGTTGGAAATGCGATTGTTTGGCAGTGTCGACGAACCGCCGATTATTGTAAACAACTGGCTGAAAAGGGATTTGCTCAAACCATTCGTCAAAAAACCGGTCTGGTAACAGATGCCTACTTTTCCGGAACTAAAATGCGTTGGATGCTTCAAAATAATGAACAGGCCAAATCCTTAGCTAAAGATGGAAAGCTGAAATTCGGAACCGTTGACAGTTGGTTAATATGGAATTTAACCAAAGGGAAAAAGCATGTCACAGATGTTTCCAACGCTTCCCGGACCATGATTTATAATATTTTTGAAAATCACTGGGATGATGAGATTTTAAATGAATTCGGGATCCCACTTGAAGCCTTACCCGAAGTAGTTGCCAGCAGCGGTGTCGTTGGTTTTACAGACAAACAGGAGTGGCAATCAGAAGTTCCCATTGCCGGGATTGCAGGGGACCAGCAAGCGGCCTTATTCGGACAAACCTGTTTTGAACCCGGTTCTGCAAAAAACACTTATGGCACTGGTTGTTTTCTCTTATTAAATACAGGTGAAAAAGCGATATTGTCGAAAAACCAACTATTAACAACCATCGCCTGGAAAATTGGAGATCAGGTAACTTATGCCCTGGAAGGATCTGTATTTATCGGTGGTGCTCTGATTCAGTGGTTACGTGATAAATTGGGAATTATTCAAGAGGCTGAAGAAACTGAAGCCATGGCCCTTTCTATTGATAATAGTGACGGTCTTTACATTGTTCCCGCTTTTGTTGGTTTGGGAGCGCCACACTGGGATTCATATGCCCGTGGACTTATGATTGGTATTACCCGGGATACAGACAAAAACCATATTGTCAGAGCCGCCTTAGAAGCGATTGCTTATCAGTCCTATGATTTATTAAAAGCCATCGAAAAAGATACCGGATTAGCTTTAAAGTCTCTTAAAGTCGATGGTGGAGCAACCAACAATAACTTTCTGTGTCAATTTCAGGCCGATATATTAAATACTGCCGTTAGCAGACCTGTTATTTTTGAAACCACAGCCTTAGGTGCTGCTTTTCTGGCTGGTTTAGCAACAGGGGTTTGGGAAGATCAAGATCACATTAAATCCATGTGGCAGGAAGATCGACGATTTAATCCACAAAGAGACCCGACTGAGGTTGAAAATCTATTACAAGGTTGGCAAAAAGCACTCGGCCGATCAAAAGATTGGTTATAATTATGATATTTAATCCAAATCAAGAATCCCAAAATAAACCGATGCAACATCGGGAGACCAATTTAAAAAAACTATCAGAACAATCTTTTGATGTTTTAATTGTTGGTGGCGGAATCAATGGTGCTGTTTCGGCAGCGGCCTTATCACAAAAAGGGATTAAAACTGCTTTGATAGATCAAGGTGATTTCGCCGGAATGACCAGTCAGGAATCTTCTAACCTGGCCTGGGGCGGTATCAAGTATTTGGAAAATCTGGAATTTCTTCTGGTTCGCAAATTATGTAAGAGTCGGAATCACCTGATCAGAAATTATCCCTCCACAGTTAAAGAGATTCGATTTTTCACCTCTATTTCGAAAGGTTTTCGTTATCCACCATTTTTCATCTGGTTAGGAACCTGGCTTTACTGGTTGATCGGTAGTTGCTTCACTAAAACACCTCGTTACCTCAGTAAAAATAGAATTAAATCCGAAGAACCGATCATCAACACTAATAATATCAAAGGCGGATTTGAGTATTCAGATGCCTACCTATACGACAATGACGCCCGTTTTGTATTTGGGTTTATTCGATCCGCATTAACATCCGGCTGTATTGCCGCCAATTATGTTGAATCTATCAGTGCCAAGCGTGATTCTGATGGGTACTGGATTAATGAAGTTAAAAATACCATTTCGGATGAAACTTTTCAAATCCGAGCGAAAGTATTAATCAATGCTGCAGGTCCATTAGCCGATCAGTATAATGAAATTGTCAGTCAAAGTACCCATCATCATCTCTTACTTTCCAAAGGTGTTCATCTGCTGGTCAATCGAATTACTCCAAACAAGCGGGTATTGACCTTTTTTGCCAGTGATGGGCGACTATTTTTTATTATTCCCATGGGGGTCCGTACCTGTATTGGTACCACCGATACGCCTGTCACAGTAGCAACCAAAGAAGTAACCCCTGATGACCGGGCTTTCATATTGAAAAATATCAACGCCTTGTTGAATTTGGAAAATCCAATTTTAGAATCAGATATTATTTCAGAGCGCTGCGGTGTCAGACCACTGGTTATTTCCGGGAAAGCTACTACAAGGTCCGATTGGATGCAGCTATCCCGAAAACATGCAGTAGAGCCTAATTTGTCTGAATTTTATATGACTATATTTGGTGGTAAACTAACCGACTGCCTCAACATCGGTGATGAAGTCTGTCAATTTGTCAAACAAATGGGAATTTCAATGCCCTATCCCGACTACAAATGGTATGGCGAACTTGATGACGAAACCAGAGATCGCTTTAAACATCATGCTAAACTGATGGGTCTGGACGCCTTAACCGCTTCAGATGCATCGGAGAAACTGTCTTCTCGCCTCTGGCGTAGATATGGGGCCACAGCTTTTAGACTCCTGGAAATGATCCAGGAAGACCCTGGCCAAGCTGAGGTATTAATAAAAGGAACAGAATATATCCGGTGTGAACTCCAGGAAGCCTCAAATCGGGAAATGATTACTAAGCTTTCAGATTTTTTAAGACGACGGTCTAAAATAGCCTTAATTGAGCATCGTGATACGATTCGTAACTCTGCCGGGATCCTGGAGGCTTGCCAAATTCTGTTTGGAGATCAAGCAGAAGAAAAACTGGCAGAATATTTCAAAGAAACAGCAGCGAAATAAACCCATTAATCGCACATATTCGTGGCCCCGAAAATATCTCTATCGGTCGAGATCGATACCAGAGGTATCTGAATGCACTAACTGAATATGGGATCCCAATTAATGAAAAGTACATCGTTCAAGAGGGATTTGTAACGGCCAAGAAACAAGGAATGGTATTTTAGGATTGGGAGCGCTATATTTCCAGATTATTTTCTTGCGTTAATTTTATGCAGTTCAATTTCATTTAAAATAGCTTCCCGCATGATTTTAACAAGATGTTGTTCTTCCGAGTATAATCCATTTTTGACCTCTTGAGACAGGTCACAGGTGAAAATTCGAGCGGTATCGGCGATGATTTTGATAAAACCAGGGCCATTTACCTTTGAATAATAGATAACACCGGGAATTTCCGGATCTACATCAGATATAATCGCTGTTTTTATACCCCGTTGAATACAAGTTTGGATATTAGTCGCTATACTTTTTAACTCATGGGAATGAATAGAAATATAAATTCTTTTTTGAGCCAGATCGATGATATTGTGCAATTTATTCAGAATATTTTTTTTGCCTGTCACCGTAAAATATGGGGTGAGAGAGGATTTCTTTTCAGGGAGGTTTTGATATAGAAAATCGAAGGATTCCTGACTGGATCGTTTTAAAGTATGAATCAGATCCTGTTTGGAAATAGCCATGTACTTCTTAATATTATCATTGGATTTTATGATCGCCCCTTTTTCCACCAGTTTGGATAAGGCTGAATAGGCATTGGATCTGGAAATACCATTGATCTTAGCAGCTTCATAACCGGTAATTTCTCCATGTTTCAGAAGCGTAATATACAACAAGGCTTCCTGTCCGGTAAATCCAAATTTCTTCAATACTTCTATCAAATCCATCTTCTTTTTACAAAAATAGTTGGTAAGCTTTATTGCTGGTCTCTTCCAGATAGGGATAATTCAACAAGTCCAGGGTTTTAAAAAACTGATCTCGTTCCGGGTGTGGTATTTCAAATCCCATCATCACGCGTCCAAAATTTCCACCCTGGGCCCGATAATGAAATAGTGAAATATTCCATTTTTCACTAACTGCAGTCAGGAAATTGGTCAAAGCACCCGGCCTTTCCGGAAAAGTAAATCGACATACAATTTCATTTTTGGCTTCACGGGCTTTTCCCCCGACCATGTATCTGACGTGGACTTTTGCTAACTCATTAGCTGTTAAATCGGTGTATTCGAAACCATTTTTTTCTAAATTGGTTTCGAGCGTCTGCGTCTCCTCTTTATTTTTAACAGAAACACCGATAAAAATGTGAGCCTGTTCCCTGCTGGCTAATCGATAGTTAAATTCAGTAATCGATCGTTCACCCAATACTTTTTCACACAATATTTTTAAGGCCCCAACCTTTTCCGGAATGGTAATCGCTAGAATTGCTTCTTTTTGTTCACCGGTTAAGGTCCTTTCGGCAACAAATCGCAAGCGGTTAAAATTCATATTGGCACCAGAGTTGATGGCAATAAAGGATTTTCCTGTGACCTGGTGTTGCTCTAAATATTTCCGAATACCGGCAACGGATAGTGCTCCTGCCGGTTCTACGATAGAACGGGTATCTTCATAAATCATCTTGATGGCAGAACATATTTCATCCGTTTCCACTTCCACCCAGTCATCTACGTATTTTTTACAAAGCTGATAGGTTATCTTACCGACCTTTTTTACCGCCACCCCGTCTGCAAAAATTCCCACTTTTTCCAATTCTATCCGTTTCCCCTCCCTGACAGATTTTTGCATGGCATTACTGTCAGAAGGTTCAACACCAATTATTTTAACATTTGGATACAACTCTTTTACATAAGTCGCAATACCGGCTAACAAGCCGCCACCACCAACTGGAGCAAAGATATAATCCGGCGCAGAAAACTGCTGTAAAATTTCATAACCAATGGTTCCCTGTCCGGCAATCACCAGTTCATCATCAAAGGGATGAATATAAACAGCACCGGTTTGTTCTTTAAGATAATTGCAATATTCCGCTGATTCTGAATAATTATCCCCCTTCAATATTACCTCAGGACCATAGCTTTTAACGGCCAATACTTTAATGGCCGGGGTTGTTTGTGGCATCACAATGGTAGCTTTAATACCCAATTTTTGAGCGGACAGTGCCACACCCTGGGCATGATTCCCGGCTGAAGCGCAGATGATGCCACGGGCACGTTCTTCGAGGGATAAGTGGGCAATTTTGTTATAAGCCCCCCGCAGTTTAAATGAAAATACCGGTTGCAGATCCTCTCTTTTCAAATAAACACTGTTTTCCAATTGTTTAGAAATGCATTCTGCTTTTTCTAAGGGGCTCCGGATAGCGACATCATAAACACGGGCCGTTAAAATATTCTTAAATATCGATTGATTCATCTTATAAATAGATAACTGGGATTTGTCTGATTATTTCTTCGATATTTAAGCGATATCCAAGGCGATTTCAACCATATGTTCAAGCGCTGATTCACGTTCTTCGGCAGTACACTCTTCCTTGGTAATTAAATGATCGCTGATGGTACAAATGGCAAGGGTATTAACCCCAAATTTCGCACCCAGTGTATAAAGCGCAGCAGCTTCCATTTCAACGGCCAAAACACCATGTCCGGCCCAGATTTTCCAAAGATCAAAATCATCATAAAAAATGTCCGATGAAACAATGTTTCCAACGTGGTAATTGACGCCTTTAGCTTTAGCCGCTTCGTAGGCTTTAATCAACAATTCGAAACTGGCAATCGGGGCATAACTCATCCCTTTAAAGGGAATGTCATTCAAAGCTGAATCCGTACAGGCACCCTGGGCAATGATAATATCCCACATTTTGGTTTTTTCCTGTATAGCACCACAGGAACCAATCCGAATGAGATTCTTAACATTATAAGTTGATATTAGCTCATTGGCATAAATCGAAATAGATGGCATTCCCATCCCGGAACCCTGTATTGAAACCTTTTTCCCTTTGTAAGTACCAGTAAAGCCATACATTCCTCTGACTTCACTATAGCATTTGACATCTGTCAGCATTTTTTCAGCCATATATTTTGCCCTAAGCGGATCTCCCGGCAATAAAACAGTTTCAGCGATTTCTCCAACTTTGGCTCCGATATGTACTGTCATAAACTCTCCTTCAGGTTTTTAATCTATTAAGACTAACTCAGTTTCACTTACCCTATCAACATATAATTATTAGAGAAAAGGGTAGGAAGTTGTGCTTTTAAAGTCAAACGATATCGACGGATTATTATCGAGGAAGGTCTTAAGATTGGTTCAACAGGCAGTGGTCTCTGAAGGAGGGATTGATTGATTAACAGTTAAATTTTTTAAAAAATAACTGCTACCACTGCCTGTTGCGATACTGAAATTTATTAAACCACTAGGCACTTTTAGATAACTTTTTTGCTTCCGAAGCAATCTCTGCTACTGCAGCGATGGCATGATCTACTTCTGCTTCCGTATTAAAGGCTCCAATTGAAAAACGGACACCACCATGGGACTGAAAAGTTCCCAATTGTTTATGGACTAATGGCGCACACTGCAAACCGGTACGAACACCAATTTCATGATCAATATCTAATTTAATCCCAACATTACTAGGATCTATGCCCTCTATATTTATTAATAAAGTAGATAGGTGATTTTTCAAAGAATCTGCATTATAGATAGTTACACCATCAATAGCCTTAAAACCAGCAATCATTCTTTTGGTTAATTTTAATTCATGACGGTAAACATTTTCAATCCCCTGCTCTTCAATCCAGTCCTGACCCGCCCAAAGAGATGCAATTCCTAATAAATTGGGAGTCCCGATTTCCATTCTCCAGGGATATTCTTCCAGATGATAAGGATCAGCAGATTTAACACCTGTGCCTCCAGAGCGAGTGATTCTTATATCAACATGTTTTCGGACACACATACCACCAATACCGGTTGCTCCCATTAAAGCCTTGTGCCCGGTAAAAGCCAAAACATCCACATTCATTTCCTGCATATTAATGGGAATCACACCCGCTGTCTGTGAACTATCAATCAGGAAAATGACATTTTTCTCTTTACAGATTTTACCAATCTCAGCCACCGGTTGAATGGTACCGATTACATTGGAACCATGGTTGACGACAACTAATTTAGTATTACTTTTTATGGCTGCTGCTATATCTTTTGCTTCAATATATCCATCTGAATTAAAAGGCACAAAGGTCGCCGCTACACCACTATCTCTAATCAGATGATTGATGGGTCGAATCACTGCATTATGTTCCAAATTGGTGGTTACAACATGATCACCAGGGCTTAACAAACCCTGGATGACATTATTTAAAGCATCTGTTGCATTATAACCAAAGCAAAGTCTCTCCGGAGTATCTTCATCACCGCCGAAAAATTTGGTCATTCTTTTTCTCAGCTTCTCTAAAATATTACCAGCTTCAATTGCCATATCAAAGCCACTACGGCCAGGATTAACACCGTTATTACGATAAAAATCGGTCATAAAAGAATACACCTTTTCAGGTTTCGGCCATGCAGTGGCCGCATTATCAAAATAAGTGATCTTGTCCATGGTATCTCCCCCTTTTTTTGTTTCTCAAATATCTACATTATATTTTTTATGCTTTTATATTATAAAACTTGAAAATTAATAACAGATACAACAACTCAAAAAAAAAGCATAACAGTTTCCAGCCATATCCTTTTTACACCCACTTCAGAGTTTCTTATTTTGAAACACTAACCAACAGGCTTTTTCATGGAGACATCTATAAACATGATGAATAGTTACCTTGATTATTGATAAACAATAATTATATTCATCTTAAATATTAGCTAGTTAGTATTATATCCAAATATTTATTTGACAATATTCAAGTATTCGAATATTCATATATCAAATAAACATTACAAAGAGGATTTATGGAAACCAATCAAGTTAAAGCAGAAATCACAGAAGCCCTTGATCATATATTTTGTGATCAGGCAGACAATATTGAGAATGCTGTTCGAAGCCTCAAGGTGATCGCACATCCGGTTCGTTTGAAAATTCTTTGTGTGTTGAAAGACAGTGAATGTACCGTACAGGCATTGGAAAAATATGTCGGTGTGGCGCAGGCCACTTTATCACAACATTTATCACTTCTCAAAGATCGTGGCATTTTAACCTCCAGTAGAGAAGGCCATTATTCAGTGTACCGTTTGGCTAATCAAAAAACTGCCGAGTTATTTGATATGATTCGTAGTATTTATTGCTCTTAATTTTTTTTTCGCTTTTAATATTCAATTATCTATATATATAAATATATTATGAAACCTATGTTAAGTTTTAGAAATGGTCTTATTGAATTTTCTATACGACATCCAAAATTAATTTTGAGGATGAGCGTATTAATCACCATACTTTTTTTAGCTGCATTTCCTAATTTGAAAACAGATACTGATCCTGTGAAGATGTTGCCCCAGGATAATGCGGCTATTCTATTGTATAATTCGGTCAAGGCTGATTTTAACGTCTATGATTTGGTTGTTTTAGGTATTGAATCAAAGGATGGATCCTCACTATTTACACCTGAGAAATTAGAGCGCCTTGATAAAATGACCAAAGAGATCCTGGAAATAAAACTACCAGAACCGAGCGAGTCATTATTCAATAGTGCTTTCAAAATGCTGCAATTTATGAAGGATCATGATGCCGCTGATAAAAATGACCGGGAAATCATAGTTAAAGAAGATGTCATGTCCCTGAGTACCGTGGATGATATCATCCGGAACCAGCAACAGGAGTTAGAATTAGTGCCTTTGATGGCCAAGGCTCCGGATACGGAAGCGAAGGCAGCAGATATCCTTCGTAAGATTAATGAAAATCCAATATTAAAGGGTAAATTGGCGGCCAAGGATGGCAGCCTGGTTGGTATTTTCATTCCTTTAAAAAATGGTAAGAAGGATCAGAGTTATTATCTCGGTGAAGAGATGAAAAAAATCGCTGACAAATACCTTCAGTCAGGAGAACAATATTATCTGGCAGGACTACCGATTGCTGAAAACACCTTTGGAAATGAAATGTTTATCCAAATGGGAGTTTACGCACCAGCGGCCGGGTTAGTAATATTTCTATTATTGTTGTTCTTTTTCAAAAGTATACAGATGGTTATTGCACCAATGTTACTTGCTGGAATGACAGTTACCTGGTCAATGGGGGCCTTGATATTCAGTGGTGAGTCCATTCACATTATGAGTTCAATGATTCCAATATTCTTAATGCCAATTGCAGTATTGAATTCGATACATATTTTAAGTGCGCTGCACGATAAATTACATGACCATAATGATCGGGAATCTGCTGTTAGAGCAGTTATGCAAAAGCTATTTAGTCCCATGCTTTTTACGTCAGTAACAACCATTGTTGGATTTGTTTCTTTATCGACGACAGGGATTCCTCCTGTCATCGTCTTTGGCGTAACCATCGGATTCGGTGTTGCTTTGGCCTGGTTAATGTCCATGTTGTTTATACCGGCTTATTTTATCAACCTGAATGAAAAAGCACTTAAAAGTTTTGGTAAGCTTAAAGATGATAAAAAATCTGTTGTAATGGAAGTCGTTCAGATATTTAAACGATTAGCCAGCAAATCACCGGGAGCCATCATTATTTTTGCCATTGGGGCAGTGATGATCTCATATCTGGGTGTACAAAAAATCATTATTAATGACAACCCGGTACGGTGGTTCAAACAGGATCATGTTCTAAGAAAAGCAGATAAGGTTATGAATAACAAGCTGGCAGGTGTTTATCAGGCCCACCTGATATTTGATCTTCCAAGCACACAAATGGAAGCTGATCAAGATGTAGAAGACACTGATGAGTTTAGTGAGGATGCTTTTTCTGAAGATTCAGAATCAGAGGCGCCATCTATCCGGGATATTGCTGTGATTGAATATATGAACCAGGTTAATAAATTTCTTTATAGTGTCAAAGATGAATCCGGTCAAAATTTGGTGGGGGGTGTTACTTCTATCATCGATATTTTAAGAAAAGTCGGAGCCGTTGCGCTGGACGATAGCAGTCTACCGAAAAGCAGGGAACAGGTTTCCCAGTATATGTTCTTGTTTGAGTCAGGAGATAGTAAAAAAGGGAAGGACATGTGGAAATTTATTACTCCAGGAGATGAAAACAAAGCTCAAATGTGGTTACAGATGAAAACCGGTGACAATCAGAAAATGACATCATTGATGGCTCAATTTGAAGATTGGAAACTGCGTAATCCACCACCGGTGCTTAACACAGAAAATGGAGAATCTGTTTCTTTAAACGTAAATTGGTCAGGATTAACCCATATCAACAACGTTTGGCAGAATGAAATGGTCACGGGGATGCAAAATGCATTAATTGGATCTTTTGGAATTGTTTTCCTGATGATGGTTTTTCTATTCAGAAGTTTCCGTTGGGGGTTGATTGCTATGTTACCACTGACATTAACCATTGTATTGATTTATGGCTTTATCGGGTTTTCTGGGAAATTCTATGATATGCCAATTGCAATTTTATCGAGTCTAACACTCGGGTTATCCATCGATTTTGCCATCCATTTTATTGAAAGTGCACGGGTCACATTTAAAAGAGTAAGAAGCGTAGAAGGAACGATGAATGAAATGTTTCAAAGCACTGCACAGGCAATCTGGAGAAACGTACTGGTAGTTTCAGTCGGATTTCTACCCCTGTTTTTTGCTTCACTGGTACCTTACATAACAGTTGGCTCATTTTTCTTTGCAATCATGCTGGTTAGTGGTGTTTCTACCTTAATTTTACTACCGGCAATTATCATAAAATTTTGTCATCGATTACCTGGATTTATGGTGTAATTATTTAAATTATTAGGAGAAAATCATGTGTGTAGAAAGAATACAACGTTTCTTAACAGCCATCGTCGTACTAACGGCATCCATATTATTGATGAATGGTTATCAAATCGGATATTATTTGCTTTGGTTTGTTTCAGCAATGCTGGTTATTTGGGGAGTTACTAATTTTTGTCCCTCACTAAGTATCTTAAGAAAAATTGGTCTTAAACCTTGCGAATTTAAAAAATAAATTAACGTTTTACGAATCGCTGTATTCTATAAAATGAATGCAGCCTACTTACTTTGGAGAAGAAAATGAAAACACTTATTATAGCAATTATCACTGTCCTTTTTTCATTCCAGGCATTTGCAGGCTCTGCTGAAGTCATCGTTAAAAAAGCTAATCTGGCTGCGTATTATACCGGCGACGATGGCAGTGCTCAACTGCTAATGAAAGTGTATCGAAAAGGATCAAAAAAACCGATCTCAAAACTATTTTACATGTTGAAAAAAGATATTGAAGAAGGTGGTGAACAACTTTTTTACACCTATTTTGTCAAACCGTCCGATATCAAACGAACCACTTTTCTGGTCAAAAAAAATATCGATTCAGATGATTATCGACGATTATATATCCCGACCTCCGATAAAATTCTGGCGATTGCAGGTAGCCGTAAACAGGATCCGTTTATGGGATCAGATTTCTCCTATGAAGACGTTTCAGGAAGACATTACAGCAAGGACAATCACTCATTATTAGAAGAAGGTAAATTAAATAAGAGAGCCGTATTTATCACTGAGAGTATACCAAAGGTTAAAGAAGATAAAATTGCAAAAATGAAAGCCTGGATTGATAAAAAAACTTATATTCCTTTAAAAGTGGAATTCTATAATCATGACAATGAACTGTATAAAGTATATGAATCAGGATCCATTAAAACGATTGATGGTTTTCCAACAATTATGAAGCGTACCATGACGTCACCCCTGGAAGGCACACGTACAGTACTTCTGGCAAACCCCAAAAAGGTTAGGTATAATATCGGTTTAGCCACTAGTGTTTTTTCCGAACGTTCTTTGAAAAATCCACCAATGAAGTATTTAAAATAACAAAAATATTCATCAACTTTTAAAAAATATAACGGTTAAAGGAAGAGCCATGGCAAAAATACAAAATATAAATCAAACACTTAAAAAACTGAGCCTGACGCTTTTGCTCAGTTTTTTACCGCTGCTATTTTCTATGCAACTTATGGCTCAAGCGGAGGTTGATCCTTTTAGTGACAGTTCTGGGTCAACGGAAGCTGATCCTTTCAGTGATAGCTCTGGGTCAGATGAATTTTCTGATAGTGACGATGAAAATTCAGATGCGTTTAGTGATACTGATGAAGACTCCGCTGACGAAGCACCATCATTAGAGTGGACGGGGTTTCTTGAAATAGAACAAGGGGGTCACATTGGAGATAAAAGTGTTGTCGATAAAAAATGGATTCTTAGCAATCGTCGATTTCGCCTGGCTACAAATCCAAGTAACGATATGGGCTCCGCTTTTATAAAAGCCGATTTCATTGAAGATAGTGTTACTGGAGAAAGCAAAATTGATCTCCGGGAAGCCAGAGTTGTGATGACACCTGCTGAGCAAATAGATCTTAGCATCGGTAAACAGGTAAATACCTGGGGTGTGGCGGATATGTTGTTTATCAATGACTTGTTTCCTAAAAACTGGATATCCAATTTTCTAGGTCGCGATATGGAATCCATGAAGGATTCAGCCAACTCATTTCGGATGACCGGTTATTTAGGTGAAGTGACCATGGATCTGGTTTATCATCCTGAATTTGCCCCTGATACGACACCAACCGGGTGTCGCTTATCAGTGTATAACCCCAATTCACAATCACTCATTGCTAATGAGAGTAGTTGTGGCGACAATAGTAATCGTTTTAATCAACCTGATTCGGATTCCAGTGAAACAGCTATTCGTCTAAAAGTTCAATTGGGCAGTTATGAGATAGCAACCTATTATTATGATGGGTTCTTTAAAAATCCGAAAGGCTTGCAATGGGCGGATAGTAATGGGAAAGGAACAGGAGAAACAGATTTGGCAACAGCCGGTTATACAATGCTAACCGCCTATTATCCACGCTTAACAGTACAAGGGGCCTCTCTGGAAGGACAATTGGGACCGGGAATTGTTGCCTTAGAAACGGGTTTGTATGACTCAGAGGAAGATAAAGATGGTGACAATTCTTTGATTGAGAATTCAAAATGGAAATATTTAATGGGTTATCGTATGGATCTATCAGCAAATCTTAGTGCAGGACTACAATGGTACCAAGAGCAAATGCTTCAATATGATGCCTATGAAAAGTCAGTGCAATATTCCGACTATCGAAAAAAGGAAAAGCACAATACATACACAATGCGATTAACAATTAAAGCCCAACAAGAAACACTTTTTATTAACCTTTTCACATACCAACGTCCCGAGGATAAAGATGCCTTTACAAAAATAGATGTCAGTAAACGCTTGAATGACAATCTGGAAGTCGTGGCAGGTGCCAATATTTTTGAAGGACAAGAGCACTATGAAGATCGTGAATTCGGTATGCTAAGAGACAATGATAATGTATTTGTCAGAATGAAATATAATTTTTAAGCTTTCAATAAACACTCTTTATAGTTACCCGTTATGTTAGATTTTATCGATAAATTTTCTTATCTGCATCTAATCATATTTGCAGTTGCCCTGGGATTAGCACCCTTTGTTCCTGAACCACATCTGGTTGAAAAAATCAGAATGCTGACACAAGGGACACTGACAAAACCCATTGATATATTTGATTTTCTGTTCCATTCAATTCCTTTGATTTTAATTGGTATTAAGCTGGTAAAAGATTTTATACTTTAATCACAGCCTCCATGAAGCAGCTTAATATTTTGGAAGACCTATCGCCAGGTCTTCCTTGATCCCTCCTAAGATACAAAACGGCATTTATAAAAATCTGCTCAAAATATGCTGGTGTGGTATTCAAACCAAATCT
>Ga0307989_1000651_pt1 | contig 21454 bp, 21 predicted proteins | sample EllFjometagen185_FD_203164 | JGI IMG/M metagenome (GOLD analysis project Ga0307989, IMG submission 203164) | Marine microbial communities from Ellis Fjord, Antarctic Ocean - #185 | ecosystem: Environmental > Aquatic > Marine > Unclassified | place: Southern Ocean | collected 2014-10-08
TAGGACATTTTTTTAGACATATTTAAAAAAAGTTAAGTAAATGGCTTACTCTAGCTTGAAAACCTAACTTTTAACACCCCAAAAGTTCCATTATGCCGATAATTTCTAGAACAAAAAATTGATTAACTTTATCAACGTTAAAAACTTTAGAAACTTGCTTGCAGGGCTTGTGAAAAAAGTTAGAGAAAAGGTGATTGGCAAAGATCGTCTGAAGAGGCTGAGGATTTAGATTTTTATTGGCTTAGTTTCTCCGCCTTATTCTTCAGCTCTTTTGCTGCGCTATTAAGTGCGACATCGATTCGATTTCCAAAGTCAGACCATTGAATTTCTTACTTTCAAATCTGAAAGGAATAAATTTGACTTAGGTATAGTTATGGGTATATACTTATAATGTTTATTACTTAACCAACAAAAATCATGCCTAAGTTTGATAAAACAGGTCCAACTGGTCAAGGTCCCACAGGACGTGGAATGGGTTCTTGTGTTGGCGCAAGTCAACAAGCAAATCTCGGAGGAGGTTTTGGTCGCAATAGAGCTCGGTGTTGTGGGAGAGGTTGGGGGGTTTCTCAAAATGGAAACACCACACTTTCTCTAGAAGAAGAAGAAAAGTTCCTCAAACAAAAACTAGCAGCTATTCAAAAAATACAGAAAAACAATAAATAAAAAATCTATTTTTTTAGTAAAATGGTGCTGTGCCTAGACCAAGACTTAATCGCCGAATTTGTTTTTCGCCCCTTGTGACTTATTACAAGCCACAAGGTGTTCCGATGAAAACATTAAAGGTGATCGAGTTGACGCTTGAGGAGATGGAAGCTTTGCGCTTGAAAAATGTCAAAGGTCTGAATCAGATTGAGTGTGCTAAAAAAATGAAAACATCGACAAGCACTTTTCAAAGAATTTTGAACTCGGCTCAAAAAAAAGTTAGTGAAGCTCTCACAGCTGGCAAAGCAATCAGTATTTTGAAAGATTCATAATTTATCTATTTTTTCAAAAAAATGTGTTGAGCAGTAAGTTCAAAACACCGCCAACAAAAAAAGCGGAAAAAACCATAATGCCTGCTGATTTGAGCATATCTTTCATGCCTAATTCTTTGAGCATGACAATAAAAGTAGCGATACACGGGAAATACATTGCCAAAACAACGCTAGCAACGATCAACTGATTTACAGTTAAGCCTAGTGGTAAAAGCATTCCAATGGCAACATCTTTGCGTAAAAATCCAATAATTAAGCTGCCAACAGCTTCTTCAGGTAATCCTAAAATTCCAGTAATAATCGGAGCGGTGATTTTTCCTACAAATTGAATTATCCCAAGAGAATATAAAATATTTATAAAAAGTATGCCTAGAAGTACGTACAAAAGAGCTTCTCCGATAAATGATTTTATTCGAACGTAAACTTTTTTGAACAAAGTACGCAAATGAGGAATTCTATAAGGAGGAATTTCCATAAATAATTCGGGGCTTTCTCCTTTGATTGATTTATTCAAGATAATTCCTAAAACTATCCAAACTAAAAAAAGTGTCCCAAACACAAAACCAATTCCAAAAGCACCAGTGGCACCGATGAGTCCGATTATCATTGCAGTTTGTGCCATGCACGGTATCGCGATTGCCATCAAAGTCATGGCTATGAATTTCTCTCTTTTTGATTCCAAAATACGAGAAGCTAAAGCGCCTGGGACATTGCAACCTAATCCTAAAAACATTGGAATTATCGAACATCCATGAAGTCCGACTCTGTGCATAATATTATCCATCAAAACAGAAAGTCTTGGTAAGTAACCAACATCTTCAAGAAGACTCAAGAAAACATAAAAAGCAAAAACATATGGTAGTACCATGGCAATAGGGACAAATAATCCTGTTGTCAAAAGCCCCAAAGACTCTACATATGCGATTTTATTTCCAACAAGCTCTCCAATTAGAATATTGTGTAAAAATCCTTCTCCGTTTAAAAAAACACTGAGTTTCAAAATAATCGGAGACCATAGATTTTCAAAAAGTGGTTCAAAAAAATACTCAATTAAATTTTCACCCACAAACTTAATGGCTAAAAAAACTAAAAATAAAATCAAAATAGCAAACGTAATACCAAACAAGGGTTTGATTGTTAAGTCTCGAAATTTTTCTTTCAGAGTGTGATGACGATGAGTGACGACTTGTACATCGCCAATGATTTTACCGATCTTGCACCATTTTTTTTCAGTTGATATTTGTTTGGTGCAGGGCGTTTTAGCTTTTTCAAAACTTGAAACTAGTTTTTTTAAACCTTCACCTGTTAGGGCGATTATTGTGATTACAGGAACTCCGAGCAGTTTTTCTAATTTTTTAACATTGATCTTAATGCCTTTGTGTTTTGCTTCATCCCAGATATTCAAAACGACAATCATGGGTTTTTTCTGCTCCAAAAGCTGCAAGGTCAAGAGCAAATTTCTTTCCAAGTGAGTTGCATCCAAGACATTTATGATTAGGTCGCCCTTTTGTATCATTTCAGTTGCTACTTTTTCGGCTGAACATGTAGGGCTGAGTGAGTAGGTTCCAGGAGTGTCTATTAATTTAATTTTTTCTTTTTTGCCGCTCATAACTCCTTCGGTAAATTCGATAGTTGTGCCAGGATAATTGGAGGCGACTACATTTACACCAGTTAGCCTAGAAAAAAGCACACTTTTTCCTACATTGGGATTTCCTACTAAAAGAATTTTCTTCATTATTAAATTTTTACAAATATTTTCTGAGCTATGCCTTTGCCGATGGCGACCTGAACACCTTTTGCTTCAAAAACCATAGGCCAATTTGGTGAAGTAGAGCTTATTTTTTTAATTTTAGTTCCCACGCTAACACCCATGACGTTAAGTTTGGTAAGCATATTGTCGCCTCCTAATATTTGTGTCACTTTGACTATTTGGTTTGGTTCCATTGTGCTTAAAGATACTGATGATTTTTTGATCATAATTTTTTAGTAAAGATATGTTTTACAGGCTTTAATTCTTGCTAGTTTTCAGAGCGGAGAGTTACGGAATATTTGGAAAATCCAAAAAAACTTCGAGTTGAAAAATTTATACCACTTCGCGATAAAAGTGTCACATTCGTGCTGCTTAAAAATTCATTTGAATTACAAAACGTTATTCCTCAGTTGCGTGTAAAATCTCAAAACTCGGAGGATTTGCAGCCGCGTAAAAATTAGCTGCTAGCCAGCCCCCCGCAAATGCGAGCGTAACTGCGAGCGCCACTCCAATTTCCACGAGATGAATAAACTTATTGTTTTGCAAACACTTCTGATTTTAGGGAGAAATCCCACAATTTCAATTGCGGAAATTTGGGCAAGGTTTCCGAGTGCCAAAATTTGTGCGCGGGAAAAAGAATTCGCTGTTTTTGAAAATATCTCCACACCTGATTTAAAGAAGATCGGAGGGGTGGTCAAGACTGGAAAAGTATTTTCCCAATGTTTTCAACCAAGTCTAAAAGAAAAGGATTTGCAGGTAATTTACGCTTTTTTAGAAAAAGAATTTTCCCAAAAAAGCGGAAAACAGATTTTTGCTTTTTCGGTTTATCCCTTTGATCTTCGAATTCTCAAAACGCTGCTGATTGGCTCAAAGAAATTTCTCAAGAAAAAAAAGATTTCCTCGCGCTTCGCAAACAAAAATTTCAGCAATCTCACAAATGCGCAAAGCGAATTTGAAGTTCTCAAAAAAGGTGGTGTGGAAATTCTCGTGGCGAAAGGAAAACAGGGTTGGTTTTTTGCGAAGCTGGAGCAGAATCAACCTTTTGAAAGCTACAAAAAGCGTGATTATGAAAAGGCTTTTCGAGATGCGAGAGTGGGAATGTTGCCGCCGAAGTTGGCTCAAATTATGGTGAATCTGGGAGTTGGTGATGCTGCGACTTCATGTTTAGGCAATCCGAGAGTTTACGATCCTTTTTGTGGAGCTGGTGGGGTTCTCGTGGAGGCTGCGTTGATGGGTTACGAGGCTCTCGGGAGCGATATCGATCCGCGCATGGTGGATTTTTCCCAAAAAAATTTAGCCGCACTGAATTTGCAAGGTGAGGTTTTTTCACACGATGCCAAGCAAAAAATTTCCCAAAAATATGATGTGGTTGTTTCGGAGGGTTATCTCGGTCCGCCGCGCAGGACTATTCCAGACCCACAAGTTTGCGTGAAAATTTTCAAAGAACTGCAGCAGCTTTACGAAAGTTTTTTCGCTTGGGTTGAGTGCAGGCGAGTGGTGATTTGTTTTCCAGTTTATCTCGAAGGCGGCAAGCCGAAACATTTTGCTTCTGAAGAAATCTTGCCTGCTCTCGCGAAGCTTGGCTGGAAAATGAAGAATACAGAGAAGCTGATTTACTCGCGTGAAAATCAGACGGTGGGGCGGGAGATTGTCATTCTCAGCAGGTAGTGGTTTGTAGACGGTAGAGGTAAGGTAAGCAGTGATAGATTTTACATCACTGCTACTTTCTACAAACCACTACGAACTAAGCGCGACGGCTTCGATTTCGATTTTTGCGTTTTTTGGTAAATTTGCGACTGCGATGGTGGATCGTGCTGGTTTCGATGTTCCAAAAAATTCTGCGTAAATTTTATTTACTTTTTCGAAATCGTCCATTTCTTTCAAAAAAATAGTGGTTTTGATGACTTTTGAAAAATCAGAATTTGACGCTGTTAAAACTTCGCGTAAGTTTTCCAAAACTTGTCGTGTTTGGATTTCGATTGATTCGTCTCGAAATTCTCCTTCAGGAGTGAGGGCGATTTGTCCGCTGCAAAAAATAAATCCGTTTGTTGTGATTGCTTGAGAATAGGGTCCGATCGCGGTGGGGGCTGTGGGGGTGTTTGTGATTTTCATGGTGAAGTGATTTAAAAAATCTAGAAAGATTCGAAACGATCGGGCAATTTTTATTTTTACAGTTAAAAATCAGGAGATTTGGCTTTTGGGAATCGGACCGCACAATGTGGTTTATGGGAGTCTTTGAATTATTCCCGATGTTTTGGAAACAGCACTACACCTATCGTTTTCCACAAAATCTTCAAATCAAGCCAAACACTCCAGTTCTCGATGTACCAAGTGTCCAGTTCAATCTCTTCTTCGAAGTTCAAATCACTTCTTCCGCTGATTTGCGCTAGTCCGGTTATGCCGGGTTTTATTTCCAAGACTCGGCGATGATGTGTTTTGTATTTTGCCACTTCTTCAGGCAAGTGAGGTCGTGGTCCCACCAAACTCATTTTTCCACCCAAAACATTCAGCAGCTGAGGCAGTTCGTCGATGGAATACTTGCGGATGAATCTTCCGACGTGAGTTATGCGTGGGTCGTTTTCGATTTTTACCAGAGGTGTGTTTTTGCGCGTATTTTTAGCGGCGAGCCTGCGTGAATAACGCAGAGAATCAGATTTTTCGCGCATGCTGCGAAACTTTACAAACCAAAATAATTTTCCGTGTTTTCCTACGCGCAAGACTTTCCCCCCATTATCTTTTCTCGTGAAAAAAATATTTCCGCTCGAGTCAAACTTGATTGTAGCTGCAGTGATTATCCAAGCAGGAAGAGTCAAAATTAAAGTAACAGCTCCTGTGATTAAGTCGAAAGATCTTTTCCACACCCTGCCCCAACCATTCAGGGGAGTGGGCAAGAGAGAGATTAGAGGAATTCCCGAGATGGTTTCGATTTCTACATTTTTTCTCGAGACTCCCAGCAGGTCGGGAATAAAGCGAAACTCGATGTGATTTAGTCTGCAAAAAGTTAGTAATTCGCGCATTTGAATAAAATCGAACTTTTTACTGGCAAGAATAATTTCTTTGATATTTCTTCGTTTTACGATTTCTTCAAAATTATCAAAATGGCCGACCAGTTTTTTTGAAAAAGTGTGTGATGTTTTTTCGGTTTCCATAAATCCTGCGAAACGATAGCGTGGATTTTTTTTCAGAAATTTACCTAGAATTAAAGAGTTTGGGCTCGTGCCAACGATCAAGATTTTGGTGGTTCCGATGCCGAGTTTCCAAAAGAAACGTTGAAAAAAATAAATTATTGTTCTGCCCCCAAAGATGAAAAAAATTGTCAAAAATCCGGTGTAAACGATTGCTAAACGTGAAAAGAAAAATTCTCTGCGAAAGAAAAAATAGGCAGTCAGCAGCAGGAGCCAAGCGCAAACTAGGAAAATAATTTTCAAGAAATCCCTTTCTTGGTTTTTATTTTTCATGCGATATAAACCGTTCCAAGCGAAAATTAATATTAAAACAGCTGCCGAGATTCCAGCGAATTCTGCAAAGCCGGCAAAATCAAGATTCACATCAGCAGGAGTTTGAAAGCTTGCGAGGAAGGTGGGATGGAGGCGAATAGCTTTCGCGAGAAAAAAAGCAGCGACTGTGGCGAGGAAGTCGATGGGGAGTTTCAAGACGTTGAAGAAAATTTCACTGCGTTTCACAATGAGAGAATAAAGGATTAAGAAAAAAGTTTTTCGGTCCTCATTTTTTATTCTAGCTCGTCTTTCGAATAAATCACGCTGAACTCTTCTTCTGTTGAATCGATTAATTCTTCGGGTGTGAAAAATCTTTTCACCTCAGCCTCTGCACTTTCTGGCGAATCAGAGATATGGACAAGATTATTCTGAATAGAGACGGCGAGATCGCCACGAATTGTACCTGGCTCAGCTTCACGCGCATTGGTGGCGCCTGCCATTTTGCGAGCAACATTGGCAGCATCAACACCTCGCAGAGCAAGCACGATTACGGGGGTGCGTTGCATGGCTTCTACAACTCCAGGGAAAAATGGCTTGTCTTTGATGTGAGAGTAGTGCTCTTCTAGAATTTCGTTTGAAAGTTTTATTTTTTTGATACCAACAATTTTCAATCCACGTTTTTCAAATCGGTCGAGAATTTCACCGACAAGTCCGCGAAGAATACAGTCTGGTTTGAAAATGACGAGAGTGGTTTGCATGGCTTGGCTCATTGGTAAGTTGATTATTTGATAAATAAGTTCTGGGAGTTTAATTCGATAATTTTTCTTTCACAACTTCCACCAAATTCTCAATCTTCACTTCTTCCTGTTTTAGCGAATCTCTTTCGCGCAAAGTCACGCAACCTTTTTTTGATTGCTCTTCGCTTTCACCGATTGTCCCAAAATCCACAGTCACGCAAAGTGGTGTGCCGATCTCATCTTGCCGACGATAACGCTTGCCGATTGACTGTGTCTCATCATGTTCCGCTCGAAATTCTTTTCGCAAAGTGTCGTAAATTTTTCGGGATTCTTTCGTGAGAACTTCTTTTTTCGAAAGCGGCAAAACAGCCACCTTGATCGGCGCAATTTTTGGATCGAATTTCATCACAACTCGTTTTTCACCATTTACCTCATCTTCTGAATAAGCGTCAAGCAAGACTGTTAAAACTGTGCGATCACAGCCGAAGCTTGGTTCGATGCAATGCGGGACAAATTTCTCATTTGTCTCAGTGTCGAGATAGTCCAGTGATTCACCAGAGAATTTAGCGTGTTGCTGCAAGTCAAAATCTGCGCGGTAAGCGAGTCCTTGTAGTTCACCCCATCCCCAAGGAAATTTGTATTCAATATCTTTGGTCAGGCTGGAATAATGTGAGAGCTCAGCATCATCATGCTTGCGCCAGCGCAAATTCTGCGGATCGACTCCAAGTTTTGCGAAAAAATCCCAACTTGCTTGCTCGAGTTCTGGATAAATTTTCTCCCAATCTTTTTCAGCGCAAAAATACTCGACCTCCATTTGCTCAAATTCGCGTGTGCGAAAAGTGAAGTTACCCGGTGTGATTTCATTGCGAAAAGCTTTGCCGATCTGAGCAATTCCAAAAGGTAATTTTTTGCGTGAAGAATTCAGCACATTTTTAAAGTTTACGAAAATTCCTTGAGCTGTTTCGGGGCGCATGTAGATTTCGCGCTCGGAATCTTCCGTCACGCCCTGCGAGGTGCGAAACATGAGGTTGAATTGCTTCGCTTCCGCCCAATCACATTTGCCACAATCAGGGCAATTCACTTTTTCTTTTATGAGTCGGGGAGTGACATCGGCAAGAGCGATGCCAGCGACTTCTTCGATTCCGAGTTTGTCTTCAAGCAATTTGTCACCACGATGTCTTTTTTTACACGCTTTGCAGTCTACGAGCGGATCGGCGAAATTCGAGACGTGACCGCTGGCTTCCCAGACTTTCGGATTCATCAGAATCGACGCATCAACACCGACGATGTCATCTCGATTCGTTACCCAATAATCCCACCAAAGTTTTTTCACATTATTCTTCAGCTCGACGCCGATGGGTCCGTAATCCCAAGTATTTGCAAGTCCGCCGTAGATTTCTGAGCCAGGGAAAATGAAGCCGCGTTGTTTGCAGAGGGAGACGATTTGTTCGAGGGAGGTTACGGGCATAATAGAAAATTTTAGGTAAAAACGTATTAACACTTACGGAAATCTAAACATAGAGATATGACCTTTTATAAGCCTATAATTCAGAATTAGTCTTGAAAAGTATATTAACACTAATAAAATGCTAAATATGCAGATATGATCTTACATAAGCCTATAATTCATAATTAGTCCTGAAAAGTATATTAACATGAAAAAAGCACCAAAAATTATTTATTCGGCTCTACTAGTAGATCTGGATGTGTGAGTACTCGACCTCCTTCTTTTATTGAGATAAATTGTTTATTGCAACATTGCACGTTTAAAGAAGATACTTTCCTGTCTGTTTGTTTCGCAACCATAGAAATCGGCAACAATTTCCCACCTTGTTTTTTCCATTCAGCACAAATAAATTTATCCAAAGAATTTGCAAGCTCTGTTTTGATGAGATGCTCAAGTGGCAAATAATCTTCAATCGGAATTTTCGCCCATGAAACCTGTCCACGAAAAACTTTGCCTGTTGTTTTGTCGGCAGATTCGAGACATTCGAAATATTGTTTTTTGCCTTCTGTATCTCCTTTGATAATTATATTCGACAAACCATGAGCAACGAGAATAAAACTTGCCAAGATTCTACCAACACGACCGTTCCCGTCAGGAAAAGGGTGAGCTAATTCAAAAATAGCATGAGCTTGTGCGGCTCGACGCCACGGTTCCATCTTTTTTTTATTCAGTAAAAAGATCAATTTATCGAGAGCAAGTTCTATTTTTGCGCCGTCTTTCAGCGGCTGATATGTCGCTCCGGTTATCGTTATTTCTCCTTTGCGCCATTCTCCACGAGGATGCCTGAAATTGGGAACTTCTCGAAACATCGTGGAATGAATTTGGCGAATGAGCCATTTGTTGATTTGAAAGTCTTTTTCTTGAAATTGCTCATAAGCTGTTTCATAAGCTTGTTGCGCAGCGTCAAAATAACCAACTACTTCTGGGGCAGATTTACGAGTTTTTAGTGCTTGTTTTAGTTCTCTTTTGCCAACAAAATAACCTTCAATCATCAAAGAATTTCGTGACTCTTCTTCCAGCAAATTTAACCATTCTTTATTTTTTACATTTGGGCGTGGTAAACCACCAAACTTTCCAATCCATTTAGTTCTTATTTTTAAGGCATTTGACGATAATTGATAGTAGTTTTTTGTCATAAATCTATTATAGTTGGCAAAAAGCAGAATGGTATGATTTTGCCGCACTGAAGTCAAAAAATCGAAAATGGGCTTAAAAAATCTATTAGTCTTTTCAGCGAAAATGTACTTTGCCCCACTGCATGTAAAGCTTGTCCTTCGAATAAAGCTCACAAGCCTTACTCAAAACCTTAGCCTCAAGGTCTTGACCTTTTGCTCGAATTTTTTCCACAGAATCTTTTTTATTAACCCGAAAAGCATCCTGAGTAATGATTGGTCCACGATCCAAATCAGTTGTTACGAAGTGAGCAGTCACTCCTACAATTTCTACACCAGCCTCCAAAGCTTGATCATAAGGTCGCGCACCAGGGAAAGCAGGAAGCAAGCTTGGATGAATATTAATCACTCTACCTTCGTAGCGTGCTACAAATTCTGGAGAAAGAATTTGCATGAAGCGCGCAAGCGCAATGAAATCCACGTTGTATCTTTTTAAATAGGCAACAGTTTTTTGCTCTCGCTCTTCTTTGTTTTTCCCACTCGCAAGACAAAATGGAATTTTCAATTTTTTTGCCAACTGCTTCAAGTCAGGATGATTTCCAATCATGACCACTGGTTTTGCTCGAATTTTTTTATTTTGACAATTTTTCACAAGTTCCTCGAGGCAGTGCTTTTCTTTCGTGACCAAAAGAGCGAGATTTTTTATCTCATTCGTATCGTGCAGATTTGAACGAATTTCCAAATCCAAATCTTTGGCGACTTTTCGCAAATCTTTTTGTAATTTTTCAAAATCGGTTTTACCGACGTCTGCTGCCAGAACCATGGAAAAAATGCCATTGATTACTTTTTCATCAAGCGAAATGACATTCACGCTATTCTCAAAAAGTGTGTTGGTTGTTTTGGCGATGATGCCAGGACGATCGGGACCGGTGACTGTTACTGTTGCGAGCTTCATGTTGGTCAAAATTATTCCATAAGTAGAACTTCTTCCGGCTCTATTTCTTCGGTCGCTTCTTCACTGATCTCACTAATTTTCTCTAGTTCTTCGTCTTCGGGTGTGATTTGTATTTCCGAAACCGGCAGATCCATTTTCAAAAATTTGGAAAATTCGGATTCTGGGCGAGCTACAGTTTTCGAGCGGGGAGCTTGAGAAGCCATAGCTTTTGCCTCTTCTTCTTCAGTTTTCCAATCATAATAAGCCTCTTCGTTAAATTCTGTTTCATCGTGAAGAGCGAGAAAAAGAATCTGATTTTTTAGCTCATTTCCCTCCGAAGCGATTTCTTCGAGTGAGGCTTCTGAGAGTTTAGTGCTTCCTTCGAAAAGCAATTCAACGAGACTTCTCAGTGCGTCTCCTGCTAATTTTCCCTTACCTGATTTTACGAAAAACTTCACAAGAGAAAGTTGGTCTATGGTTGCTGTTGCGAGGTCGAAGTTGGTTACTATTCGATTTTTATTCACTGTTTCCCATGATTTCAGCCAGTCTGAATTTGTTATTTCGCTATCACTTTGCATGATTGCGAGCAATAATTTTGCAGTTTCCGTGTTTGTTAGTACATCTTCATTTTGTGTGAGATTTAGAAAAGTTTTTACGTGTTTCTCATTGGTCGAGTCGTTAGTGATGAAAATCAAATTTCGATTTAATTCATCGATGCTTGAAAGTTTTGGAGTTTCAGCAAAATTTGAAAATGGTTCAGATAAATTTGCCAGCTGTGAGATTTTTTCTTTCAAAGAAGGCGCTAATGATTTCGTCAGAAAGATGTGGGCGAGGGGGGTGATTTGTGCCACGGCTTTCTGTAATTGCGCGTGTTTTTCGATGTCTGTAGTTGCGAGAAGTTTGTTTATTTTGTCGGTATTTTCTGTGTCTTCTCCTAGGATTTTTGTGAGTTGTTTTTTGTAAAAAGCTTCTCTTGTTTTATCATTGAATAATATCTTTTCTTTTATAAAGCCTAAAATATTAGTTAGCGCGTTTATTTTTCCACGGGGGAGTTTTTCCAAAACGCTACTTATGAGTCGGCTCTCTCCGTCGAATTTACTGCTGAAATTTTCCACTTCTTCTTCCCATTTTTTTACTCGTGCAATGGGATCTTCAGCTTCGAAAATTTCGGCAATCGTTTCATCTGTGAGATTTACACTCTCGTGTGTGAGCAACACACCCTCGAACATTTCCAAATTATTTTTATCAAGGAAGGTGATTTCTATATTTCCTGATAGTGCTCGTACACGTGTGGAATTTAGCTCTGCGTTTTTTTCAAAAGCAAAACTTCCACCTTGATTTCTCGCAGTTAGTCTGTCGTCCAAGAGAGTGAGTTCATTTCCAAATAGTAAATTTACGGCTAAAACGCTTCCCGAATTTACTCTTCCTCTTGCGGAGGTGATTGCTTTGGTTTTTTCTCCGAAGTTTGCATCAATGAATTCCAAAGAAGTTTCTTCATTTGTAAGCTGAAAAAGGGCGAAATCTCCAAATTCCAAACGACCTTTTTCTGTGATCACACCTCCTGGATTTACCACAGCAGTTTGTTTTTCAGGGTTGCTTATGAAAACTGCTTCAGTGGATGTCTTTTTTTGTGATGCACTTGAAAGTAAATCTACGGTAATACTGAGTGCGATAAAGGCAATTATAATTCCGATTATAGTTGCGATAATTTTTTTTAAATCCATTTTGTAAATTTTAAATTATTTGAATTTTAACTTTCTTTGTTTGTTGGTGCTAATTGGAATTTATGTGGGTTGTGGCGAAGATACTAAGACTGTTTTGCAGGTAGAGATGAGGCATTGCCTCGTCTCTACTCTACGTGTTTAGGTATTTTGTAAAAACCATCTGACGATTTCTTCTAGCTTAGTTATCTCTGGGGGGAGCTTGGCAAGAATTTTTTTGGATTCTTTTTCTGAATAGCCTAGTCCAGTGATGGCTTCCAAAACTTCAGCATTGTTCTCAGTGTCTCGGGGAACTTCGATTTCGGATCCGGTGATTTTGGGTTTTAGCTCCAAGATAATTCGTGCAGCGGTTTTCTTACCAATTCCTGGAGTTTCCGAAAGTTTACTGGTGCTGCCTTCAAAAATTATGCTTTCCAAAATCTCGACGGGGGTTTCCAAAATATCTAAGGCGGTTTTGCAGCCGACCCCATTCACAGAGTTCAGCAACTCAAAAAATGCCAAATCTTTTTCATCTTCAAAACCGAAAAATGAAATGGCTTCATTGGTTTGATGCGTGTGGATCCACAATTTTTTCTCCACGCCTTCTGGTGCATTCGCGAGGATTTTTGAATTTGCCCAAACTTCATAACCAACGCCGTTGACATTGAGGATGAGTCTCTTGGCTCGAGTTTTTAGGACGGTGCCGTGGAGGAAGCTGATCATTTTGGTTCTTGGTGGTTAGTTCTTGGTTCATAGTTCCAAACTCTTATTTCCATTTCAAAAATCCTTTCAAATTTAAACCAATTAATATTAGGTTTAGAATTGCTATGGCTAGGCTGTCGGCTATGATTGCGAAAGCTATCCAAGCTAAATTGGAAAGCAGGGCGAAGATGAAGCCGGATTTTTTCTGCTCTCCCAAGAGATAAAACGCAATGAGGGTGAGGAGCATGGCGACCCAATCGGTGGCGTAATATTGAAAGATGGCTGTTTGGTTCATGCACAGTTTTTTAATTTGTAGAGACGCCGCGCCGCGGCGTCTCTACAATACAATTTCTTCAAGATAAATCTCATTTTCGTAAAGCGCTTTGCCGAGGATGGCTCCTTCGCAGCCGATGCGTTTCAGGATTCTCAAATGTTCGATATCGGTGACTCCACCACTGGCGATTACTTTTAGTTTAGTCGTGTTTACGAGTCTCTCGTTGATGTCGAAGTTGGGAAAAGTGAGGGTGCCATCGCGGGCGATGTCAGTGTAGATGATGCGTTTTACGCCGAGCTGTTCAAGTTTCTCGGCGAAATCTATGACGTCAAGATCGGTTTTGCTTTCCCAACCGTGAGTGGCGAGCTTGGTGCCGTTTTCGCGAGCATCTAGTCCGACGACTATTTTTTCACCGCCGAATTTACTGAGAAATTCTGTGAGTAATTCTGGTTGTTCAATGGCAAGTGTTCCAAGAATCACACGATCTACGCCGATGTCGAAGAGGCTCTGAGCATCTGCGAGGCTGCGAATGCCTCCGCCGACTTCGAGGGGGATCTCGACGCTGGCACGAATTTTAGCAATGGTGCGGAGGTTCTGAGGGCTACCTTTTCGCGCGCCGTCGAGATCGACGATGTGGATGAGGTCGCCGCCGTCAGCTTCAAAAAGCTGGGCTTGGGTGGGAGGGGAGGTGTGATATTCGGTTTTTTGCTTGTATTCACCTTTGTAAAGTCGGACGCATTTGCCGCGGATGAGGTCGATGGCGGGGATTATTTGAAAGCTCATTTTATTTAATTTTCAATGTGGAATGTTCAATTACGAATTACAAATTTACGAAGAATTTACAATGTTTTGATTTTAAACGAAAATTAGTTTTTTGGGTGAATCTGAAAATAGAACTTAAAACAGATCCTAAATCAGAAATATGGCGAACTAATCTTTTCCTCAATAAAATTGATTTTCTGCCCTCTCAACCCTAAAATCTCCCGGCATTTAATTCTTTCAGATGTCAGAAGAGACTAAAGAGACTAACAAGTCAAAAAAGATCGGTAAGATTCGCCAAGTCATCGGACCAGTGGTGGATGTTGCTTTTGATTCGAAGGATCTACCAGCAATCTTCGAGCGAATTGTGGTTGATCGCGGTGACGCTGGTGAGCTTGGTTGTGAGGTTTACCGACACATGGGAGATGGTGTTGTGAGAGCTGTCGCGCTGGATCTGACCGATGGTCTGAAACGTGGACAAGAAGTCGTCGCCACGGGTGAACAAATCACGGTGCCTGTCGGAGAGAAAGTTTTGGGTAGAATTTTGGACGTGCAGGGAAATCCAGTGGATGGAGCCGGAAAAGTTGATGCGAAAGAGCGTTGGCCGATTCATCGTGAGGCTCCGGAATTTACAGATCAAACAACACAAGTCGAGATTTTTGAGACAGGAATCAAGGTCGTCGACCTTCTCGCACCTTTCGCCAAGGGTGGAAAAACTGGTCTCTTTGGCGGAGCGGGAGTCGGCAAGACGGTTTTGATCCAAGAGCTAATTCACAATGTGGCAAAAAACCACGGTGGTTATTCTGTCTTCTGCGGAGTTGGTGAGAGAACGAGAGAGGGCAATGATCTTTTTCGAGAGATGCAAGAGTCTGGCGTAATTGACAAGACTGCTCTGATTTTCGGGCAAATGAATGAACCACCGGGAGCACGTTTGAGGGTTGGTCTGACAGGTTTGACGATTGCGGAATATTTCCGTGATGTCGAGCACCGTGATGTTTTGCTTTTTGTGGATAATATTTTCCGCTTCTCACAGGCCGGTTCAGAGGTCTCTGCCTTGCTCGGCAGGATGCCTTCCGCTGTGGGTTATCAGCCTACTTTGGCGGGTGAGATGGGAGAATTGCAAGAGAGAATTACGAGCACCAAGGATGGTTCAATTACTTCGATTCAAGCAGTTTACGTTCCAGCGGATGATCTCACTGATCCAGCTCCAGCCAATACTTTTGCTCATCTCGATGCGACGATTGTCTTGAATCGCGCGCTGACTGAGCAGGGGATTTACCCTGCTGTGGATCCACTGGATTCGACGAGTCGGCAGTTGGATGCGAATGTGGTGGGTGAGGAGCATTATGAAGTGGCGCGTGGGGTTCAGAAAGTTTTGCAAAGATATAAGGATTTGCAGGATATCATCGCGATTCTTGGGATTGATGAGTTGAGTGAGGAGGACAAGATGAGTGTGGCGCGTGCGAGGAAGTTGCAGCGTTTCTTGAGTCAGCCTTTCAATGTGGCTGAGGTTTTTACGGGGAATCCTGGAGAATATGTGAAGCTGGAGGACACGGTGAGGGCTTTCAAGGAGATTCTGGACGGTAAGCATGATGATTTGAATGAGAATGATTTTTACATGGTGGGGACTATTGAGCAGGCGCGGGAGAAGCATGAGAAGGCTAAATAGGTTGGAGAATTCAAATTTAACGGGCTGGTTTTTGATAATTTCCCAGCTCTTTTTGCTTTGACTTTTTACTTGACAAAGCAATATTCTAGGTTTAGAATCTTATCTAACGCTGTGAACTGTTTGCTGTCAACTGTTCCTGTCCCACGGTTCATGATTCTTCGTTCCTTGATATTGCGGAAACAAAAAAAATTAAAAAATGGTTGATCCGGAGGCTGGGTGTCTATTTCGATGGATGCTGGGTTTCCGGATTGACTTGCACTGGGTGGGTTCAGTTTGGATTTTTATTTAAAAGGCCGTAATGGCTGTCTGCCTGAAACTCTAGGCGGATTACTTCGAGAGGGAGAGAAAAATGAACAAAAAACAAAAATGGAAAAAAATCGGTATGTCCCTTGAAGAATATTCAAGGGAATATCCGCAGTTTGCCATGACTGGGCGAGCGGATGAAATGTCTTGCAGCTGTGGTTGGCAAGGAAAAAAAGGGGAGCTCCCAATGATGAGCTCGGGCAACGAGGCAAGGTCTGTTTGCCCAGACTGCGAAGGGTTTGAAACTCTGGATTTCACCAAATAATGTTTTCTGTCAGAACAGTCGACGAGGCTGCTGGCAGAAGAAGACGGTAAATTGATTCTGATGGTAAGGATTGAACATCCCTTGGGATCCGAAGAATGGCAGGAAAAGTATTATTTCGGAATCTGCAATAGAAGTATTGTGGATTTCGTGAAAGCTCAAAAATAAAAAAGGCCGTAATGGCCGTCCGCCTGAGAGGGCGGATTACTCCGAAAAGGAGAAAGAAAAAATGAAAAAAGTCTTAACCAAGTTGATTCTTGTTCTTGTTCTTGTTTTTGTTGTTTTTGCCGGCAATGCCAGCTCTTACGAATCGTCGATAACTCATTTGAATGTTTATTATGTTGAAGAGGAGTTATCTAAAAGGAAGAGTTTGACCGAGTTGGTCTCTCTTTTTGAAAAGGATCGGCAAAATGAACACTTTAAAAGAGAAATAGACAAAAGAATCAAAGCGTTCCTTTTGAAATTACCTTCGAAAGAGCTCGAGAAGATTCACACCCTTCTAAACAGAAGGGAGGTAAAAATATTCGTGGGGAAAAAGGAATTCCCCAGTCCGGATTTTGGAGAAACTCCCCAGAGTGATAATTATCTCTATTTTCCTACTTTTGTTGAGAGGAAGATACTCTTAACGGGGGGAGTAAAGATTTTTGTTGTTTCATGTATCGTGAAACACAGAATGGATTTCGATGAACTTAGCAAAAATCAACTGAAAGATTGGCTGAAAATGGAAAATCTTAAGACTCCTGTTAAGAGTATCTGGAGTCTATTACACCCTAAATAAAATCTTCGGGCTAAGAATCTGAACTTCGTTTTCGAAAGAAGGCGAAAGTTGTCAGGTGACGCCCGAAACGTCACCTGATTGAAAAAATGCATCCGCCGTGGTGGATCGCACAATTCACAGATTCTTGGAGCCCGGTGCATTTTTTGCCCGGGCTTTTTTTACGTCTCAGATTTTGCAATTAAGATCGCAGAATCATTATTTTCCACATCATCAATCATCTCACCCGTCCTCGGATCATAATAAATCCGATCATAAATTTCAAAAGGCTTTCCAGCTATCTTTTCCATTGGAATTCTCTTATCAAAAATCTTTGGAGTTAGATCCCATTTGTCATAATAAGAAATATAGTGGCCACGCTTATCTTGACCCTTGGAACCAATAAAATTTCCCATAACAGCTTTTTTATTTCTATCGTCGTACAAATGAATTAATCCATTTTTCTTATATCGAGAAATTGAGGCGTTATTATTTTTTATTCTTATTTCGATATTATGAATAATTTTCGCAATTCTTTTTTTATGCTGAAAATCATCCACATTTTTTTGTTTTTTTACAATAATTTCAGGATTAGTTTTCAGCTTTTCTAATCTAGAAAGTAGATCCGAATTTTGTTTTTCCAATTTAGATAAATAGTCTTTGTCAGTGTTCAGAATATCAGCAAGAATTTTTTTTCTAAATTCTGGATCATCAAAACAGTAGTAATATTTGTCTTTGTCTTTTGACAGAGAAGGGTAATGGTCAGATATCCCAAAAGTATTGTTTTTTTGTGGAATTCCTAAATATAGCCCCCAAGCATCTTTTCTTTCCTTAGAAATTTCACCCCTATCTTTGTCGCGACCAAATAAAAATTCACGCAATACTCTGTCTCGCATGTAATCATAAGGATAAACATTTTTGTAAATCCTGTCACTAAAAATACCGTGACCTTTTTCTTGCTCACTTGTAATACCTTTCGTCTCAAGCTCACACCTAGCTCGAAGAACTTTATTTCTGAATGCTCTTTCAGCTAAAAAATTTTTCCTCTGAAAATCAACAATCTCTGCCGAAGAAATGTCTCTTTCGGGAAAATCTTGCGAAGACCCATTAAAATGTTCGATTTGTTGCTTTTCTCTAGACAATATTTTTTGTAAAAAAATTCGGAAATCCTTTTATTTTAGCAAAATATTGATTTTTATACAAGTAATTTAAGGAAGGAATTTTCATTGCGCTACACCAAAACCTTTGATTTTTAGGCTTAAATCTGCTAAAATAGACGGATTTAAAAACAAAAAATGGACACATCAAACCCAATTTCGAACAAAAAACACGCCAAGGCAAAGACCTTTCTCAGCGCCACTTGCACTCTTGGAATCGCGCTAGGTCTCGTCATGTTGGGCGACAACGATTTTTCGCGATTTACAAAAACACTCAAATCCGAAGTTTTAGACTCCACTGAATCGACAGAATTAATCGATGGCGACACTCTCTCTGAAACTACCGCAAGCGATTCAGAAAGTTTTCTTCAAAGTGAAGAAACAATTGCTGCCCAAGACGAATGGGGTGCTGGAGACGAAATGGATCCTGAAGTTCTGAGCGCAATTACCACAAATCCTGACGCTGAAACTTCCGAAGACGAAGATTTGCTGTTTGGATATTTGGACATTGAAGACCTCGAAACAGAAACTTTTGACGAGGAGGAAGTTGGAGCAGTCTTGGTGCAAGAAGAGATTGGAATAAATTTAGAGGAAGAAATCGAGGCGAACACTCATTCCGCCGCCGCAGAGATTCAAATAAACTCTCCTCAGAATTTTCAAGTTGAGTCAATCCCAGAAGGAATTCAGTTAAGTTGGGAAGGCGATGCCCAAAATTACTGGGTTTATTATGGCAGTCAAAGCGACAGCTACCCTCATCGCGTAGCTGCAAAAAGTGAGACAAAAATTTTCAATCAATTTGTCGAAGGAAATTTTTACTTCTTCGCAGTTAGCGCTTTCGACGGGGATGGGAACGAAAGTGAAAAAAGTGAAGAAACTTCTGCTATTTTTTCTGCTCCAGCATTCACTGAACCCGCTCCACAAATTTTTCACCCAGCCGCTTCCAAACCGCCTCAGCTCTCGGAAGAAGGTCCAGCTGAGACGCTGATTATTTCTGTTTTTGTAGCGCTAGGAATTTCATTTCTAGTTTTTCGAAAGAGGTTTGTTTGAGGAATTGGGGAGATTGGAAATGTTTGAAGTTGAAGATCAGCGGTTTTTTTGTGTGACAAAATATTGGGGAGTGCTTTTTGTTTCGCAGGTAGAGACGAGGCAATGCCTCGTCTCCACGGGCACAATCAACTAATTCGAACAAAAAACACATCCCTGCTAAACTCTTGCTCACATTTAATCAAATTTTGAAATGCAAATTTCTGTAAAAAATCTTCCAAAGTCTGAAGTAGAAATCACCATCGAAGTCGAAGACAAGATGCTTGCCGATGCAAAGTCAGAGGCGTTGAATCTTTTTCGCAAAGAAGTAAAGATCGATGGATTTCGAGCAGACAGCGTCCCAGATGAAAAAATTATTGAAAAAGTTGGTGAGAAGAGTCTCGCGCTGGAGGCAAATAATATCGCCGTCAAGCTTGCATATTTGGAGGCAGTAAAAAAAGAAAATTTAAAAGTAATAAGTCAGCCGAAGGTTGAAATTATCTCATCAGATCCACTGAAGTTCACCGCCAAAGTCACAGTCTTGCCTGAGGTGAAAGTCGGTGATTGGAAAAAAATAAAGCTGAAAAAAGAGAAGCTTGAAATTGAAAAGAAAGAAATCGAGGCCGTCGTGGCAGATCTCGTGAAAAGTAATTCTGAGGCGAAAGAAATCCAAGGGCGAGCGGCGAAAAAAGGTGATCGCGCGGAAATCGATTTTGCAGGTTTCACTCCAGATGGAGTTCCGCTTGACAACACCACGAGCAAAAATCATCCTCTCGTTTTGGGTGAAGGAAATTTCATTCCTGGTTTTGAAGAAGGCGTGGAGGGAATGAGCGTGGGTGAAGAAAAAGAGCACACTGTGAAATTTCCACAGGATTATCACGCGAAGTTGCTCGCGGGGAATGATGTGAAATTCAAGATCAAACTGAACAAAATAGAAGAACTGTATCCTCCAAAATTAGATGCTGAATTTGCCAAAAAAATTAGCGGTGGGCAAAAGGAAAAATGGGAAGATGTCGAAAAAGATATCGAGAGACATTTGAAATCACGGAAAGAAATGCAAGCAAAACAAAAACTAGAAAATGAATTGATTGCAGAATTATTAAAAATCAGTGAGGTCGAAGTGCCAGAAGTTCTCATCAGCGAAGAGGTGGAATTCATGCTGAAAGATTTGCAGCAAAGATTGGTCAGTGGCGGAATGGAGTGGAGCAAATATTTGGAAGAGCTGAAAAAAACGGAGGAAGAGATTCGCAAGGAAATGCGGGTGGAGGGTGGAAAACGGGTTAAAGTGAGGTTGATTTTGGAGAAGCTGGTGGAGACAGAAAAGGTGGAGGTGAAAGAGGCAGATTTAGAATCTGCGATCGAGAAAGAAGTTGAGAGGCATCCGGAGTCTCAAAAAAGAAAAGTGCGAGATGACTTTGTCGTGGGAGGTTTGCACAGGGCTAATTTGCAGCATCAGCTGAAAATAATTAAGCTTTTGGGTGATTTGGTTGAGGAACTTTCGAGTGGAAATTAGCCTTAAATAAAAAAAGAGATTAGTTTTAAACAATTTAAATTAAGTTGTATGTCTAACACCATTTTTGCAACCGCAACTTCTGAGAAAGAACAGAAGAAGGTGATGCTTCCACTGAGTTGGCGTGTGGCAGCTGGGTTGTTGCGCAATAAAAAGTCTGCGTTGCAAAAACACATTCAAAAAGTTCGAGCAGAATTTTCTCGAACCTAAAATAAATCTTTTTCTGCTTTTTGTGAGAGTTTTTAAATAAATAATTGGGCGTAATATTCCCAAATTTTTTCTGAGAATAGCAGTGCAATTATTCCTCCCATGGCGAGAAACGGGGCGAAAGGAAGAGTTGATTTTAGCTTTTTCTTTTTTTGGATAACTTGAGCGATTCCAACGATCGAGCCTGAGAATGAGGCGATAAAAAGTGCGATTAAGAAACCTTGCCAGCCGAGCAGGGCGCCAAGCAATAAGCCCATGCGAATATCTCCACCGCCCATCCATTTACCATTCGAAGCCAAGACGATTGCAGTGAAAAATCCTCCGCCGATTAATAAGCCAACGAGACTTTCCGCTGGGGAAATTGTAAAAATAAAGAAGCTTCCGAGAAATGCGAAAAGTGTGGCGGGAAGTGAAACTTCGTCCGGAATCTCTCCGAACTGAAAATCAAAGCTTGCCAGAAAAATTAAAACTGTCGCAAAAAGTAAATTCCAAAGCAGAAGTGAATTCTGTGCAAAACCCATTTGCCAAGCAATTAAGCCAAAAATCGAGGCTGTGATTAGTTCCACCCAAAAGTAATGGGTGGAAATTTTTTGAGTGCAAAACTGACATTTTCTTCCCAATAAAAAAAAGCTCACAAGTGGAATCAGGTCTCGAGCTCGCAAAGTTTTTTTACAGTTTGGACA
>Ga0307989_1000652_pt1 | contig 21416 bp, 15 predicted proteins | sample EllFjometagen185_FD_203164 | JGI IMG/M metagenome (GOLD analysis project Ga0307989, IMG submission 203164) | Marine microbial communities from Ellis Fjord, Antarctic Ocean - #185 | ecosystem: Environmental > Aquatic > Marine > Unclassified | place: Southern Ocean | collected 2014-10-08
TTGAGCAGGCGTTCTATGCACATTACGAATGCATCAAGGGTACTCTAGCAAACGAAGGCTATTTGAACCTGGAGACCATGTGAGATATGTCTGGTGGGTTTACCAAAAGTGGAACTACATCAAAACGGTTGCTGGGCTTAAATGGGATGGCTTTCTTGAAAGGTTTGAGAAAAAGGGAGATTGATTCCCTTTTTTTACCCATGCACTCTTAAAAATTCAGACTGCCACGGCTATATTAAATCCCCCCAAGCCCTTGGGATCTTCGGATCCTGGGGGTTTATCTTTTGATTAGCTGCACGTATCAACTAGATTCAGGCAAGTTCAATTAATAAATCTGGGGTAAATCTGAATACTACATCAAAGTATAAATGCAATGCCTGTGGATATTCCGCTCTAGCATGGGATGCCCCAGATAAGGCACCCATTGCTACGGTCGACATCCATTACTCCGGTTCAGCTATAATCGAATGCGAGAGAGAGAGGATGGCCATCCAGTCAATTGTATATAAGACAAATCCGAATAACTTAGGAGGGAAATATCAATGAAGCTTAATTTTATATTCATATTAGCAGTCCTAGCGGCACTCACGGCTTGTGAAACCACAGTGTCAGATATAGATGGCAACGTCTACAAAACTGTGAAAATAGGTGATCAGGTTTGGATGGCAGAAAATTTAAAGGTAACCCATTACCGGGATGGTACAGCACTCCTGAATCTAACAACTGAAAAACTTTGGGATGAAAAAGATAATGTCGGCGGTTATTGTTATTATAATAACGATAGCAGTAATGCAGACAACCATGGTGCTTTATATAATTGGGCGGCTATAAATGAGGAGCTCGCTTTGGCACCTGAAGGTTGGCACGTGGCCACTGATGATGAATGGAAAGAGCTTGAGTTGTATTTAGGTATGAGCCAGGAAAAGGCAGATGAAAAGAATAAATCAGGTTTTCTGGTTTTGGCGATGAACGAGGAGGAAAAAAAAGAGTTTTATGCCTTTCGGAGAGGGAGAGGAGTGGGGAGTAAATTGGCATCTCACACCAATTTATGGGAAGATGGAGAACTGGTTACCGATTTGAATTTTGGCTCAAGCGGATTTTCTGCAATCCCTAGTGGATATCGTAGCTGTCGCGGCAGCGAGTTTAAAGGCTTGGGAAATGTTACTTATTTTTGGACTGCCACTGAGCTTGATCTTGTAAATGGATGGACTCGAAAATTGAATTATGATAAATCAGATGTCACTAGGGACAACTTTAATTGGTGCGGAGGATTATCTGTTCGGTGCGTTAAGGATAATGTGACTGGTGGATCCACTAGTAAAAAACCTCAGAAGGTGACCGAAATTGATGTTTCCTTACTGAAGAAGCGAAACGGAATACAATATGAAGGTAACTCTGACAAGCCATTTACAGGAATGGTAACTTCTATGTACCCAAATGGCCAGGTGAGCATTGAATGGATTTTCAAAGATGGCGTACGGAGTGGTCCTCAAAGGAGTTATTTCGAGAATGGTAAGCTTGAGGCTAAGATAATGTACAAGGGTGGCGAGTGGAATGGTCTCACAAAAAGCTGGTATGAGAATGGCCAGAAAAAATCAGAAAAGAATTACAAAAATGCTAAGCTAAATGGCTTTGCAAAAACATGGTTTGAGAATGGCAAGATGAAAGCTGAATCGATTTTCAGAGATGGAAAACTTAATGGTCCATCCAAAATGTGGTATGAGAATGGCCAGATGTATGTTGACATGCCTTATGAAAACGGTCTAGGCAACGGCATTATAACTATGTGGTCCAAAGATGGAACAATTAGCAAACAAGGCAGATTTGAAAGAGGAAAACTTGTCGAAAACATTATCGGAAGTGGCTGGTAATAATGTCAGTAATTATCGATGTTTCTAAGAGGAAACCGTTACTAATAAAGAGGTGAATGATGGAGGCAAGTCAGCCTAATGAAAAGTCGTGCCCCGTATGCAAAAAAGAGATTAAAGAGGCTGCTAAAGTTTGTAAGCAGTGTAAAGCAAAACTTGTTAAATGTGGTTCATGTGATGAGTGGACTGATGCTTCCAACAATACATGTATGATTTGTGAATCCGAATTATCTATTCCCAAAACAAAGCCAACGAAAGCTAAAACAGGTCCCAAATACCTATCTTATTTATTATATGTAATACCATTGGCAATCCTTAATGGCATTGTGCACGGGGGTTTATTAGATCCATCCTTCGACTTCAATAGATTTGGTGTTGCTTACACACCTGATCCTTGGACTGAAGATATTTTTGCCACCAGGTTATCAAACGCTGTTATACTTTATCCTCTTTTGTTTCTGGTGTGGGGCGGGATTAGCAGAAAAATATCCACAAATGAGAAACCATATACAATCCTAAAACGACATTTCATTGGATTAATTCCGATTATTCTTTTAAGCTATGCTATTTGGGGTCGAGTACAAGTGGAGGTCATGAACTACTTATCTTTTGCCGCTGTAGCACCACTTTTATTGGCATTTCCAAACAAGTTACGGATCACTATAGTATTGACAATTATGGCAACAATTCTATCGAACAGTCTATGGTTCTTACTAGGGACTGTGCAGTGTTTAGATAATTTATATTTGTATTATAAAGTATTTATTCTCGATTGGAGAACATTTTTTCTTCTCTTGCTTCCAATCCTTTTTTATCAACAGATTGTAAAGAATTTCAGTTCTGAAGAATTGCCTGTGTTTGAGAAAATTTCGAAGTTCTACAGAAATGAGCTTAGTATAAATTATAAACAACCTGCTAAAGTTGAAACTGAGGCTAAATGATTCGCTGGTAAAGTAAATTCGATAACTGGGGTAAATCTTAGCGATCATATTTTAGATCATCAGCTATTGGATTCAGTTCAATCAAAAGGGGAGTTATATGACAAAAATGGTAATGGCTGTTTTCGAGAAAAATGGGGGCAATCATGACAAAACAGAGCTTCTCGAACGAAGGCACAATTTTTACTCGTGGCAATTGTGGATATTGGATAAACAAGATATCAATGTAGAAAACATCAGATCCAGTAGTGAAAAATCAGGAGGCATAATATGGTCCGAAGCATAATCTTAATCCTGCTCTGCTTGGCGCTTGAGGGAAAGTCCGCAGCTCTTGCTAAAATGACTGCTAATGTTAATGCATTTATTCAGGATACACCTATGACTATGTTTACAAATGATGGGTCACATCTTCCGACATTGAGTGAATTTAAAAAGACGCATTTCGAAAATGGTCATTTGGGCTTGAATGTAAAAAATGGTTATCATTGCGACTGTACATCAGAAGTAACTGAGTATGGTAAAGTCTCCACCAGTCTAATTATGAAACTAATGGAAAATGGTGGTAGGCGTTGGACTGTAATTATTGATTATTCTAATATTGGGGATGATAATTTTGCAGTTGGCTACACTAGAAGTGTTATTGATAATCTTGGTACACCAGACTCCATTACTGAGCCCAGTGAATTGGTATTAGTATATTGGTATGATATCGATGATACATATCGATATAACGTTGTATTCAGACTGGACATAGATAAGATTATGTGTTTCATTTCAGAGGAATAATCTTGGAATTGTCAATAGTTTTGAGGACGTCGATATTATAAAAGATTTAGCACTATTTCAGGTCTATAGATGTGTATACAAAAGAATGCACATGAATTTAAGAGGGGAGTCAGTATCACCATGATCAAACAATTGAGTTTAATACTGATGGTATTTGCTGTCAGTGCAAAGGGTGAAATTACATCCCTTGGTGAATTTACGCTACTATCCAGCATTGCTGATGCTAAAGCATTGAGTGTACGTCTGGAGTTATCGGACGATTCTGGTTCCATAAGGACCTACAATGCAGTAATGAATAATGAGTATCAATGGCAGCTCACGTTTTTTCCTGACAATGACGGTGATTACTATTTGTCTATGATCAACATGATAGTAAAACCGGCGAAGTTTGAGACCTATGTCGAAGTGAGCAATCAATACGCAACAATTATAGGTCGCTATCCAGACCGAACAAGCACACCTAATGCGTTGCCCTTATACATGTCAAATTGGAATTCAGCATATACTAAATTAGCTATCATACTCAATCCCGGGAAAAGCATTCTGAGTATCAGTTTAAGCGCTAATATTTAGTCGTGCATAGAGGTTGATATCATAATCCCACCCCGTAATCTAAATACGAGAGATTAGCAAGTTGATAACTCAATACATTTACCTTAGGTTTACCATACATATCTTTTAAACATTCTAATCGTAGGAGTTTAACATGAGACATTTGATCTTCATTTCTGTTGTTTTCGTCTTTCTTGGCTGTTCTGGTGACAATGTCCCACCAGAGATCAAAATCCTAACACCATCCACTGGCTCCACAGTGTCCGAGGAAGTTGAGATCACTGTCATGTCTAGTGATAAAAATGGTATCAAAATGGTTGAATTATGGGTTGATGGGGTTACTGCCGGGAATACCGATGATACCAAACCTTTTTTAATCAAATGGGATACCGAATCATACAAGGGTATATCCGAGCACACCCTTATTGTTCGTTCACATGATAAGAAAGGGAATATGAAGGATAGTGCCCCTGTTTTATTAGTAGTAGACAACACGGATTATACCCAGATCAGAACAGTAGTAGGAAAAACATTGTCTCCAGATGAGTTTGTCTTGATTCCTATTAAAAATGATGCTAGTGATTTTGAGGCTATACACAAAGGGCACCAAAGTTACAGCCGTGATTCTAGTGACCCAAATGGGGTTATATATAATTGTAATCACGGTATGTTTGTTTTCCGTAAAAGCTTCTTTTATAAAAGCTTCTTTTATCATGTCCCTGCTGTTGGTATAGGGTGGGGTGGATGTGTTATGGGATTTGATCATTTTGATCACATGCTTGAAATGTTGAAGTTTCAGAGGTCTCTCCTAGGAAAGTGTGATAGGGAGATTACATTAACTGAAGCATCTCTGCGCAACGAGTGGTACTATGGTGATTTTAAATATGTTATTATTTCGGACGTAGACAAGCTGAAACTCACCGATGGCATAGCCTATATAGGTGATTAATAAAGAGAAGGGGCGATGTATGCCCTTTTTTTACCTTACTGATGTGTCGTGCTATCTTACTCTTTAATTTTAATAGATAGGGATACCCATATCGACAACCAATCTATATTTCATCTTAAGTAATTTCTTTTTATAAAGTTTATTTTGATAAGTAATATCCCCCAAAGCCCTGGCAGACTTCGTTTGCTGGGGCTTATTCTTTTGAATCAACACACCTTTCGGCTATTTTGTGGCACGACTAATTCATAATCTGCTTGAGAACTCTGGGGATTTCGCGATAAATCCTATATTAACAAGAATATCTAACTAGTGAGGTTGAAACTGTGAAAACGATATCCGACGAAAATGAAAGATTTAATGCATATAAAAAAATACTGCTTTCATTGCTTGTCATGCTACTTGTCATCTGGGGCTATGGTGTCATAAATAATTCGATTATTGATTCTAAGGATGAAAAAGACAAAATCTTTTTAGAAGAAAAGAACAGCAGAATAGCAAGCGAGAATTTCAAAAAGTTATCTCAGTCAATGAAGCAAGCCATAGAAACCAAGGATATGGAATCAATCTTTGAAGTCTTGAGCGCACTTAAACGTACACCCCATCCTAATTATATTAGAAACTATAGAGATATGAGGGATAACATATTCAATACGCTAAATGATTATCCAGAATTTCTACCTGTTGTCGAAAAATTGGTGGCTAATGGTGATTACCTTAAAAGATCATTTCCAGTGCTACAGGACCACTTTAAAAAGGTCAAAAATCCCCTCATAGTATACATTGCCTATGAAGATGATAACTCAGACTACCATGAAATAATGCAAATGATGGCAAGTACAAAGGATACTACTCTTTACCGTGAAATTTATTCAAGAACAAGGATGGAAATAATACATCAATTTAATTCGAATAATACTACTCCAAATAATCTGCTCGGAAAAATGCAATCGCTAAACTCAGGGATTAATAGGCAATTTCCCAACAACCCTGATGTGCAGGGATGGTCTAGAAACCGATTATCTGTTATTTCAAAGTTGGTGTCCGCCATAGACTTCCATCACGAAAGTGAATCATTGCAGAAACGACTATCTGAAATCAATAAAGAACTTGAGGGGGAGAGTGAGCACTTCTGGCTCTCAGGATATATCGAGAAAGTGTGGAGAACCGATGATAAGAGCAATAGCGAAACCTATCTAGCAACCGTTGACGGATCATCCCAATGTTTGCTGATGATGCTAGGTGATAGATTTACAACTACCGGTTCCTTTTCAAGAAAGGTATTTAAGTATGGTTCTGAAACAGTTAAAACAGAGGGTGGGTTCACGAAAGAGATACCTATTTTTGTGGTATTGGCAGAGTCCTCGTTGCAGGAAATTGAACGCATTAAAAATGAGAAGTCCAGTATTTTCAACAGACTCCAGAAGGTAGAGAAGTCACTGGGATTTAGTCCCACAAAGGAAAATATTTTAAAAAATTTCTGCCCTCTACCAGACCTAGTAGCAACAGTTATTAGTAGGACAGACATAAATCTTACCTGGACAGATCATTATCGTTTTTGGGGGGGATTCAAAATAGAGCGTGATTCAGGCAAGGGATTCAGTCAAATTGCTACTATTAATGAAGGAATATTTGAGTATACAGATAGCAAGTTGGAATATGGAGTGGGTTACACATATCGAATTGCCTCAATTAACCCTGGTAATGATTTGGACTGGATCCAAAGCAAATCAGTTAGTATTACTCATGTCGCCCCTTCTCATCTGACTTCCAGACTAATTGATGATTTCACTATTATGCTAACATGGAAAGATAACTGTAGTTTTGAATCAGGAGTTATGATAGAACGGGTTAGCAGTGGCAACTTTATAAGTGTGGGAGAAGTGGGACCTGATATTACATCCTACTCGGATAGTGGGTTGACTTTTGGAACTGAATACAATTATCGAATTTCTAGTTACTCAGCAAATGAGACATCTAGTTGGGTGACTAGTAACTCTACAAAGACTAACGACCCCGCACCAACAAACCTTGTTTCATCCCTGATTAATACAACGGACGTAAAACTGACCTGGAGGGACAATTGTGGTTTTGAGAAGGGGTTTAGGATTGAGCGTGATTCTGGTTCGGGTTTTAATTGGGCCGTCGAAGTTGAACCCAACGAAACAAAGTATCTAGATAGAGACTTGAGTGAGGGACAGACCTATATTTATCGTATCCTTGCAATTTCATCTATCAGCAATTCAGCATTTTCTGCGTCCACAAGAATTACCACTAACACATTCCCCGTTGTAGATATTGATGGCAACACATATAAGACCATCGCCATTGGCGCTCAGGTGTGGATGGCTGAGAACCTCAATGTAACCCACTACCGAGATGGCACAGCGATTCCTCATTTAACTTCAGGCGGAGATTGGGAAAGCACAATTGCAGGTTCCTATTGTTATGTTAACAATAAGTCTAGCAATGGAGGCACATACGGAGCCTTGTATAATTGGTATGCAGTGAAAGACAGCAGAAATATAGCTCCAGTGGGTTGGCATGTGCCGACAGATGATGAGTGGAAGGAGCTGGAGATGGCTCTAGGAATGAGCCAAAGTGATGCAGGTGATCATGGGAGAGGAAGAGGCGAGTGGGAGGGAAGTAAACTTGCAGGATCTACAGATCTTTGGGCGAACGGATCCAACATAAAGGGGTGGTCTTCAAGTCAAAATCACGCTGAGTTTGGCTCTAGTGGTTTCAATGCGCTGCCGGGTAGTTATCGTGTCGACATTGGTGATTTCATGCTTTTGGGTTTTGATGCAAATTTTTGGTCCGCTACTGAGAACACTAGTACCGATGCTTGGAGTCGAGACCTGAATTTCGGTAGTCGCAGTGTGAATCGGTTCTACTCTTCTAAGAGTTACGGATTTTCTATCCGATGTGTAAGGGATTAGTCTATGGGATGATTTGAGATTTTGGAGGTAATCCAAACCAATAAATGCCCACCAGGCATAGAGCCCGAGAGGATCCTGGGTGGGGCACAGTTAAAGAGTCTATTTCTGGTCAAAAGCAGTGAGGTTACAAAGCAGACCTTTACACAACAAAGTTGATCCATGTTAATATTTGAAAGCTAAAATCACCATCACACCATGAGGGGAAATTTATGAACCGTCGGTTAACAGTTTTATTAATCTTCTTAGTAAATATTGGCCATGCCCAAATGATATCACTTGGGCCATTTACCCTACTTGAGAGTATGGAATCTGCTCGTGCCAAATGTGTTAGCCTGAGACACTCTGAATCATTTGGATCACTCGAACAGTATGTGGCAGATCATGGTGGTAAATTTCCATTTCAGCTGATGTTCAGCGGCAATCAAGTATATAGTATTTCAATGATTGCCGACAATTCATCGTATACAGATTATGAACGCGCGGTGAAAGATTTCACTAAAACCTTGGGCAGATATCCAGATAATAAGTACGGACCAAACGATGTGTTACCATGGCATGGGAGTGTCTGGTGGTGGTATGATCAGGTGACATTTGATATTACCTTTGCCCCTAAAATGAATCGGGTTATTCTAAACTTGGCACCACGCTATGAGAATTAAGGAGTCGGATTCACACATGCTACCCCCAAAAAATGGCGAACTACCTCACGTGGATACCTCCATTACACTAAAAAAATATAAAAGGTTATTAAGATGCCTTTGGATATTTCTTGGTAGTTTCTTTCTCACGCCACTGTTGCTTTGGTTCTTTGTCACCGATGTTCTAGGCCATGACCATTCATTTCAGCTCAAATACTTAGATTTTTATCATGATCTGTTTTCAGGATGGCCTGACATGTTCGTCCCATTGCTCTTTCTTTTCGTACCGGTATTTATTTACCTCCTTGCGGTCGTATGTCTCTATTTTTACCGGCACATCCTGCGGAGATGAGATCGGACGACCGCTTGGATATGGTATGTCTGAATAAGAGTATTATAATAGCGCTTTCGATGAAGTATTGGTATGGCGGATCCCTCAATTCTTTTGCTGAAGGATTAGGCCTATCAGACAATTACTCATCCACCAAAGCCCTGGCAGACTTCGTTTGCTGGGGGTTTATCTTTTGATTAGCTGCACGTATCAACTAGATTCTGGCACGTTCAATACAACATGGGGAGCTATATCTGAGCAATTACAAATGCAATGCCTGCGGCTATTCTGCTGAAGTACTAGATCAGCCACAGACTGATATGTATTACACAGTCGAAACTAAACACTGTCTGGGATGTAAATCCTTAGTCCCTGTTGCAATCAAGCGCCACGCTGCCTCCATGATAGGTGGAGATGGTGGTGGCCGTACCCGTACCCGTCTCTGCATTGGTAGTTGTCCAGATTGCAATTCTACGAATGTTGTTGAATGGGATGCTAAGCATTCTTGTCCGAAGTGTGGTGAGCACATGATAAAGCGCAATCCATGAAAAAACAATACCCAGCACCAGGATTCCTGGACAGACTTAATAGGATTTGTGAAGACAAGGATTTTTAAGCCATGAGTGAAGACTGGACACAAATAGAGGTAGAGGCAATAGTCTCTGATTATTTTGAAATGCTCACCAAGGAGCTTAAGGGTGAAGTGTATTCAAAAACGGAGCACAATAAAAACCTACAAGCTTTGATAAGTAGAAGCCGAGGATCAATTGAGTTCAAGCACGCTAATATTAGTGCCATACTTATCGAAAATGGGCATGTTCCAATTGATGGTTATAAGCCTAGGTCAAACTACCAGCAACTTCTAAAAGAAATTGTTCTAGAGAGACTTCATATTTCAACTGAAGTCGATTCTCTAACAGCAGAAATTGTAAATAAACCTGTTATCAATAAGCCTAAAAAGATAGATTTTTCGAAAATTCTTGTTGGTGTTCCATCTGAAATTATGAAGGATAACAAGCATCAGAAAAAGCCATATAGCAGGAACACCAGAAAACCAAATTACCTGGAGATGGAAGCTAGAAATCGGTCTTTGGGGTTACATGGCGAGCAATTGATTATGGAGTATGAGCACCGCAGATTGTGGGGGTTGGGGGAGAAAAGTCTTGCAGAAAAGGTCGAACATGTCTCACAGACGCAAGGTGATTACATTGGCTATGATATACATTCTTTTGACAACGGTGGTAAACCGCGAAGAATTGAGGTTAAAACTACTCGGCTGGGATCTTTAACGCCTTTTTTTGCTTCAAAAAATGAAGTTGAAACATCTTCCGATTTTGAAGCAGAGTATCACTTATACCGGCTGTTCAAATTCGAGAAGAATCCAAAATTATTTGTAGTTCAGGGGTCTCTCGCTAAGAATTTTAAATTAGAAGCAACAAACTATAGGGTCCGCATAGCATAGCACCCTTTTGAGTATTTAATAAGAGCCTCCAATGAACTATAAACAACTATCGGATTTCATAAAAAACAAAATGCGCATGTCGCATATCTATCAGCCTGTGATGATCAAGCGGTTGCTAGAAGCAGGTGGTATTTCACACCAGAATGACATCGCAAGAGCAATCCTTCAATATGATGAAGCCCAACTTGAGTATTACATCAAGATCACAAACAATATGGTTGGAAAGGTTCTTAGGAATCATGGTATAGTTCAGAAAGAGGATAAGCGGTATACCCTACCCTCTTATGATGACCTTTCGAAAAGCCAGATATCTGAACTGGTCGCATTGTGTGATCAGAAAATCGGTGAGTACATCTCCAAAAGAGGTGAAAGAATATGGGCTCATCGAAACTACTCTGAAGGGTACATAAGCGGTACAGTTCGTTACGAAGTGTTAAAACGCGCAAAATACCGATGCGAATTATGCGGAATCTCCGCTCACCTGAAAGCTCTAGAAGTAGATCATATTATCCCAAGGAGCGTTGGGGGATCTGACGATATCGCCAATTTTCAAGCTCTTTGCTACAGCTGCAATGCTATGAAAAGAGATCGCGATGATACAGATTTTCGTGGACTCAAAGCGTCTTATGAGCATCGTGAAGATGGCTGCCTCTTCTGTGAAATGGACAAAAAGAGGGTTATAGCTGAAAATGAGTTAGCCTATGCAATTCGAGATGGATTTCCTGTCACAGATCTACATACTTTGATTATCCCGAAGAGACATGTGTTAGACTACTTTGGGCTTGCACAGCCAGAAGTGAATTCCTCGAATCGACTGATAAGTGATCTAAAATCTGAAATTGAAATAAGAGACAAACTGGTTACAGGATTTAACATTGGTATGAATAGTGGTCAATCTGCTGGTCAGACTATCTTTCATTGTCATATTCATTTGATTCCACGACGGGATGGTGATGTTGAGAAGCCAAGGGGCGGTGTAAGGCATACAATTCCTGGACGAGGTGAATATTAGTTCTGAAGACTTAAGGAACGCTTTAATTAGATTGGTGAAGTCCATGAAAAAAGCAATATGTTGGGAAGCAGATAGCTGAATTAATTTTGAGTGGTAAAAAAGGAAGTCTTGGAAAATGACCACGTTACTAGATGTTTGGATTGATCAAAAAATTTTCATTGAAGCTAAATCGATTGAACAGGTAATCACAATTTGCGGTGATGGGAAACTCAAAGATGGCAACGAGACTAGCATTCAGCTTCGTGAATACTTCGCAAACATTTCCACAAACCTCATTGAGTGCTATATTGACGAATGTCTAAATAAGGGTTTTACAAACAGCGGCTTAATTTTGCAAGATCTTGTTAATGAAATTGGCCGGAGGTTGGGTTTCGCCATAGAATCCGGATATTATAGGGGCGGGGGATCCAAAATAGGTTTTGATGGTCTCTGGAGGGCGAAAGATGGTTTTTCCTTCGTAATTGAGGCCAAAACAACTGACGCTTATCAACTTAATCTTGACATTCAAGCTGAGTACCGCCGCAGACTCGTTGAAGAAAAAAGGATATTTGATTCTGAGTCCTCTATCTTGATAGTTGTTGGACGTAAGGACACAGGAGGATTAGAAGCACAGACAAGAGGCTCACGTCATGCCTGGGATGTTCGTATTATCAGCGTTGAATCACTTCTAAAATTATTGCGTGTTAAGGAAAATCTTAGTGATATCGGTATCGTCTCAAAAATACAAGAGATTCTGAAACCACTTGAGTATACACGTTTAGATCGCCTTATTGATATAATATTTTCAACATCTGAAGACCTACTAATTGATGACGAAAATGATGAAGGTTCGAAGACGCCGATGATTCCGGCAAATTATCATGCAGAATGTGTTGAGAAAATATCAATTCACTTAAAATCACCCCTTATCAAGCAAGGACGCACGACATATTCAAACGCATCTCAAACTTTAAGTATTCTTTGTATCGTTTCTAAAGAATATCAGCGAAGTGGGGAGGGAAGGTATTGGTTCTCATTCCATCCACCTCAGCAAACATTCCTAGACGAAAAAGATGATGCTTTTATCGCTCTTGGATGTGGATCCACATCCCAAATAATATTACTACCATATCACGAATTCGTAAAATATTTGCCTGTAATGCGTACTACAGAATCAAAGGATAGATTTTACTGGCATGTCGAAATATTCAAAAGAGATGGGAAGTTTCTACTCAATAAATCGACCAAAGATGGGATTGATGTCACCCATTACCGATTGAAGAATTAAAGTCAATGGATTAAGGAATGAAAAAACTCAGAAGTAATAAATTATGAAGAAAGTCGACTTACCACCTAATCCTAAAGCACTGGTTGAATCACTTCGAGACATAGGATATTCTCTCGAAACAGCAATTGCGGATATAATTGATAATAGCATCACCGCCGAGGCCAAACTCATTGACGTTAAGTTCTCTTGGAATGTTGGAGACCCCTGGTTAGCAGTTATTGATGACGGATATGGGATGACTCACGACGAGTTGGTTAGTGCGATGAGATTTGGATCAAAGAACCCCCTCGAAGAAAGATCTACAAATGATCTTGGACGCTTTGGCTTGGGCTTAAAAACATCATCATTCTCACAGTGTAGGTGTTTGACCGTGGTAAGTAAACGCAGGGGAAAGACAAGTTGCGTGCGTTGGGATTTGGATTCGATTTCAAGTGGCAAAGGTCATGATTGGTCGCTATTACTTTTAAGCGAAGAAGAGGTAAAAAGCGAGAAAACATTATTGGCTCTCGTAAATGATTATCTTGCCACTCAGGATACAGGTTCTATTGTATTATGGAATAAAGTTGATCGTTTAGAATCAGGAACGGCCAAAAGAAGCGGGGAAGCTCGCTATAATGATTCCATACACTCCGCACGCACTCATCTCGAACTCATATACCACCGTTTTTTATCACCGTCCGTCGGAAAAAGCAAAATAACCATTCGTTTTAATAATGGCCATCTTGAAGCATTTGACCCCTTCAATTCAATGAAATCAGCCGAGTTAAGGAAAGAGGAATTTTTCTATGAGGGACAGCCTGTTACTGTTCAGCCTTACATTCTGCCTCACCACAATAAGGTCAGTAAGCCAGAATGGAAGAAATATTCAGGTCGGCACGGATATCTCCAAGAACAGGGCTTTTATGTTTATCGGAATAGAAGGTTAATAATTTACTCGACTTGGTTTAAACTAATTCCAAAGCAAGAACTCACGAAGCTCCTGCGAGTCAAAGTTGACATGACCAATTCATTTGATCAGTTTTGGAAAATTGATGTAAAAAAATCACATGCATCACCCCCTGCCGAAGTAAGAGATAATTTAAAGCGGATTATTGGAAAGATTGAATTCTCTGGGAAAGGTGTCTATAAGCAAAAAGGACAAAAGGTTAGGAACACAGTAAAAGTACCTGCATGGGAGAGGATTGCAAAAGAGAGCCAAATATATTACCAAATAAACAAGGCTCATCCGCTTTTAAACAAGCTAGAGCAAGGTCTTGAACCATCTCAGGCCGAATTGCTTACTTCAATTATTTCGATGCTTGAAAATTCATTTCCTAGGGAATCATATTATTCGGATTTAGCCTCGGCCCCTGAAGAGTTAAATAATTTATCTCTTGAAAAAGAGCAAATCATACAATTGCTACAGTTGTTTAGTGAAGATGGAAAAGTAAGATTTACTGAAAATAGAATTCAGGAAATTTTATATACGGATCCTTTCGCATCGAATAAGAACATTACAATGGAAGTGCTACGGGAAGAAGGATATGAATTCTGAATTAGAGAAGATTGAGCACACAGTATCAATGTCATTTGATGGTGTAGAAGTATCACGAGCTCTCATTGAAGAGCGAGTTCGAGCTATTGGACCTATCATGCAGCCCGATATTGGTGAGGATGACATCTCGACAATTATAAAATCATTAGAATCAAAATATCAACATACGCTTGAGCTCGGATCAACCATTGTTGATGCGAGCTATTCACCTTGGGTCCGAAATCAAAGTGAAAATATCGATTGGTATTATTGGAATCGTTATAAGCAACTTCTAATTAAAAACGGATTTGGTAAATATGTTGTTGACCGTATGGACATAATTATCGAAGAGATTTTAGACCTGACACAAAACCCTAAAGACGAAGGGCAATGGCAACGAAAAGGTCTCGTTGTGGGTCATGTACAATCAGGAAAGACCGCTAACTATTCAGGTCTCGTATGTAAAGCATTAGACGCTGGCTACCGTATTGTGATTGTTATGGCGGGTTTGTTGAATTCACTTCGGAAGCAAACGCAAGGCAGGTTTGATACAGGAGTTATTGGAATAGACAGCTCTTTAATGCTGGAAGATATTCCATTGCCACAAAAGTTGATAGGTGTAGGACAATTTATCTGCGAGCGGTGGCCTGTTTCGATAACCACCGCCCACGCTGATTTTAGCAAGCGTTCTGCTACTCAGCAACAAGCTGCGATTAACCAATATCAGCAGCCATTAGTTTTTGTAATTAAAAAGAATGTCAGTATTCTTAAAAACCTTATCGAATGGTTGAAAAACAATAACATGGATTTGTCCGAACAGCCGATGCTCTTAATTGATGATGAGGCTGATCATGCGTCCATTAATACTAAAAATGATGATTATAACCCAACAAAAACAAATGAAAGAATTCGTGAGTTACTAGACCTTTTTCCTAAAAACGCATACATTGGTTATACCGCAACTCCATTTGCAAACATCTTTATAGACCCCGATTCACCCGAAGATATGATGAATGATTTGTTTCCAAGAAATTTTATAAAAACGCTTGAGGCTCCATCAAATTATTTAGGGGCAAAACGCTTGTTTTTGGAAGAAGACCCGCCTGCTCTAAGAAGTATAGATGATCATGAATCCTTTCTGCCCTTAAACCATAAGATTTACGACCTACCAGAAACTTTGCCAGAGAGCTTACAGATTACGATAAGAAGTTTTGTTATTGTGTGTGCTGTCAGAATATTGCGAGGACATCAAAATGCACACAATTCGATGCTGGTAAATGTAAGCAGATTTACTGGTGTACAATCTAGGGTTCGCGAGCTTATCCACAGCTATTTAACCCAATTGAGACACTCGGTTAAACTGTACCATGCGCAAGATGAGACTGACGCGCTACAGGACACTGAAATATTCTCATTATATGATACCTGGCAATCCGAATATGTTGACGCAGGATATAAATGGGAATCAATACAAAGGGTTCTTAACAAAGCAATTTCCAAAATTGAAGAGATAGAGATCAACAGCTCTCCCACCGGCCAAAAAGAAGTGGACTATACGGAGCGAAATTATCCTGAGGGACGTAGCGTAATTGCTATTGGTGGTTTAAGTTTGTCTCGAGGCATTACTCTTGAAGGTCTTTCTGTTACATATTTTTTGCGAAATTCAATAATGTATGATACCCTAATGCAGATGGGTAGATGGTTTGGATTTAGGCCAGATTTTGAGGACCTTTGCCGCGTTTATATAACAGATCAAGCGAAGGGTTGGTACGAACATATCGCTGATGCTACCGAAGAATTGAGAGCTGAACTGAGAGAAATGGAGCGACAAGGACGAACACCAGAAGATTTTGGTCTCTGTGTGCGGAATCATCCTGATTCTTTAATTGTTACAGCCAGAAACAAAATGCGTTCCGCAAAGACCATTTCAAGAGAAATTGATCTGTCTGGCAGATTGATTGAAACAGCCAAGCTTTTTAGCTCAGAAAAGAAGATTCGCATCAATCTAAATTTAACGGCTGGTCTTTTAAGAACTATCAGAAGTGATCATGATGTGAAACTTATTCCCAAATCTGGAAATACTTTACTCTTTCGAAATGTTACGCACACAATAATCCATGATTTTGTTCAAGCGTTTCAAAATCATCCCGAATCAGACATTACAAACTCTACTGCTGTGAGTTCGTATATCGATGACCTTGCTCAGGATCAAGGTATTTATGAGTGGAATGTTGCCTTCGTAAGTGTCAGACCCGATGATGATTTAAACATTAATGTCATTGAAGGACTAAAAGAAATTGGACCAGGGATCAGAAGAAATGTGACGCCAATTCTTCTATCAGGAATAATGTTAAACCACCGGAGGGTTGGAAAAGGAGGAATAGAGCACATAGACTTAGATGGAAGTCTTGTGAGACAGACTCCATTACTCATGCTTCATATCCTAGATTGTAGATCATCAAAGGACGCAAGTAAACCATTGTTTCATAATGGGGTCGTTGCCTATGGAATTGCATTTCCTGGCGAGAAGTATGGCCGTCGAATTAAAAAACTGGCTACCTATCAAGTAAATACAACCTATATGAAAAAGCATTATGGAAATGATATTGAGACAGATGAGGATATTGCGGGTGAGCTAAATTGAAGAATCCATGGGATAATATTAAGCCATCGCAACAAGATGTTAGTGTGCTTCGAGTTGACCAGGATCACCCTTTAGATTTATTCTGGGCTAAAGATCACCATGGTACTTGCCTTTTCTTCTACGAATACACAACTGATAGTGGTCACTCTTCAAAAAGTTTGCCCGTGTTACGGGGTTTGAAAATAGAGTTACGCAAATCACGCGATAAAATATTTCGGTTGGTTCTATCGTTGAAAGAAAATGGGGATTGGGAAATATTCTCATCTTTATGTAACGATATTATCTATTCGACTCGTGCAATAGAGAAAAAAGATATTGGCTTCAGTTCCATCTTGAACAGACTCTTGAAATGGCATGAATTTCTTAGTGCAAAAAGAACAGATATTTTTTCTGAGGAAAAAATAAAAGGGTTAATTGGGGAATTGCTCTTTTTGAAAAATCAATTGATACCAAAATATGGATGTGCTGACGCTATCCAATTCTGGACAGGTCCGGAAGGAACAGCACAAGATTTTAATGTTAACGGCAGTACTGTTGAAGTCAAAACTCAAATGTCAGGGACATCTCCCACAATTAAGATATCTTCTAGTGAGCAGCTGTGTTCCCAAGCACCAATATCCTATTTATGTGTACTTACACTTGGAAAGGCTTCGAGTGACAACCTGGAGAAAGTTAACCTACCTATATTAATAGCTGAAATCAGGAATATTTTGGCTACTGAATCAGCTACCGCAGTATCCAGATTCCAGGATTTACTTCTTCAATTAGGATACCTGGAGTCTGAACTATATCATGATTTTAACTACATACAAAACCATATGAGAGCATTCGAAGTAAAAGAGGGATTTCCTAGGATATGTCCGGATGCTTTGATTTCTGGTATTAGCAAAGTATCATACCACATAAACCTTTCCGAATGTACAAATTTCGAGATTCAGATTCTAGAATGGGGGCTAATAAATGACTGACAATGAGTATTATGCCAATTACATGCAGGATATTTACGCTAGAGCAGGCTCAATAGATGATTTTACAGAAGAACAATTCACTGAGGAAATGTGTGATTTTCTAGTTGATCAAGCCGTTGTTGAATCATATGACTCATCCTTTTTTAAAAAAACTCACTTGGGGTTCAGGGTTGATGCTTGGTATTACCAAGCAGAACGACATGAGTTGGATTTATTTATTTGTGATTATGAGACTACGCCTGAAATGCGAGTACTAACTCAATCGGATGTTGATAGCCACTTGAAACGTGCCGAGCGCTTTCTGTCAAAATCCCTGAGTACGGAATACTATCATGAAATAGAAGAGTCGTTACCAATCTACAGTGTGGCTCGCACAATATATGAGAGTCGTGAACTTATCACAAAGGTGAAGATAATTCTTCTTTCAAATGCCAGCTTGAGCTCTCGATTCAAAGGTCTTGGATCTAGATCCCTTCTTAACCTTAACATGGAATATGATATTTGGGATATGAGTCGAAGGAGCAGAATCGCCTCGTCAGGAAAAGCAAAAGAGGATATTGTTATCGATTTTACCGAGTTTGTAGATGGGGGTATACATTTTTTGCCTGCATATGGTAATTCGAGCTCTTATAAATCGTTTCTAATGGTATTCCCTGGGACCATGCTCGCTGATATTTATGATAAATATGGGGAGAGGTTGCTTGAGCAAAATGTTAGAACATTTCTGCAGTTTCGTGGAGGCGTTAATAAGGGCATTAGGAATACTTTATCAAACGAGCCTGAAATGTTCTTTGCTTATAATAATGGCTTAACCCTTACTGCAGAAGATACTAATATTGAAGGAACATTTTTGAAATCTGTTACAAATATGCAGATTGTGAATGGAGGACAAACTACTGCATCAATCTTTATGTCAAAGATGTTAGGCAAAACTGGTGTCGATCTAGAAAATGTTCACGTTCAGGTAAAAATGACTGTGATTGAGCCAGAAAAGGTTGACGATGTGGTGCCAGTTATTTCAAAATGTGCCAATACTCAAAACAAAGTAAGTGCGGCAGATTTTTTCTCGAATCATCCATATCACAAGAGAATTGAGGATTTTTCTCGTGCGGAATTAGCACCCTCTGCTCATGGGAGCCTCACTGAGACCTACTGGTTCTATGAACGTGCAAGAGGCCAATATGCCAACAGGCAAGCGAAGATGCCACTCGCACAGAAAAAGAAATTTCTTTTGCAAAATCCTCGACACCAAATGTTTACAAAAACTGATCTAGCTAAGTACGAAAATTCTTTCGCACAGATGCCACAATTCGTAAGCAAAGGAGCTCAATGGAATTTTGCAAAATACGCAGAAGAAATAAGCGGTAAAGAGGGAGTTAAAAAAGGTCTTTGGGAAGAGAATGAACTTCAGTTCAACAAACTGTACTACAAGCAGCTGATCGCAAAGGCAATAGTCTTTAGGCAATTAGACAAAAATATTATGAAACAACCATGGTACGCTGGTTATAAGGCGAATATTGTTACATATACAATTGCAAAATTTGCTCACATGGTTGCCCACAAAGGTAAGTTTATAGATTTTCTCACTATCTGGCGAGATCAGCAAATGAGCGATGCGATGGAAGCTCAACTCCTTGATATTGCAGATAGAGTAAATGATATCATTACTGATACAGATGAGAATGTCACCCAATATTGCAAAAAGAATGATTGCTGGGAATCAGTGAAAGCATATAGTTTGATTCTTGATGAAGAGGTCGTGGCAGAGCTAATAAGGATGGATAAAAAGTTTGAGCAAAAAGTAGATGCGAAAAAAGAGCAGCTGAGCTTGAATGCCATAAACGCTCAAATCGAAGTCTATAACAGAGGACTCAAATACTGGACAGCAATGCTTGATTGGGCAACTAACTCAATTGAATTTTCCAATAAAGAAATGTCAATTCTAAGTACAACTCTAAGGCTAAACACTTCTCCACCTTCAGAGAAGCAATCTGCGGTTATTTTGCAGATAGAACAAAAGGCAATCGAAGAGGGCTTTAGTTTCAAAGAGTAATCCTAACTTCAGCTTGTATTTATTTGTCGAATTAAAGTGGACTCTCAAGGAGAGCTGTCTATGTTAATTGCGCCTACTGGTACTGGAGTAATCGTGTCGATTCTCACCCTAAGGAGATATAGAGCAGCTTGAAATATTTATGGTATAAGAACTCCATAACAGGAAGGAGTTCAATATGATTTTCAATTTTGGTGAGTTGTATTGTGGACCCGGTGGTCTATCATTGGGAGCAGGAATGGCTTCCATAATTAAGGAAGATGGGGAGCAATTTAAAATTTCTCACTCGTGGGCAAATGACTATGACCAGGATACATGCAACACCTACAACAAAAATATCGGAACCGATATTGCTATTTGCAAAGATGTCAGAAATCTTGATGTAACATCGCTACCAAATATTGATGCGTTTGCGTTCGGTTTCCCTTGCAATGATTTTAGTGTTGTTGGAGAGCAGAACGGCATGAATGGTGTTTTTGGTCCGCTCTATACATATGGTATTAAAGTTCTCAATCACCACAATCCGAAATGGTTCATTGCTGAAAATGTAAGCGGAATTACTAGCGCAAATGAAGGTACGGCGTTTAAGAAAATTCTAATGGCAATGACGAGAGCTGGAGAATGTGGCTATACAATTGTCCCACATTTATATAAATTTGAGCAATATGCTGTGCCACAAAGCAGACACAGGGTAGTAATTATCGGAATCCGAAACGATTTAAATCTTAAGTTTCGAGTTCCAGCCCCAACAACCCCTAATCCAGAAACACAAATATCTGCCAAAGAAGCAATAGAATCACCGCCAATCGCTGATGATGCCATAAACAATGAATTGACAGAACATTGTGCTCGCGTTGTAGCAAGGTTAAGCCATTTGGAGGAAGGTGAAAATGCATGGAAAGAGGGTCTTCCTCAACATTTAAAGCTTAATGTGAAGGGGGCTAAACTTAGTCAAATATACAAGAGACTTACTGCAGATAAGCCTGCTTATACTGTCACAGGGAGTGGCGGAGGTGGCACACATGTATATCACTGGCTCGAGCCCAGAGCTTTAACTAATAGAGAGCGCGCTAGGCTTCAAACCTTTCCAGATTGGTTTGAGTTTATGGGTTCAAAAGAGAGTGCGAGGAAACAAATTGGCATGGCAGTACCTGCGGTAGCGGCAAGAGAAATAGTTGAAGCTGTATTGAAAACGTTTGCAGGTATTGATTATGAACATGTACCACCATATCTCCCAGCAGACAAAGTTGGACCTTTTTAGCATTTTAAAAGGGTAGGGTCTAGTTTGCGTATCAAGTAATTATTTGTCTTTCGCTAGTTGTTGTGGCTGAATAACTTAAGGTCTATAGATCGGATAAGAGTAAAAAAATACGTCGTCATTTAACTCAACTTGCCGCGACGTAAAATAAAGAGCTAAACTGGGAGCAGATGGCACCTCTCCAGGTGTCATTTTTTGTTTCTGGGAGAATTGAAATCAGTAACAGTGGTGATTTGCGAGGATT
>Ga0307989_1000656_pt1 | contig 21349 bp, 19 predicted proteins | sample EllFjometagen185_FD_203164 | JGI IMG/M metagenome (GOLD analysis project Ga0307989, IMG submission 203164) | Marine microbial communities from Ellis Fjord, Antarctic Ocean - #185 | ecosystem: Environmental > Aquatic > Marine > Unclassified | place: Southern Ocean | collected 2014-10-08
CTAAATATGTGGCATCGTCAACTAAAATCAGAGGCTTGATTTTACCTTTGGCACCAGCATCTCCGACATAAATCGCCTTTGGTTTGAGATCAAGGTTCAATGACAGACTCAATGCGGCACAATGAATAGAACAAGTACCGTCCGCCTGATCGTTTTCATAATGAATCAAATATCGCGAGTGACTCCACATTTTTCGCATCATACCGCAATAAGGACAACGGGGATATTTTTTAAACTCATCAACGGTCGGATCTGGATCCTTGGGGGTTTTTGGCATAAACTGCAGTGGTGTTCCATCAACATTGGATATTTTGTCTTTATGGTTAATCCATTGCCACGGTTTTATCATTTTTTTGGCACCAAGCGCAGATACGGTAGTTCCCAGTACAGCTGCTCCCGACAATAAGGTTTTTAAGACACTTCTTCTGGAAATTTGATTTTTAATAGCTTCCATATTATTTCCTCTTTTTTCTAAATTAATGAACAACCCCGCTGCAAGCAGCGAGGTATCGGCTTATCATTCCGAGGTTTGATCCCGGTTCCCAGCAAAATATTTGCAATGAAATTGTCTAAAATCGTAGGTCGGATCAAGCGTCTAGCGGATCCGACATTTTGACACCTATCCAGGGTGGGTCCGTCGCAAGCTCCTTGACCCACCCTACGCAATTGTTTTTACAGAACATAAATTCAAGTTCATTAACAGATGACAGGACGCCGCGAGCGGCGGGGTATTAAACCTAATTGTAAAAAACAATAGTATCAAAACTTGCCCCATCAATGGTTCCCTGAGTACTGAACCCTTCGACTTCGCTCAGGGCAGCGTTTGCGATACTTTAGCCAAGAACGAAGGGATACTATACGAAGATACTTCGACTTCGTTCAGTGTCCGAATGTGTTCAATGCAAATTGCTATCGTTTTATGTCGACCATAAATGATAATCTAGGGTTTTGCAATATACTCTGTTATCGAACTTATATTTGTTTCAGAAATGGCTGTGATATTTGGATTATTGGTCATTAAAATCGTTAAATTTGATTTTCTGACTCCTGAAATAATATCTTTTACCTGAGCGTTCATGTACTGGGCATTTTGTCCCTTCAAACTAGGGTAGTTAGGCACTAATGCCGTCCCGCTTAACCCATGACAGGTGCTACAAAAAGAGGTCTCATACAGGGCTTTTCCATCCTGAGCCAAGGCTGACACAGACATTAATATAAAGCTGACGATCAGTAACAGAGATTTTAATATTGAAACCATCGGTTCCTCCTCAATAGGTGTTTAAAACCGGTTAAGCAACTTGGGATTATATTATTTTATCCAGATACTTCAATCCAAAAGACAAGGCTTCATCATCACAGACATCGATGCATAACCCACATCGGGTACAGGCACCTGAGTCAACATATTGGCTGTGGTCTTTGTTGACAGATTCATGAAGTACATATGGCACCAGACAAACAGTTTGACATCTTTTACAATTGGAACACTTTTCTTTATCCCATTTTATCCGAAGCGGTGACGCATATCCGATTAATTGATATGAAACACCCACCGGACAAAAATAGCGGCACCAGGCACGTTTACTATAAACAACTTCAAATACCAATAAGGCGGAAACCCAGATTAAAAGTAATGCCGGACCATATACAATGGATCGGCTGATAATTGCCACCGGATTGATGGTTTCAAACACGGTGTAACCCGTTAAAAAAGACAGACCCAAAAAGAGCCCATAAAAAAGGTAGCGGATTTTCTTATCAAAAGTGTGCGCTTTAATTCTGTTTTGACGCTTTAGCATCAGATGGATTTTCTCACCTAATTCTGCCAACCAGTGGTAGGGACATATCCAGGAGCAAAACGTTCTCCCACCCAACATCAGATAAATGATAAATATAGTGATAACACCAATTACCAAATTTACCATCAGAATTCTACTGGATAAAATAATCTGAAAAGCAGCCAGTGGATCAATTAGATGAAACCCTAAAAACCGAGACGCGCTTAAGCTACCCTCAAGAATTTGGATATCAAAATAGAAGGAGGCAAAAAATAGAATATTAAAAAATAGTAAAATGGACCAACGGATGTTTCGCCATTTATTTTTTCTATGTTTAGCTTGTGGACTATTTTCAATTCTTAACCCCGGTCCTTTAAATGTTTTAACTTTACTCATGCCTGCACCTCCTGCCACTTTTTCCCAGGTATGATAGTAATGGAAGCCTCAGTCGTTGGGCATTTTTCTTCACAGACACCGCAGCCAACACAGCTTTTTTGGAGAACTGGCCAAATTTCGGTTTTAGCGTTTTTTGAATTTATTTTTTCCTCAAAGCTAATGGTTTTTTCTGATTTAATCGGGCATTCATCAAAACAGATCCGGCACCCGATTTTAGAGAACTGTGCAGAATCAGTAAAATCTTTTAACCAATTGAGATCACTATTTTCAAGTTTACTGACCAATTTCTCGATGGTACCTGTTTCGATATCATTTAATGAAAACTGGTTTCTGAAGGTTTCCTTCTCGTCTTTGGTCAGTCGCTTGATCATATCAGAAATCACCTGGCTGGTTTTTTCTTTATCGCTTTGATCTTCAACTAATTGATTGATGCGATAGGGGATATCATTCTTCCCTGCAATAGAGAGGCAAGTGTTGGGTTGACTGATAACCGCTATTCCCATTTGGGCATCTTTACCTTCAGATAGGTCATGGTTTAAAGATCCGGTCGGACATGCCAGTACACATGGCAAACCGGCACACAATATACATCCGCCAGCTCTGGCAGTTATATAGGGGGAGCCAACCGCAAATCCTTGTGTGATATTTGCTAGTTTAATCACCTGGGGTGGGCAAACCTGGAGACATTGCCCACATTTAATGCAGGATGCTAAAAAAAGGTCTTCATCCAGAGCACCCGGAGGTCGAAGCAGATCTGTCTGACTTCTCAGTAACGGGGCGGCCCCTAATCCTGCCAGTGCTGCTCCGCCTATAATCATCGCTGTTGAGGTTTTGATAAATCGTCGACGATTCATCGGTTTCTTATTGTTATTATCTGCCATTAAGATACCTAAAAAGGGAGATTCCTTTTAATCTAATTTCCATTTAAAACATTGGTTTTCATTAATCTTACCGGTTTATCCGGTGAAAATTTTATCTTGAAACTGGTCTCTGTTATAAAAATCGTTTAAAAAGTTCTAAACTTATTCCTATTCACTGTTATGATCGTGTTTTTTTGAATCTATCGTCTGGTTTAAAAAGCGATTCTGGAATTTATTAACTAGTGTATCACCGATAATCATTCGCTTCTTAACGATCTCAAAATCTATTGCATTTTCAACGGAGGCCATCGTCGCCGCAAATCCATATCCCATCGGTGTATTTTTATCGCCAAAGGTCCAATTAGCTTTACTGGCATCGATCCATTCAGTGGTTGCCTTATCATTTACCCAGTAGCGGGCACCTTCCATATCATTGCGTTTCTGTGTCCATAAAATAGCACAACCGATATCATCAAATAGGTAAGCTTTTCCTTTGGCATCTATGATTTGGGCCGAGTAGCGATGGTCACTTAATGCCATCCGACAACTAATACAAACGTCACGATCCCAGGCTACTTTAGCGGGTAGTTGTTCTTCATTTTGTTTGACACAGCTACTAAAAACGCTGGCTATCAACAATAAATAAAATACTAGCTTAGCAAATTCCAATCTCATATTATCTGTCCTAATGGCTCAAAAAAGATCACCTCTTTTGAATCGAAAATATCCCAATCCGGCAAAGAACCATCCTAATAAAAACGGATAGGTCACAGTGAAAGCTAAAAAACCTTTGAAACCCAATGCATCTAGTATTACCCATGATGCCGGTCCGATAGCTGTTAGTTCCGGATCAAATAGTAATACCGCTCCGGTTCTGAAGGCCATCATCGGATTAAGCAGTGCTACACCAACAATGACGCTCTCTATAATCTTATGTTGCATCATTAAGCCGATCAAAATTGCATCGATAAATAACAATAGAATCAACCAAATTAAAATCGAGAGTCCCAAACCCCACTCTTGTCGTTTCACCACTGATGAAATCAGCATCCCAATACCTAAAAAGCACCAGGAGAGTGTCCCCAGCAATAATGAGTAATATCCAATGATATTCCAGGGGATAAACAACCCTTTGATGGCGCCCCAGATAATGGCAAGAATCAGTGCAAAAAAGATTGGAACAAAAACCAATATGAATTTAGAGACTACCTTCCCCCAAAAATAGGCAGCTAAAGAAATCGGCATGGAGAGGAAGTATTCCAAAACATTTGATTCACGATCACCGACCACACTTCTTACTGTTGAAATCAAAATCAATATCGGTAAAATGGCAACACATAACTGGATATAAGTAATCAACAGTCGACTAAGCCCTGTAAATCCAAGAACTCTGGACTCTGTAATTCCGAGCGCAAAGAGTAATATTATAGCACCACCGAAAACCAGATTATAGATGAAAAACCATTTGGCTCGAACTGACTCTCTAAAATCTGCTCTAGCGACTTGAAACAATATTTTCATAGATATTTATTAGAGGATTAGTTTATGCTTAGTTTTATGATATTATTAGCAAAATGAGAAAGTTCTGTCATAAATCGCAGTTTGTCAGCACCTAGGAACTGTCCCTTATATTCCAATTTGTTTCCATTCATTGGCTGGAAATGCCAGCTTTCCATCACTCTACCTGTCGCATCATTGGGAGATGAAAATGTAATCTGACAATCCAGCATCTGCCCTGCTGCCTCTCCTATTTCAACCTGTTCATCCTGGACAATACGGCCAAAATCCAGTTCCACAATACGGGTAATCAAACTTAAGACCTCATCTACTCTGTGGCTGCTCAGCAACATAGTGGTGTCTTTCATTTTTTCCATCAAATACAATAAAAAAGCTTGTCGCCCCTGAGGATCAAGATTGGCTGCCGGTTCATCCATAATCAAAATATCCGGTTCTCGTGCCAGAGCCAGGGCAATTAATAGCTTTTGTTTCATACCACCGGATAATTTCTGGAATGTTTTCTTGCCGTTCTTAATAATATCCAGTCCGAGGTTATCGGCATACTCCTGAATTTTTTTCCGACTGGATTTTTGAGAAGTCCCTGCCGAAAATGCCGTTAACTCTTCCACAGTCATTTGAATCGGAGGTGGTAGTTGGGGAACAAACCCGATGCGATCCAGCACTTCAATTCGCTTGTTTCTTGGATCGAGCCCGAAGACAGAAACATCTCCATCATGTAAATAGTGTCCCAACAGAACTCTGATCAGAGTCGTTTTCCCCGCACCGTTTTGGCCAACCAATGCGATACGTTCGCCTTTTTTTATCTCAAGATTTAACTGATCCAGAATAACAGTCTTTCCAAACTTTTTGGTCAGGTTTTTAATGTTTATCATTGTTTATAATAGTAGCGGTTATATTGATCCGAGCTTTTTGTGGCCTCATCCAATTCAACTTCTTCATCTTCGTCGTCTTCGTCATCATCATCATCATCATCATCATCATCATCATCATCTGATAACCATGCCGGTCGTTCATCGTCCTCCTCGTCTTCGTCATCATCTTCGGATTGGTATCGCTCTGCCATTTCATAATCCAATCCTTCAAACTCATCATGTTCTTCAGAGAGCTTAATTTTTGGGGGTACAAATAGAATATTAGCTTCCGATCTCAGAACTGGTGAGTCTGGATAAAACACCGGCCTGGGGTCGGTAAACATTTCCCGGGGTTCTGAAATTGGGGCCAACCTTGCTAGCAAATTAACAACACTTAATACCGGTGACCCATAAAACAGGTGCATCCAATCATCATTCATCCAGATTGTATCGAGATACGCACGTTTCGTAAATTCTGAGTCACCGATTTCATCATTATTCCGGTCAAATCCCTCGAATTCACTATAAAAATTTCCTTCCCAGATACTTTCTTTGGCATTACCATTGCCATGAATATTAATTAATTCCAGATTGTCCAAAAAAGTATTCCCCTTAAACACATTGCGGGGTAAACCTGAATTAAACTCCAATCCATCAATATTGTAAGCGATGATATTTCCCAGAATCAGATTATAAGCGTCTGGTTGATAGGGGGATAGATCAAAATACATGCCTGATTTGCAGTAAATTACCTTATTAAAGCGAATCGTCATGCTATCAGCTTCTTTGAGCCCGATACCGACGCCAGTAGCACCGGTTGAGTATCGCACTTCATTTTCTTCTACCACGGCTTCCCGACTGTACATTAAAAATATGCCGACCGTGTTATGATGATATCTATTTTTTCGAACGGTATTACCCCCCGCAAACATGAAATGTAATGAGTAACGATTATTCCAGCCTTCATTCTCTTCAATCAAATTATCATTAGAGTACCAGATCACCATATCTCTAGAGTCATGGATTTTGTTATGTCTAAAAATATTTTTATGACTCGCCCAAACCCGGATACCGTCTCCTCTAATACCAAGATCAACATCTTTGGATGAAATATCATTTCCGGTAATCAGATTGTTATGCGCCTCCTGAAAGTCGATGCCAAACAAAGTATTTTCAATGATATTATTCTGAATTTTATTATTGGACGATCTGACATGAATGGCAGCATCAACCCGATCGTGACTGCCACCAGAGTTGATAAGTTTCAGGTTTTTTATGGTAATGCCATCTGCCTTCAGGACTAAAAGTGTTCGCTTCCCTTGACCATCAATGGTAATCTGATTTTTCCCATCCAGAATAACAGATTTAGAAATGGTAACTGGACCAAAATAGGTTTTGCCCGGTTGTAGCGGCACGATCCCCCCAACCGGGGTCTGATCGATCAAATCGCTTAAGGAAGCTTGTTCGGCTGCCAATAATTGACTGGTGACTGCGCCAAATAGCATCATCAGTATCAAGGCTTTGAAAATAAATTTGATTTGTGAAACCTTATCCATCATGCGGATTTCATCTCTTTTAAGGCTTTTCTTTTAATCAAAATGGCTAATGTCATCGTGATAAAAAAGGCCAATAATAAATAGAACCCGACGGCGGGATAGGAATGTGTCGTAAACTGAGCTACCTTTCCATCACCTAATACTGTTGGCATAAACGATTTTATTTTAAATTGCCCATATTCATGTAAATTGTGACCAAACCAGTACAACCACTTACTGTAAAAGATTAGATAATACCATGGGAATAGCGCCGGTATTAATCCCAGCAGCAACCAACCGGGGCCGCTATAAAACACCGACACGATCAGCATGATAAAAAAAGCCAGGTATACAAAGGGAACCAGTTGTCTCAGAAAAACGGCACCAACCTCCATGGGATCCATACCAATGTAGTGGTTAATGGTGTTCATTTCATTCACCTTACCGCTGAAATCGGACATATGGAAATAGACAGGGATTCCATCCGGAAAAGATTCTTTCGGATATTGCGGTGCCTCCAATGAAACCCGCCAGATTGGCATGGTTTTAAACCCAATCAGATAGGCATAAAATCCTTCAGGTTGATATTCGAATAATTTTTCCCCCATCAACGCTTTAAGATCTTCCAGAGGTGGTTCGTACCACTCAGTATCTGCCGGCATCAGGAATTCAAAGGGTTGAAAGGATTCATTGATCTCAATTTCATCCTCCTCATCGATGGCCACAGGATCCCTATATTGAAAAACCGGCTTTAAGGTATAAGTTCCTAATAGTAAAAGCATGGCAAAAAACGTTAGGAATTTGCTAATTCTCAAACGTTTTTTTATTGAGTCGCTCATAGATACTCCAAGTTTTCAGTTTTTTTGGTTTAATTAGAAGTCATCACCTTCATCTTCAGTGGTTTCAATTTTCTTCCAGTCCCCTTCTTTCATTACAAACCGGCCGGCATAATCAACAACGCTACGCATATCTAATTGAGAAAAACCATTGATTTGCTTGACCATATCCGGATTGGCATTTCGTCTTTTTCCGGTTTTAATCCAGTTAAACTGTCTCACCAGATATAGATAAGTTTGGCCAGCGATGACAGGATAATACTCTTTATAATTCCCTTGTCCATGATCACCGTGGCATTGAACACAATTTCCTTCATATAGTTTTTTACCGAGTTTTAAATCACTGGTCCAATCTGCGACTTCTAGAATTTTGGCCTGACCTTTAGAAAAATCAGCAGGGGTTAAGATTGATTTCAACTTTGTTATAAAAACGCTCTTTGATTTATATTCTGTCTCTTCAATTTTTTTAAGTTTCTTAAAGGCGGCTTTACCAACTTTTTTTTCTATTGAATCGAGTGAGTTTAGCGAAACATCTTTTCTCAGATTGGAAAGAACAAATGATGGTCCCCCTGGTCCGGTAATGGGATTTGGGTTCATCTCCAGTATTTGAATATAAGCGGAGACATCAGCTAATTCCTGTGCACCCTCAATTTGAATGGCAAAAGGGTACATTGTTGGATTATCTCTATTCCCGGCACGGATATCAGCAATCTGTTTTATCAAGACTGTCGCATGTTGTCCGGCTAATTGGGGGAAGGTACCAGCCAAATCTCCCCAACCTTCAGGTAGATGGCAGGCCGAACAAATCTCATAAAGATCTTCACCATCTTCCATATCACCTTTAAGATCAAGTGCTTCCAAAGCTTCTCCTTCACTGGTCCCCCAATGCCCTTCAGCTCCGGCAGCAAAAGCATACGAGGTTCCGAAACAAAGCGCTACTATCAGCAGTAGGTAAATTTTAAAGACGGATTTTATTTTATTGGTCATCTTTTCTCCTATTTATTTAATGTATTTACTAACACCACTATTTTACTTTTGATAAATATTCAGCAATCATTTTAAATTCTTTGTCTGTGGCTTTTTTAGTATCCAGAAAGATTTTGATCCCCAGCATTGCATTTGTATTCCCGTTTGTGCGAACACCGTTAAGAATGTCCTTTATCTGCCGAAACATATAAATAGCATTGTTTCCAGCCAGCTTTGGATATAACTCAAAACCGGGAATCGGATCGCCTCTTTTATAAAAAACTTTGCCGGCTACTTTGATAATTTCGTCCTTGAGTTGTAATGTGTCTTTTTCCCCCAACAATTTTTCAATGGCAGACACAAATTCTGTTTCATTTGTAAACTTTTTTTTCCGTAAAGGAAGTAACTTTTTTAAGGTTGGGACCGCATGTCCAGCTTTTTTCAACACTGTTAAATGTTTAGTCTTTAGTCTGTAAGTTTCCTTTGTTTTTTCCCGAAACATCCCTTTGCCGTCTGTTCCATGACAAGTATTACAGGTATATTCTTTAAATAACGCTGCACCATCCTGTGCATATAGAGATACACCCGGCACCGAAACGGCTAAATAAAATAATGCGATGGCTAGAATTGTTATCTGTTTTTTAGGAATCATCCGCTGTTTCACTACAGTCTCCAATTTTCATAGTTATCATAATTAAAATCAACTTTATTCAATCAAGCTTTACTTAGATCTATGATTGAATTTGATAATGCCAAGATTTGCATTGTACGTTAATTGTTATGATTTGGTAATCATTTTTCTAAAATCGAACAAAGAAAAGTGGCACGGAGAAATAATCCTTAAGCCACTTTTCTTTGAATACTAGTCTTTACTCGTTATCAACAATTTTCTTGGCGAAAATTCCACGACTGGCACATTTTACCAGATATTGAAATGCCATCTCTTCATTTAAAAAGGCATCATGCCATTTCTTTTCGGCTGCCAGTTTTTTAGCCGTTTCACGATAAGAGAAATGAAGCTTAAATTGCTCTACAGCATCCCAAAATTGTAGCGCAGCATCTTCGTTTAACAGCTCAGGAAGATTATCTTCGATATCATCTTCTTCCCTGTCCCAATCTTTTTCCATATACTTCTGCACCCCAACTGCGGATCCTACCGGATCTTTTGGGTTACAGATTTTATCAGCATCAGGAACCAGTTTGGGGCAAACATAATTGATCACACCGGCAATTACACCGATGGTATCATTGTTTTGTTTTACTTTCGCCATATAATTGGCTTGATAATCTTCGGCATTTGCCATTCCGGAAAAACACATAACCATAAATGCGGAAAAAAGCAAAATGCACCACTTTTTTACATTCGATTTCATTTGTTACCTACCTTTGAATTAAAAATTCGTGTTTCAGTATGGCAACAATACTGTTGCCATGATTGAAAAACTTTTTTTATTTTGGTTTTACCATGAAATAACCCATCATTTCTAAATGAAGTGCTGAGCAGAATTCCGTGCAGTAGAACGGATAAACACCTTCAACATCAGCTATAAATGTAAATGTTTCGGTTTCTCCCGGTTCCAGACTGCCGTGGATATTCATCTGATCGACAGTGAAACCATGGGTTTCATCCTGGGCTCTTTCAAGGTTGGTTATATGCCATGTTACCTCATCGCCAACTACCACTTCAATCACTTCTGGGCTAAAATGACTTCTGATCAGGGTTGAATGAATAGTGACCTTGTTACCTTTTCGTACCACTTTTTCACGACCTGGTTTTACGCGATGCTTAAACCACTTCTTCTTATAACGCTTGATGGTTTTTAGCTTATCTGCTTTCATCATCACAGCATAATGCGGTTCACCTAGCCCAATTGGCATATCATAAAGCAATTGCATTTTTCGGCCTTCAGTAATATCGATCAACTGATGGTTTTGAGGATGTAAAGGACCAATCTGAATAAAACGATCTATGGATAATTTATTCAAGGCAATCAAATACTTTCCGTCTGGTGAAACTGTGTCACCTTCAGCTGAGACCAAGTGTCCAACATTGTAATTGATTGGAATTTTTTCTAATAGCTTCAAATTAATAAAATCCCACTTAGCAATGGCAGAATCAACAAATAGGGAGGTGTAGGCGATTCCTTTAACTGAATCATATTGCGTATGCAATGGACCCAATCCCAATTCAACCTGTCCGTGTAAGGATTTCGTCATGCTTAGAATCGGAATTCCATAAGCATCGGTATCGTCATACTCTTTCTTATCAATCAAGGCTGTCATTTTTTTGATGTCGTAGACTGAAACATGTGTATCCAGCTTTCCGGAAACTGTAATATACTGACCAGTAGGGTCGATCATGACACCATGGGGACTTTTAGGCTCTGGAATCAAGAACAGTGCATCATTCGCAACCATAACGTCCATGCTGATAACCGGATGATCATTGATGATTGTATATTTACCCTGTTTATAAAGCTTCTTAGCTGTCTCCAGATTAATCATATGAAGGTAATCAGTATCTTTTGAAGAGACGCCTGCTTCATGGGGTAGACGATTTTTCCATTTTTCAGTATTTCCTTTTCCAAAGCCACCGATATATCTTTCAGAGTTAAAAGAGTTGGTGAAAACCCAACCCTCGCTCATCTTTTTCCCTGAATCAGATAGATCTTGCCAATATGGTGGTAGTTCAACGGAAAATGATTGTTTCTTTTCTATTTTTCCTTTTTTCTTGTTAAATTTCCAGAAAGTCATAGCGCCCCGATACTTCTCGTTATATTCCTCAAGAGGTACATACTTATTTTCAAAGGGAGCGGCATATTGACTAGCTTCTATAACATATTCAGTGTTGGGTGTCACAAAAGCAGCACCATGCTCTGACTTCATAATCGGGTTTTCAACAATCTGAGTCGTGGTGAAAGTCTTTAAATCAATGACAGCCACTCTTGGATTAGCTTTATCATTGATAAATAGAAATTTTCCATCGTAATCACCTTCGACTTCTGACAATGCCGGATGATGGGTGTCTCCCCAGGTTATGGTTCTACCTCGAACTTTTCCCTGCTCATATAAAATTTTATTGCTGTGGGCATCACCATATCCGTATCCCTGCCAAGGTTCTGGAGTGAAAACAGCAATATATTTTAAAATTCTCATTGAGGGAACACCATAAACAATGACTTGCCCCGATTGGCCACCAGATGAAAAAACAATGTATTCGTCTTTTTTACCGGATGGTGTATAAGTTTTTGCTGCTGCCAGCAAATCTTGCTGTGTAAGGTTTCTGTCTTTCATGACCTGGTCCAAAGACTGGGAAAATGCTTCTGCACCCAATCCTAAGGCAATCAGGCTAAGAAGAATCCATTTCATCAAACTTTTCGATTTGTTGAACATTCGAGCCTCCATTTACTATAATTAAAACAAGCAGGTTAAATTACATCAATTGTTGATTCAAAAATCAGATAATTTCGCTTAAAATCAATTTTTAATTTCAACAATTGCTCTATTCGCCCCTGAACGATTTTGATTCATTACTATCTTAATAAAACGAATCTTTCATGGGCCGATCATCATCCTGTTTGAGCGAAAAATAGCAGGATGAAACACTTTCAGGCTTCCCTAACGGTTAACCTTTAATTTCTCTCTTTTAAAAACCAATTGGGTCAAATGCCCAAAAAGTGTCAGGGTAAAAAAAGCCCCCCATAGCGCAGGAACCGTCAATAACGCTATGCAGACCAGCCAAGCGATATAAGGGAACAGGGTATCAATAATTGCCAAAACCTTTTCTCCGTTTAATGATTACTGCTCTTTTTAAAGAAGCGTTGATCCGATATGGGTATCATCGGAGTTTTTTCTAAAAACATCAGATACACTAATATGAATGCTGATCCCGTAGCTGCCGTGATACTCAGATCATAAATATTTGGCATAAAACCCGGTAGACCGTTGGTGACATCAATGATACCGGAAGAGGCATTGTTTTCCTGAATTGAGGGTACGATCAAAAAATATTTCTCAAGCCAGGTACCAATTAGCAATTCAATGGCAATTATTCTGGAAAAACGAACAGACTGGCAGGCGGTTCTACTCATGAGTCCGAAAAAAGGAATAATGAACATCAGAAAAAACAGTAGCCAAAACATCCAGCGCCATTCCAAAGATTGCATCCGCAAAATGAGGTAGGGTGTTTCTTCAGGAATATTGGCATACCAGATCACCAAAACCTGTGAGAATATCAGATATGTCCACAAAGCACTGCCTGAGAAAGTTAACTTAGCCAGGTCATGATACCGGTCGGTCGTAATGTAATCCTGCAATCCAAGTTTATCCCTGGCAATACCTGCAATAATTAGTAAAACCGCCGAAGCCGCTACTAAATTTGAGATGAGGTACTGTACGCCAAACATGGTACTGAACCACTCCTGATCAATGGACATCATCCAATCAAAAGCCAGTAAGGTCGAACAAATGGCAATCACAAATCCGACAATAGGGGCTAAAAACTGTGATCTGACTGTGGTTTGTTGCTCTTCAAATTCTTGGGTGCCATACCCTTTGATAAAGCGTTCTGATAAGTTATTGCTTAGTCCGGTCAGCTTTTTTGCCAGTCCAATATCCGGTCTGATAGAAGCCTTCAAATAAATCCAGCTTAAAATCAGCATGATGATAATAACGACAATATTACGGATAACAAAAAACGAAGGGTTTAACCAACCAGCTTTGGAATGAATCACCTTATCATGGTCAACCCACTCAAAAAAATGCGTGATGCCTAAAAACAGTATGATAAAAAGGACCACACCAATTGGGAAAAAAGCCATCAACCCTTCTGCCAATCGTTTTATCGGACGGCCCCATTTTGCACCTGTCACCGTAAAAATTACGGAGTAGGTTAATCCGCCTAAGGACAATCCAGCGAAAAAGATGGTATTGACCAATAAAGATTGCCAAACCTGATATGAATCCTCTAAAAAAATACCGATCCCAAAACTGATAACACCCAGGATTATCAATAAAGAGAGGATCTTTTTCAGTTTCGGGCTGGTTCTAAAACGGGTTTGCTCCAAAAGCCCTTTCATTTCGTCGTTTCGACTCATGGTTGTTTCTCCAGTTCTCGAATGTTGTTCACCACATCCCATCGTTCTTTTGAAGTTGTTTGGTTTCCAAGAGATGGCATCACGGCACCACCATATTTAATTTTATTATGAATATATCCATCACTGAATTGGTGTGTAATGGCGACTAGAGAAGGGGCAATCATCCCCAAATTATTCATTTTACTGTCTGCAAACCCATTGTCATTCAATTTTCTGGAATCGGTATGGCAAACATTACAATAGGTATTAAAGATGTATTTCCCATTAGCCAATGATTCGGGGGATACCAGGATAGGATTGCCTGTCGCAGTATCTGGCATAATTTCTTTAACCTGGACGGTAAACCGGTTAGCAGGATCTTGATTGATTTTTCCATCAATGGACACACTGCCAATCGGGAATTTTTGCATACCACCCTCTTCCTGAGGTTTAATGCTGATCTGGTTAAACATATCGGTGATAAAATTTAAAAGTACCGATTTAGCCGGCAGAGTCATCGCTGCTATAACCAGAAATATTAGTGTTAACAGCAGGGCTTTAGTTTTCAACGATCACCTCCTCTGCCAGATACTTTTTAAAAATTGATTCAACCTCTTCAATTTGGTCTAGGTCACAAGGAACAACCAGGCCAAAACGGTCTCGCATAAAACGGTTGTAGGATTTGTACTTTTTACTGCCTGGTCGGGTATGCCGCCAGGTGTCTCTTAAAATCAGATAAAACAGTCCACCAATAGTAAAAAAGATAGCGATCAGGACGGACAATTCAAAGGCGATGGGTCCCATAATCGGAATGGATACTACTGGTTTGCCAGAAACCGGCAAAATCCAGTTCAGCGTCATTTTAATGATTACCAGCACTGCTAAGCCAAAACCGACAATACCACCAGCCAAAGTAAAGTAAGGGATACTGCTCTGCGGATTACCAAGCGCATCATCTATTTCATGTCTTGGACAGGGTGTATGGGTCGTTAATTTTGCGTAACCTTTATTTCTTAGTTCCTGAATGGCAGCGCAGATATCATCCAGGTATTCAAAAGTGGCCCAAACGCCGGAAAATGATTTACGCATTTTTATTCCTCAAAGGTGGTTCAAGAGTTTCTTTCATTTCTGCGATTGCAATGGAAGGCATGATTTTGACAAATATGAAAAACCACATGAAAAACCAGCCGAAACTTCCAATAGTGATCCAGATTTCAACCCATTCAAAGGTATAATTTCCCCAGGCAAAAGGATCAAAGCCATGTGCCAGTGAAGTCCCCACGATATTGAATCGTTCCAGCCACATTCCAACATTTACCAACAGAGAAACTATAAAGAGTAAGGCAATATTGCTTCTTACTTTTTTAAACCATAGTGAAACAGGCACCAAACAGTTACAAAAAACCATCAACCAAAAATACCATTTCATTTCACCAAAAGGTCGAAACCAGAATAAGGCCCGTTCGAACTTAGCGCCGCTGTAATAAGCGATAAAAAACTCGACTGTATAAGCGTAGGTAACGATCAGACTGGTAAAAATGATCATTTTGGCCATTCCATCCAGATCCTTCAATTTGATGATGGCAGAAAAACCAGGAAAAGCCTTTCTCAAAGGAATCATGATGGTCAGCACCATGGCACAGCCTGAAAAAATAGCTCCGGCGACAAAGTAGGGTGCAAATATGGTTGAGTGCCATCCCGGTAAACCGGACATGGCAAAGTCCCAGGATACAATCGAATGAACAGAGAAAACCAATGGTGTGGCGATGGCAGCAAATAACAGATATCCCCGCATATAGTGCAACCACTGATGGTTGGTTCCTTTAAATCCAAAGGAGGGGATGGCATATAAAAATCGTTTGACCCCTTTAGATTCGTCTCTAATAGCCGCCAGATCAGGAATTAATCCCAAAATAAAAAAAGCAATCGATACTGACATATAAGTTGATACTGCGAATACATCCCAAATCAGTGGTGATTTGAAATTTACCCAAAGTTCACGTTGGTTAGGATATGGAAAAAGCCAATATGCATACCAGGCGCGACCCAGATGAATAATGGGAAACAAACCGGCCGTCATTACCGCAAAAACAGTCATGGCCTCCGAGGCACGGTATATCGAATTTCTAAAGGGGGCCCGCACCAAATAAAGTACCGCTGAAATAAGTGTCCCGGCGTGTCCGATTCCTACCCAGAATACAAAGTTGGTAATATAAACACCCCAATTAATTGGATGGCTGATACCACTCCATTCTAATCCATGCCTGAGTTGAACAGCAAAGGCAAAAACCCCCATACTCAGTGCACTTAAAATAAATAGAAAAGCAATTATCCAGCGTCTTCCGGGTGGAAGCATGGATTCTGCAACACTATCATTAATAGATCCGTAAGTGATTTGACTCACAATTTCTCCTAAGCTTTTTTATTATCGTGATTTACTTTTTTCAAGTAAGTCACAGCAGGTTGATAGTTTAACTCGGGTAACTGTGTGTATCCCCTTTCATTTTTTTGTTTCAGTTTGTAAATCTGGCTGTTTTTATCCAAAACATTTCCAAAAACAATGGCGTTTGCTGGGCAGGCCTGCTGACAGGCAGTTTGAATTTCCTGATCCCTGACATCTCGTCCTTGATCTTTAGCGATATCTTTCATTTCACGAATGCGTTGTGAGCAAAAAGTACATTTTTCCATGACACCCTTAGCTCGAACTGTGACTGCGGGATTCAATTGGAGATGCAGTGGTGATGGAAATTGATAGTCTCGCCAGTTAAACCGTCTCTGGGAAAAAGCGCAATTATTAGCGCAGTACCGGGTGCCGACACAACGGTTGTAGATCATGGCATTTAAGCCATCCGGGGTCTGGTAGGTGGCATAAACCGGACAAACCGGTTCACAGCCTGCATTATCACATTGTTGACACATTTGGGGTGAAAAATAAGTCTCCAGATCACCGGTCTGCTCATTTTTTTCAAAATAACGAGATATCCTTAACCAGGACATTTCACGTCCTAAGGCCGCTCTGTCTTTGCCCACAGATGGGATATTATTTTCTGCATAACAGGCCACCACACATGACGTACAACCCGTACATCGATCCAGATCAATCGCCATTTCCCATTTATAGGGATCGTGGTAGATGGGGGTTGTTTTCGCTGTCATTGCGACATGGTCGGACACGTTTTTCTTCATGGGATCATAAAAACTGTGTTTATCATCCCGGGGTAATGTATAATAGCGTTTTCGTAGTTGATGGCTTTTGGCGGCTTCATCAATGATTTTGCCATTTTGACTGTCAAGAGAAAGGCTTTGAATAAACCCTCGCCCTTTCTGGCTACGATCGGCTAAGCCCTTGGCCAGGGTACTACTATCAGTCTTGATATCTTCTCGGTACTGGCCATCCATGGTGACCAGATCTGCTGATTTGCCTGTACTTGTGATAGACGTAATTTTAGTCGTAAAACAGAGATCTCCTGACAAGGTATCCAGTTCCCAAGGTAGTATATCTGCCAGGTTCTCACCGACCTTTTTAGCTTTAACACGGGTTGAACCTTTGGGTTCTAATATTGGAATTAGCTTATTACGTCCCCGACTGGTCACATACCCAGGAAAATAAACCTTACGTCCCATTCCTATTGGCACTGCTATTGTATTCTCGGCGATACCATGATAGAGCCAGGCGCCTAATTGAAGAGAACCTTGTTCAGTTTTAATATCAACCAGCTCACCCTGCTTGATGCCTAATTTTTGTGCTGTTTTAGGGTGGAGTTCCAGCCACGCATCCCAGACGACCTGAGTGATCGGGTGGGGTGTTTCTAGCAGCCAGTTTCGATTGCCCCCTTTAGCATTTGCGTTATGAAGATTAGAGTTGACTGCCAGTAGCGTTATGACATTGCGGTCAAATTCCGGTGGTGAAGGTTGCGTTGAAAATACGGCCTTTTGGAGTGATACGGATTTAGGTGTCACAGCCCTACTTACATACCCTTTTTTAAGGCTATCAATCCAAAAGGTCTCAAAGGGCTGTTGGTTGCCCACCGCTTTTTGAACCTGCTGCCAGGAGATTTTAAGATGCTCCTGATAAGTTGGTGCTAAAAACCCTTTTAGTTTCATGGCCTTTCCACTGGCCAGAATCAAATCGCCGGCGCTCATGGTATCATATCCGGGGACAAAACTCATCACAGCTTGCTGCATTGTATAAAGACCTGTTCTGGGATGGGCATCATCCCAACTCTCCAGAAAATGTGATGTTGGAAGATGTAAGTCTGCCAACAATGAAGTTTCATCTGCTTCCGTTGATAATGAAACGACAAAAGGAACCTTTTTCAGTGCCGCTTCAAAACCCAATGATTTAGGTAGTGTAAATACTGGATTCACATTTTCAATCACTACCAGGTCCACCTGGCCATTTTTCATCTTATCAACGGCTGACTCAATCTTTTTAAGGTCGTCACCGCCGATACTATAATTCATACCGAACAACACCGTCGTGCCAATATTTCCGGCAACATAATTGAGCAAATTGACCGCAATCTGGAGTAAACTGGCATTTTTACCAGCACTACTATTGCCACCACCAATGGCTAGACTCCGTCCGTTTCGTTTGAATTTTTTGGCCAAGGCCTCAATTTTATCTGATGGAAATCCAATGGATTTAATGGTCTGCTCTAGCGGAAATCGGTCCAGAAACTTTCGAATTTTTTGTGCTTTCGGAATTGTTTTCGGAGGTGATTGGCGCAGCAGGGCATCACAAATAGCCAAGGCAATATATGCTTCCGTTCCCGTAGGACATGAAATCCACTCATCCGCATTGCTTCCCGTTAAAGACATGTGGGGGGCAATGTGAATGAATTCACCTTTGATTCCGTTTTTCAGGCTGTGCATGGCTGAATAAGCAGCTGTCATTTGGATTGGATTCAACCAGGTTTCCAAAAAATCAGCACCAAAATTTAAAAGCAGTTCAGCTTTATCCAAAGCATAGTGAGGCAATTCTTCAGATCCAAAACAGAGATCATTGGCTTTTTTTATACTGTTGGCCGACATTAAATCCAGTTCTATTAGACTGCCACCACCCAACTGATCCATCCAGCTGGTCAACAATCCTGGAAAGGATCCACTTTTGGGGGGCGAAAAATAAAGGATTCTATTTCGATTTCTGGCTTGGGTTATCAACGGTGTTAACTTTGAGTTCAACAGTGTAATGCCATCTGTCCAGCGAATGGCTTTCTTAACGCCATTGGCAACATATACAGGTCCTTTAACCCTGGATGGGTTATATAACCCCTGGAGTGTGGATTGTCCCTGGGTACAGATTTTACCTTTACTGATTGGATGGGCAGGATTTCCTTCTGCTTTAATGGCACGACCCTCTCTGGTTCGAATGACCATTCCACAACCTGCAGAACACTCCTGGCAAGTTGTTGCATAATGAACCGATTCTCCGGGGATAATATCATGTGCCGGAACCAGAATCGGAATCAATTTCTCGATAGGATCGGTGTCACAGGCAGTAACTGTTGCAGCCGCACCACCGAGTGCTGACATTTTCAGAAAGTTCCTACGGTTTAATTTTTTTTTCATTCCAGCCTTTTTATTTGTGACAGACAGTGCAATCGGTAGAGGCAGTTATCTGCCCATCTGCAATTTTATTCGCTTTGGCATTGATAATGGTGCCGCCCCGGGTATTTCTGACGGGAGCAATTATTTTTCCGTTTACTGTGGGTTGCACCTTTTGATGACAGGTCATACACCAGCCCATGCTTAAATCAGCAATCATTGTATCAAAGGTAATCAGGTCCAGTTTATTGATGTCGCCATGGCAATCAGTGCAGTCCATGCCGACATTGACATGTCTTTTATGGGAAAAATGAACAAAGTCCGGATTATCATGGATTTTTTTCCAGGGGATTGTCTTTTTAGCATCCCAGTACTCGATCACTTGGGTGATTTTATCTTGTTGATCTGTTTCAGTCCCTTTAATAACCTGGTGACATCCGATACAACTTTCAACCGGAGGTGCCCCAGAATTTATTGATCGTCGGGCATAAGAGTGGCAGTATTCACACGGAATCTCATTGGTTCCAGCGTGTGTTTTATGACTGAACTCTATGGGTTGTGTAAAATCCTCCCCGTTTACTAGCGAAAACGGGTTTAGCATCATCCCAATCATCAATATGAATATAGCGCTTTTAATTTTCATATTATTATCTGCAATGTCTTTTAATGGCTTGTGTTTTTATCTGGTGAGTATCTGTATGAACAAAGGCTCACTGTGAGGTGTCATCACAAAGATTATTTAATTTTCGAGTATAATCGTCGATTCTGCAAAAAAAAACAATCAGGGAAAACACCTATTTTTCCAAAAAAAATTACCTAGATGTGATTATTATCGACCTGGAAAAGTGTTTAGAGTGTCTGACACTGGGGCTAATAGGTTTAAAGCAGATATTTTATGAATCTAAGTCTGTAATTCCATACCGAATCGCAAATTTGGTTAATTCTGCGATGTTATGTAAATCTAGCTTGTTCATAATATTGATTCGATGTGAATCGACTGTTTTGGTCGCAATATTTAAGTGGGATGAGATCTCTTTTGAGGTGTTTCCTTCGGCGATCAATTGTAAAACTTCCCTTTCTTTGGTAGTGAGCTGTGTGGGAGACTTGGGATTGTCCTTTGACGAGTTTTGAATATAGTCTTCAATAACAACACCTGTAATTTCAGGACTCAAAAAACTTTTCCCAGCATGCACACTTCGTATGGCAGTAACAATATCTTGGCCGGAACAATCCTTCAATAAATAACCGGAAGCACCAGCCTGAAGCATTTCGGCCACGAAAAAGCGATCTGAATGCATGGATAAAGCAATTATTCTGGTCCCAGGGCAATTTTTTCGAATCCGGCGGGTAGCTTCCGTACCGTTCATATCTGGCATATTAATATCCATGATAATAATATCCGGTTTGATATCCAGTGCTATTTCCAAAGCTTCCCGGCCATTTTCAGCTTCACTGACTACTTCCAATCCCTTTTCCAGGTCAAGCATCGCACGAATGCCTTCTCTCATAATTTGGTGATCATCGACCAATACAATTTTAATCGTCATGCCATTTGTTGCTCTGATATTATTTATATTACCGGCCTTTTAAAGGCGCTTCAATGATCACCCTCGTTCCTTTATCGATTTCTGACTCAATAATCAATTGTCCGCCCAGTAGTTTTAGACGTTCCCGGATACTAAATAAACCAAAACCGGCTTTTTCATGGGAGCTAATTGCCTCCTGGGTTACATTAAATCCCAGACCGTTGTCCAGAACTTCAATGTGTATTTCCTGATTTATTTTCCTGACCGATACTTTTAACCAATCTGCTTTCGAATGTTTAATACTATTGACGACCAGTTCTCTGACGGAACGAAATAGATGAATCCGAATATCCTCTTCCAAATATTTTTCTTGGTGATCATCTTCAAACTCTGTTTTCAGATGATGAAGCCGCTCTGTTTGTTCCAATAGTCCGTATAATGCAGCTTCGAGTCCCATTTTG
>Ga0307989_1000657_pt1 | contig 21269 bp, 7 predicted proteins | sample EllFjometagen185_FD_203164 | JGI IMG/M metagenome (GOLD analysis project Ga0307989, IMG submission 203164) | Marine microbial communities from Ellis Fjord, Antarctic Ocean - #185 | ecosystem: Environmental > Aquatic > Marine > Unclassified | place: Southern Ocean | collected 2014-10-08
TTTTTATGGCAACACGAAGTACCCCCGTTTTTTAACAAAAACAGGCTCCGCCACTTACGAAAACCCGCAAATGATTACTCACTAATACTTTGGACACTTTTTAACTCAGGTTTCGGGGGAACTTCTGTGAAAGTATATCTATTGCGCTATTCAGATCATCATATAAATTGCTCAGGTAATCAGATGTAAACAATGAGGGGGCTAACCCAATAAATTATTCTGTGAATTATTGATAAATTCAATTTCCAATAACACGGATATTATTGGTGGTCCCAGACAAGCAAAAGCTGGTATTATTCCGCAAGCTGATGGAGAAATAGTCGTGGATTTAGAAAAATCAGATGTTTCAGGAGAAGAAGAACTTAAAGAAGAAATAAAAGAATCTAAACTGCCCAAAAGCAATACTGTAAAAGTTGGAAAAAGAACTGCGTTTGTTTATTCAGGCGCTGCGATACTAATTGTTGTTGTTGGCATGCGAACCTTACTCCAGATGGCCGACGAAGGATTTGGGATGGTAGAGTACTTTACCATTGGTGCCCTCGTGGTTGAATTTTCTGTCCTATTACTTTATGCTTTTACTATTTACTCTGTCAGTAAAGATGATGCGCGGAAGGAGGGTTTTACTGTCCAGAGTAAAGATATGCCAGCTGTGGCCCTTCAATTGCAATATCTTTCACAATCAGTCAATGCTGAAATTAGGCTGATGCAGTCAAAAAATGATCGCTTACATGCACTCTACGATAACGATATCCCTGCCTTATCCAATGGATTAGCTGATTTAACTAAAGAACTTAAAAATGCACTAGATGAGATGCATGGGCAACAGAGTCTTAGTAATGACCAAATTAAAGAGCTTATTCAGACAATCTCAATTTTCCAAAAGGGATCTGAATTATCAGGCGAGGAGGAATCATCCAAAATAATCGTTGAGAAATTCATGGGACAGATGGTCGAAAATGATGCGAAAACAAAAATAGTAAATGAAAAAATATTAGAACAGTTAACAAAGAATGAGCGACATCTAATTGACTACAATGAACAAATATTGGCTTTGTCTAATGGAATTAAAGAAGTAATAGAAGAACAAGTTACTTTACGCATACGTCAGGAAATTCAGCACATTCTTTCAGCCCCAATCGTGAAACAAAGTGGATCATAGATGAAAAGAAAAGGGGTTGAGGTTTATTTTGTAATTTACCTCGCAACAATAATCAGCTTTTTTGCCATAGAAGGGGAGGTTCGGAATTATAAGGATCGGCAAAAGGATATAATCAAAGTTATCTCTCGCGAAAAGATTGAGCAGCTTGTAAATATTGATCGTGTTGAGCCTGTGAATGATATTGACAGCTTGACACTCAATGTAAAACTGGTTGGATATTACAATCCAGAATCTCTTGAGGGGGTGGTAAGGTTCGATCCAGTACAAACAGCTGATTCCATTGCTTATGAGAGTCATACTTTTCCTCTTAAACAAATTATTTCAGGAAATGTTGGATGGTATTCTGCTCGTATCCCTAAGCTGGTGTTTGGAGAATATGGAACGATTCCATATAATGTGACAGCAGAAATACAAGTTTCACCGGCGTTTAATGAAGAGGTGCGACATAAATGGCTAGCTGATTACAAAGATGAAAAAGTTGTTAAAAAACTCATCGAAACTATCGACCAAGTCGGCAAGATAAAATTGATAAAATCATTACCCAATGCAATCGTACCAAGTGGGGGAGGTAACTTATCCCCGTTTACACTTCAATCCGCAAAGACGCAATATTCTGCCCTGGTAGGTCTGGATTGGGAAGTACAGATCTTTGTTGGTGGAGTGAATTCCAAGGAAGATTTTCATATCGAGATCATTGAGGGAGCGACATTGGTCAAGAATGAAATTGTAGATGTTCCCGAAATGAAAATATCGGGACAGGCAAAAAAGAACGGAAGGATTACGCTTGTGGGTACACGTTCGTCAGATAACGAACAGGATACAGTTGCTTTTGATATCCAGGTGCGCCCTCCCATCTGGGTACGAACCCCAACAACTCGAGAAGTTTATATTGGTGAGCAATATACCTTCGATGGTAGTTTGCTGGATATCCCGTCTGAGATCATGCAGGTAAAAGTGACTGGGACAGGGATTGCAGAACCTGAAAGATTGATACCCGGTGCCAGAGCCATGATGTCAACTTTTGAAAATGAGGGAAATCTATTCTTTCAAGTTCTCGTGAATGGAGTGGAGATTCCTGAAATGGACCATGCTGTAATTATCAAAACGCCCCCTCCACCTGAAATTAAGCTTTTATCCAGGGAACCATCTGGAAGTAATAATCTGATTTTTGAATTAATTACATATGGTCAGATTAATGAAGTAATCAGCTTTCAACAGCGTGGTGGGATAATTCGGAACCAACAACTAACAGATCCGGATATTCGGGGCAATAAAAAGTATTATCGATGGCTCGTAGAGCTTGAAAAACCATTCAAAGAAAATGAATCTTTCCAGGAAATCAGTTTTAAAGTATGGGACAAATATGAACAATATTCCGAGCACCGTAAGCAGTACCAGTACAATTTTTAACCAGTCTAAAAAGATTATCTTTCGACTATTGATTCTGATCATTTGGGCTTTGCCCATCCTGATCTTTCCTCAAGACTATACTGAGCTGTATGAAACCATGGATGATTGGATTTATGACAAAGATGAAGATATTTTTCTGGAACCTGGCCAAATAGTAGAATGGGGTGTGATTGATCGTGAACAAAGCCGATACTTTCTTAAAAAATACCTAGATGTTCTGACCGATATGGATCCTATGGCTAATTTGCAAATTCAGGAAACTGATGAGATGCGTGTCAAGGCTATTAAAAAAGAGAATGGCGGAACGGTTCTATATAGTGTCAATGCTATTAGTCGGGCTGGAGCTCTGAATGAACTCAGTAAAAAAGTACTGGTTAATATGAGTGTGAAAGACATCCGAAGAATCCTGGAACGTAAATATGAGTGGGATAATATAAATAATTTGGATACCGGTTTTATTACTGGAGATATCATCAATGTGTTTCAGGAGCGTAACTATAAACAGTGTAGAGATGCTTTTTGGTGGACACATAGAAGAGTTGATTTTGGATTTTTCCCCAGGATAATTCTGCGAGTTACCCCTCGATATGCAATTAACCTAGAATTTGGTCGAGAAGAAATAGGATATCCTGTCAACGCCTCACGAACTTTGAATATGGGTCTGACTACGGAAGTATTCAATTTATATCTAACCGTTCCATCTGCATATCCGGGAATCAGTAATGGACATCCTCTGGATGGTGCTTATGGGGGTGGGCTAAAATTTGACTCTCCTCGCCTGGGTGGATCAATATCCTTTCAGGATCTGGATTTTGTTTCAAAAGGTGATATTACTTTTTTTGATCCCGATCACATTATTTATAATGATTATTCCGGGCAATTATACTGGAGTTTTACCAATAGAATTGGAAAGCCAGAAGACGAACCAGGATTTGGTGTGCCCCTCGGCTCACTTCGAATTATTATCGGCACAACTCTTTTTTCCTTGGTTTATGGGTACCAGGATGATGATGATGAATTCATCGTCCTGGATAGATCACAAAAATTGTTGGCCATCCAAGGGTTGTTGAGAGCAGAGTACACGACAGACATGGATGAAAAATTTATAAACAAGTGGCGTTTTATGTCCCAGATGAATATGGGGCTGACAGGGTTGGGAAGTGTTCAGTTTTCTGTCACAAGAAGTATCATTCAATGGTTAAGTGTAAGTGCCTCAGGGGCATATTTTTGGTCGGGTGTAGATTTTCTTGATGCCAGACTGGGTCCTGAAGATACTTATCGGTGGGAGCCGGGCTGGTATTTTAACCCATCAATTTCAATTTACTTCTAAACGGGACTTCGATATATGAAAATCATAAAAGATAAATTTCGATTAAGTCTAAGTATCTGTCTTCTCATTGCATTTTCGTTTCAGTCAGTGTATGCCCAGTCTAACACGACACCCAAGCTTAATATAGACTCGCGTAGGTATCAAGCCTGGACCATAGAGCACGAACCTTATCGTCTGTTGGTTGAGAATGCTATTGATGAATATATTGCCCTTACTGAAACAAACCTGGAACCGGTTATGCCCGGGGACATCATTATTGCCATCCGCAGTAAGACAGCCCGGAATGAATTATTCCAATTACGATATGGCCAATCCGCTCAGGGATTTACGGTAATTGAAGGGGAAGAAATCAAGTGGATATTAGGTAGAACCCTTTTATTAACTATTTTCGAGAAAGATAAATATTATCATCTGGATAGTGCCATCCCTTTTAGCAAAAGAGCTGTACAACCGGAGCTAGACTACCTCGCAACTGAATTATTCTGGACAAAAACAGATATGATGATTTCTATGGATCGGGCGATTTACCGTTTTGGCAATACGGGTGGAATTCTTTATGAATGGGGTAACGAATTAGCTGGTAGACCCTATGGTGAAGCCGGCTATATGAGACTGGGTATTACCACACCAGTATTCAAAATCGGTATACAAATCCCTTCCATTGTTGCCTTGACCAATGGTTACCAGATTTCTGGGATTGATAATTATAAGTTGAATGGTGGTATGGGTGGTTTTGGTGCCTTTAGTTATAGCAATCTCTACGGTGAATTGGCCTTCATGAACAACACTGGAGACATGTCACAAGATCCTTCACTGGAAATAACCGGTGATGAATTTATAAATTATATTGATTTTTATGGATTAATATATTTGAATCTTGGTGTCACGACCACCCGTTTTCTGGGAGGCGCATTCCAAATGAAAACCGGGTTTACTTTTCAACGGATTGCTCACCGACAAATGTTACAGGGTAAAGTGGAATCCCGATTTATTGGGAGGGATGGTCTGGCCTTTACGAACGATGGTACATTCTATTATGGCTTTTTCTTAAGAGCAGATTACGTTTCAAAATTAATCAATGAAAAGTATCCCAGATTACATATTATGGGTCAAATCTCTGGTACTACAAGTTTCATCGCCAAAGTGACCGTTAATCCTACCCAGAGTATTGGAATTCCATTCACGTATATTTATTACATGGAAGAAACAGATTGGCAATCTGGGCAAACATTATTAGTTGGACTATCTATTAAATTGGAAAATCCCTTAGATTAAATCGCATCATGAAACTTTAATTTAGGCGAAGATTTGAATAGCTAATCATCTAGATAGCGTGGTCTGAAATTCCATTTCCACTGAGAAAATGACCGATTCCCACGGTTCGTGGGTTATAGAAGTTGTCTCATTTTATGATATATGTCACTTTCGGCATTAAAAATATGATCATTGCTCTGATTCGGGGATTACTAAGCTAAATAATCTTTATTATAGACTTATTATGTCTTATCTTGACGCATTAATCATTAGAGATTATAGTTTGGTGGTGGGGAATCAAAACGGTATTATCTGTTAGGAATATTCATCTTCTTATTGGATGGATAATTCTCATCGTTTCGTGCTCTGTGAGCGTAAACCCGCCGATGTACATAGATGAAACTGATCCTGGAAATCCTTATTACATAGAACCAGGTGTTACTGTCTACTCAGCCTTTCAACCTGGTGACACACTCACTGAAAATGAATTTATAGTTTCCTGGCAGGGTTCTGTCCTGGACAGTAGTGAGTTTACCTGGACCATTGATTCAATATTATTTTCAGATTGGTCATCAGACACTTCACTTTATATACCACCCCAAGATGAAGGCTGGCATTTATTCGAGATTCGTATGCGTTACCTAAGCGGAGTTGAACAAGAGTTTAACTATGCCTTCCCATTTTATGTTGATGCGATTCAGGGACCCTCCTTACGCCTCGCTCTACCTTACCAGGAAATTCCGATCAATGAGTCCTGTGAATTTGATATATGGCTTGAGGAAGTAGAGAATTGGAGCGGAGGTAGGATCACGCTGGAATGGGATTCTGCAAAAGCTTATGTCTTCCATTATCAAATTCATGAGGAATCATATGATATCCTGATGCAGAATAATTCAACCCTGGTATCTAGCGTAGAGCAATATAGTGACCGCTTGGTTCTGGAACTTGGTTTGGTAGATGATCTTTCACATGGAATCTCTGGAAGTGGCAGGATAGCCAGCATCACTTTTCAACCATTGAATTCCCCTGATTCCCTTGAAATCGGCTTTGGAGATAATTCTGATTTCCGTGATGCCAGTAACCAGAGCATCCCCATTGCAGAGATGCCAGGCGGTTTGGTAGTGTATAAATGATCCGCAAGGATTACAGATTTTAAAAACAGAACGAATATGATCCCGTTCCCAGAGAGAACGGCAAACATGAAAAAGGTGTTCTTATGAGTAAGAGTCTAAAAACTTTAGCTGTCATCATGAGCCTGATGAGTGCCGTATTCGGCCAGGTTCTCTATAATGTCAGTGGAACTGTCCTCTTGGAGGATTCAGTTGGAGTTGGTACTCATGAGGGTGTAAAGATCAAGTTTTACAATCTGCCATCCATGGAGGTGGAAGACTCAACATTATCTCAAAATTCTGGTGCCTACTCTATCAATGTATCTCCTGGATATTACCTGGTTGAGTGGACCCTTGATGGTTATGTGCCCTGGGAGCTAGGTGGGCTTTCGCTAGCTGAAAACACCGTTTTGGATAGTGTTACTTTAATCCCTGGAGAGGTCATGGAAGTCAGTGGGATTGTCTCTGGAACCTGGACCACCAGTTTTGTCTATTATGTCATTGGCAATATCACCATAGCCGGTGGACAAAATCTCACCATCAATCCGGGCGTACGAGTCAAGTTTGCAGCCGGAACGAGTTTGACCGGTGACGGTCAGCTGATTGCCCAAGGCACTGCTGATGCTCATATCCTCTTTACATCCAAAGAACCCACACCCTTACCAGGGGACTGGGGAAATATCACCTTGAATATGAGCGACAACACTCTGACTTACGTTGATTATGAATGGGCTAGTGATGGAATTGTTGCAAGCAATGCAAGCAGAACAGTAATTGATCATCTCACCATCAATGGCACCCTGAGTCTTACAGCTAATGGTCTTTACTTCAGTTCAGGAACCGATCTAACTCTGACAAACAACTATATCGCCGTGGCTGGAGAAAATGGAATTTATGCAGCAGATGCATATAATTCAGAGATATCAAACAACTCAATCATTACGCCAACTTATGGAATCAGGGCAAATTCTTGCACTTCATGTGAAATTGACGGTAATACAATTACGACTGGTGATAATACAACTGGACCAGATCATGGCATCTACACGCCCATTTCTAGCCAAATTGTCATAACCAACAACCGGATTGTCGCCGATGAATATGGCATCAGAGCTAACTCTTCGTTTAAGGCACAAATAAAAAACAACCAGCTTACCGGTCGGATTTATTGGGCAGGAATAGATTTTACATCCTCTGATAGTTCCTTTGTATACAAAAATCATGTGCAAAGAACTCTGCACAATGGTGAAAATGGCAATTGGCAGTACTTGATTAATGGTGATGCTTCGGAGGGTTCAATAATTCGAAAGGATACGTTAATAGCTTTAAATACATATTCCTGGCTTTATAACAATATGTCCTTAAGGTGTGCATGGTCTCGGGTCGATTCAAATTATTTTGAAGGTGTGTATTACGGTGGTGAACAGTATGTAATATACGATGGCAGAAATTCTGATATTTTAGACAATCATATTATCGCAACTGGATATAGTTGGAGTAATTGCTACCTAATTCGTTCTGGTTCTGATGGAGCTTATGTTAATCGAATCGAAAATAATATAATGGAGTATGACTATATCAGTCATGAGAATTTTCAATATGCCATCTGGACACAAAACAACACAATAATTAGAAATAACATCCTCTCGACAGATAGACTTCAACGCGCTATTTATGTTCAGAATAATTGTATTATTGATAGTAATGAAATTAGCGGTAATTATACTGAACAAGGTCTGATTTACATCGCTGGTGACACGGTTTCAGTTCACGATAATGTTGTCAACCAGAGTGGCAGTGGTACAGCACTTTATTCTTCAGGCAACAATGCCATATCCGTATATGATAATGAGTTCAACCTAACAAATTCCGCGCGCTGGATTTCAGTCGATAACACTGAAGCAGATGTACATCACAATCTCGTTCTCCAAAATTCTGGGCGCGGTGTTGAATTTTTTAATCAGTCTGCAGGTTCCATTTATAATAACACTATCATTTCATCTGGGACAGGTGACTATGGTGTTTTCCTGACCAACCAGACATCCGTTCCCATTTACAACAATATCGTCCAAGGTTTTCAGAATGGCATTTATGCCGAGAATACCATCCAGAATTACAACCTGGATCACAACGACCTCTACGATATCTCAGGTTCACTCTTCTCAGGCAGTGCCATCCCGCCTCTGGCTGGCCAGATGATCGATCAAAACGCCAATGGGGATGCCTCAGATATTTATGCCAATATCAGTTTTGATCCACAATTTGTTGATGCTGTAAATGATGACTATGACCTACTCATCACCTCACCCTGTATCAATGCTGGCACGGATAACCTCACCGATCCAGATGGAACGTCATCTGATATAGGTGCCAATTACCACTTTATATATATTGTCATCGATCATACTCCCTTGCAGTCCACCATTGACACAAACGGACCCTATACGGTGGAAGCTCAGGTGGTATCAACCATTCAGGCTGCTTTGGATGTAACCCTTTATTATGCCACCGATGGTGGTACCAATTATTCAGCAGTCCCGATGACACCAGGAACCAACGATACCTGGTCAGCAGATATTCCCGGCCAGGCACTGAATACAACCATCCATTATTATATCCTGGCCGATGATGGTCCCCATGACATCACCTTTCCCTTCAATATTGAAAATGATGTCTATTCCTTCTTTATTACCCTCTTTAGCGAATTCGCTAACCTGGGCGGTTCTTCTGACACTTTTGGTGACATTGATCTGGCCTGGTCCACACCGGTTCCTATGGTTGGTACGCTGGAAGGACTAAAACTCTATCGTTCCATGTCACCCAATGTGAGTATTGTGGCTGGAAATCTTTATCAGGAATTTACCACCGATATCACTTCATATACTGATTCCAATGTAGATGAAGGCGATACCTATTATTATCGCATGACCGGTCTGGTGGCTCAGGCTGCTGATACGACAGAATCAGTGGTTTCCTCTGAAATTGGCGTTCTATCGGATGATGCAACGGTAGTCAGAGTGCGTGGGACGGCTTATCTGGAGGACCAAAGCGATCATTCAGGGACCAAGGTTTATTTTGAGAAGACTTCACCTTCGGCAGTAACAGACAGTGTTTATACCAACACGGATGGCTATTATGATATTGTTTTAGTCACCGGTATATATAATGCTCATTTTACCCAGGATGGCTATCAACCCCAGCTACTGGGGCATCAGTTTTTCTCCGGGAATGCCTATCTTGACACATTGACGCTAGTCCCAGGAGGTGTGGTTTCGCTAGCTGGTAATGTGAGTGGCACCTTTACATCCAATAATCTCTATTTTGTGGATGGGAATATTACGATTCCCTATGGGGATTCCCTGGTTATTGAAGCCGGCACCCAGATACTTTTTCGGGGATATTATTCGATTACTGCTGTGGGTCCGTTGTTTGTGAATGGCACACCCGATAACAAAGTGATTTTTAGTTCCAGAATGCCGGTGCCAGCGGTAGGGGATTGGAATAGCATTTATTTGAGCGATAGTGCCACCGGTTCCGTGATCAAATATGCCATCTATAAGTATGCTAGCGATGGGTTTATCTGTAACAATCTGAACCAGCTTACGATTTGGGGTTGTGAAGTGAACACCCTGGCTATTAATGCCCGGGCCATCACTCTGAATAACTGTGAGAATGTGGATATTCGATATAACACTTTGAGTACACCAGGGGATTGGGTGATCTACAAGCCGCAGGATGAATGGGACAATTCTGGAATTTTTGTATCTAATACGATTAATGCGGCCAACAATGGTATGTATTTACGGTATTTCCACAATTTGACAATTGATAGCAATCAGGTTCATGTGACAAATGTAGGGATCAACACTCAGTATTCTCAAAACATGTTGTGTAGGGATAATTTGATTGATGGGAATCATACCATTGGTTTTTATTCCAACTACTGTGATGGGGCTGTTTTTACCAGAAATAATGTCAGATTTGCACGTGATTACGGGTATTCCGTTTATCAATCCGATAATTTGAATTTTAGTGAGAACAGCTTCTTCTACTCAGGTAGTGATAATTGGGTAGTTGGTGTATATGGGTCTGGAAATAGTTATAACTCAGTTTATGAGAATAACTCATTTACATTTAGTGATTCTCTTGGCCAAAATTCATCATGGTTTGGATTTCGTGACTTGAGGAATTCTACGTTTACAAATAATCGAATTATTAATTGGATCAATAGCTATGTTGAACATGGAGGTTTCGAAAATATACATAATTCTCTCTTTGAAAACAATTATGTATACCTGCGTTCAAACGGAGGGGGTACATGGGAGCACAATGCTTTCTCAGGCAATGGGAATACCAGTATCAACGATACTCTAATCCTTGGCAGTTCAACAAAAGGATATTACGGGAATGACTGGACAATCCGAGGGGCAATAATTGAGGTCCCAAACTCGAACAGTGGAGATGTGGCGATAGATTGTCGAGGTGGTGTTTTTAATGTAGATGATGTCACAATAACCGGTACCCGTGATGGTATTTATGGAACTGGAGTTGGTGGTCATATAAAAAATACACTGATTGATGTATACGGGAGTAATTATGGTGTAAAGATTGAGAATAATTCCACCATGTCTCTTTACAAGAATACTATTACCGGGAATTCTGCAGGAACTGGTGTCTGGTCCACAACCAATGCCACTGTCAACACGAACAGCAATATCGTTGAAGGTTTTGCCACAGGTCTGAATGCCGAGAGTCAGAATACCATTCAAACCTCACTCTTTCATGGCAATACGAATAATTTTATTGGTCTGGAATTACCACCCCAGGTGGGGGATGTGGTCACAGTAAACGCCAATGCTGATCCATCAGATATTTATGGCAACATCTTTCTGGACCCAGAGTTTGTGCATCCTGATACAGGCAATTACGCGCTCCAATCCACCTCACCCGCCATTAACGCCGGGGATATCGATTCTCTGGATCTGGATGGCACTGTAGCTGATATCGGCGTTTATTTCTTCAACTTTGGCTACGTCCCCATGGAACTGGTGGCAGACAGTACCGGAAGTGGTTATGTGGCCCTCTCCTGGGATATCATCAGCTCTGATTCTATCCAGCATTTTATTCCCTATTACAAATTGGAAAGTAGTGGCACCTGGATAGCAGCAAATACCACGACCAATAGTCATACCATCGTATCAGGTCTGACCAATAATCTTCCCTATCATTTCGCAGTTTCAGCTCAATATCCGGTTCACGAAAGTGACCGGTCATCAACAATAACAGTCCAACCGGGCTTGTCTCAATTGGTCCTGTCTACAGACTATATCGTATCTCACCGCGATGTTGGTGAGACCGTTGTTGAATCCTTTGATATGAGTAATCCCGGAAACCGCGATCTGGTCTGGGTATTGGCCGGAACCGGCTCCTTTGATGCCACCTCAGGTTTCGTCAGTCCCGGCGGCACAACCACCATCCATGATACTCTGGTCAGCTATAACCATGCGGTCAGTGTGGGAGCCGTTCTTATTAATACGAACGATCCTGAACATTTTCTGGATGCAGTGGGAATCCTGAGTATTGTCGGTAACCACGATGCAGTTCCCCCAGAGCATTTTTCACCCATCGGTGGTGGCAGTGATGATTATTATGTGGTCATTGCTTCTGCAAATCTGGATGGGAGCTCACTCCAGTCCGGTGATGAGATTGGTATCTTTGATCCCAGTAATGGTGGCGCCTGCGTAGGTGCGGGACTGATGACCGGTCAATTCCCCTACATTATTACTTGTGATGATTTTACACCGGGTGCAATGTTTACCGTAAAAATATATGATTATTACCAGGCTCGGGAGATTGATACCGATTTCACTATCACGGCAGGTACACCTCACTTTGAGGTTTCGGCTTTTGCCTATGGTAGTATTAGTGCCTCGGCCTATCGCAATCAGGAGGTTGGGCTTAATAGCAATGTGTTCAACCTGATCTCTCTCAACATCTATCCACGCTATCCAGATATGTGGAATGTCTTTGGCAGTACCCTGGACAGCCTTGAAATCGTGTATAATGATCAGGGTAACGCCTACATACCCAGCTATGGGATAAATACAATTGGTAATTATAACCTGGTTGATGGCTATCATGTTTTTACTCGGGATCAGAATCCAGAGATGCAAGTCTCAGGGCTACCCATAAACCCGGCTGATTATCCAATTACCATCCAGCCCAACCGATTCAACTCCATCGCTTATCTTAACGATTCAGCTATGCCTGTGGCCGATGCATTTGCATCAATAACAGCTAGTATCGAGATCGTTCAGGATGATGCAGGTGGTGTTTATATCCCTGGTCTGGCAGTCAACACCATTGGCAGTATGGTACCTGGCAAGGGTTACCAGGTTTTCAGCAATGAAACCGAGAATATTACGCTGACTTATCCAGAAGCATCCACCGTATTATTGGCGAAGGCCGGCATGGAATCACCCATAAATAATGTAACTCAACCTCAATATTACCAATCTGTTCCAGCTACTGGTCTACCTTATACGGTCATTGTCTCTGAAATGACCCTGGATGGTCGATCGGTGGAGATCCACGGTGAGTTGGCCGTCTATGATGGTTCCGAATGCGTGGGGGTTTCCACTTTCGATTCTTTCCCGGTGGTTATTACTACCTGGGGCGGCAACGATGATTATGGTCTTGCTGGTTTTAAGAATGGAAACGAGATCTCATATCGAGTATATATCGAAGAATACACCCGTGAGATAGAAATAGCAGGAACTGGTGCATCTTTCGGTGATGCTGGCTTCGCTTTGGAGCGTTTGAGTGCAGAACCGGGAATCATCCCAGAAAGTTTCTATTTAGGTCAGAATTATCCAAACCCCTTCAATCCGCAGACTACAATCAGTTACGGTCTCGAATCAGCCACGGATGTCCGCCTGGTGATTTATGATGTGCGGGGTCGTGAGGTCTGGTCAGAGAATCTTGGTCAGCAAATACCAGGACATTATGAGCTTATCTGGTCAGGGTTGAAAAATGATCAAATGCTTGCAGCTTCTGGCCTATACATTTATCGGATTATAGCCGGAGATCAATTTACTGCCGTAAGGAAGATGGTCCTGATCAGGTAGGGGAGCGATATGCCTAATTATCATTACCTCCTACTCCTGCTGTACAGCTCGATTGCAGTTGCACAGCCACATTTCACACCTGTGGAACCCACAGGCGTGCCCTACATCATCATTGTTACCAATGTTGATGTCCAGGGCTCCGGTATTGTTCCTGCGGCGGAGATCGCCATATATGATGACAGCCTGTGTGTTGGAGTGGGGTTTTTTGACGGGAATTACAATTTTCAGCTCTCAGCCTGGCAAGCCAATCAGAGTCAAGAATTACCAGGCTTTACAAATGGAGCTGAGATGGAGTTCAGAGTTTGGACACTGTATGATGGCAGTTGGCAGGAATTTGTGGCATCCCCAGCTTATACCGAGGGAGACGGAACCTTTGGGAGTGGGCTGTATGCAGTGCTCTCCTTGAATGTTACGATTGTGGGAATTGATCCGGAAATGAAGGCAATAAAACCAGAAATATTTGGATTAGAAGCCTACCCCAACCCCTTTAATGCTGGGGTAAGTATCCCGATTACGCTTACAGACAGTAGGAGTGGACAACTCTCCATCAATTCGCTGGAAGGCAAGCAAATATGGTCGCGGGAGGTATTCGGTTCTGAGAACCTCCACTGGACTGGTGTGGATTTGAATGGCAAGGAAGTGCCTTCAGGAATATACCTCATCGTATTACAGAGCGGATCACGACAGATAGTGGAGCCAATCACGTTATTGAAATAAGTATGTTTACCACTTTACGATATAGAATCCTTTTTATCCTCCTGCTGGGGCTACCAATTATTATCATGGGTCAGGGTCAATTTGTTCCAGTGGAACCAACGGGGTTGCCCTACCATATCATCATTAACTCGAATACTGTCAGCGGCACCTATAACGCCTCACAAGTTGAGATTGGTATTTTTGATGGAGAGCTGTGTGTAGGGTCAGGGACTGTGGGGATCAATTCCAGTCAGACTTTGGATGTCGTGGTCTGGGAGGGCAATCCAAGTTATAGTCTGGAAGGCTATACTGCTGGCCACCCCATAACCATAAAATTGGCAATCGTGGAGTTTGCCGCCATCAACATTGTCCCTGCAACCGTAAACTATAGTGTAGGGGACGGGAGCTTCGGGTATGGCTCCTATTCCGTAGCCAGTGTCAGTGGAACTATTGATGAGGTACCAGATATTGTTGTTGATCCAACGCATTTGAGTTTTGGAGCTCTGAATCTGGGTGAAACCGCTGTTCAATCCTTTATGGTTAAGAACCTGGGAGCAGTGACGCTTCAAGTAAACAATATTTCAGTCCCAAGTGGATTTTCGATTTCCACGGGCACGTTTAATGTAAGTCCAGATGACAGCCTGCAAATCTGGGTTACTTTTTCACCGAGCTATGCTACTGATTATAGCGGGAACCTCTGGATATACAGTAACGATCCTTATCAAACCCAGGTCGAGATTGACCTGACTGGCCAGGGATTGGCCGATCTGGTCCCAGAAATGCTTATTTCACCAACGTCTCTGGAATTTGGTGCAGTTGCAGTTGGGCAAAGCGAAACTCGAAATTTTACAATTCGCAACAACGGTTCAGATTTACTCAACATATTTTCTGTTTCTACCAACCACACTGAGATCTCCGCTCAGTATTCCAGTTTCTCTCTTCAACCCGGTGAAGAACAACTCATCGCAGTTGAGTATATACCGAGTGCAGGTTCACTATCTGGTAGTGTTCTCATACTGCATGACGATCCTGGCCATTCGAGTCCTTATTCAGTGCCCATATCCGGGTATGGATATGAAAATTATTTTAATCCGGTTCCTGAAACAGGTTTGCCTTATACCACTCTTGTTAACTATGTAAATCTCGATGATCATAACTTACCGTATGGTTCTCAATTTGGGATTTTTGATGAGAACCAGTGTGTTGGAGCGTCAGTTTATCTTGGCTCATATCCGCTGCAAGTCACTGCCTGGGAAGCAGATCCATCCAATAGTCTGGCGGGATTTACTGTGGGTGATAGTATCTCTTTCAGAGTACGTACCACTGCTTATGATAGTGTCACGGTCATCGATGCTGAGACGAATTTCAGTGTCGGTGATGGATTATTTGGAACTGGTTCCTACACTGTGACTTCTCTGGTTCTGGAGTCTAATTTGGAACCACATATTGCTATATCCGCTACAGAATTGGAATTTCCACTAACTGAAGTGGGCGTTACTAATCCACTTCAATTATGGCTTTATAATACCGGTGCTACAGATCTTATTATTAATGATTGGAATATAAACAATAATGCGTTCATGACTTTTAATGAACTTAATCGGGTTTATTCAAACGATTCACTTGAAGTGATGATTCATTGGTCCCCTCCATCTGCTGGCTGGCATGAGGGTGAATTTATATTGTACACTAATGATCCAGATCAACCGACTACAATAGTTGAATTATCTGGTGCCGGAGTCCTCACTGGTCAACCCATGATCCATGTTCCCATCACTTTTTTCAATTTGGGGGATGTTGTGCTGGGTGATACGGGCTCCGTTACCATCCATGTATTCAATACAGGAAATGATACACTGACAATAAGCGGGATCAACTCGGCGAATGGAGCCTTTCAGGTTCCTGCGACTCCAATTCCAATCCCTGAAAATTCATCAATAGCTCTGGATGTGACTTATGTTCCCAATGCTACTGGTTGGTTCACGGCGGAAATTGACATCGTTTCCAATGCTTCCAACACTCCCTCCATCCAGGTTTCCATGCAGGCTTTTGGATATGACCCCTATTTTCAACCGGTTTCACCCACTGGGGAACAATACCAGATCGTAGTACCCAATCTTATAGATGAATCTGGATTTGGTCTTGATGAAGGTGATGAAATTGGTGTATTTGATGGTTTGGAGTGCGTTGGGTTGGGTGTCTTTCATGGATCGGATTCACTGAGTATCGCCGCCTGGAAAGCGCTACCTGATCAGGGGCTGGCCGGCTATACAGATGGGCATCTGATTCAATTTAAGTATCATCTCACTGATGACAGTTTAGAAGACCATGTGCTGGATATCGTTCCCGATTATGTATCCGGTGATGGGGCTTTTGGAACCGGTATATTCTCTGAAGCCAACCTGACTATTATAGACCGAGTTACTCCATTTGAGCCCTACACAGGTCCAGTTTTTTATGTGTCAGCCGAAAATGGTCTGGATTATATAAACAATGGTAGTTTTGATCAACCCTTTAGGACGATTCAACATAGTATAAATGTAGTCGTGGACGCGGATACCATTCTAGTACGCCCGGGAATCTATGTTGAGAATGTTAATTTCAATGGTAAGAATATTGTTCTCAGTTCGCTACATCTGACAACGAGTGATACTTCCTATATTTCGCAGACTATTATTGACGGGAACCAGATTGGAAGCGTGGTCACCTTCAACTCACTTGAGAATATCTCAACCCAGCTTTCGGGTTTTACGATTCAGAATGGTTTAGCGGAACAGGGTGGTGGTATTTTTTGTCAGGATGCGAGTCCCACCTTAAGTAAACTAATCATTTCTGGAAATTCTTCACCCTGGGCGGGGGGAGGTGTTCTTCTAATGGGAAATGCCAATGCATTAATTGAACAATGTATTATTAAAGATAACTGGGGACACGGAGTGTTTCTCTGGAATGCAACCGTCGAAATATTCGGATGTCAAATATCTAATAATTCGTTGACAGGCATTTATTATTATGGACCTAGTTATGGTGCAATTCCTGTTGTAAGGAACTGCACTATAACAGGTAATGGCGACAATGGAATAAATCTCGCTCATTTAGACCAGCAACCGATTATAGCAAATTCAATTATATATGGAAATGGTAATCCACAACTACTTGTTGGACTGGATGATAATCCAACAATTAGCTATTGCAATATTCAGGATACACTTTGGTCAGGAATTGGGAATATAGATATAGATCCCCAATTTGTTAATCCTATGTCTGGTGATTATCACCTTGTGGAAACTTCCATTTGCATCAATAATGGAGACCCGACCTCATCCTATTTAAATGAATCAGAGCCCAATGGCGACCGGATCAATATGGGGGCCTTTGGAAACTCCTCTGAAGCCACTGTTGCAGCTCTGATCCTAGCAACACCTGATTTCCCTGCAACAGAAGACAGCCTCTATCTCGTGACTGTAATCCTTGATCCAGACAGCCAGGTAGTATTCAGCTATGAATTACTGTCCGCTCCAGAATGGGTGAATTTTAACGATACTCTGGCACAGATATCAGGAACACCTGACAATGCATATGTAGGTGCCCATGAGGTTATTGTAAGGACCAATGATAACTATGGTAGAGTTGATACTCTGATCTATGATATTGTTGTCCAAAACTCAGCCGCCTTCATAACCAGTCTACCAGATACTATCGGTACAGAGGATCAGCCCTATCATTACGATCTTCAGTCCAATGATGAAGCTCTTGGCCCAGCTACGTATCGATCTTTGGTGATTCCATCCTGGGTCAGTCTTGATTCATTATCTGGAGAGCTCACTGGTGTCCCTGGTGATTCAGCCGTAGGTGATACAGTAGTGAGTGTCCAGTTCTTGGATGGACATGGTGGCAGCGACACTCAGAACTTTAATCTACATATCGTCAATATGAATGATGCCATCGCTATTGTATCTAATCCTGATACGGTAGCGATTGAAGACCAGGATTACGTTTACGATGTTCAGACTCTGGATGATGACCTCAATGATGCAACTCGTTTTAGCTTAAGCATTGCCCCCTACGGAATGGAGATTGATTCCATTACAGGTCGTATCACTTGGTTACCAGTAAATGAAAATGTAGGTGATACCCTGGTGAGCTTCAGCGTAGTGGACGATTCAGGGTCAACGGATATTCAAGGCTATACACTGCATGTATTCAATACAAATGACACACCGCAGATTACCTCTGTTCCCGACACTGTAGCCACCGAGGATATTCAATACAACTATCAAGTCCTTACTCAGGATGTCGATTTAGGTGATAACCTCCATTACAGTCTTTCTTCGGCTCCCTCTGAGATGTCAATCGGAGAGAATACTGGTTTAATTACCTGGGTACCCGATAATGCTGATGTGGGTGATACACTTGTTATGATTGCCGTAGCGGATGACTCAGCTGCGACAGATAATCAGAGTTTTACATTGCATATTCAAAATGTGAATGATCCACCTGTAGTGATCAATCCACTTTCAGATTTCAGCATTGCAGAAGACAGTCCGGACACAAGCTTCGCTCTGCATGAGATAATCCATGATGATGACATCGTGTCTGTAAGTGACAGTCTAAGCTTCCAGGTAGTGAACGATAATTTGCAATTAATAACCACGTTCATATCCAATGACTCACTCTATATGAGCTTTTTGCAGGACCAATATGGAGTCGCTTCAATAGTTCTGACTGCCACAGACTTTGATGCTACATCAGTGAGTGATACTGTGTCTGTAAACATTGTTTCGGTGAATGATGCTCCAGTGATCATATCCGCTGATAATGCAGCAGCAATAGAAGATGTGCACTTCGCATATCGAGCCAGAGTTACCGATGTAGATAGTGTAATCATAAATTATAGTTTTGAAGAGTTACCGCATTGGTTAACAGCGGATTCTGACAGTATTTATGGCACACCCACTGAGGGCATCGGAGACACTTCCTTCGTTCTTATTATAGATGATTCAGAGCTTTCAGATACATTAAAAGTTCTCGTGGGCGTGTTGGCTGTAAATGATCCCCCACTATTTAGTAGTATAGCAGCTGTCACTTTAGAAGAAGATGTTCCTCACTACGCCAATCTTAGTAGCCTCTTCAGCCGGGTGAGTGATCCAGATGATCAGGACTCCACCCTAAATTGGTCATTCATTAATACACCCAATATGCAGGCAACACTGTCTGGGGATAGTATTCTGGTGCAGAATACGGCTGATTGGTTCGGTGTTGATACCGTTTCTGTTGTCGTTACTGATACAGCACTTAGTGATACTACAGATTGGTTGTTTACGGTCCTTTCTATCGAGGATTTTCCTCGCATCACCTCAGTTGCTGACACCATTGCAACAGAAGATCGAACATATCGTTACGGAATTCAGGCTTATGATCCAGATCCCGGGGATTCGATCAGATTTTTCCTGGACACAGCTCCGTGGGACATGGTTATCGATGAGCATACTGGGGTACTGGAGTGGTTCCCGGATAATACTGATGTTGGTGATACCTCAGTAACTTTTACAGTAACTGATGCAACTAATCGCAGTATCAGTGAGACTTTTGTATTACACATTATCAACGCCAATGATGCCATTCAGATTGTTTCAGAGCCAGACACAATCGCCCTGGAGGATGAGGCATATATATATGCTGTAGAAACCCTTGATGATGATCTGAATGATCGAGCACGTTTTTCCTTGAGCATTTCTCCAATTGGGATGAATATTGATTCACTTAATGGTCGGATCAGCTGGTTTCCCACTAATGATGATGTGGGTGACACGGTGGTGTCGTTTAGTGTGATAGATGACTCAGGGTCCACGGACAGTCAAACCTATAACCTGCATATAATGAATATTAATGATATTCCGGTAATTCACTCTATCGCTGATACGATTGCCATTGAAGATCAGCTATATACCTATGCTGTTATCGCCACTGATGATGATCTGGGCGATAATTTGCGATACAGTCTGAACAGTGCCCCGGTCGGGATGAGTATTAACGACAGTACAGGTGCCATTAGCTGGTTTCCAGACAATGATGATGTAGGTGATACTTTAGTAGCAGTGGTTGTCACCGATGATAGTAGTACAACAGAAACTCAAACCTATACTCTAGAGATTGAGAATGTGAATGATCCCCCTATTGTATTGTCAGCCATTTCCAATTTTAGTGTAAGCGAAGATGCTGCAGACACGTCTTTTGCACTATTCGATATTTTCCATGATGACGACATTAGCTCAGTTGATGACAGTCTGGTCTTTACATTGTCTAATAGTCACCCGAGCGTCCTGAATGTCAGCATCGACAGGGATACTCTATTCCTGGATTATATTGAGAATCAAAATGGACTAATAGAATTATCTATCACTGCGACTGATATTCCATCTGCTTCGACTACTGAGAACTTCATAAACACTATCACTGCAGTGAACGATACGCCTGGTGCTTTTAACTTACTTACTGAGCATGCCATCGTTTTCTATGACTCGGTTATCACCTTTAATTGGGAATCCAGTTTTGATCCTGATGTGACCACTAACGCAGATCAGCTATTCTACACCTTCCGTTATAGTTCAACCGAAGATTTTAGCACATATTCTGATATCGAGGATATTATTGATACAAGCTTAACACTAGACCTTACATTCATTCAAGACCAAACATATTATTGGAAGGTGCGGGTTGAAGATTTTTATCGTGTGAAAATCTGGAGTAATGAAGTTCGTAGTTTCTCACTGAACTATGAAGATAATCCACCTGAAACACCTAACATTCTTTCACCAGTTGCTGATGCAGTAATAGATACCGAAAACTTTATATCCTGGAATCAATCACACGATGAGGATCTAGGAGATAGTGTCAGTTATGTTCTTGAAATTGCCGGGGATGATCAGTTCTCTGAGATTCTGGTCGGATATACTGGAAGTGATACGTTGGTATCCTTGGTTGATCTGAGTCAGACTGATCTGATCGAGAACGCTATACACTATATACGAGTTCGTGCATTTGACAATGATACTCTCTATAGTGACTGGTCAACCATGGTAAGTTTTTACTGGGACAATGTGAATGAGTCACCTGGTCAGGTAACCTCCCTGTTAACACCACTTGATGAAGTAGTGACGACATTGACGCCTAGCTTTGAGTGGAGT